>Ga0307317_10000086_pt1 | contig 23362 bp, 19 predicted proteins | sample ER_DNA_357_FD_194498 | JGI IMG/M metagenome (GOLD analysis project Ga0307317, IMG submission 194498) | Bulk soil microbial communities from the East River watershed near Crested Butte, Colorado, United States - ER_DNA_357 | ecosystem: Environmental > Terrestrial > Soil > Floodplain | place...
CAGCGAACAGCGCAGCGAGCCATCAGACACAGCGAGCTTGGCGAGCGGAGCAATCAACACAGATCAGGACAAGCTGGAAAGGCGACGCAGCGCTTGCACGGCTATGTGCCGATCCGTGGTCTGCCACATGTCCGGCATCGAGGCCTTCAGGTACGCGCCGTAGCGTGCCGTGACCAGGCGCGGATCCAGCACCGCGACCACTCCCCTGTCGCTCAGCCGCCGGATCAGCCGCCCCGAGCCCTGGGCCAGCAGCAACGCCGCGTGACTCGCCGCGATTTTCATGAATCCGTTGCCACCGGCCTGCGTCACCGCACGCTGGCGCGCGACCGTCAGCGGCTCGTCAGGACGAGGGAAGGGAATTCGATCGATGATCACGAGCTGGCATGTCGCACCTGGCACGTCCACCCCCTGCCACAGTGACAGCGTCCCAAACAGGCTCGCGTGCTCATCGGCGATGAAGCGCCGCGTCAGCTCAGGAAGCTGCGCGTCGCCCTGACACAAGACCGTCAGCTGCGGGAGCCGCTTGCGGGCATAGACCGCGGCACCCTCCGCAGCCTTTCGGGAGGAGAAGAGTCCAAGAGTTCGGCCTTCAGAGGCCTCCAACAGCTCGACAATCTCGGCCAGCGACGCGTCAGACAATCCGTCACGACCCGGCGGTGGCAGCGATCGCGCGACATACAAGATGCCCTGCCGGCGATACTCGAATGGCGAGCCCACATCCAAACCGCGCCAGGGAATTGCCCGATCCTCAAGATCATCTGCGGCAGCCTCATCGGGTCCGACATGGTCTGTCACGGGCATGGAGTCGACGCGTTCGGAGTCCTTAAGCCCGACACTGCTGGCGATGGGGGTGAAATCACCGCCGAGCTTGAGTGTCGCCGATGTCAGCACGGTCGTGTGCTCGGCAAAGACCTGAGATCGCATTAGTCCCGCCACCGATAGGGGTGAAACCCGTGCCTCGCGCCCAAAACGATCACGATCTGCTACCCACACGACGTCGTGGGTGTTGAGCGCCGCCATGCGCTCGGCAACATCGAAGATCTCCTTGACGGCTGCCGCGCTCTGCCGCCTATCCGGAGCCTGGCTTTCCTCCCGAGTCATCGCACTCACCGCAGCCCGAGCAGCATTACGCACCGCATCGCAGGCGGCCACGAATTGGCTGTCTGGATCCTCCACACGTTCCAGGGCGGCGCTGTCCAGCGCAGCGCGAAAGGTATCGGCAGACTCCAGCAACTCCAGCGCAACGTCATCGTCGAGATAGGTCAACGCCCGACGCGCCACGCGTTCGATCAGCTGTGGGCTGAGCTCGGCTGACGCTGCGCCGGTAACCCGGGAGACCAGCTCGTGCGCTTCATCGATGATCACCGGGCCGTGCTCCGGAAGCGCAGTCGCACCGTGCATGGCATTGATTGCAAGTAACGCGTGATTAGTGACGACCAGATCTGCCGCGCGAGCCACGTCGCGCGAGTTCTCGACGAAGCACTCGGCGCCGTACGGGCAACGCTGCGCACCGAGGCATTCGCGGACCGGGACCGACACCTGGGCCCAAGCCCGCTCGGTATGGGGTGGGGCATCGTCGCGGTCGGCCAAGCCTCCTTGCTCGGCCTGGTCCTCCGCCCATTCGCGGAGGGCCACCACCTCGACCCCCAGCGCAGACTCAGGCGTCGCCTGCGGCGAGGTTCTCATCGTTTCGATCAGATCACCCGCGGAAATCAGTGTTCCTTGATCTTGAGCGGTGCCCTCCCGCAGGCGCAGCATGCACGCGTAGTTGGTACGACCCTTGAGGATCGCATGTCGTGGTCGTTGGCCAGTAACTGACTCGACCGCGTCGAGGGCCGCTGGAATGTCATTGGTGGCGAGCTGACGTTGCAGAGCCAGGGTCGCTGTCGCAATGACGATTCGTTCGCTGGGATTCCGGACTAGCCAGAGCAGCGCAGGAGCCAGATAGCCAAGCGATTTGCCCGTTCCGGTACCCGCCTGGACCAGGAGATGATGGTCGGATTCCAAGCTGTCCGCGATAGCGTCCGCCATCTCAACCTGACCGGCTCGTTCGGCGCCACCAATCGCCCGGACCGCGGCTTCGAGCACCTCACTGTGCCCCACCGCGAGACGGGCAGCCTTCGTTGCTCCGGTCACCGCAGAACTCTAATCACGTCCGCAGCAACCAGCCAGCACCTTCAGTCCAGCTTCACCGTGTCACTGGTCACCAGCTCATACGGTGCAAGTTCAGCTGCAAGAGCAGGACTCACGCGAGCGGCGACCAGCGTGCCGTCGGCACGGTGTTCAGTGGCCAGGAACTCGCCGGTTTGATGGATGCGGTTGACCAGATCACCTCGCTCGTACGGCACCAGGGCCCGAATCTCAATCTCGGGCCTCGGGAGGAGGGACTCGATGGTGTTGCGCAACTGATCCAGTCCCTCCCCGGTTCGCGCGGAGATGAAGGCGGCATCGGGATAGCTGGCGCGAAGCACCCGGAGCGTTTCGGCTGCAGCGCGGTCCACCTTGTTGATCACGATCAGCTCAGCGATCTCAGCGGCACCGATATCGGCGAGGACCGCGCGTACGGCATTGATCTGCCCGATCGGGTCCGGATCGGAGCCATCGACGACGTGCACGAGGAGATCAGCGTAGGTCGACTCCTCCAAGGTCGAGGCAAATGCTTCGACCAGGTCGTGCGGCAGGTGCCGAATGAAACCTACGGTGTCTGTCAGCGTGTACAGTCGGCCATCCTCGGCCGCGGCCCGGCGAGTGGTCGGGTCGAGCGTCGCGAAGAGTGCATCGTCGACGAGCACACCTGCACCGGTCAGTCGGTTGAGCAGGCTGGACTTGCCCGCATTGGTATAGCCGACGATGGCGACAGAAGGCACCTGATGACGGCGGCGATCGGCCCGCTTGGTCTCGCGTGTGGTGTCCATCTCACGAAGCGACGCTCGCAGCTTCGCGATGCGGCTGTTGATCCGGCGCCGATCAGTCTCCAGTTTGGTCTCGCCCGGCCCACGACCGCCGATACCGACACCGCCGCTGGCGCGACCGCCGACCTGCCTGGAAAGGTTGCCGCCCCAACCACGTAATCGCTGTTTCAGGTATTGCAACTGGGCAAGCTCGACCTGCGCCTTCCCCTCAACGCTCCTAGCATGTGCGGCGAAGATGTCGAGGATCAGCGCCGTGCGGTCGATGACCTTGATGCCGACCCGGTCCTCCAAGTTGCGGAGCTGGGCGAGCGCCAGCTCGCCGTCGCAAATCACCGTATCGGCACCGGTCGCGATTACCACGTCCCGCAACTCAGCAACCTTGCCGCGCCCGATATAGGTCGCCGGGTCAGGTCGGTCGCGTCGTTGGATCAGGCCCTCGAGGACTTGCGATCCGGCGGTCTCCGCTAGCAACTTGAGTTCGGCGATGGCATGTTCAGCGCTCACCTCGCTGCCGGTGGTCCAGACGCTGACCAGCACTACGCGCTCCAAGAGCAGCTGGCGGTACTCGACCTCGGTGATGTCGGCCAACTCGGTCGACATCCCGGACACTCGGCGCAGGGACAGCCGATCTTGGAGATCCTGCTGATCTCCGTCGACGTCTGGGATGCCTACTGGCCTCGGCTCGAGCCGCTCGACGAGCAGCTCGTCATCTGGTGTGGTGGGAAACTGTGGGTCGCGTTGGGGAACTGTCATGTCCGAACCAGAATCTCACGGCAACCCAAGTCGCAGCTAAGTGTTTTGTACGGAAGCGCCGCCGGCCCCACCACCAAACCGATGTTCTTCCGGCTCTCAGAAGAGGGTGTACCCGCCATCGATGACCAAGACGGCGCCGGTCATGAACGATGATGCATCAGATGCCAGGTAGACAACGCTCGGTCCCAGCTCAGAGGGCATTGCATAGCGTCGCATCGGCGCGTCCTCGATCCAAAAGCGCTTGAATTCAGGCTTGTCGACCGGGGCCATTTCAGTCTTGATATAGCCGGGAGCCAGCGCATTGACCCGGACGCCGTGCGGCGCCCACTCAGCGGCCAGCGAGCGGGTCAACTGGTGTACGGCAGCCTTCGATGCGTTGTATGCCGGTTGCCATTGCGGCCGGTTCACGATGTTGGCTGAGATCGAGCCAATGTTGATGATGGTGCCGTCATGCTGCGCCACCATCTGCCGGCCGAACTCCTGGCAGCAATGCCAGACGCCGTTGATGTTGACATCGATCACGAAGTCCCATTCTTCGGCGGTGACCTCGAGGGAGGGCCGATGAATACACGCGCCCGCGTTGTTCACCAACACATCGACCTGGCCGAGCCGATCCAGCACTTCGCCGACGGCACGCCGCACCTGATCGCCTTCGGTGACGTCTGCCATCACAGCAATCGCCGTAACACCGAGGGCGTCCAACTCGGCAATCACCTCGGCGGCTCCGCCGGTATCGCGAACCAACAGCACCACATCGCTACCAGCCTCGGCCAATGCGGTGACCAGTGCGCGGCCGATCCCGCGGTTAGCCCCCGTGACGACGGAGACCTTTCCGGAGAGCGAAAACGCGTCGAGAACGGACATGCGGAACTCCTGCCTACTAGGCCGCGCCGGAAGCACCCGAGGCGGTAAAGGTGAGCGTGTGCATAGTCTCGAGCTCCACGCGATCGGGCAGCGCGAGCTCGCCGTGCGCTACGAGAACTGCAGGCCCGGTCAGGTAGGCCCCGCGATCGGTCAGCTCGACCTCGACGGTGCCGCCGGGAGTATCGACCCGGTACGTCACCGGCAGTGCAGTCTGATCTTGATCATGGAAGCGTGCCGCTGCAGCGGCGGCGACGGTGCCAGTGCCACAGGAGCACGTCTCACCGACTCCTCGCTCATGGACCCGCATGGCGATGTGCTGTGGGCCGAGGCGGCGTACGAACTCGAGGTTCACGCCGTGCGGAAACTCCTCGGGAGGATCCCATCGGGGAGGCGCACCAAGCGACAACTCGTCGAGACTGTCGGCGAAACTCACCGCGTGAGGATTGCCAACATCCGCTGTTACGGCCTTGAATTCGGCTCCGTCGGCCGTGCTGACGACGACCAATCGAGTTCCGATCGCGACCGAGCCCATGGACGCACGGATTCTGCCGTCGGACAGGGCCATCGCTTCTCTGATGCCACTCCGTGTAGCGATCTCGACGACCGGCCCGTTGACCAAACCTTGGTCGAGAAGGAACCGCACGAACACCCGAAGCCCGTTGCCGCACATCTCGGCGATCGATCCGTCAGCGTTGCGGTAGTCCATGAACCAGAGCGCACCATCGCCAGTCCAGCCGTCGATGTGCTTGGCGAGTACGGCCCGCAGCAGACCGTCGGCGCCAATCCCGCCGCGGCGGTCGCAGATGAAGCGCACCTCCGAAGGGCCGACCTCCAGCATGGACTCACGATCGAGAAGGACGACGAAGTCGTTGTGGGTGCCGTGTCCCTTCGCGAACGACCACTGCCGCATGAGGGTCAGTCTTCCAGCTTGGATCCGGATTCGAGAGCGTGCACTGGACCAGTTCCCGTAGGGCCTGCCAGCGCGTACGCGTCTGAAACCAACTCTGGATGGTCGTAGGGCAGCCACGAGATCCGGGTGTCCTTGCGGAACCACGAGTCTTGGCGGCGCGCGAATTTACGCGTCGCCGCGACCGTCAGCTCGCGGGCCTGCGTCTCGCTGATGTCTCCATCGAGAAAGCGCAGTACCTGTCGGTATCCCAGCGCGCGGGACGCCGTAAGGCCCTCGCGAAGGCCCGTCGCGGCAAGTTCGCGCACCTCGTCTACGAAGCCTGCGGCCCACATAGCGTCCACCCGGGCAGCAATCCGATCGTCGAGCGTGGCTCGATCGATGGCGAGACCGATCTGCACGACATGGTGAAGCAGATAGCGGCGGGCGGGCAAGACCGCCGAAAACGACCCGCCGGTCAGCTCGATCACCTCAAGCGCGCGAATGATCCGACGCGAATTGCCGGGCAGGATACGCCTTGCAGCCGCCGGATCGGCCAGGATCAGTCTTTGGTACAGCTGCGCTGCGCCCTCGCTCGACAGCTCGTTTTCCAGCCGCGCTCGGATCGCCGGATCGGTTCCCGGAAACCGGAAATCGTCGACAATTGCCCGAACATAAAGGGCCGATCCGCCAACCACGATCGGGATGACGCCGCGAGCCTCGCAATCAGCGATCGCGGCTCGCGCTAGCTGCTGGAATTCGGCCACCGTGGTCGCCTGATTGACCGCCAGAATGTCGATGACGTGGTGCCGGATGGCGGCGCGCTCGACGTCAGACGGTTTGGCTGTGCCGATATCCATGCCCCGATAGACCAACATCGAGTCGGCGTTGACGATCTCCGCCGGTTGTCCGTCAGCCGCGTAGCGTCGGCCTAACGCAACAGCCAGGCTGGATTTGCCGACCGCGGTTGGGCCTACGAGCACGACCGTCACGTGCACAGTGTGGCGCAGCGGCACTGCCGCGATCACTGGGTGGTCGACATTTTTCGAAGCCTGGAGTAGAAAGATTCTGGTGCCGAATGGGTCGTCGGCACCGACGTCGGAGGGGTGGCGTCTGGAATCCCGGAGAGGTGGCAAGCGATGGGCATCTTCGACAAAGCGAAGGATGCGATTGGCGAGCACAGCGAGCAGGTTGACGCCGGTATCGACAAGGCGGGGGATTTCGTCGACGAGAAGACCGATAGCAAGTACGTCGAGCAAGTTGATCAAGGTCAGGAGATGGCCGAGGACAAGCTCCGGGAGTTCACAGCTGATCAGCCGGAGCAGCCAGCCTGAGGCTTAGCTCCAGCCCCTCGGCAGAACGAACCTAGCCGCCTGCAATAGCTGGCGCGGTGAGATCGGCTGCCTCTTTGCGCTGTTCCCGTTGGACGTACTCCTCAATAGCTTCGATGTTGTCGCGTGAGCGTCGCACCACCGCAACCAGGTCGCTCATCGTGGCGACCTCCTCGACTTGCTCCTTGATGAACCACTGCATGAACTGATCAGAGGCAAAGTCGTTTTCCTCGCGGGCGGTCTTGGTCAGCTCATTGATCTGAACGGTGACTCGACGCTCCTGCTCGAGGGCAAGTTCAACCGGCGCTACGACGTCTGGGAAATCCACCTGCGGAGCACTTACTCCGGGGACGACCGCGGGAGCATCCTGATCGACAAGGTATTTGATCATCATCATGGCGTGATCGCGTTCCTCGAGCGCTTGAGCGTAGAAGAAGGCCGCCATCTGAGGCATCGTCAGTGCGTCGTAGAAAACCGCGCATGCCACGTATTGCTGGTGGGCCGCGAACTCCTGTCCGATCTGGACGTTCAGCTGCTCGATAAATCTCATCGCGGGCATCCGGCGGCTCCTTAAGCAGCGTCGTCAGTTCGTCATGCAGGCTTCCGCGGGCTGCAAGATATCAGGTGCTCCGACGGCGGGCATGCCGAGACTGACGGTCGCTGGAGCCTGGGGTGTCGACCCGCTTTGTTGCCATGCATCGCCGCCGCGGGTACGCCGGAGCGCCAGGAGGCCGGCGTCAGCGGTGAGGTGGTGCGGCGCCGCGTGCGTGATGATCACCTCGGCGAGGTCGCCAGGCCGCGGACGATCTTTGGGCTCCTCGGGGACCGAGACATGGACGAGTCGATTGTCGCGTGCCCGGCCCGACATCCGATGGGTCAGCATGTCCTTACGCCCCTCGCCGTCGGCGAACATCACCTCGACCCGCCGGCCGAGTTGCTTCCTGTTCTCCTGCAAGGCGACGTCGCCGACCAGGTCGACGAGGCGGTCGTAGCGCTCCTGGACGACCGGCTTGGGGACCTGATCCTCCATCGTGGCGGCCGGCGTTCCGGGCCGGATGGAGTACTGGAACGTAAAGGCAGCAGAGAACCGTGCAGCAGCAACGACATCGAGCGTTGCCTGAAAGTCGGCTTCAGTCTCACCGGGAAATCCGACGATGATGTCGGTAGTAATTGCGGCCTCGGGCATCGCGGCACGGACCTTGTCGATGATGCCCAAGTACCGCTCGCTGCGGTAGGAACGACGCATCGAGCGCAGTATCGCGTCAGATCCGGACTGCAGCGGCATATGCAATTGGGGCATCACGTTGGCTGTTTCCGCCATCGCGGCGATCACGCCGTCAGTGAAGTCCTTGGGATGTGGCGAGGTGAAGCGAACCCGTTCGAGGCCATCGATGTCACCGCAGGCGCGTAGCAACCTGGCAAAGGCGCGCCGGTCACCGAACTCCACCCCGTACGCGTTGACGTTCTGGCCGAGCAGCGTCACCTCCTGGACTCCTTCGGCGACCAGCGCTTGGATCTCGGTGAGGATGTCACCTGGTCTGCGGTCAGTCTCGCGACCTCGCAGCGCTGGGACGATACAGAAGGTGCAGGTGTTGTTGCAGCCGACGCTGATCGAGACCCATGCCGCGTACGCCGACTCCCGACGGGTCGGCAAGTTGGAGGGAAAGGTCTCCAACGCCTCCTTGATCTCGACCTGAGCCTCACGCTCAATTCGGGCGCGTTCCAACAGGGTCGGCAAGGACCCGATGTTGTGGGTGCCGAACACCACATCGACCCACGGCGCCCGGGTCAGGATGGTGGCCTTGTCCTTCTGTGCCAGGCAGCCGCCGACGGCAATCTGCATGCCGGGTCGTGATCTCTTAGTCGGCAGCAAATTGCCAAGGCTTCCATAGAGCCGGTTGTCGGCATTCTCACGCACGGCGCAGGTGTTGAAAACCACTACGTCGGGTATCGCGTCCCCGACGGATCGTTGGTAGCCGGCCTCCTCAAGCAGTCCAGCAAGCCGTTCGGAATCATGCACGTTCATCTGGCATCCGTACGTACGGATCTGGTACGTACGCGAGCGGCTGGCCACTGGCGCCTCGGACACTGTCGACATAGCAGACCAAGGGTAAGTGCTCGGGTACGCATGACGATAAAGTGCCGATTCGTGAGCGCTGCACCGACTGGAGAACAGTACGAGATCTCGTCTGGAAAGCATCGCGCCGTGGTTGCCGAGGTGGGCGCCGTGCTGCGCAGCTTTACTTTCGACGGTCGTGATGTCGTCCACGGGTTCGACGTCATGGAAACGATCAAGGGCGGTCGTGGGCAGAATCTAATTCCGTGGCCGAACCGGATACGCGACGGCCGGTACAGCTTCAACGGGGTCACTCAGCAGCTCGCACTCACCGAGCCGGCTCGCCACAACGCCAGTCACGGCCTCGCTCGCTATGTGCCGTGGGTTCTTGTCGAGCGGCAGGCAAACACTGTCGTCAATCGAGTACGTATCCACCCGCAGCCTGGCTGGCCCGGCACCCTCGAGGCGACGATCACCCATCGCGTCGGCGAAGAGGGCTTGATGGTGACCGTCGAGGCGACGAATCTCGGAGACAACGAGCTGCCGTTCGGCTACGGCGCGCATCCGTATCTGACCGTCGGCGAATCGAGCGTCGACGAGGTCGCACTGACCGTTCCGGCTGCCTCCTATCTGGAGGTGGATGATCGGCTGCTGCCCGCCAAAGTCTCACCGGTTGACGGAACGGCCTACGACCTGCGGCACAGCACCGTCCTGGGGACGACGAATCTCGACACAGCCATGACCGGCCTCGACCGTGATTCTGATGGTCGGTGGCGGATCAGACTGGCGCGCGGCGACCGCTACGCCGAGCTGTGGGGCGACGCGACTTTTGTGTGGACACAAGTCTTTACCGGAGGGCCCAACCGAGACGGTGGGGTGGCTGTCGAACCGATGACCTGCGGGCCGGACGCGTTCAACGAAGGGCCAACTCACGATGACATGAGGGTGCTCGCGCCCGGTCACACCTTCGTCGGCCAATGGGGAATTTCCGGTAGTTAGCGTAACTAATAAAAAATACTTGGCGATTGTCACCGAAAATCGGAGCGTATCTTGTGCGGTTTTGCCAACCGCAGGTCTAAGGTCGGGGCCATGACGAAGGCCGAAATCTCGTCACAGGAGGTCGAGCGTCAAGCCGGGTCACTGTCTGATCCTGTACCGGATCCGACGACTGGTCCGTCAGTGGCGCCGGATCAGCTCGGCGAACCTCTGGTGGTGCTCAGCGAAGTCGACAAGCACTTCGGCGATCTCCACGTGCTTCAGAGGATCGATCTCACCGTCCGCAAGGGCGAGGTCGTCGTCGTGCTCGGGCCGTCTGGGTCAGGCAAGTCAACTCTGTGCCGGGTGATCAACCGCCTCGAGACTATCGAGTCAGGAACGATCACCATCGATGGTCAGGAGCTGCCAGACGAAGGCAAGGCGCTGGCCCAATTGCGTGCCGACGTCGGAATGGTTTTCCAATCCTTCAACCTTTTTTCTCATAAGACTGCCCTGGAAAATGTCACGCTTGGCCCGATCAAGGTTAGGAAGGTCTCGACCGGCGAAGCCAAGAAGCGTGGCATGGATCTGCTCACGCGGGTAGGAGTGGAATCGCAGGCCGAGAAGTACCCAGCGCAGCTGTCCGGTGGCCAACAGCAACGCGTTGCGATCGCTCGGGCGCTCGCCATGGACCCCAAAGTGATCATGTTCGACGAGCCGACTTCGGCTTTGGACCCGGAAATGGTCAACGAAGTGCTCGAGGTCATGGTTTCGCTCGCTCGCCAGGGTATGACAATGATCGTCGTTACGCACGAGATGGGCTTCGCCCGTAAGGCCGCCAACCGGGTGGTTTTCATGGATGAGGGCCAGATCGTCGAGGAAGGCGAACCGGAGGCGTTTTTCACCAACGCGCAAAGCGCCCGAGCCAAGGACTTCCTGAGCAAGATCTTGACCCAGTGATCGACATGTCCAATCCCGATTTATTACCTCTTCCGAATCGGGCAGCAACAGCTCATCTGTTCCCACCTGCGTGCAAGCTAACGCCCCTTGGTTTCACATGAAAGGAGAGCAATGCATACCAGCAAGAAGATTCTCGTCGTATTGGCGGGATCGGCTCTGGCGGCCACCATGGCTTCGTGTGGTGGTGGCAGCGCCGGAAGTACATCAGGTGACACCCTCACGGTTGGCATCAAGTACGACCAACCCGGCCTCGGCCAGAAGGTCGGCGAGGACTACAAAGGCTTCGATGTTGACGTCGCGAAGTATGTCGCGAAAGAGCTTGGCTTCGAAGGCGACAAGGTGATCTTCAAGGAAACGCCGTCTGCGCAACGCGAGACTGCGATCCAAGGCGGTCAGGTCGGATTGATCTTCGCCACCTACTCGATTACCGATGCGCGAAAGGAGAAGGTGTCCTTTGCCGGCCCGTACTTCGTAGCCGGACAAGATCTGCTCGTCAACGCGGACAACAGCGACATCACCGGGCCGGAGACGATGAAGGACAAGACGCTCTGCTCGGTTACTGGCTCGACGCCTGCAGAGAAGATCAAGAAGGAGTACGCCACGACGGTCAAGCTGTTCGAGCAGGACACCTACTCCAAGTGCGTGGAGGCTCTGGTCGGCGGCACCGTGGATGCGGTCACCACCGACAACGTGATCTTGGCCGGTTTCGCGGCGCAGCCGCAGTATGCGGGCAAGCTCAAGGTCGTCGGCAAGCCGTTCTCGACCGAGCGATACGGCGTCGGCCTGAAGAAGGGCGACGCGGAGTTGTGCAACAAAGTGAATGCCGCCCTTGAAAAGATGGTCACCGACGGATCGTGGCAGAAAGCGGTCGAGGCCAATGTCGGCCCCTCTGGTTTCAAGGTCGACACCTCGACCAATCCGCCGAAGCCAGACGCCTGCGCGTAAGTTCCTGCCTGCTCAGGATGTGAACGTATGCAAGTGTGATTGGGGCCGGCAGGTTGTCGGCCCCAGTCGCTGAGGAGGTTTCGGATGTTTGATGGTCTCTCCCAGCTCCTCTCCGAGTACAACGTGCTCGGTGCCTTCTGGATGACCATCAAGTTGACTCTTGCTTCCGCCATCGGGGCGCTGGTGATCGGCACGGTCGTCGCGATCATGCGGGTATCCCCGGTCACCGTGCTGCGCGCAGCCGGAACCACGTACGTCACCCTGGTGCGTAACACCCCGTTGACACTGATCGTGTTCTTCGGTGCCTTCGGCTTCTACATCACCTTGCAATACCGGATCGGGGCCCAGAACTCGCCTATCGACGTGCAGAACTTCCGGTGGGCAGTTCTCGCGCTTGCCATCTACCACGCAGCATTCGTCGCTGAGGCGCTCCGGAGTGGCATCAACACAGTCCCCAAGGGCCAGGCCGAAGCCGCTCGGGCGATCGGTCTCGACTTCGGAGCGACCTTGTACAACGTGGTGCTACCCCAAGCCTTCCGCGGCGCCATAGCTCCGCTCGGAAATGTGCTGATCGCGCTCACCAAGAACACCACCGTCGTGGCCACCATCGGCGTCGCTGAGGCCTCCTACCTGATGAAGGGAATGATCGAGTTCCGTCCCGACTTGATCTACATCATCTTCGTGATCATGGCGACCGGCTTCGTGATCCTGACCCTGCCCGTCGGCGTCGGCTTTACCGCCTTGTCCCGGCGATTGGCGGTGAAACGATGAGTGCCGAAGCGAGCGTGCTGTTCGACGCTCCTGGGCCCAAGGCTCGCCGTCGCTACGCCGTCATTGCGGTAATCGGCACCCTGGCCATCCTCGCACTGCTCTATCTCCTGGTCAGGGCACTTGCCGCTAAGGGCCAGTTCACCGCGGCGAAGTGGAGTCCGTTCATCGATCCGGTGACCTGGACGTCCTACCTGCTGCCAGGACTTCGGGCCACCTTGGTCGCGGCCTTTTTCTCCATCATCCTGGCAATGATCGGCGGCATCCTGCTAGGCATGGGCCGCTTGTCTCAGCTGGCTCCCGTGCGGGCAGTCTGTGGTGTCTTCGTGGAGTTCTTCCGCGCCGTGCCAGTGCTGATGATGATGCTCTTCGCGTACTACGTCTTCCTCTTCGGTATTGGAATCTCTGGCGACATCCTTCCGCTGCTAGGTGTCATCGCGGGCCTGACGTTCTACAACTCGTGCGTCATTGCCGAGCTCATCCGCTCCGGCGTCGGATCGCTGCCAAAAGGTCAGCAGGAGGCGGCGCTAGCGATCGGGCTCACACCCTTTGCCACTCTGCGACTGGTGCTGCTGCCGCAAGCAATCACGATGATGCTGCCCTCCATAGTCAGCCAGCTTGTCGTCGTCTTGAAGGACTCCGCTCTAGGGTTCCTGATCTTGTATCCGGAGCTCGTGCGCAGCGGACAGACCTTGGCCTCGCTGAAGGGAAACCTGATCCCGACCTTCATTGTGGTGGCCATCATCTTCATCATCATCAACTACCTGCTCACCCGGCTCGCCCGTTATCTGGAACGCCGGTTGCAGACCCACCGACGCGGGCCCAGGGTCGCTGAGTCGCGGACAATCGTGAGCCCGTCGATGACGCCGGGCGGTGCGCTCACGGCGCCAAGGCAGATCTAACGCCAGGCTTAACGCGCGGTCTCGGTCGCTCGTGACTCTCGCACCACGGTCACTTTGATCTGGCCCGGATAGGTCAACTCTTCTTCGATCTGCTTGGCGATGTCGCGAGCCAGAACTTGCGCCTCGATGTCATCGACGATGTCTGGCGCCACCATCACGCGAATCTCGCGTCCGGCCTGCATCGCAAACACCTTGTCGACACCTTCGCGAGCACCAGCAATCTCTTCCAGCCGCTCCAGCCGTTGGACGTACGCCTCAATGCTTTCGCGCCGGGCACCCGGTCGACTCCCGCTGATCGCATCCGCTGCCTGAACCAGAACAGCCTCAACGGTCCGCACCTCGACCTCGCCGTGGTGTGCCTCGATGGCATGGACCACATCGGCATGTTCACCGTACTTACGAGCCAGGTCGGCCCCGACAATCGCGTGCGAGCCCTCCACCTCGTGCGTTAATGCCTTGCCGATGTCATGCAAAAACGCAGCGCGCTTGCAGTGTGCTACGTCGAGACGAAGCTCCGCGGCCATCAGCCCGGCAATATGGGCACTTTCCACTAGATGCTTGAGGACGTTTTGCCCGTACGAGGTCCGGTAGCGCAGCGTGCCGAGCACTGGAACGAGCGCTGGATGCAGGTCCGAGATGCCCACCTCAGCCATGGCATCCTCGGCTGCCCGCAGGCACTGCGCCTGAATCTGGCTCTTGCTCCGCTCGTGCACCTCCTCGATGCGGGCTGGATGAATGCGGCCGTCCGCCACCAGCTCGGTCAACGTCATCCGGGCGGTCTCTCGCCGAACAGGATCGAAGCAGGACAGCAGCACTGCTTCCGGCGTGTCATCGATCATCACGTTGACACCCGTCACCTGTTCGAAGGCCCTGATGTTGCGGCCCTCCCGACCGATGATCCGACCCTTCATGTCGTCTCCCGGGAGATGGACCGCCGAGACCACCGACTCCGATGTCAGCTCCGATGCCAGGCGTTGGATCGCTCCGACAATGATCTGTTGTGATCTCGCGTCCGCTTCGCGAACGGCCTGACGTTCGATATCGCGGGCGAGCAGCACCGCCTGCCGCTTCGCATCATGGGTGACCGCTGATACCAGCTCGGCTTTTGCTTGCTCGGCGGTCAGCCCTGCAATCCGCTCCAATGAGGTCTGCTGCTCCGACTCGAGATCCGCCAATGTCCGACGCTGACTCTTGAGTTCGTTCTTGAGCTCCTCAAGCTGTCGGCCCTTTTCCTCCAACATTCGTATGTCAGCGTCGAGGCGCTCTTCTCGGTCCGAGAGCCGCTGTTCGCGACGCTCAACGTCGGCCCGTTGCTCCCGGAGCTCAGCGCGCCGAGATCGCGACTCCTCCTCGGCCTCTGTTCTGGCAGCCTCAGCTGAGGCAAGCAACTTCTCAGCCTTGATACGAAGCTCTTCGACCTCCGCCGCTGAGTATCCGGGCTGTGCCGCAGTCAACTCGGCGGTGGAACGATCTGTCCGCGAGCTAGCTGTTGGTAGTGACCCGGTGCCAGTCGGAAGCGTTGATGCTGTTGAGGGCACTGCTCTGGTCTGGTAACCGGCTGAATTGTGGCGACTCCGTCGAGCCAAGACCACCGTTGCCAAGGCCACCACGGCGATGAGCAAGAAGAGGCCGCTAACTACAAGTGCTTCAAAGACCCCGCTCACCGTCGCGCTCCCGTCTACATGCTCACGCATGTACTCAAGAGGATCCGCAACGCGAAATGCAAAATCTGCCAACGCTCAGTTAGTGAACGCTGGACTCCCTCAACTCCTTGATTTGAAACAAGAACTGCTTTGTAAGTCACTGTTCCGGAGCATTCTTTGATCCGGAATTTCGTCATATCGTTCAGGCGTTGTCAGATACCTCGTGTTGGCAGAGTATGTCTGGTTACGCCCTTGGTCAAGCACAAAGGTGAGATCCCTCACCCGGCCGCACGGCGACGGGCTCACTCCCGCAGTACATCACTCAGCACCCGCGTTATGACCGCACTATCGAACCCTCGGCGGCTGAGCAGTCCTGCCAGCCGCCGCTGCTGCACGTCATGTGCGAGCGCGCTCATCGCTGGTCGTTTTCGCTCGACCAGCTCCCGAGCACTAGCGAGCTCCGCATCGCGGTCGACATTCTCAAGTGCCCTGTCGATTTCGCCGCGCTCGACCCATTTGACTTCCAATTCTCGCTTGAGCGCACGACGGGAGAGGTGGCGTCGCTGCTGCCTGGAGGCGACCCAGTCAACTGCGAAGGTTGCGTCGTCAACCAGACCGACCTCTTGCATCCGGTCGAGAACCGCCTCCTTTACGCTCTGGGGCACGTTCTTGGCCTGAAGGGCCTTGTCAAGCTCGTGTCGGGTGTGTGCCCGCGTTGTCAGTCTGCGTAACGCGATGGTGCGGGCCACAGACTCAGCGTCTGCATGGTCATCGTGCGTCTCGGTGATTCCCTCGGATGAAGCCGCGGTTGCCACTCCGGTCTCCGAGCGGGCTCGTGCTGAGCCGGTCGGCTGCTCGGCAGGCTGTTCGATCAGCATTGGCTAGAACTCCACCTCGCCGGTGACCGGATCGATCCCCGCTGGCAGGTCGATCTTAGGACCGATGCCCATTCGTTCCTTGATCTTCTTCTCCAACTCATCTGCCAGATCAGGATTGTTTCGTAGGTAGCTGCGAGCATTCTCGCGGCCTTGACCCAATTGATCGGCATCATAGGTGAACCAGGCTCCGGCCTTACGAATGATTCCGGTGTCTACGCCCAAATCAATCAGGCTGCCTTCCCGGCTGATTCCCTTCCCGTAAAGAATGTCGAACTCGGCCTGCTTGAATGGTGGCGCCACTTTGTTTTTAACAACCTTCACTCGGGTACGGTTGCCAACCATTTCCTGACCGTCTTTGAGTGTCTCGATACGACGCACATCCAGCCGTATCGATGCATAGAACTTCAGCGCACGGCCACCCGTCGTGGTCTCGGGTGATCCAAACATCACTCCGATCTTCTCCCGCAGCTGGTTGATGAAGATCGCTGTTGTGCCGGCACCGCTCAAGGCGCCGGTCATCTTCCGGAGAGCCTGGCTCATCAGCCGTGCCTGCAGTCCGACGTGGCTGTCGCCCATCTCTCCTTCGATCTCGGCCCGCGGTGTCAGTGCGGCCACCGAGTCGATCACAATCAGCGACAATGCGCCTGAGCGGACCAGCATGTCGGCGATCTCCAACGCCTGCTCGCCGTTATCGGGTTGGCTCACCAGAAGTGAGTCGGTGTCAACGCCAAGACGCCCGGCGTACTCGGGATCCAGCGCATGCTCGGCATCGATGAATGCGCAGATACCGCCATCTGCCTGGGCGTTGGCGATGGCATGCAAAGCCACGGTCGTCTTGCCGCTCGACTCGGGGCCGTAGATCTCCACCACCCTGCCGCGCGGCAAACCACCGATGCCCAAAGCGACATCAAGGGCGATGGAGCCAGTGGGAATGACCTCGATCGGCGCTCGCACCTCATCGCCGAGCCGCATCACCGATCCCTTTCCATACTGCTTGTCGATCTGTGCGAGTGCTGCCTCCAGTGCCTTCTCGCGATCTGCCGTGGCCATCGTTATCCTTCCCCGTCGTCGAGCACTTGCTCTTGCCGTCTGAGCTTGCTGATGTGTCTGAAAGTCTTGCGCTCTGACCCTAAGGACGCGCACTGACAATCGTTCGGCCGGACGAGATTCTGTGGATAACCGACCCGGACGCCTGGTGGATAACCTACCGAACGTTTGTTCGAACGATATTCGACACGCCGGGTTCGGCATCACCTCTTGAGGGTGTGCTCGTGTGGCCTAGCGGCGCTGCTAACGATCCCGCGCCGGCAGCTCCAACGCGGTCCAGACAGCCCGCCAGATGGTCTTGCACGGTATGCCGTCAGCCAACGCCTGAACAACGGTGCGTTGGCCCAGCGCCGCGAGACTGTACTCCGAAGCCCACACGCGGAAGTAACCCGTACCGAGATGTAGCTGCAGGCGCTGCCAAAGCTCGGTCTCCTTCATAGCCGCCATTGTGCCTGGCAGGCGGGTAGCCATGGTCTCGTCGTCGGCAGTGTCAGAGCTCAAGGGCAGAATAGACGACGTGCGCGCTGATCCATTGGAAGCCTTTTCCCCGGCGACCGCGACCTGGTTCCGGGAGGTCTTCGCACGCCCGACGGCTGCCCAAGTCGGTGCTTGGCAGGCCATCTCGGCCGGCGAAAATGCATTGGTCATCGCGCCGACCGGTTCCGGTAAAACGCTTGCGGCCTTCCTCTGGGCGTTGGACGATCTGACACGCTCACCGCAGCCGAGTGCCAAGCAACGCTGCCGGGTTCTTTACGTCTCACCGCTCAAAGCGTTGGCGGTCGATGTCGAACGAAACCTCCGAGCGCCGCTAGCGGGCATCACTCAGACCGCGTTACGCCTCGAACAAACACCACCGAACGTCACGGTCGGCGTACGCTCCGGCGATACGTCCGCTGCTGATCGACGAAGTCTGATCAACCGTCCGCCGGACATCATGATCACCACACCCGAGTCACTGTTCTTGATGCTGACTTCGGCCGCCCGTGATCTGCTCCGATCGGTTCGAACGGTGATCATCGACGAGGTGCACGCCCTTGCCGGGACCAAGCGCGGGGCCCACCTCGGATTGTCCCTCGAGCGGCTGGAGGCGCTCACCGAGTCCGATGGAGAGTCCTCGTCTCCGCACCAGCCCCTGCAGCGGATCGGCCTATCCGCCACAGTGCGCCCTCCGGAGCGGGTTGCCGCCTTCCTCGGTGGCTCGCATGAGGTACGGGTGGTGGCGCCGCCGGCCGAGAAATCGTGGGATCTCTCCATCGTGGTGCCCGTCGAGGACATGAGCGACCTCGGTGCAACAGCATCGACTCCGACCATCGCCCAGCCGGCGAGTCTCGATGACGAGCAGCCTCCGCCTCGACCACCCTCAATCTGGCCGCACGTCGAGAACCGCATCCTGGACGTGATCAATCAGCACCGCTCGAGCATCGTCTTCGCCAACTCACGCCGACTCGCGGAGCGGCTGACCGCGCACCTCAACGAGCTGCAGGCCGAGCGTCTCGGCGAAGTCAGTGACCCGTCCCCGCCACCGGCGCAGGTGATGGCCCAATCCGGCGCGTCGGTCGGCCGCGACGGCAGTACCAGTCCGGTTATCGCCCGAGCCCATCACGGCTCGGTCAGCAAGGAGCAGCGAGCCCAGATCGAGAACGATCTCAAGACGGGGCAGCTGCCGTGCGTGGTGGCGACCTCGTCACTGGAGCTCGGTATCGACATGGGTGCCGTCGATGTCGTTGTCCAGGTCGAGGCCCCGCCGTCGGTAGCCAGCGGCCTCCAGCGGGTGGGCCGGGCCGGCCATCACGTGGGTGCGACGTCTCGCGGGGTGTTCTTTCCCAATCACCGCGGGGATCTGATCGCGTCAGCGGTTGTTGTGGAGCGGATGCGACACGGCGCCATCGAGGAAGTCGCCGAACTGCGGAATCCCTTGGACGTTCTTGCCCAGCAGATCGTGGCCGTTGTTTCCATCGAGGACGCCAAAGCGGAGGAGCTGTACGCCTTGGTACGCCGAGCCGACAGCTTCCGGCAGCTGCCGTACAGCGCCTTCGAGGCGGTCCTCGACATGCTGAGTGGCCGCTATCCCAGCGAAGAATTTGCCGAGCTCAGGCCGCGTTTGGTCTGGCATCGCGATACCGGCGTGCTGGTTGCCCGTCCGGGAGCGCAGCGGCTCGCCGTGACCTCCGGCGGCACGATTCCCGATCGAGGACTGTTCGGAGTGTTCCTCGTTGGTGAGGGCAATGCGTCGGGTCGGCATGCCCCGGGGCGACGCGTCGGCGAGCTCGATGAGGAGATGGTCTATGAGACCCGAGTCGGCGATGTCTTCACCTTGGGAACGACAAGTTGGCGAGTGGAGCAGATCACTCACGACCAGGTGCTGGTCTCCCCTGCCCCAGGCGCGCCTGGACGGCTGCCGTTCTGGAAAGGTGACGCGCCTGCTCGTCCTCTAGAGCTGGGACGCGCGTACGGCAGGTTCGTCCGTGAGGTTGGTGCGTTGCGTCCTGAGCTTGCGAAAGCGCGACTAACCGAGGCTGGTCTCAATGACTTCGCTGCCAACAACCTGATCTCCTACCTCGCCGAGCAGCAGACAGCCACCGGGGCACTTCCGACCGACCAAACGGTGATCTTTGAGAGATTTCGCGACGAGCTGGGCGACTGGCGGGTCTGCGTCCACTGCCCACTCGGCACCGGCGTGCTCAGTCCTTGGGCACTCGCCATCGAGCGCTCAGCAAGAGAACGGTACGGGATGGAGGTGCAGGCTACCGCGACGAACGATGGCATGGTGCTGCGCATCCCCGACACCGAATCTGAGCCGCCCAGCGCTGAGTTGTTGGTGTCGGATCCAGAGATCATCGAGTCTGTCATCAGCGACGAGGTCGGCTCATCAGCTCTCTTCGCAGCCCGGTTCCGGGAGAATGCAGCCCGCGCTCTGTTGCTCCCGCGGCGCGACCCGAAAGCTCGCTCACCGCTGTGGCAGCAGCGCATGCGGTCAGCGCAACTGCTCACCGTCGCCGCGCAATACCCTGAGTTTCCGATCGTTCTGGAAACGATGCGCGAATGCCTGAACGACGTCTTCGATCTCGACGGCCTCCTTGACGTGCAGCGACAGATCGCCTCGCGATCACTCCGCGTCGTGGAGGTCGAGACCAAGGAGCCTTCTCCCTTCGCCCGCTCATTGCTCTTCGGTTACGTCGGAGCATTCGTCTACGAGGGTGACGTTCCGCTCGCGGAGCGCAAGGCAGCTGCGCTTTCACTCGACGCCACGCTGTTGGCTGAACTCCTCGGCAAAGACGGCATCAAGCAACTCCTCGACGCCGAAGTCATCGCCAGCATCGAGGCTGATCTGCAATGCCTCAGCGCGGACAGGCAGGTGACCACACTGGAACAAGCCTTTGACCTGCTACGCACTGCCGGACCGTTCACCCAAGCCGAGGTGGCGGCCAGGACCGCCCCTAGCCTTGACATCGCGACAGCCATCGACACCTTGATCAAAGATCGCCGGGTGGTTGAAGTCCGAATCGCCGGTGAAGCAATGCTGGCGGTCGCCGAGGACATTCCGCGGCTCCGCGATGGCCTCGGAATACCGGTTCCACCCGGCGTCGCCGCTTCGTTCACCGAGCCTGCTCCCCATCCCATCGATGATCTTGTGCTGCGGTGGGCCCGAACGCACGGGCCCTTCGTCGTCTCCTCGATCGCCGTACGGTACGGATTGGGGCGAGCGGTCGTTGAGTCCAGCTGCGACCAGCTGACCGCCTCCGGGAGTCTGGCCGCCGGCTCATTCCTCGATCTGCCGGGAGACGCTGCCAACGAGCGCCGGCAGTACTGCCACAGCCAGGTCTTGGCGTTGATCAAAAGGCGAACACTGGCTCTGCTGCGTAAAGGTGTCGAGCCAGTTGAGCAGGTCGCCTTTGCCCGCTTCCTCGCGGAGTGGCAGGGAATCGGCTCGGACAGCCGCGGCGTCGACGCCGTACTGGGAGCCATCGAGCAGCTCTCGGGCTATCCGATTCCTGCAAGTGCGGTGGAGTCGATGATCTTGCCGGCTAGAGTCGCCGGCTACACGCCGGCGATGCTGGATGAGCTCACTGCCGCCGGCGAGATCTTCTGGGTCGGCGATGGACCGATCGGTGATTCTGACGGCTGGCTGCGCTGGTACGTCGCTGGTCAGGAGCCTCACCCCGCACGCGGCGAGCCGGAGCAGTATCGCAGCCAAGAGATCTTGGCCGCGCTTTCCGACCGCGGTGCCTCGTTCTTTGATGCTCTGCTGCCCTCAGGAACGACAATCGCCGATCGCTCGCAGTACGTGAATGCGCTCTGGGAACTGGTGTGGGCCGGCTTGCTGACCGGGGACACCTTTGCTCCAGTACGCAGCCTTGCTGTTAGCGGGGCCCACCGGAGGCCTAGCCGGCCTGTCCCGAGAACGCATCGGCTCAGACTCGCCGGCGGAGGACTGGGACGCCCGGCACGTACGCCGCGCGTGGTCACACCCACCACAGCAGGTCGCTGGTCACTGATTCAACGGTCAACATCAACACCGGCCGATCGGCTGGCTGCTGACATCTTCGCGCTGCTGGACCGCTACGGCATTGTGACTCGTGGCAGCGTCCTCACCGAGAACGCCGAGGGTGGGTTCGGCGCCGCCTATCGGGCACTCAGCGCGCTCGAGGATTCCGGACAATGTCGGCGCGGCTACTTCGTCGAAGGTCTGGGTGCAGCTCAGTTTGCTCTGACCGGGGCCGTCGATCGAGTACGCACTCATCAGCGCGAACCGGCAGAGCCCGGTGCTGTCGTCCTCTCGGCCTGTGATCCGGCCAACCCTTACGGCGCGGCGCTCCCGTGGCCTGATCGAGAGGGACATCGGCCCGGACGCAAAGCAGGCGCCTTGGTCGCCTTGGTTGGCGGGGAACTGATCTTCTACGTGGAGCGCGGCGGCAAGACGCTGTTGTCTTTCAGCGAAGATCCGACCCGGCTGGCTCCGGCGGCATTTGCCCTTGCCAGATCCGTACACCAGGGCCTGCTCGGAAAGCTGACCGTGGAGCGCGCCGATGGAGCGCACATCTTCGGTTCGGTACGGGTAAGCGAGGCCTTGCAGGATGCGGGATTCCGAATGACCCCTCAGGGCCTGAGGCTACGGCCAAGCGGCTAACGGCGAGGTGATCGCTGCGAAAGCCCGGATCGCGAGCGAGGCAATCAACTACGCCGCGGCCAATTACGCTGCGGCCTGGGCCATCGGCCGTACGCTCGGCAAGGCAGTCACGCCTTCATAGACGGCCATCTTTTCGCTGACCACATTGAGAACCACCGACAGTGGCAGATCGAGTGCTGCGCAAATTGCGGCGAGCAACTCGCTCGAGGCTTCTTTCTGACCGCGCTCGACCTCGGAGAGGTATCCCAAACTGACCCGCGCTTTCCTCGACACATCGCGCAGCGTCTTCCCCTGCGAAACGCGCTCCTCCCGGAGAGACTCGCCGATGAGCTCGCGCACCAGCACCGGCTTCACCGGAAGTTCCTGCGATCGCATACGGAAAACTCTACCCACCCTCACCGACAACACCAGTACGTCCCACGCTCAGACGCCAGCTCGAGTCGTCAACCTTCTAACCCAACGCCCGTCAGTCCGAGAGCATCAGCCAGCAATTCCAGCGCAGCTGATGCCGCCTGTCGCCGGATCATCGCGCGATCGCCGTGCAGTAGGAGCTCCTCGACGCGCAACGCCTTAGTGGCGGGATGGCTGACTGCCACAAAAACCTGGCCAACGTGATGGCCGTTCTGCGGCTCAGGCCCGGCGACTCCCGTCGTCGCAAGTCCCCAGTCAGCGTTGCATCGCTTCGCTACGCCACGAGCCATCTCGGCAGCAGTGCGTTCCGCGACCGGACCAAGTTCGGCCAACGTCGTACGATCCACTCCGGCAAGCGTCGCCTTGAGGGGGGTTGCGTAGCTGATCACACCGCCCAGATAGTTCGCGGAGGCCCCGGGTATGTCGGTCAGTAGCGCGCCGACCATGCCGCCGGTCAGGGACTCCGCGCTCGCCAGTGTCTGACCTCGGCGACTCAGCTCGGCGAGGATGCTCGCAGCCAGCGCGGAAGCCTTCACCGGGCGCGGGCGCGACGCCGCAAGCGGAGCGCCTCCCGGATGTAGTCCAACCCGGTTGCCATGGTGATCAGCCACGCCACAGCCATCACGATCATGGCGACGACGTGCGCCGGACCTGGCAGCGGGAGCAAATACAGGATCACGGCGATCGCCTGGGTCACGGTCTTGACCTTGCCACCACGACCCGCCGCCATCACGCCGTAGCGGAGCACCACAAAACGCATGATGGTAATCCCCCACTCGCGGACCAAGATCGTAATCGTCACCCACCAGGGAAGCTCGTCAATGATCGACAACCCAATGAACGCCATGCCGGTGAGCGCCTTGTCCGCGATCGGATCGGCCAGCTTGCCGAAGCGCGTAATGA
>Ga0307317_10000089_pt1 | contig 23214 bp, 23 predicted proteins | sample ER_DNA_357_FD_194498 | JGI IMG/M metagenome (GOLD analysis project Ga0307317, IMG submission 194498) | Bulk soil microbial communities from the East River watershed near Crested Butte, Colorado, United States - ER_DNA_357 | ecosystem: Environmental > Terrestrial > Soil > Floodplain | place...
GCGGAACGTCTCGGTCACCGCACGGCTGACTGCGGCGATCGAGCGGCAGCGCCGCGCGACGGCGCGGGCGAGCCAGCCGTCGTGGCTGAAGTCGCACTTCAGCCACACCACCGGGGTCCGGGTTCCCACGAGCGCGATCGTCGCCACCAGCGCGCCCTTGATCCCGTCGGCCTGAACGACCTCGGGCTGCAGCCGATTCAGCTCGCCGCGCAGTCGCCGCGCCGAGCGCACGATTGCCAGCGGCCCGGCGCCGGTCGGCACCACCTCGAGCGGGTAGCCGCGACCGCGCAGCTCCTCCACGAGCGGGCCGTCGGCGAGGAAGTAGATCCGTGCGATCCAGGAGCGGTCGAGCCCGTCGAGCAGCAGCGACAGGTACCGCTCGGCGCCGCCCTGGATCACGAACGGGGAGACGAACGCGACGCGCACTCAGGACCGCCCGCGCACGAGCTGCACCGTCCCCTCGAGCACCCCGAGCGCGCCGCGCCACTCCCGGTTCAGTAGGCGGTGGCCGACGAGCATCGCCAGCAGCCCGGCGAACTGCATCCTCGCGGCCGTGGTCTGCGGGAAGTTCTTCCGGAACAGGTAGGCGCGGTTCTTCACCACCAGCTTTCCGAAGTCGCGCGAGTCGAACGAGCGAAAGCCGAGCTTCTCGTGGACGACGACCACGTCCGGGAGATAGACGACACGGCCGTGGCGCGAGAGCCGGTACGAGAAGTCCTCGTCCTCGGCGAGTGCATAGGCGCCGAGGTGCTCGTCGAAGCGGACCTCCGCTGCGAGCTCACGGCGTGCGCTCATGAAGCACCCAGGCATGAACTCGACATCACACGGCCCGTCGGCGACGACCACGTACTGCGGGTAGCCGAAGCGCGTGAAGTGGCCGGGGTTCCTGCGGCTCCCGGGCAGCACGATCCGGCGCAGGAGCGAGCGCGGCCCGCCTGCCCGTTCCGCGTGCGGCTCGACGATCCAGCCGGTCGCCCCGACGACCTCGCCGGCGGCATACGCCTTCGTCAGCTTGGCGAAGAGGTCGCGCGGCAGCGAGACGTCGTCGTCGAGGAAGACCACGACCTCGCCCTCCGCGCGGTCGATGCCGATGTTGCGCTGCTTGGTCAGGCTCGGCGGCGTGTGGACGTAGTGCATGGGCAGTGAGTCGTCGTGCAGCTCGGCCACGAGGTCGTGCGCCGACGCGTCCTCGTCCGCATCGATCACGAGCACCTCCTGTGGGGGCGGATCCGTGGCCAGCACGCTCTCGAGCGTTCGGCGCAGCGGCTCCGGGCGGCCCTTCGTCGGGATCACGACCGAGAAGCGCACGCTCACCGTCCCGGCCGCCGCACGCCGAGAAGCTTGAGCGAGAGCCGCCGTGCGCCGTGCCGCGGGGGCGCGGGCAGCCGAGGCGCCTCGAATCTGCGCCAAGGCCCGGAGAGCCAGCCGAACGCGACCTCGTAGCCCGCCTCGCGAGCCGCGCGCACCACACGGTCGTCGTAGAGGCCGTACGGATACGCGAGCACCCGGCACGGCTCGCCGGTGATGGCCTCGATCGCGCGCTTGGAATCGCGGAGCTCGCGCTCGAGCTCGGCGTCGTCGAGGCCGCGCAGGTCCGGGTGGCCGAGCGTGTGCGAGCCGATCTCCATCCCCGCATCGTGCAGCTCGCGGACTCCGGCCTCGTCCAGCAGCGCCCCGGCCTCGCCGTCCAGGTCCGGATGAGTCCCGCCGAAGAGGCCGGGGCACACGAAGAAGGTCCCTCGCACGCCGAGGCTCCGCAGCACCGGGAGCGCGGTGCTCAGCCAGTTGCGCCAGCCGTCGTCGAAGGTGAGCGCGGCCGTGCGGCGCGGCGGCGGCTCGTCGCTGGCGAGCTCGCTCGCGACCACGAAGCGGTACTTGCGCCCTTTGAGCAGCCGGACGTGCGCGGCGAGATGATCGGGCGAGGTGAGCAGGCGCTGCGCGTCCCACGCGTCGTCGCCGGCGCCGATGCCGTGGTAGACGAGCACGACGGGGCGATCGGTGATCAACGCGCCATCCTCTTCGCGACGCGCGAGGCGCGGCGGGCCGCCCGCGCAGGCGCGAACCGCATCAGCGGCTCGTAGAGGCCGTCGCGCTTGAGCCGCAGCCCGAGCGAGCTCGAGCGGTTGAGCATGTCCTGCCGCGGCAGGTTGTGCGGGTCGTCCCACGAGCCCTCGCCACTGATCCGGCAGGCGGCCGCGAAGCCGGCCTCGCGACAGGCGCGGATCGTCGCCTCGCTCGCGCGACCGAACGGGTAAGCCGCGGTCTCGACCGGCCCGACGACGTCCTCGAGCGCGCGTTTGCTCGCCGCGAGATCGTCGCGGGCGTCCTCGAAGGAGAGCGCGGAGAGGTCGTCGTGCTTCGTCGAGTGGGCGCCGATCTCGACGCTGGCCGCCAGCTCGCGCAGCTCCTCGCGAGTCACGATCCGCGTCCAGTCGGCCCAGGGGTAGGGCTCGCCGAGCCAGCCGGAGACGACGAACACGGTCGCGGGCACCTGCTCCTCGCGCAGCAGCGGCACGAGCGTCTCGAGGTTGTCGACGAGGCCGTCGTCGAAGGTGAGCGCAGCGTGGCCGACGGCGCGCCCGCGCGAGGCAAGGGATGCCAGCTCGCCGAAAGTGACGAGCCGGTAGCCCCACTCCCGGAGCCTCATGAGGTGGCGGCGCAGCTCTCCAGGCGAGACGAACAGCCCCTGCGGGTCACGCCGCAGCGGCACGTCCGACACGCCGTGAAACGCCAGCGCCAGCGGTGGCAACACGCGCACAGTGCACTCATCGTACGCACGTACACTTGCTTGTCATGAGGCCCGATGGCGCTGCGGAAGCCGAGCGCCCGGGCGTGTCGGCGGTGATCGCGACGCGGAACCGCCGGGAGGCTCTCGAGATCGTGCTCGACCGGCTGGCCGAGCTGCCGGTGGACGAGGTGCTCGTCGTCGACAACGGCTCCGAGGACGACACCGTCGAGCGCGTGCAGGCGCGAGGCGGAAAGGTGCGAGTGCTCGCGCAGGGCACCAACCTCGGCCTCGCCGGCCGCAACCTGGCCGCGCGCGAGGCCCGGCACGAGCTGCTGCTCGTGCTCGACGACGACGCCTATCCGCTTCCCGGGGCGGTCGACACGCTCGCCGAGCGGTTCGAGCGCGACCCGCGGCTCGGCGCGGCGGGAGGGCTGGTGCGCGACATCGATCCCAGCGGCCGCGTGCTGCGCTCGACCGAGCTCGGGACCTTCGACTGGTGGCTGCGGGCGGGCAGGAACGGCGAGACGCCACCCGAAGGCCTGCCCGCGTTCTTCTTCCCGGAAGGAGCCGCGATGCTGCGGCGCCGCGCCTACCTCGAGGTCGGCGGGTACTTCGAGCCGTACTTCCACCTCGTCGAGGGCATCGACCTGACCACGAGGCTGCTGGCCGCGGGCTGGGACGTTCGCTACGTGCCCGAGGCGCAGTTCGACCACATGAAGGCCCAGAGCGGCCGCGCGAGCGACCGTTCCCTCTACCTGCGGATCCGGAATCACCTCTGGTACCTCTGGCTGCACTTTCCCGCGCCCGTGGCCGCGGCGCGCACGGTGGGCTACCTCGGGTTCGACCTCGTCGACGCGATCTACCAGCGGCACCCCGGCGCGTGGGCTCGCGCCGTTCGCGACGCGTGGACCCAGCGCGCGGCCGTGCGCGGCGAGCGGCGCCCCGTCCCGCGAGACGTACGCCGCCGCGCCGAGCTGAACCGCGGCCGCACGCACGTGCGCCTGCTCGCCGGCCAGCTGCGCCGCCGGCTCCGGGGATGAGCCTGCACGCCGAGGTGATCTCGGAGACCGCGCGCCTGGAGGAGCTCGCCCCGGCGTGGGACGCGTTGGCCGTTGCGGCGGCGCTTCCCTTTTGCGCACCCGGCTGGCTGCTGCCCTGGTGGCGGTCGGCCGCCCCGGCTTCGGCCCGGCTCCACACCGTCGCGGCCTTCGAGGCCCAGCGGCTGGTCGCGCTCGCGCCCTTCTTCGCCGACGACGACGCGCTCGTGCCGCTCGGCGCGGGCGCGAACACGCGCGTCGAGCCTGTCGCGGTCGCGGGGCAGGAGGCCGAGGCCGCGGCGGCGGTCGCTCCGGCGCTCGGGCAGGCGGGCGCCGCCTTCCTCCGGCTCCCGGGGATCCCGGAGACCTCGCCGTGGCCGGAGCTGCTGGCGGAAGCCTGGCCCGGCGGAAAAGCCTGGCTGCACGAGGACGAGCGGATGGCCGCCCCGCTGGTGGAGCTGCCCGAAACGTTCGAAGAATGGTTCGGCTCGCGCTCGTCGCGCTTCCGCAAGCAGGTGCGACAGTATGAGCGGACCCTGGCCGAGCGCGGCGCGAAGCTGAAGCTCGGCGCCGGCGACGGTGCGATCGAGCGATTTGCGGCCTTGCACAGGGCACGCTGGGCTGACCGCGGCACGACCTTCCTCGACGAGCGCGTCGAGGCCGCGGTCGCGACAGCGGCGCGCGAGCTCCCACCCGAGCGCCTTCGCCTCTTCACGATTGACACCTCGGAGGGCGCGGTCGCGGCGACGCTCTTCGTGGCCGCCGGCGGCGAGGTGGGATCCTGGCTCGGCGGCTTCGACGCCGCCTGGGGCGATCTCACCCCCCAGCTCCTGCTCGGGGTCGAGGCGATTCGCGACGCGATCGGTCGCGGGGACAGCCGCATCGACCTCGGTGCGGGCATCGTCGAGTACAAGCAGCGGCTCGCCACCGCTGACGAGACGCTGCGCTGGGTGACGCTCGTGCCGCCCGGGCCGCGGCAGCTACTCACGCGCCTGCGCATGACCCCCGGCCAGGCCCGGCTCGCGGTCTCGCGACGACTGAGCGCGGAGCAGAAGCGGCGCGTGAAACGGCTCCTCCGGAGGAGCTCGTGAAGAGCCGCGTGCTCGCCAACACCGGCTACCGCCTGATGGCGGACGTCGGCGGCAAGGTCGGGTCGGTCGTCCTCTTCATAGTCATGGGCCGTGAGCTCGGCGACGAGGCCTTCGGCGTCTTCACCTTCGCCTACGCGCTCGCCGCCCTGCTCACCTCCTTCGCAGACTTCGGCCAGGACAAGGTGCTGACGCGCGAGGTCGCTCGCGACCGCGACGCGCTTGACAGCTACTTCCTCAACACGCTCGCGCTGAAGGCGGTCGTGGCCCTGCCCGCGCTCGGCGTCGCGCTGGCAGTCCTCGCGGCGCTCGGCCGGGACACGCAGACGATCGCGGTCGTAGCGCTGCTCGGCGCTGCGGTGCTGGTGGACCTCCTCACCTCGACGATCTTCGCGACCTTCCAGGCCTTCGAGCGGCTCGAGTTCGTTCCGGTCGCGCTCATCACTGAGCGCTTCGTGACCGCGGCCGCCGGGATCGCGCTGCTCCTGCTGGGCGCCGGAGTCGTGGCTGTGTCGGCTGTCTTCCTAGGTGGGGCCCTGCTCGCGTTCGGGCTCGCCGCGCGCTTGCTCGTGCGCCGCGTCGTGCGGCCGCGGCCGCGCCTCGAGCCGTCGCGCTGGTGGTCGCTGATGTGGATCGCGGCGCCGATCGGACTCGCGGGAATCGCCGCCGTGATCCTCTTTCGCATCGACACCGTGATGCTCGCGGCGTACGAGTCCGACGACGTGGTCGGCAACTACGGCGCGGCGTATCGGCTCTTCGAGTCGACCCTCTTCCTGAGCTGGGCGGTCGGCGCGGCCGTGTACCCGGTCTACTCGCGCCGCTCAGGCGAGGCGCTGGCCGGCGTGTACGAGCGCTCGCTGAAGCTCGTGGGCGCGCTGACGCTGCCGTTCGCGGTCGGCGCCGCCGTGCTCGGCGATCGCGTCGTCGGCGTCCTCTACGGCTCCGACTTCGACCTGGCGGGGAAGGCGCTCAGGCTGCTGGCCCCGGCGATCGTGCTCTACGCGATCGCCTACCTGGCGGGGTACGTGCTCGTCGCGCAGGAACGGCCGCTCGTGCTTACTGTGGTGTACGCGGCGGTCGCCCTCGAGAACATCCTCGTGAACCTCGTGCTCATCCCAACCCACTCCCTCTACGGAGCGGCCGTTGGCACCTCGATCTCGGAAGGGCTCGCGGCCTGCGCGCTCGTCTGGGCGGCTCGCGGCTGCGGCGGAACCGCCAGATTCGGGCGAGTCTTCGCCGGGCCCGCGCTAGCGGCGGCCGTCGCCGGGGCTGCGATGTGGGCGCTCCGGTGGGAGCTCTGGGCCGCAACCGTAGCGGGTGCGTTTGCCTACGTGCTCACGCTGATCGCGTTCGAGCGGCTGGTGTACCCGGACGACGCCGAAGCTCTCTTGTCGTCTGTCAGGTCGCGGCGGGGATGACCGACCGCCCGCCCGAGGAGATCGTCGAGGCCGAGCGTGCGCTGCGCGACCGCGAGGCTCGCGTCTACGACAGCGGACGCTCGGAGTGGGAGCTCGCCGTCCACAGCCGGGCCATCCTGGACCTGCTCGCGCTGCGTGAGGGCGAGACCGTGCTGGACGCGGGCGCGGGCACCGGCGCGCACGTCCCCGACTACCTCGCCGCCGGCGCGAACGTGATCGCGGCCGACCACTCCGCGGCCAGCCTCGAGCTGGCGCGGGAGCGCGTCCGGCCGCATGGGCGCGAACGCCTCCGCACCGTCGTCGCGGACCTGCGCCGACTGCCGCTCGAGGACGAGTGTGCCGACGCAGCCGCCTGTCTCGGCGTGCTGCAGCACATTCCGACCCACGAGTTCCGCGTGCGGGCGCTGCGCGAGATCCTGCGCTGCCTGCGGCCGGGCGGACGCCTGGTCACGGTCACCTATCGCTGGCTGGGACACGTGAAGCGCCGCAAGGAAGGCTGGTGGTCGCCGGAGCTCTACCGCTACGCGTTCACGGTGCGCGAGTTCGTCGCGCTGCTCGACGAGGCCGGCTTCGAGCGTGCGCGTGCCGGAGGCCTCCTCGTTCTGCCCTCGCTCTCCGAGCGCCTTCGCGTGGGCCCCGGACTGCAGGCCCGGCTCACCTTTACTCCGGCGGGCCGGCTGCTCGGGCAGTACGTCCTCGCCCGAGCCGAGCGGCCGCTCTGAGCTGGGGAAGCCGGCCCAGCAGTGCTTTGCCGCTCTCCAGGTCGCCGGCCGTGCGCTCCGCGTGGGTGAGCCTGTCGGCAACGGTCACCGCGGCCACCGCGTAGCGCAGCCTCGCGAGCTCGAGCTCGTCGCCGGTCAGCTCCAGCGCGCCCTCGTAGAGTCGTTCGCGATCGGCGGGATCATCGATCGTGGCCCAGTAACGCATCAGGTCGGAGCCGGCGGGGCCGCGGCCGTTGAGCTCCCAGTCGATCACCCACGCCGCTCCGCCCGCCCGCAGCACGTTTCCCGGATGGAAGTCGCCGTGGGTCGTAACCTCGGGGAGCCGTGAGGCTGCGAGCAGGCGACTGGAGCGCGCGAGCTCCGGGGCCAGGCGCGGGTGCCGTAGGAGCCGCAGCCGCCGCCGCAGCGCGTGTGCCGGCTGCGCACCCGTCTTAGCCGGAGGGGCCGGCAGCTCCAGGTGCGCGATCGCGGCCGCCGCAGCGATCACCACCTCGACGCCTTCGTCCTGCGAGACCACCTGCCGTTCGAGCAACCACCCGCGGCCGTGCGCGAGGATAGGCGGCGCACGCAGGGCTCCCGTCTCGCCGACGAGCCCCCGCACGCGCGCCTCGTGCTCGAATACCGGCACGTCCTCTTCGGCGAGGCTGAAGCGGGCAAAGACCTCTCCCGCCCGCAGGTAGGTCCGCGGCCCCTCCCTCCACGCCTGCTCGACCTCCGCGCCCGCCAGCGCTTCGCGGAGACCGGCCGGCGCTCCTCTCAGGGGCTCGTCCACTCGCAGTTACGCTGTCGCGCGTGCCGGACGACACCTTCGACGCCGTCTTCGTCTGCACCGGCAACCAGTTCCGCAGCCCCCTCGCGGCGGCGGTCTTCGAGCGCGAGACGCGCGGCCGGCAGGTGCGGGTCTCGTCGTGCGGGACCTCGGCGATCGAGGGCAGCGCCGCCTTCGCGGAGGCGGTCGAGCTCCTCGACGGGCTCAGCGTCGATCTGACCGAGCACCGCAGCCGGGCGCTCTCGAGCATGGCCGGCGCCGACCTCGTGATCGGCTTCGAGCACCGTCACGTGGAGCAGGCCGTGGTCAACGCGGGCGCGCCGCGCGAGCGGACGTTCACGCTGCCCCAGGCGGTCGAGCTGCTCGAGGCCTCGACGCGCGAAGGCTCGGCGAGCGAGCGGCTCGCCGCGCTCCGGCCCGGGAACGTGCTCACTGCGCCCGAGGTCGAGGACCCGATCGGACTGAAGCGGCCCCGCCAGGAGGAGATCGCGGCCGAGATCGAGGACCTCACCAAACGGCTCGCCGCAGCGCTCTTCGGCTAGCGTCGCCGCGCCTCCCAGCGGTCGAGCGTCTCGGCCGCTGTACCGGCCCAGCCTCCGTGCTCGTCGATCCAGTCGAGGATGCGGCGGTAGGCGCGGTCGAAGCCGTTCGAGAGGCGCGGGTGATGCATCGGCGGGTGCCAGAGGATCGCGACCGCGCCGCCGTGCTCGGCGACCGGCTCGAGCGCGGCGACCGCGGCCTCGTACGCGGCATCCGCGTCAAGCGCGAGGTAGCGCTCCTCGGCGAGGGTCGCGTCCATCACGGCGAGCGGCAGCTCCCAGGCGCCGGGCTCGCGGCGCTCGGGATCCCAGAGCCGGTACGGGTACGGCGTCCCCGCGCGCAGGCCCGGCCGCGAGGGCCAGCCAATGCTCGAGTCGTACCGCAGGCCCGCCGTCCGCAGCTCGGCGGCGAGCCGCGACGGGTCGCTGCGCAGGTAGTGGTGGCGCAGGCCCTGCAGGCCTTCGAGCAGCGCCGCTTCCTCGGCGATCGCGCCCGGCCGCTCGCGCGCCCGGTAGGAGGCGTGGAGGCCGAGCTCGAGCCCGGCCGCAAGCGTGTCCTCCAGCGCCTCGGCCAGGGCGGGCTGGTAGCGCTCGGGGTAGCCGTCCTGCGGATCCTCCTGACGGACGAGGAAGAAGCAGGTCGAGCCACGGCCGGCCTCGGCGTCGAGCATCGCCTCGAGCGGGTAGGCCGGGTCGCGGCCGCGGAGCGCATCGAGGGCGAACGCCGTCCCTTCCTCGAGGTGTCGCCGCGAGCGGCGCACGGGCGCGCCGGCGAGCTTCCGCGCCGCGGTCGGCAGCCCGCCCGCCCCCAGTAAGTCGACATCGTGCGTGAGCGCGACCAGGAACCGCTCGCCGCCCGGGTAGCCGCGCCGCTCGAGGCCAAGCCGGGCGGCGATCTCCGCCACCCGAGGGCCCGGGGGATTCGCCGGTGGCAACGGGCGCCCGTGCTGGTCGAGCTCGGCGTCCCGTTCCTGCGCGAGCGTCAGCAGCCGGAAGACCTCGTCGAGCTCTTCCGGCCCGGCGGGCGCGGCCTCGTCGAACGGAAGCCCGAGCGCGTCGAGCAGCGCGTCGAGCGCGTACCGCTGCTCCGGCTCCACTACTTCTGCGGCCGCAGCGCGGGAAAGAGGATCACGTCTCGGATCGCGTCGCTGCCGGTGAGCATCATCGTCAGCCGGTCGATCCCGATCCCGCAGCCGCCGGTCGGAGGCATCCCGTACGAGAGCGCCTCGACGAAGTCCGGGTCGCCGGGCTCGGACTCCTCCGCCCCGGCCTCGCGCTCGGCCTCCTGCAACGCGAAGCGCTGCGCCTGCTCCTCCGCGTCGTTCAGCTCGCTGAAGGCGTTCGCGAACTCCATCCCGCCGGCCACCGCCTCGAACCGCTCGACCAGCGTCTCGTCGTCGTCGGTCGTGCGGGCGAACGGCGAGAGCTCGAGCGGCCAGTCGTAGACGAAGGTCGGCTGGATCAGCTCGGGCTCGACGAAGTGCGAGTAGGCGTGGTCGACCAGCTGCGACCACGAGCGGTCGCGCTCGGTGTCGACGCCGGCCTCCTCGAGCTTCGCGCGCAGGTCGGCCTCGTCTCGCGACCACACGCCTTTCGCCTCGAGCGCCTCGACGAACTTCACGCGCTGCCACGGCGCCGCGAAGTCGAGCTCCTGCCCGCGGAACGTCACTCTGGTCGAGTCCGCCGCCTCCGCGGCCGCTGCCACGAGCGCCTCGGTGCGCTCCATCGTGTCGCGGTAGTCGGCGTAGGCCTCGTACCACTCGACCTGCGTGAACTCAGGCGAATGCTTGTACGAGATGCTCTCGTTGCGGAAGTCCTTGCTGAGCTCGTAGACCTTCTCGAGCCCGCCCACGATCAGGCGCTTCAAGTAGAGCTCATCCGCGATCCGGAGGTAGAGGTCGGCGTCGAGCTCGTTCGAGTGCGTCACGAACGGCTCGGCGAACCCGCCGCCATAGCGCGGCTGCAGGATCGGCGTCTCCACCTCGAGGAAGCCCTCGCCGTCGAGGTACGCGCGGACGGCGGCCACGATCTTCGTGCGCGTGGCGGCGAGCTCCCGCGACTCCTCGTTCATGAGCAGGTCGAGGTAGCGCTGTCGGTAGCGCGTCTCGGTGTCGGTGACGCCGTGGAAGGTGTCGGGCAGCGGCTTGCGGATCTTGGCCAGCAGCTCGATCTGCGACGTGACGAGCGACGGCTCGCCGCGCCTCGAGCGGCCGGGCTTGCCGGTGGCCCCGACGACATCGCCGAGGTCGAGATCGACCTTCTGCTCCGAGATCAGCTGGATGCGCCCGCAGCGGTCGACGAGGTCGAGGAAGGTGAGCTTCCCCATCTCGCGCCGCGCCATGACGCGACCCGCGACCCGAACCTCCTGGTCGAGCGTCTCACCGGGCTCGGCCTGCTCGGCCTGAGCGCGGACCGCGGCGATCCCGACCCGGTCTGGAAACCGCTTCGGCAGCATCGCGCGATTCTAGGTTGCCGCCGCGAAGGCGGGCTTTGCTCGCCTTCGCTCGAGAGGCCCTGGGTTCGGTATCCCGAAGAAAGTCGTCATGGCGCGCGAAGCGCGCCGGACTTTCTTCGGAAACTAGGCAGCCTTGATCTCGAGGATCTTGAACTTCATCGAGCCGCGCGGCGCCACGACCTCGACCGTCTCGCCCTTCTTCTTGCCGATGATCGCCTTGCCCACCGGCGACTCGTTCGAAAGCTTGTTCTCGGATGGGTTCGCCTCGGCGGAGCCGACGATCCGGTACTCGACGGTCTGCTTGGCGTCGATGTCGCGCAGCTTCACCTTGGAGCCGATCGAGACGACGTCCTTGGCGATGTCCTTCTTGCTGATCACGCGCGCGTTGCGGAGCCGCTCCTCGAGCGTGGCGATGCGGTGCTCGAGCAGCGCCTGCTCGTTCTTCGCATCGTCGTACTCGGCGTTCTCGGCGATGTCGCCGAACTCGCGCGCGGTGCGGATGCGATCGGCGACCTCGCGACGCTTGTCGTTTGAGAGGTACTCGATCTCCTGCTTCAGCTTCTCGTAGCCTTCGGGAGTGAGGATTACGTCCTTCAAGGGGCCTCCTGAAAGAAAAACGCGCGGCGCAGAGGCGCCGTCGCGGGCGGGGATGTTACCTACGAGGGTGGACGGACGTCAACTCGGCCTGCCGGTACCATTTTTGGCCCTGTGCAGGTAGATCTCCGCAGCAGCTGGTGGATTCGCGACGTCGAGATCCCGACCCGGCTCGTGCTCGCGCCGATGGCCGGTGTGAGCGTGCAGGCCTTTCGCCGCCAGGGACGGCGCTATGGCGCGGGCCTCGTGTGCTCGGAAATGGTCAGCTGCGCTGGCCTTCACCACGGAAACGAGCGCACTTTGGGGTATTTGCGTATCTCCGCGGACGAGCGGCCGCTGGCGGTACAGATCTTCGGCTCTGAGCCCGAGGTGATGGCCGAGGCCGCGCGGATGGTCGAGGACGCGGGCGCCGACCTCGTCGACATCAACTTCGGCTGCCCGGTGCGGAAGGTGACCAAGACCGGCGCCGGCGCGACGATGCTCGAGGATCACGCGCGCGCCCGTGCGGTCGTCGGCGCGGTCGCCGAGGCCGTCTCGGTGCCCATGACCGTGAAGATGCGGCGCGGCCTGGAGAACGGCTCGCGCGCGTGCCTCGAGCTCGGGCCGCAGCTCGTCGAGGCCGGCGCGTCGTCGCTGACGCTGCACCCGCGCTCGGCGAAGCAGATGTACACCGGCGAGGCCGACCACTCGCTCACCACAGAGCTGGTGGACCTGGTCGACGTGCCCGTGATCGCCTCCGGCGACGTGACCTCGCGCGCGCGGGCACAGGCGATCCTGGCCACGACCGGCGCCGCCGCCGTGATGGTGGGCCGCGCGGCGCAGGGCAATCCGTGGGCGTTGCGGGAGATCCTCGACGGCGACGCGGCGGCGCCCTCGCGCGAGGAGGTCGTTGCGGAACTGTTGCTCTTCATGCGCGAGACGGTCCGCGAGCTCGGTGAGCGGCGTTCTCACGGATTCCTGAAGAAGTTCTACGGCTGGTACCTCGGGCAGGGTCGCTTCCCGCGGCCGTTCAAGCAGGAGCTGGTTCAGCTCGAGACGCTGGACGAGGTCGAGGCGCGTCTGCTCGCCGCAGCACCTGGCGCCGCGGAGGTCCTGCAGCGCCTCGAAGCCGGCTCGCCGGAGGCGGAGGACGACGTCGTCCTCGACCTGCCGATCTCGATCTACGGCGGCGGCTAGCGGTTTCGCTCCCAGACGAGGCGCACGCCTTCGAGGGTCAGGAACGGGTCGATCGTCTCGAGCGTCCGGGCGTGCTGGACGATCAGGTCGGCGAGGCCGCCGGTCGCGACGGTCTGCGCGTCGACCCCCAGCTCCTCTCGGATTCGCCCGACGATGCCGTCGACCTGGCCGGCGAAGCCGTAGACGAGGCCCGACTGCAGGCTCGAAGCGGTGTTCTTCGCGATCACCGTCTCGGGCTCGACGAAGTCGACCTTGAAGAGGCGCGCCGCCCGCGCGAACAGGGCGTCCATCGAGACCTCGATCCCGGGCGCGAGTACGCCGCCGACGTACTCGCCCTCCGGCGAGACCACGTCGAAGTTCGTGGACGTGCCGAAGTCGACCACGATGCACGGCGAGCCGTAGCGCTCGACCGCGGCGACCGCGTTTGCGATCCGGTCGGAGCCGACCTCCCGCGGGTCGTCGTAGCGGATCGGCACGCCGGTGCGCACGCCCGGCCCGAGCTCGAGCAGCTCGGCCTTGGCGTACTCCTTGGCGAAGTCCTCGTAGGCGCGGTGCAGCTGCGGAACGGTCGAAGCGAGCGCGACGCCGTCGACCGCGTCCAGGTCGAGGAAGTTGCCGTAGAGCGCGCCGAGCTCGTCGCCGCCGCGGTTGCGCTCGGTCGCAATGCGCCAGTGCTCACGCAGCTCGTCGCCCTCGAAGAGCCCGAAGACGGTCTGCGTGTTCCCGACGTCGATCGCCAGGAGTGCCATGCGGCCGAGGTTACTTCAGCGCCAGGGCCGGAAGGCTCCAGTCCATGTAGACGCCCTGGTAGACAAGGCTGCGCGGAGCCACGCGCGCGGAGAAGAAGAAGCGGTTGTTGTAGGTGCGTGTGACGACGAGCGGCGCGGCCTCGTTCATCAGGTCGATGTCGAGCCTCCCGAACGCATGGAGGCGCGCGAGCCCGTGGAGCCGCTTCGCCGCCGCCAGCCTCCGCGTGAACTTCGCCCCGAGAGAGCCGTAGGACGAGACGAAGCCGAACACCGCATCAGGAACGGGAACGTCGCTGCACCAGCCCATGCCCACGCCGAAGTCGAGGTCGGTGTTGCGCTTGCCCATGGCGTCGTAGAGATCGGCGCCGGTGAAGCCCTTCACCTTGATGCGCTGCGCTTGCATTCCGAGCCTGACGAGCATGTCGCGAGCGAGCTGTGCCTGTGTCGGGCCGGCGGCCGAGATCCGGTAGCCGATGTTCACCGCGCCGCTGCGGAGGTGGCCCGCCGCCAGCCGCCTTGCCTTCCTCAAGTCTGGTGCGCCGGCGTACGGCTGCAGCCGCTTCGCGGTCACGGAGCCCGGCACTGTCGGCGAGAGCAGATGCGACCAGGGGGAAGCGGCGTACGGACCCGCGGCCGCAGCATAGGCCTTGCGGTCGACGGCCCAGTTGAGCGCGCGTCGCAGGGCTGCATTGCTCCGGAGCAGCGGCCGGTCCTCGTTGAGGACGATCATCCCGATGCACGAGGTCGGCTTCGACCAGAAGCGCGACGTGTTCACGCCGAAGGTGCTTGCGGCCTCCTCTGCATGCGCGGCAGGAAGCGGAGACTCGTCGAGCCTGCCGGCCAGCACCTGCTGGTAGGCCGCCTCCTCGCTCAGGCCCCACCGCACCTCGACGCCGCTCAGATTCCGAGGCCTGGTGCCGCGGTAGAACCGATTGCGCCGCAGCTCGGTGAGGACGTCCGGCTGGTGACTATCGATGAAGTAAGGGCCGGCCGACGGATAGCCGGTCGACACCTCGCGGCTCAGCGGCAGCTTCCGCGACGTCGCCTGGAAGAACGGCATCGCTAGCTTGGTCGGGAAGGAAGCATCCGGCCTCGTCAGGTGGATGATCAGCCGGTCTCCTCTGGCGACCACGCCGCGCACGTGACGCGCCTTCCCGTCGTTGACGTCGTTCGCGCCCACGATGTTCGTCCCGCCGGAGTCGGTGATGAACGGCTCTCCGGGCGAGGCCAGATCGTGGTTCGCGGCGCGGTCGATCGCGTACGCGAAGCTCCCAGCCGTGACCGCCGAGCCGTCGCTGAAGCGGAAGCCCTTGCGGATGAAGAACGTCCACGTACGCCCGTCCCGAGAGACCGTGTAGCGCGACGCGACCTCGGGCCGGAGGACGCCGCCGACAGCGCCGCGCCGGTCCGGGTAGTTGAAGAGCTTCGCCGCGGTCGCGTACTCGAGCCACCACGCCGTGCTCACGTACGCGAGCTGCGGGTCGATCTGCACCGAGGCGCCGGCGATGCCGACCCGGAAGACACCTCCTTGCTTGAAGCCCCGTGCGGCGCCCGCCAGCTGGGCAGCCGTCAGGCAGGCCGCCCCGAGCGCCAGCATCCCCAGCGCCAGCCAGAGTCGCCGTGGCATGTGCCGATTTAGACGAACGGAACGGTCGGCGGGTTAGAGTTCTTCGTCGGAGCCGAGCGATTCGCCGATCCGCTCGGCGAGCGCTTCCGCGGTCAGGTTGGGCTCGTCGCCCTCGCCGCGGAGCTCTTCGACGGTCACGTCGCTCGAGGTGTAGACCTCGGTGCGCGGGATGATCCTCGTCGGGCGGTTCTTGTCCCAGACCCAGACGTCCTCCATCTTCAGGTGGAAGAACGGGTAGCTCGGCTGTGGCACGTACTGCAGGTCGAGGCGGTTGCAGAGGTATGTCGCGTCCTGGGTCAGGACGCAGTACCGGAAGAGGCTGAAGACCGCCGAGTACTCCTTCTTCAGCGCGAGCTCTAGCTCTGCCTCGAACTCGTCCAGCTCGTCGAGGTGGGACATGCGGGGATCATAGCCCTGCCAACAGGGCCTGCACCGGGCCGCGACCGGGCAGCTCGAGAGCGGGGTCGAGCTCGGCCAGCGGCTCCAGCGCGAAGCGCCGCTCGTGCAGGCGCGGGTGCGGGACGTCGAGGCCCGGCTCGGCTACCACCTCGTCTCCGAACAGGAGCAGGTCGAGGTCGATCGTGCGCGGCCCGAAGCGCGGGCCTTCGCCGCGAACGCGCCCCAGCTCGCGCTCGATCGCGAGCAGGCGCTCGAGCAGCTCGCGGGCGCTCAGCGAAGTGCGCAGCTCGGCCGCGCCGTTCAGGAAGCGCGGCTGGTCCTCGTACCCGACCGGATCGGTCTCACGCAGTGTCGAGACCGCGACCACCTCCACCCCCTCCTCGCCGCCGAGCAGCTCGACCGCCAGGCCGATCTGCGCACGCGGATCGCCGAGGTTCGAGCCCAGCCCGACGAAGGCGCGCGTCATCCGGGGGATTCTCCGCCATTCCGGACCGGTCCCAGCTACCTTGTGCTGAGTTTTGCGCCGCTTCGTGCTGATCGGGGTCGTGTTCTTGTGCTGCGCAACATCCGCCCAGGCGGGTGTGCTCGCGCATTCCGGCAGCGCGGTGCTGCCGGCCCCACGCTCGTTCGACCGCCTGCAGGCCTACCCGCGGACGCTGGTCGAGCTCGACCACGTGCGCGGCACGGAGGCAGCGCCGCTGCTGCGCAGCGCGGGGGGACAGCTGATCGCCGGCCCGCTCGCGCTCTGGCGGCTGCCGAGCTGGACCGCGCAGCGGCTGCTGCCGCGCCTCGGCCGCCAGGGGCTCGTCCGCTCCGTCACGCCGGATCTCCCCGTCGGCACCGACCCGCGCGACGCTCGGGGGTTCTTCAGCCAGTTCACCGATCCGCTCTCGACGAGCGAGTGGTGGGTCTCGCACGTCGGCGCCGACGCCTGGACCTTCCCGGGCCCCGGCGTGCCGCTGACGATGATCGACTCCGGCGTCGATCTCTCCCACGAGGAGTTCGCCGGCCGCCCGAACACCACCGCGCTGAACAGGCAGACGGTCAACGCGGGCGAGGAAGAGCTCCACGGCACCGCAACCTCGTCGGTGGCGGCCGCGCCGGCCAACGGCAAGGGACTCGTCGGCATCTACCCCCAGGCGAAGCTGCAGCTCTGGGACGCGAGCCCGAACGGCCAGCTCACCGTCGGAGACGAGATCGCTGGCCTCTTCTCCGCTCGGCGCAACGGCCCGGGCGTGATCAACCTCAGCCTCGGCGGCTTCGACCGGATCCCGATCGAGGAGCACGCGATCATGAGCGTCGTCGGCGCCGGTTCGCTCGTCGTGGCCTCGGCGGGTAACGACCGCGAGGGCGGCAGCTCCCTCTCCTACCCCGCCACTTTCGCGCATGTTCTGACGATCGGCGCCACCGACGAGAACGACCATGTGACCAGCTTCTCGAGTACATCGCCCGCGATGGACCTGGCCGCTCCCGGCCAGGACATTCCGGCGGCGATCCCGACGCTCTACAACCCGACCGGCTACGCGACCGTCGACGGCACGAGCTTCTCGTCGCCGCTCGTCGCGGGTGCGGCCGCCGCGGTCTGGACAGTGCGGCCGACGCTCGTCAACACGCAGCTCTTTCAGATCATGCGCCACTCGGCCCGCGACGTCGGGAAGCGTGGCTGGGACGTGAACACCGGCTACGGCATCCTCAACGTGCCCGCGGCGGTCGCGAGGAAGGCGCCGCCCGCCGACCCGCAGGAGCCGAACGAGGACGTCTATCTCGTCAAGCCCAACGGCCTGACGAGGACGGGTAACCCGCAGCTCACGTCACCGAGCCGGCGGCGGGCGACGCTGAAGGCCACACTCGAGCGCCGCGAGGACCCCGAGGATCTCTACCGGATCTACCTGCCCGCGAGAGGGCGGGTGGTCGTGACGGTCAAGCCGAACGCGAATGTGACACTCGAGGCCTGGGGCCGGCGAACGCGAACGGTGTTCGAGCGAGGCTCCGCGGCGAGGCGCGACCTGCTGGGCGTCTCCGCACACGCGGGCAGGCGCTTCGAGCGGATCACACTCACGGGCCACGGCGTCGCGCAGGTCGTCTACGTGGACGCGTTCCTGCCGAAGACGGTCGTGCAGGCCTCGTACACGCTCACCGTCGCTCCCGCCGCACGCTAGCCGCCGTGTGCTCGACCGGGGCGCCGAGCTGAACGTCGGGCTTGCGGACCCTTACGCGCACACGCTCGGCGGGGAAGCGCTCGAGCAGCGCATCCGCGACCGCGGCGGCCATCGACTCGAGCAGCTGGAACTGGCGGCCTTCCGAGATCTCGCGCACGGTCGTGACGACCTCGCGGTAGTCGACGGTCTCGCCTAGCTCGTCCCGCTCGGGCTCGGCCAGCTCGAGCTCGAGGTCGTAGACGAACGGCTGCTCGGTCTCGCGCTCCCAGTCGTCCACCCCGTGCCGGCCCGCGATCTCGAGGCCGGTCACCTCGACGAGCACGCTCATGCGAGCGCCGCCCTCGCCGCGGTGAGCGCCTCGACGTGCTCGCGCACGTCGTGGACGCGCAGGATCGTCGCGCCGCGCTCGTAGGCCGCGACCGCGGCGCCGACGCTGGCGGCCACCGAGCCGGTCGTCGCCTCCGGGTCGCCGAGCAGCTTGCCCAGCGAGCTCTTGCGCGAGAAGCCGATCACGACCGGGCGGCCGAGCGCCGTCAGCCGGTCGAGGCGGCGCACGAGCTCGAAATTGTGCTCGACGCTCTTGCCGAAGCCGATCCCGGGGTCGAGGCAGACTCGATCCTCGGCGATCCCGGCAGCGACCGCGGCCGCGAGGCGCTCTTCCAGGAACGAAGCGACCTCAACCGCGACGTCGTCGTAGTGCGGGTCGGCCTGCATCGTGCGTGGCTCGCCCTGCATGTGCATCAGGCAGAGGTAGGCGCCGCTCTCCGCGACGACCTCGGCCAGCTGCGGGTCGCCGCGCAGGGCGGTGACGTCGTTCACCAGCTCAGCGCCCAGCTCGAGCGCCCGCCGCGCGACCTCTGCCTTCGAGGTGTCGATCGAGACCGGCACCGCGCCCCGGAGCCGCTCGAGCACCGGCACAACTCGGCTCAGCTCCTCCTCGGCGCCGACGCCCTCCGAGCCCGGCCTAGTGGACTCGCCGCCGACGTCCACGATCGCCGCGCCCTCGGCAAGCATGCGCCGCGCGGCCTTGGCGGCCTCCTCCGGATCGAGATTGACGCCGCCGTCAGAGAACGAGTCCGGGGTCACGTTCACGACCCCCATCACCGAGGGCCGCGGAAGACGCTGCTCGATCGGAGGCCTCATTGGCCGAGCAGACTAGTGGGTAGGTTTGAGGCATGGGTGAGCGCGAGGCAGCACGCGGCTCGGCCTGGCGTTTCGTGCGCGAGGTCGTCCGCTCGCAGTCCGGCGGAGTGGCCGGCGCGGTCACGTCCGGCCTGTTCTGGCAGGCCGGGGCGGTGGCGGCTCCGCTCGTCGTCAAGTACGCGATCGACAACGGCGTCGTCACGAAGGACCACCAGGCGCTGGTGGTCTGGCTGCTCGTCCTGCTCGGCGTCGGCCTGCTCGAGGTCGTGGCCGGCGGCCTCCGCCACATCTACGCGATCCGCAACCGCTCCCAGTCGGACGCGCGCGTGCGCGACGCTCTCTTCGCCCACGCACTGCGCCTCGATGCCACCTACCACGACCGAGTCGGCCCGGGCGAGCTGCTTAGCCGCGCCTCGTCCGACTCCCAGCACATCGCGCGGATGATGGACGCGATCGGCCACACGATCGGCTACGTGCTCACGGTGATCGCCGTGGCGATCGTGATGCTCGTGCTCGACTGGAAGCTGGCGCTCGTGATCCTGATCCCGCTGCCGTTCGTGAGCGTCGGCGCCTGGCTCTACTCACGCAGGTACGACCGCGGGACGCGCCGGCTGCAGGAGTCGTGGGGCGCTGCCTCGACCCTGGTCGAGGAGACGGTCAGCGGCATCCGCGTCGTGAAGGGGCTCGGCGCCGGCGACGCGCTCTCGGCCCGCTTCGGACGGCGCAGCGACGAGATCTTCCGCCGCGCGATGGACCTCGCCAGGCTCGACGCGATCTTCATCCCGGTGCTCGAGATGCTGCCGCTGCTCGGGATCGCGACCGTGCTCTGGCTCGGGGGCCGCAGCGTGATCGCGGGTGATCTCTCGGTGGGCTCCTTCGTCGCGTTCAACGCCTACGTCGTGATGCTCGTCTGGCCGCTCCGAGTGCTCGGGCAGCGGGTGACGACGGTGCAGAAGGCCCTCGCCGCGAGCGGGCGGATCCTCGAGGTGCTCGAAGCCGAGCCGCGGCTGCGCGAGCCGCGCCACCCGGCGGAGCTCGAGCGGCCACTGCGAGGCGACGTGCGCCTCGACTCGGTGCGCTTCGGCCATGACGGCGACCGCGCCGTCCTCGACGGCCTCGAGCTGCACGTCGCGCCGGGCGAGTCGCTCGCCCTCGTCGGCGCCACCGGCTCGGGGAAGAGCACCGTCGCCGGGCTGCTGGCGCGGCTCTACGACCCGGAGGCCGGGCGCGTGCTGCTCGACGGCCACGACCTGCGCGAGCTGCGGCTGGCCGACGTGCGCGGCGCTGTGGCCCTGGTGTTCGAGGAGACGTTCCTGTTCAGCGAGAGTGTTCGCGAGAACATCCGCGTGGGACGGCCGGACGCCAACGACGAGGACGTGCGCCGGGCGGCCGAGCTGGCGGGCGCGGCCGAGTTCATCGGCGAGCTCCCCGACGGCTACGAGACGGTTCTCGGCGAGCGCGGCTTCTCGCTCTCGGGCGGCCAGCGGCAGCGGATCGCGATCGCGCGCGCGATCCTCGCCGACCCGGCCGTGCTCGTCCTCGACGACGCCACCTCCGCCGTGGACGCGACCAAGGAGCACGAGATCCGCGCCGCCCTCGGAGAGGTGATGCGCGACCGCACGACCCTCGTGATCGCGCACCGGCCGGCGACGATCGCGCTTGCCGACCGTGTGGCCGTGCTCGAGGGCGGCCGAATCGTCGATATGGGGACGCACGGAGAACTGCTGCGCCGCTCGGAGCGCTACCGCGCCCTGCTCGCGCTGGAAAGCGAGGCGGCGGCGTGATCGAGCGGGCCGGAACGCGCGACGTCTGGCGCGAGACGCGCGACCTCGTGCGCCCGGTACAGCTCCTCTACGTCGGCGCCGCCGTGGCCGTGATCGTCTCGACGCTGATCACACTCGCCGGGCCTGCGCTCGTCCGTTACGCGATCGACAACGGGATCGAGAAGGGTCGTCAGGGACCGCTGAACGTGGCGACGCTCGCGATCCTCGTCCTCGCGCTGATCAAGCCGTTCGTCGTCCGGGCGCAGACGCTCTTCGCCGCGACCGCCAGCGAGCGCTTCCTCACCTCGTTGCGGAGAGCGGCGTTCGACAAGCTGCAGGCCCTCCCGCTCGGGTTCTTCGAGCAGGAGCGCACAGGGACGCTCGTCTCGCGCCTCACCTCGGACGTCCAGGCGCTGGACGAGTTCCTGCGCGAGGCGCTGATCGAGGTCGTCGGCAGCGGCCTGCAGATCCTGCTCACGGTCGGGGTGCTGCTGATTCTCTCGCCCAAGCTCGCGCTGGTCTCGCTGATCGCGCTACCGGTGCTGATCGCGTCCAGCTGGGCCTTCCACCACAGCGCCGGCCGCGTCTACCACGCGATCCGGGACCGGGTCGCCGAGACCCTGACAGTGCTGCAGGAAGGTCTCTCGGGCGTGCGCGTGGTGCAGGCCTTCCGCCGCGAGCGCAAGACGATCGAGGCGTACCAGCCGCGCAGCAGCGCCCAGGTCGGTGCCTGGAAGAGCGCCTCGTTCGTGAACATCCGCCTCTTCACGATGATCCCGCTCGCGCAGACGTTCGCGCTCGTCGCCGTGCTGCTCGTGGCCGCCTCGATGTACCGCAGCGGCTCGATCTCGACGGGGACGATCGCCGCGTACGTCCTCTACCTGATGCAGCTCTTCGACCCGATCGCGCGCTTCAGCGAATGGCTCGGCGAGTTCCGCCAGGGCCTCGCCGCTCTGGGCAAGGTCGTCGGCGTCCTGCAGACCGAGAGCGCCGTCCCCGAGCGGCAGCAGGGCAGCGTCGAGCTGCCGCCGGACGGCGTGCTCGAGCTCGACCGCGTCACCTTTGGCTACGCGAGCGGAGCGCCGGTCCTGAGGGACGTCTCGCTGACGCTCGAGGCCGGCGAGCAGGTCGCCCTCGTCGGGGTCACCGGCGCGGGCAAGTCGACGCTCGCCAAGCTCTTGACCAGGCAGTACGACCCGCAGCAGGGCTCGATCGCGCTCGGCGGCGTCGATCTCCGCGACGGGACGCTGGACTCCCTCCGTCGCCGGATCGTGATGCTGCCGCAGGAGGGCTACCTCTTCAGCGGCTCGATCGCCGACAACGTGCGGCTCGCCGATCCCGGCGCCACGGACGAAGAGGTGCTGGACGCGCTCGACCGGATCGGGGCGCGAGAGCGGTTCGAGTCGCTTCCCGAAGGCGTCCTGACCGACGTGCAGACGCGCGGCGTGCGCCTCTCGGCTGGCGAGCGCCAGCTGATCGGGATCGCGCGCGTCGCCCTCGCCGACCCGGCCGTGATCGTCCTGGACGAGGCCACCTCGAGCCTCGACCCCGCCACCGAGGCGGCCGTCGAGCGCGCCCTCGCCGCGGTCGTCGAGGGCCGCACCGTGATCATCATCGCCCACCGCCTCTCGACGGCCGAGCGCGCCGACCGCGTGGTCGTGATGGACCGCGGTCGCGTGGTCGAGGTCGCCTCACACGACGAGCTGGTCGCCCAGGGCGAGCGCTACGCGCGCCTGTGGGCGTCGTGGCAGGCCGGCGTCACCGCCGGGACGGCGTGAACTACCGCTTGACGGCCCTCAGGTAGGCGTGCGCCATCCGCCAGACGCCTCGGCCCTCCTCGACGAGGGGGCGGAGGTGCTCTGTGAACCGCTCACGTTCCTCAGGATTCAGCGCCTGGTCCATGGCTTCCCCGATCGTCGGGATCTTGGGATTGCCGGAGCTGTTGACGAACGCCTCCCACGGCCGCGGCTCGCTCGGCCGTACGACGGCGTGGAGGTCGAGCTCGACGGGGAAGAAGCCCGCGCCCTCCGCGAGCTTCACGAGGTCGCGCTCGTCGAAGTCGAGCATCGGATCACTGGGCGGCTGGATCTCCTCGTAGACGTGCTCGACACGGGCCGCGAGCTCCGCAAGCCCGTCGCCTGGATACCCCCAGAAGCCCTCTCTTCGCTCGGCCATTCCGAAACGATTGATCGGCTCGAAGAGCGAGACCCTGCCGCCCGGGCGGAGCACGCGAACGAACTCGCTGAACGCTCGCGCCTTATTCGTCACGTAGATCAGCACGGAGCGCGTGGTGAGAACGTCGATGCTCTCGTCGGGGATTTCGGTGAGGTCCTCGGCGTCCGCCTTTACGAAGCTGCACCGGTCCGAGACACGAAGTGCGCCCGCGGCCTCTCGGCAGAAATCGAGCAGATCACCCGAGATGTCGGAGAAAACGACGTGCGCGGCGCCGCGCTCGAGCGCGCCGAAGCCGATCAGGCCCTCGCCGCAGCCGACATCCAACAGGGTCTCTCCCTCCACCAGCTCGGCTCGGTCGAGAACCTTCTCGCGGAAGGCTTGGGTTTCCTCCAGCATCCGGCGGCGCACGTCCGGATCGCCGCCGCAGCGGTGTACGGCGAGCCATTCGGCCCAGATGTCGCGACGCTGATCGGTCACCTCAAGAGGATGCCCAAAAGTGCCTCTGACATCTCTCAGGCCCGACTCTCATGCCGCGGTGGCGGGCTTCGCCCGGCATCTCACTCGCGCAGGTCGTCAGCAGTCTCACGACGTAAGTCGTCATGGCTCGCGCGCAGCGCGAGCCGGACTTACGTCGTCGAACCTTCGGGCGGCGGCTGCATCGTCGCGCCCGGGA
>Ga0307317_10000090_pt1 | contig 23062 bp, 23 predicted proteins | sample ER_DNA_357_FD_194498 | JGI IMG/M metagenome (GOLD analysis project Ga0307317, IMG submission 194498) | Bulk soil microbial communities from the East River watershed near Crested Butte, Colorado, United States - ER_DNA_357 | ecosystem: Environmental > Terrestrial > Soil > Floodplain | place...
TCCTACTGTGCTACGACCTGCTCGGCGTGTTCACCGACTTCAAGCCGAAATTCACCAAGCGTTATGCCAAATTGACCGAAGTGGCCGTCAACGGAATCATGCAATATGTCAAAGAGGTGAAGGAAGGCACGTTCCCGGACAACGACCATTCCTATACGGTGAACGAGGCGGAATACGAAAAATTTGCTGCAATGGTTGCGAAACGAAGGCAGGTCTGACGTGGGGCGTTTGCCGGCAACCGCATTGCGACAGCCGCGCTCCGGCGTTCGGCAAACCGCTACGCCGAAGGGCGGGCGGCGGGGCGCCGCGCGCGAGACGCTGACCGAACACGCCTATCGATTGATCGAGGAGCAGATCGTCACCCTCAGGCTCAAGCCGGGCGACGTCCTCTCCGAACAGATGCTGTCGGCCATGTTCAAGATCGGCCGGACCCCCATCCGCGAAGCCTTGCAGCGGCTCGCGCGCGAAGGCCTGATTACCATATTGCCGCGCAAGGGCATTCTCGTCTCGGACATCAATCCGCGCAATCAGTTGCTGGTGCTCGAGGTGCGGCGCGAGATCGAGCGCTTGCTCGGCCGCGCGGGGGCTGAACGGGCGGACAAGGACCAGCGCGAGCAATTTCTGGAGATCGCGCAGGGCATGGACCGCGCAGCCAAGGCCAATGACGACATCTCCTTCATGCGACTCGACCGTGAGCTCAACCGCCTGATGATCGAGGCGGCGCACAACGACTATGCGGCCCGTTCGATGAAGCTGCTGCAAGGGCTTTCGCGCCGGTTCTGGTACATGCATTACCGCGAGGCGGCTGATCTGCCGCTGTGCGCGCGTTTGCACGCCAATCAGGCGCGCGCGATCGCCCAGGGCAACGGCGAGGCGGCCGCCCGCGCGACCGACAAGTTGATGGACTATGTCGAGAACTTCACGCGCGGAACAGTATCGGTCTAAGGCCATGAAGACGTATGAGGGAAAACGCACCATCGACGGGCTGGTCGTGACTGTCGACGGCCGCCCGCTCAATGAGCACTACGAGGTCAAACGCCTCGCCAAATACGGCTTCGAGTGGACCTACGAAGGTGAAAGCCCGCAGCAACTGGCGCTGGCGATCCTCTACGACCACTTGGGTGACAAGGAGCGCGCCATCGCGCTCTCGGAACCGTTCATGAAGGCGGTCGTCGCCAACTTCGACAATGATTGGACGCTGACGGGAGCGCAAATCGACACTTTCTTGCGCACCAGCGTCGCGGCGTAGTGCCGCGACGAGTAGGCGCCGTGCTTGTTGCTGACATGCGTCTGATATATCATTAACCAAGCAATCAACGATAGGCGGCCCCAACGCGGGTCATGGGAGGTGTCATGGCAATTTCTCGCCGCAGGCTACTTGCGTCCGCCGCCGCCGTCGGCGCCCTGTCGACGTCGGGCCGCGTCTTCGGCCCGGCCATCGCGCAGAACAAGCCGTTGCGCATCGGCGTTCTCGCGCCGCGCTCCGGCATCGCTGCAGCGCCGGGCCTCAACGGAATCCGTGCCACGCAATGGGCGGTCGAGCGTTACAACGCCCAGGGCGGCATCGGCGGCCGCAAGGTCGAACTGGTGATCGAGGACGAATCCTCGCCAAAGGACACGATCGAGCGTTTCAGCAAGCTCGTGCAGCAGGAGAAGGTCGACTGCGTGCAGGGCATCATCTCCACCGGCGCCGGACTCGCGCTCGGACCGGTGGTGGAGGAAGCACGCGCGCTCACGATCTACTGGGACGGCACGACGCAGGACGGCGTGGACGAGAAAATTCTCAATCCGCGCTATCTGTTCCGCTCGACGGACAACGAGTGCGAGGCGATCATGTCCTCGCTGCTCGCCATCAAATATTGGAAAGGCAAGTTCGTCACCGTCGCCGGAATCAATCCGGACTATTCCTATGGCCGCAATAACATGGCGGCCTTCGTCGCGATGCTCAAGCGGTTCAACATCGAGCATAAGGTCGTCACCGAACAGTGGCCCAAGGTCGGCACCATGGACCTGACCAGCCACGTGGCCGCGCTCAAGGCGGCCAAACCGGATTTGATCTTCTCCTCGCTGCTGTTCGCGGATCTGCCGGTGTTTATGAAGCAGGCGCATGCCGCCGGCCTGACTGAAGGCGCCAAGCTCGTGTTCCCCGCGGCCGGCTGGCAGCACACGTTGATGAAGAAAGAATTCACGCCCGAAGGCATGCTGTTCGGCCACAACACGCTCTATTTTGCGAACCCGAAAGCGTCGCCGCTGGCGAAGGAATTCGTCGCCTGGTACGAGCAGACCTACAGGGACTATCCCGAGTGGGAAGCCGACCGCGCCTATTTCGCTATTGCCTCCTACAAGGCGGCGGTGGAGAAGGCGATGAACGCGAAGGGCGGCAACTGGCCGTCGCAAGACGACATCATCGACGCGCTGGTCGGCCTGTCGATCGAGAGCCTCGGCGGCAAAAGCGCCTGGCGCAAGGACCATATCGCCGACCAGACCTTCGTGCAGGGCCTCACCACTCACGACAACAAATACGACTTCGTCACGCTTGGGACGTTCGAGAGCCGGTATTCCACCGAACTGCAGAAGCCGCCGGGGGCGAATTTCTGGGAGTGGATCAAGACCGCCCAGTTCGACGCCTGATCCAACCCGGATTGAATGTCCGCGTTTGCAAACATTGTTGCCGGCGGCGTGTTTCACGCCGCCGTTTTGTTCTTGGTGGCCGCTGGGCTTCAGCTCGTGTTCGGCGTGCAGAAGATCGTCAATCTGGCGTGCGGCTCATTCTACGCGCTCGGCGCCTATTTCGGGATCACTTTCATCGGCTACGCGCACCAGTTCGGCGTGTCCGAATGGCTGGTCCTGCCCGGGCTTATCATTTCCGGTCTCCTGCTCGGCTTCATCGGACCGCCGATCGAGCGCGTGTTGCGCACCGTGTATGACCGCGACGAAAGCTTCCAGCTTCTCCTGACGTTTGCGCTCGTGCTCATGTTTCAGGATGTATTCAAGTTCGTCTGGGGCGCCAACCCACGCTCTCTCGACAGCGGCTACTTGATCTACGGCACGATCAGCACCGGCGACTTCGGCGTTCCGGTCTACAATCTGCTGGTGATCGCGGCCGCAATCGCGGTCGCCGCCGGGCTCGGCCACTTCCTGCAACGGACCAATTACGGCCGTATCCTGCGCGCGACGGCGGAAAATCGCGCCATGGCGGAGGCGCTCGGCGTCGATGTGCGACGCATCTATTCAGACGTATTTACGCTTGGCGCAGTGCTCGGCACCACAGCGGGGGCGCTGGTAGTGCCGACCGCCGCGGCCTCGCTCGACATGGCGATCGAATTCGTGGTCGAGGCCTTCGCCGTCGTCGTCATCGGGGGGCTGGGCTCGATGCGCGGTGCATTGGCTGGTGCGCTCATCGTCGGCTTGATCCGCGCCTTTTCGATCTTGCTTTATCCCGAACTGGAGGTACTCGCGATCTATCTGATCGTGGTTGCCGTGCTAATTTTCCGACCCGCCGGATTGTTCGGGAGAACGCTGGCATGAAGCTCTCTGCCGCGGCGATTGTCGCTGTATGCGGCACAGCCGCGCTCGCCTTGTTGCCGCTGGCGATGCCGCCCTATTACACCGGCTTGATGATCCCCTTTTACGGCTACGCCATCGCCTTGCTCGGGTTCAACCTGCTGTTCGGCTACACCGGATTGCTGTCGTTCGGGCATGCGATGTTTCTGGGCGTTGGCGCTTACGGCGCGGCGATCCTGTCGGGCGTGCTGGGGGTGAAATCCTTCGAGCTGGTGCTGCTCACGGTGATGCTCGGGTCTGGTGCGATTGCACTGCCGGTCGGCGCGTTGTGCGTGCGCTATACCGGCATTTTCTTCGGCATGTTGACGCTCGCCTTTGGCATGCTGTTCCACTCCTTCCTGTTCAAGTTCTACCACTTGACCGGCGGCGACAGCGGCATGCGCGTGGCGCGCATGAACATCCTCGGACTGGATTTCGCGCCCTACAACAAGATCGAGTTCCTGGCCGGGCCATTCTATTACTATTGCCTCGGCGTCATGATCGTCGCTGGCTTCGTGATGTGGCGGATCGTGAACTCGCCGTTCGGACTGCACCTCAAGACCGTGCGCGATAACGCGCGCAAGGCGGAATATCTCGGCGTGCACGTGCATAGGTTCCGCTTGGCCGCTTTCGTCATCTCGGCTGCCTTCGGTGCTGTCGGTGGCGCGATCCTCGGCTTCCGGGTAGGGCTCGCAGATCCCGAACTGGTTTATTGGACCCAGTCGGGCCAGCTCGTGTTCATGGCCGTGCTCGGTGGCTTCTCGAATTTCTTCGGGCCGATCGTCGGCGCGCTCACCTTCACTTTGTTGCAGGACCAGCTGCAATCGCTGACCGAGTATTGGCGCTTCATGCTCGGCGCCATTCTGGCACTGATCGTCATCGCATTTCCGGAAGGCATTGCCGGATTGGCCGCCGACCTGCGGCGTAGGATCGCGGGGAAGACGGCATGACCTTGCTGCTTGAAACGCGCAATGTCAGCAAATCCTACGGCGCCTTCCACGCGCTCGAGCAGGTCAGCATGGTCGTGCATCAGGGTGAGCTGGTTTCGGTCGTGGGCCCGAATGGCGCCGGCAAGACCACGCTCGTTAATCTGCTCACGGGGCTGATCGAGCCGAGCTCCGGGGAAGTCCTGTTCATGGGCAAGAATATCGCCGGCGTAGGACCGGTCGAGCTTGCCGATCATGGCTTGGCACGGGCGTTTCAGCTCATCCAGATTTTTCCCAAGCTGACGGTCACGGAGACGATCGCAGCCGCGGTCGTTTCGCGGCAGAAGAAGCGTTGGCGCCTTTTCTCGCGTCTTTCCGCCGACGGCGCGGTGAGCGGCCGCGTGCGCGAGGTAGCGGAAATCTTCGGCCTCAGTCACCGGCTCGAGACGGTTGCCGCGGCACTTTCGCAAGGCGAGAAAAAGCTGCTCGATGTTGCCTCAGCTTTTGCGCTCGACCCGCAAGTGATCTTGCTCGACGAACCGACGTCCGGCGTTTCCACCGCCGACAAGCACGGCATCATGAAGACGCTGATCGCGGCGGCCGAGCGCGCCGGCGTGAAGGGGATCTTGCTGGTCGAGCATGACATGGACCTGGTCGCGGCCTATTCCCATCGCATCATTGCGTTGTCGGAGGGCCAGGTGCTCGCCGATTTGCCGCCCGAGCAGTTCTTCGCCGATCCGCATTTGATTGAAACCGTGATCGGCAAACGGCGGAGACATTGATGCTGGCGGTCCGCGATCTTGTCGTCGACATCCAGGGCAGCCGCGTTCTACGCCGCGTCACGTTCGAGGTGGGTGAAGGCGAACTCGTCTGTCTGGTCGGGCGCAATGGCGCCGGCAAGACGACGACGCTGCGGAGCATCATGGGCTTTCGCAAGCCGGTGTCAGGCACGATAGCGTTCGACGGGCAGGATCTCCTGGCCTTGCGACCCTATCAGGTCGCGCGCATGGGGATCGGCTTCGCGCCGGAAGAGAGCGAGGTATTTGGCGAACTGACGGTGGCCGAGAACATCGCCATGCCCACCTGGATCTGTCCAAACCCGCGGCCGGCCGAGCAGCGCATCGCCGAAGCCTACAACGTGTTTCCCAGGCTCGCGCGCTACCGCGAGCGCGGTGGGCAGGCGCTGTCCGGCGGGGAGCGCAAGATGGTCTCGATTGCGCGCGCGCTCGCGCTTGGGCCAAAGCTGCTGCTGCTAGACGAGCCGACCGAGGGGCTGTCGCCCGCCATCGTCCCCTCGATCATCGATGGGCTCGCCAATATCCGCTCATTCGGCCATGCCGTCTTCATCGCCGAGTCGAATATTCACCACCTGCCGGATTTCACCGACCGGCTCTATGTCATTGAACGCGGAGAGATTATTTTTGCTGGCAAACCCGCAGAGGCACGTCGGAACCAGGCCGTGGCGCGGGTGATCGAGGGTACGGGGCTGGCGCAGTTGGCGGATTGAACGGGGCGTCGGCCTGTGATAGATGTGTGATATATCAGATGGCGGATCGTCTGGCCGCGAGGCGAGCCGGCCTGGCCGGCCCCGCCAAGGGGCGAGGAGAGCGACTATGATCAATCAGCGGCAGATCGATTTTCGCCAGGAATACCGCTCGCGCATCATTGGGTGGTACGACGGCTATTTCCACATTGCGCTCATCTATGCGATGGGGGTGGCGGCGTTCTATGTATACGTGGCGCACATCCACGACGTTACGTGGCTCGAATGGCTGACCGTGCCGCTGACCTTCTTGTTCACCAACCTGTTCGAATGGGCCGTGCACAAATACGTCATGCACCGGCCGATCAACATCAAAGGCCTGCGCGCGATCTATGAGCGGCACACGCTCAATCATCACCAGTTCTTCACTGACGAGGAGATGCGCTTCCGCGATCATAAGGACTGGCGCGTGACGGTGTTCCCGCCCTATGCGCTCGTCGTTTTCATCCTGATGTCGATTCCGATGGCCGTCGTTCTCGGCCTGCTGTTTTCGCCCAATGTCGGCTGGTTATTCATGAGTGTGACCACCGGCATGTACCTCGTTTATGAGTTCATGCACTTTTGCTGCCACATCGACGAGAACTGGTTCGTCCGCAACTGTCCCTTGGTCAACAGCCTGCGGCGCCATCACACTGCGCATCACAACGCGCGGCTGATGATGGAAACCAACATGAACCTGACGTTCCCGATTGCCGATTGGCTGTTTGGCACGTCGGACCTCCACCGCGGGCTCATCGGCACGCTGTTCAACGGTTACAATACCCGGTACCTGAAGCAAACTTTGCGCGGGCATCCGCGCCGGCCCGACGAGGCAGCGGCAGCGCCCGTGGGCGCGTACTAGGCGAGTAACATCTGCCGGCTAGCTCGCGGGGGCGACTTCGAAACGAGGATCCTGTGCCGAACGATGTCAAGGCGATCGTCTCAGCCGTCGCGCTGATTGTCGCAGCGATCCTCGCCTATTGGAGCGGATCGCCAATCCGTTCGGATTTTTCAACGTACATCATGATCACCGCGGTCTTCATGGTGGTAGCCATGTGGATTTTCCCCGAGGCAGGAGTCAAGAAAGTGGATATGAGAAAGGCGAAACAAGTTGAATAGCTCGATCCGACCCTGAGTGTACCCCATGCGTCCGATTTCCGAAGCTCGGTTGGAATTCGCGTGAACGACCGCAAAGCCGCGCTTTTTTGCGCGATAGTCGGCCTGCCGAGTTCGTCCGGTCAAGGGTGTGATGGCGGTAGCAGGGATTACTGGAGGGCCGGCCGTGCCCAAAGGGCTTCGGCACGGATTTGGCGTGCCGTCAGCGACCCGTAAGAACCGCGCGGACTTCCCGCGAACAAGCCCGAGGCTAAAAGGGGCCGACCGTCACCCGCCGCCGTCGCTTCCTTGATCAGCACATCCATCGGACTGTTTGAATGGCCTTGCTTACAGGCGAAGCGACCGGGCGCCCCCACACATCGCCCTGGCCCGATGGATCGCGAAAATCCGCAAAGGCCAGTTAACGAAGAAACGATGTCTTCAGCCATGGCGCAGAAACTCATCGAGCGTCTGAGCAGATGGCAGCGCGAAGCCTGACTGCGGGATGCGGCTCGCGACCGATACGCCGAGACGCTTCAGCTTGACCGCCATTTCGGCGGCTTTGATCACCACCGTGATTCCGTTGACGATCGGAGCGCCATCCACATTGACGTCCGGTTCTTTGCCGAACAACATCATCGGAATGCCCCCGGTCGGCACGATGACATCAGCGCCGCCCTCGATGAGGCGACGTGCCTCGCGTTCGAAGATGGCCTGCAGTTCCAACTTTTTCGCGGGCGATGTGAAAGCTTCCATGTAATCGCTGATATTAGCTTCCATCGCGCGGATTCCAGCGATCCGTTGTTGCAGCCCATAGCGACAAATCTGCTCGTTATGGGTCGGTATAAAGGCGGGGTTGATCGCTATCAGGCCGAGCTTGCGGCCCATGATGCAGGCATGGAACAAGGTCGCTTCTCCCAGGCCAAGCACTGGTATTTTCACCGCCGCTCTCGCCTCGTACAGGCCGACGTCCTGAAAGTGGTTCATGAAAAAAACGTCGTAGCCCTCCCGCTCGGCCTGAATGGCGCCGCGTATCACCGCGCGCGAGACGCGGAATTCCGACAACGCGTGCACCGTCGTCACCGAGGGCGTCATGGTCTTGAAATCGAGCTCGAAATCGGGATCCGTGCAGGCCTTCATGTGCGGCAACAGCTGCGTCAGGTAGTTGCGGTGGCCAACCTGATCGGTCGCGCCCTGCGCCCAGATGCGGTATCTCTTCGTTGCGTCCAATTTGCCCTCCTTTGGAATTTTCAACGGGCGGTCCGACGGACGGCGGCCATGCGATGGACCGATTCGCTCTTCGGTCTAAAACGTTCGCAATGTCGCAAAGGCGTTGAGGACCGGAACCAGCAGCGGTCTGGGACTATCGGATACCGGCAAGGGGCTTCGCTATTTCAGGCGCTTGGCTGCATCGTCCAAAACGGTCAGGTCAGAATACTTTTTCACATCAGTATCGGCGCCGATCAGTCCGAGTTCTTTGACGAGTGCGACGTTGCGCTGTAGCGCGTCGAGGTCAGGACGCATTCCCGGCACGTGATAGTAATCCTGCTTGGTGAAGACCCAGCCGAGACGCTCGGGGGGCTGCTTGGTCAGGCGCGAAGCAATCGCCACGACTTCGGCGTGGTTCGCCGGATCGAGAAACCAGTAGGTGATGCGCAGCGCGTCTTCCATGAAATCCACCATCGCGGCGCGGTTCTTATCGATGAAGGACTGCCGCGCGCACCAGAACAGGAGCTGCGTCAGACCCATAACGTCACGGTTGTAGAAGAGAGGCTTGGCAATGCGGCGCAGCTCCGGATCGAACGAGAATGGCACAACAAGGGGAACCAGATCGGCTTTCTTCTCGGCGAGCATGGCACGCATCGTCGGCAATGGCGCCTCGATCATGACATAGTCGCGCTTCTGCTCGAGCCCCGCGTTGAGCAGCATCTTGCGCATCGCGACATCGACCGCCGAGCCGCCGGCATTGATCGCAATCACGCGACCCTTCAAGTCTTCAAGGCGCTTCACCGGCCCGTCGGCGAGCACCATATATTCTTGCGAGTAGTAGTCCTGCATGCCGTCCTGGAATTCATCGGCAATGACCCGCAGGTCGGAGAGGCCCGCGTTGTGAATCGCTAGTGGCAATGTCGAGAAGGCGAGGTTTGCAATTTCAAGCTCGTTGTTCGCGAGCGCTGTGATCATTTGTGGCGTTCCGGCGTAGCGGACAGGCTCGAATATGTAGGTCCGCCCCATGTGCCGGGCGATCTCCTTTTTCTCCATGAGCAACGACGCCCAGTTCGAAAGCGGCGCGATCCAGGATACACGGATCTTGACCGGCTCAGCCTTCGATGCGCCCTGCGCCAGAAGTGAAATCGCTGCAACGAGCCCAATCAACCAAGACCGTACCAGCCACATATGTCCCTCCCACGCGGGGTCTGCCCGGAAACTTACGATAGCGACTTTTGCGGATAAGCCGCAACCGCGACCATTCCGATCGTGTTTTCGGCCGGCACCCGCCGAACCCTTTCCTGATGCTGGCTGCAAGAAGACCAATTCAATTGCACGCAATCCAGGCTACGGCTGCGGGAAAACTGTAGCTAGATGGCAAGCATGCCCACGCTCGCTCCACCGCAGACGTAGAGGGTCTGGCCGGTCACAAAGCCATTAGCCCGGTCGCAGAAGAACATGACGGCGCGTGCGACATCGGCGCTGCGGCCCAGCCGCTTCACCGGAATGGCCGCCGCAAGCGCCTTCTCGCGCTCGCTGTCCTTCGGAACGATGCTGCGAAACATCTCGGTGTCGGCAATCGGCCCGGGTGCAACCACATTCACGGTGATGCCGTCGGGCGCGAGCTCCAGTGCCCAAGTGCGTGCCATCCCAATCATTCCAGCCTTGGTCGCAGAATAGGCCGAACGCGTCTCTAGCCCTAGCGCCCCGCGCGATGACATAAGCACGACGCGGCCAAAGCGGTTCCGCTTCATCGCCGGCAAGGCCGTCTGCATGAGGGTGAGCGCGGCGCCGAGATGCAATTGCATAAGCGCCTGCAAATCATCTTGCACAACGTCGGGCAACAGCGCTGGCCGAATCACTCCCGCGTTGTGCACGATGTGTGAAATTGGAAAGCGGGCGGCGATATCGGCGGCGGCCCGCTCGGTCGCCGATCGATCCATGAGATCGACCTCTACCGCATGCAGCCTCGCATGCGACTGCTCGGGTTTGCGCCGAGCGAGCGAGATGACCTCGTAACCAGCCTCCAGCATCTGCCGGCAAATTTCCGCCCCGATGCCGGTCGAACCGCCCGTGACCACGGCGAAATTGTTTGCCGTCACACATTTCCTCCCGCCACCAGCGCCAGAACGCGCAATGGGCTACCCGACCCCTGCTTGATCTTCAGCGGTGCCGCGATGATGACGGCGCCCTTGGGCGGCAGCAGATCCAAGTTTGTGAGGCACTGCAGCCCAAACCGGCCTTTGCCATGCATGTAGAAATGGGCGGGATATGGCGGATTGAAGTGCTGTCCCTGGCCGAAATCAGTACCGATTGTCTCGGTGCCGAATCCGTGCACATCGCGCTGTTCGACGAACCACTTCACCACAGCGGGCTCCGGCCCCGGAGTGTGAGCGCCATCGTCGCGTAATCCGGCATAGTCCGTATATGTCTGCTTCGACCAGTCCGTGCGCAGTAAGATCCAACTTCGCGGCTCGATCTTGCCGTGGCACGCCTCCCATTGCTCGACAAAGGGAATCGTCAACGCGAAGTCGGGGTCGGCTGCACACTCCTTCGAGCAATCGATCACGGCAGCCGGCGCGATGAACTGCGCGACATTGATCGTATCGACTGCGTTGTTGGGCAAATCCTTGCCGGAAATCCAGTGAATCGGCGCGTCGAAGTGCGTTCCAGTATGCTCGCCGAGACTAATGTTGTTCCAGTACCAGGCCGGTCCGCGTTCGTCGTACCGCGACACTTCCTCCATTCGGAACGGCGCGCACTGTCCCAACTCGGGCGGCAACACAATGGTCGGGAATTCCTGCGACAGGGTCTGCGTCAGGTCGATGACACGGATGTCGCCGTTGGCCACCGCGCGCGCGAACGACATGAGATCGACTGTCATTGAGATACCCTTCAGCTTGCCAGCTCGCGCTCGAGAGCCTTTGGATTGACCGCAAGGCGTTGCCGGATGTCCTCGGCGATGTCGCCCACAAACACGTCCTCGAGCCCGTGCTGGAGCGCGCGAACCACCGCATTGGCGAGCGTCGCCGGCGTCACCTTCGGCGGCGGCACGGTTTGAAACCATTCGATCTCGAGCGGACCGAAGAATACATTCAGCACCTTGACCCCGCCCGGGCGCAATTCCGCGCGCATGCATTGCGCCGCCGACAGACATGCCGCCTCGGTCGCGGAATAGCTCCCGTATGCGGGCCAGTTCATCAGCGCATGCACCGACAGCAAATTGACGAAGGCCGCGGCCGAATTTACACCGTCCGTGCCTCGAAAACGAAGGATCGGGCCGAACGCCTGTGCAAGGCGCAGCAGGCCGAGATAGCGAACATCGATCTCCTCGCGCGCGATCGTCAGACCACGACGATCCACGACACCGCCGGCACGAATGTGTTCTGCGGTGTTGACCACAATGTCGATGCGGGCGCCGTTCTGATCGGCCAATTCGGTAACCGATTCCGTATCCGTCACGTCAAGCGGCACGATTTCAACCCGTTCGATTTTGCGGAGGCTGCCCATCCCGGGAAATGGCTTCCAGGGATTCGCAAGCCCGACGAAAACGATTGATGCTCCGGCATCGGAAAACGCCTTGGCCATAGCCTGCCCGACGACCGTACGGCCATCCGTGATCAGAACGCGGCGGAACTTCGGATCGCACGTCATCTCACGCAAATGCGGATCATCAGCCATGTTCTCAGTGTCCTTTTCCGGCAGCGCCATGGCCACCGCCGAGCCGCTTTTATCGAGCTTGAGCTCAAGCCGCACGCGCTCGCCCTCCACCGCATCGCCATGAAGATGCGCCACGACGACCGGACCGGCATCGAGTTTTACGGTTCCCACCCGCCAAGGGGTGCGCTCGCGAAAATAGGGCTCGGTCGACGTGCGCAGGGTCGTTTCGGCGATGAGCGTGCCACCACGAGCCACATCGCGGAATGGAAGACGCGCCGACAAGCATGACGGACAGGCGTCACGGGGCGGGTAAATGACTGTGTTGCAGTCAAGACAAACCTGCAATGCGAAGCGCCCCTCGGCCGCCGCGGCGGTGAGCCCATGCGCGGTGCGGCTGCGCACGTCTTGCGGGCGCAGCGGCAGCCGCGTCCGCTTGAGCGGATCCTTGCGTTTTGGGCGAGCAAGCGGCTCGGTCACGCGGCTCTCGCAAGAACGGCGGCGCAGGATGACAGGCCGCGATCGTAATTGATCATGCCGAATCCGGAAACTAGGCAGGCACTGGCATTGGGCACCTTCGAGCCAAGCGGCTGCGAGGTGAGCTGGCGCATGGCCTCAACGAGCCCAAGAAGCCCCCCGGCCGCCCCCGCCTGCCCGACCGAGAGCTGCCCACCAGACGTGTTGTGCGGGAACGTGCCGTCGTTCGTAAGCGTATGCGATCGTACGAATTCCGGTCCCTCGCCCTTGGCGCAAAAGCCGAGGTCTTCAAACTGCATCATCGATATGACCGGATAATCATCGTAAGTCTCCACGAAATCAACGTCCTTCGGCTTGAGCCCGGACATCGACCACAGCTCACCGATATCGAGCTCCCAGCCGCCGCGCACCTGCAGTGGATCGTTGGGAAAGGCGTTGTGCCGCTCAATTGTCGACAAGATGCGCACGCTCGGCAGATTGAGAGATTTGGCGATATCTTCGCGGCACACGATGAACGCCTCCGCGCCCGCGCATGGCATCACGCAGTCGAACAGATGTATCGGATCGGCAATCGGTCGCGCCGACATATATTCATCGAGCGTTAGCCTCTTCTTCATCATTGCGTGCGGAATCGACAGGGCATTGTCGCGCTGCGCGATGCATATCTTGGCGAAATCTTCCCGCTTCGCGCCGTAGCTATTCATGTAGTTCTTCGTGACCAGCGCAAACGATGCGTTGGCGCCGCCCGACCCGTACGGATAAACCGCGTCCTGTGCAAAGCGGGAAAAGGTTGAAAGCATCTTGCGAAACGAGTCGACATGGTTTGTATCACCGGCGACGCAAGCCACGATATTCGCATCACCTGCCTGCACCGCCCGCGCCGCTCTGCGCATCGCCACAATACCGCTCGCGCCTCCGAAGGGAATGTTATCAAGCCATCGCGGCGAGATCCCGAAATGCTGCGTGAGCCCCACTGCGGTATCCGGCCCCAACGTAAAACTCGACACTGCAAATCCATCGATATCCTTCGGACGCAATCTGGCACGCTTGGTCAGTTCATGCAGCGCGCGCCCTAACCACCACTGCGCGCTGTTTGTGGAATATCGCCGATAAGGGATCGTGACTGGGAGGCAGGCAACCGCGCCCTCATAGGACTTTCGGGTCGTGCTGGATGGCATCGTCCCGGTCACATGAAAAGCTGGATGTTGCCGAAAGCGGCGTCGCAATTGACGAGATCGACGCGCTTGAGTTTGATCCTCAGCTTGCCATCAACGACGGCCAATGTGTGGGTCGCCCAGGCGGCGTAAAGCTGCTGCTCGTCGTACCTGGTTTCCACGTAATGCATCGGAGTCCAGGTCACAAATTCGTTGTTGGCCTCATCTCGCTTGTCGATCTGCGGCGTCTGCAAGACGTGGTGGCACCGGCTCTTAGGCTTCTGCGAATACGTCCGCTTGCCCTTGAGCCGCTCGATTCGGATGGTAAGCAGTAGCTTGTCCTCGTACATCAGCGACGTCGTCAACTTTGGATCGGTCTGGCCCCACTCCAGCGGCATCCAATAGATGCCATCGTCGGTGAACAAGTCGAGCCATTCCTCCAGCCGATGCTGGTCGATCAGCCGCGCCTCGTGGATGACAAAGTCGACAAGTTGCTGATTGGTAGGTGCCTCCATGGAAGCCCCCTCACATCGACAACGTCATGAATTTCGACCATGCGCGAAACTGGTTGCGCATCTGCCATTCAGTGGTGCCGTTCGTCACCGCCATGACGTCATGCCGTTCTGATGGATCGTAGAGTCGCTGCACGTTGACCCATTGATTGGCGTCGACGCGCAGGCCTTCCTGCGCGCGCTCGTACATTTCGAGATCGTCGTGGCCGACGACCGACGTCGGCGCGTTGATCAGCCGGTTGTACATCAGCGTCCGCTCGAGCAGCATGTCCGGCGCATCGACAAGACGGAATGTCCAAGATTCAACCAGCGTCTTGTCGGCGGCGATCGGCTTGAATAGCCGCAGGAGCTGGATCGGACCCTTGACCATCAGGTTAGGGAAATAAATCGTGTTGTGCCGGTTCTCGTCCAGGATGGCCTTCGCACGTTCTTCTCCATACGCCCCGACCATTCGTTCGAAATAACCCGGCACGCCCGAGTAATCGGAATGAATGGAGTGATGCACACCGGTGTGGCCATGGCCATTCGGCCAGACACGGATGCCCATGTTCTCGAAAAATTCGTATGGCGCCATGAAAGGCGCGTAGATTTCGACCGCCATTGGCTTTTTGGCTCCGGGCGGCGCCTTCTTCCAGACCTCGATCGCAGTGCCAGCCGAGGATTCATGGGCGACCATCGGGTGGGTAGTGTCGGTCTGGTTCTCCACCAGCATCTTCCAATTGCAATTGTGCATGTAGCGCAGCACGCCTCCGGCAACTTCGAGCCTCCCAGCCGGGGAACGGTCGACCATGTTGTCGATGCTACTGAGGCTTTCGGAGAAGAACTCTTCGAAGTCAGAACCCGTGTCGTTCAGCTTTGCAAAGACGAAGCCTCGATAATTTCGCACGTGCCGCACGGGGCTGATCCCCTCGCTCGCATGGCTCGTTTCAAGCCCGGTGTTCTCGTATCCCTTCCGCAGCGGGATAAAGAACAGTGAGCCGTCCGTTCTGAACGTCCACGCGTGATAGGGACAGCGAAAGAATTTCCCCGTATTGCCGCACGTGTCTGTCGTGATGCGCGTTCCCTTGTGCGGACAACGGTTGTGCAACACCTTCACGGTATTGTCGGTATGTCTCACCATCAAAACCGGCTGCGTCCCGATCGTGGTGCCAAAATAATCGCCCGGTTTTGACACCTGGCTGTCATGGCCGACATAGATCCAGGTGTTTGCGAACAAGTGTTCCATCTCGAGCTGGAAGACCTCATCGTCGATGTAGACGTCGCGATGAACCTCTGTCTCCCGAACCAGATTTCGCACAGCCTCGACATTTCCGCGGTATCTGGTCATCGGCACCTCCTCAGCATCAGCGAAGGTCCAGCACAAGTTCGCGGCATTTTCGATCACGGGGAACGTGCGCTCAGAGGCCTTCTCCCTCACAACCCCTTGGGATGGGTCAGGAACTCTTCCAGGATCTCTATCGGCGGCTGGACGTAGTCGGAGACGCGGCTTACGCCAAGGCCCGCGAGCCGCCGCAGTTTCACGGCCATTTCCGCCATCTTAACGACGATCGGAATGCCGTTGATGACCGGGGCCCCATCGACGGCATGCCCGCGGATAGCCGAGAACAACAGCATCGGAATCCCTCCGCCCGGGATCAACACGTCTACCCCCGAGGCCACGAGCGGCCTGGCCTGTTCGGCAAATAAGCGCGCCACTTCGTCAGCCAAATGTTGCGATTCATATGCTTTGAGAATTTGTCCCGGCTCGAACTGCATCGCATGCACGCCCGTCACCCGGCGTTCGAGTCCGTACTTCGTGATCTGATGGTGAAACCACGGGATGTAGCGCGTATTGATTGTGACGATGCCGCTGCGTTGGCCGAGCTGGCAGCTGTACAACATAGACGCTTCTCCGAGCGCTACCACCGGAATGCCGACGGCCGAGCGAGCCTCGTAAAGACCCGCATCCTGAAAATGTCCGATCACGAACGCGTCGTAGCCCTCGCGCTCGGCGCGCACCGCGTTGCAGATCACCTCACGGGCACACCGCATCTCGACCAAGGCGTGAGCATAAGAGTCGTGCGGCGTAATGCCCTTGATGTCGACCGTGGTGCCGGGATCGACCACCGCCTCGAGGTGCTTGCGTAGGCGGTCCCAATAGGTCTTGCCGTTTTCGTAGTCCACGTAGCTCTGGTAGCAAATGCGCACGTTTAACTCCTTACAAAGATCCGCGACCGGCCCGCCTGCGAAGCGAAAACGACCTGCAGTTTGCAACACCAACCGACCGAAGGCGCTTGCCAGCCTACGTAGAAGCTTTAAAGTTAACCCAATTGCGATGAACGTCTAGGGCAGTGTGCGGAGGTCGATCATGATTTTGCGTCTTGCCGCTATCGTTGCAGCCCTGGCAGCACCAGCACTGTCTGTAAGCGCGAGCTTTGGTGCCAACATCACCGTCGGTTTCGTGACCTCGCTGAGCGGACCTGGCGCCTCGATCGGAATTCCGTATGAAAAGGGAATTCTCGCCGGATATGCGTATGCCGACAAAGTCGGTGACCATAAGATCAAGCTGATCCGGCTGGATGATGCCTCGGATCCCTCCGCAGCGACCCGCAACGCCCGCAAGCTTGTCGAAGAAGAAAAGGTCGATGTGTTGATGGGCACATCCGGCGTTCCCGGCACAATTGCGATGGTGGTCGTCGCCACCGAGACCAAGACGCCAATCATTTCGCTCACACCTGCCAGTCAGCCACAAAGCCCGAACGGCCAGTGGCTCATTTCCATTCCACAGCCGCCGCCCCTGATGGTCGCCGCGGTGGTCGAGCGCATGAAAAAAGATAACGTCAAGAAAGCGGCCTACATCGGATTCAGCGACTCCTGGGGCGACCTCGTCTATGACGCATTGATCAAGAATGTCAGTGGTACGCCGATCGAGGTTGTTACCAACGAACGCTATGCCCGTCCCGACACTTCTGTCACTGGTCAAACCCTCAAGATCATCGCGGCTCGCCCCGATGCGGTCATCACCGGCGGGTCCGGCACGCCGGGCGCGCTGCCCTACCTTGCTCTGGCGGAGCGCGGCTACAAGGGCGGGCTCTATGGCACGCATGCCTTGATCAATCCGGATTTCGTCCGCGTCGGCGGGCGGGCAGTCGAAGGTGTGATCGCTCCTACAGGTCCCGTGATCGTTGCGGAGCAACTGCCGGATAGCAATCCGACCAAGAAGGTGTCGCTCGCCTACCGCGAGGTCTATCAAAAAGCGAACAACGCCCAGACCAACGACGCCTTTTCCGCTTACTCGTTCGATGCTTGGCTTGTGTTCCTCGATGCGGCCAAGCGCGCGCTGGAGAAGGCACAACCGGGCACGCCGGAATTCCGGGAAGCGTTCCGCGACGCCATGCTATCGACCAAGGAAATCGTCGGTACGCACGGGGTCTACAACTTCAAGCCCGGCGGCTTCTTCGGCGTCGATGAGCGGGCTCGCGTGCTGGTTCAGCTGCAAAAAGGAATATGGATGCTGATGCCTTGAGCCGAGCAGACTGACCGCTCACGCCAATCCAAATGTGCCTACGAGCGACACGTGACCGAGGACGAGCCGGCCTCTCGCGAAGGGGCATAGCTGCCCTCGATCTGCTTTCACCTTCGTTATGACGCCCGAGATCGCCCTCCTTCTGGCTCAGGATGGGATCTCCACCGGGGCGATCTATGTGCTGGTCGCTCTTGGTATTGTTCTCATCTTCCTGGTGACGCGCGTCATCTTTGTGCCATTCGGCGACGTGGTCGGCTATTCGGCACTCACCCTCGCGGCCCTGCAATTGCGGCAACTGCCAGGCACGGTCTGGCTGGTGCTTACCCTCGCCGCGCTTGCGACCGTGATGGAAGTCTATGGGCTGGTGCGCCGCGGGCAGATGCATCGGCTCCCGAAGGCGCTGTCGCTTTACGCCGTGCTTCCTGCCATCCCGGCGGCTCTGGTCTGGCTGGCCGCCGGGCGCGACCTTCCGATGTGGGCCGGCATCGCGCTCACCCTCGCTATCATTATTCCCATCTCTCCGCTGCTATACCGCATCGCATTTCGCCCGCTCGCCGACGCCTCGGTCCTCGTCCTGCTCATCGTCGCTGTGGCGGTTCACTTCGCCATATCCGGTCTCGCGCTGTTGTATTTCGGACCGGAGGGCTTCCGCACCGAGCCCATGACCCGGGCCTCCTTTGATCTTGGGCCGATCAACATTTCCGGCCAAAGCATTCTGATCGTCGCAAGTTCCGCGATCTTCAGTTTCCTGCTCTTCTTGTTCTTCGAGCGCACGCTCACCGGCAAAGCGCTGCGTGCGACGGCCGTCAATCGCGTCGGCGCCCGGCTGGTTGGCATCCTTCCCTCTACCACGGGCGCGACAGCCTTTCTCCTCGCGTCGGCGCTCGCGGGAATCTCCGGCATTCTGATCGGACCGGTGACGACGCTCTACTACGATTCCGGCTTCCTGATCGGCCTGAAAGCCTTCGTCGGCGCCATCATCGGCGGCCTGGTCAGCTATCCGGCGACCGCCGTGGGCGCGATCTTTGTCGGGCTGTTTGAGAGCTACGCGGCATTCTGGAACAGTTCCCTCAAGGAAGTTTTCGTCTTCAGCGCGCTAATTCCCATCCTGATCTGGCAATCCCTCGCCTCGGGGAACGGAATCGAGGAAGAAATCGAGGAGGAAGAGCGCGAGGGAGAGGCGTGATGCGTTGGAAGTCCCACATCCTGCTGGGTCTCGCCATCGCCTTTTTCGTGGTTGCGCCCGCGATTTTTGGAAGCTTCACCATCACGCTGATGAACTACATCGGCATCTATGCTTTTGCCGCGCTCGGTCTCGTTCTGCTTACCGGCGTGGGCGGGCTCACATCATTTGGTCAGGCTGCCTTCGTCGGCATCGGCGCCTACGCCACCGCCTGGTACACGTCAGTGCACGGTGGCTCCCCCTGGATTGGCTTGCTGCTCGCTCTGGTTCTCACTGGGCTCGTCGCCACGGTTCTCGGCGCCACGACCCTGCGGCTTGGCGGTCACTTCCTGCCGCTGAGCACGATTGCCTGGGGCATTGCCATCTATTTCCTGTTCGGAAACATCGATGCGCTTGGACGCTACAGCGGGCTATCCGGAATTCCAGCGCTCACCATTGGGCCGATTTCGCTCGCGGGCAACGCTGCGATGTATTTCTTCATTTGGGGACTGCTCGGTATCGTGATGCTTCTGTGCAGGAACCTGCTCGACTCGCGCAAGGGGCGGGCGATCCGCAGCCTACGCGGCGGCATCGCCATGGTGGAAAGCCTGGAGATTGATTTCTTCCGGATGCGGCTTGCCATTTTCGTCTTAGCCGGACTGCTGGCTGGCCTGTCCGGCTGGCTCTATGCGCACATGCAACGTTACGTGAGCCCCGCGCCCTTCGACCTCCGTCCCGGCATCGAATTGCTGCTGATGGCGCTCGTGGGCGGCGCCGGCCACATCGCCGGCGCGGTAGTCGGCGCAGCCATCATCACGCTGCTCAAGAACGTCTTACAGGACGTCCTTCCCATATTCACGCGCTACAGCGCACAACTCGAAATTGTTGTGTTCGGCGTCCTCTTTATCGTCCTGCTGCAAAAGGCGCGCGCGGGCATCGTTCCCATGATCACTCGCTATCTGCCGTTGCCGCGTATGACTCTGCCGGAGGAAGCTCATCCGCTCGCACGCCGAGCACGCCCAGCCGTCTCCGGCCGGCCCGTGCTCACAATCCAGGGCGCGACGAAACGGTTCGGCGCATTAGCTGCCGTCAACGACGTGAGCTTCGAGGTCAAGTCCGGCGAGGTCCTGGGCTTGATCGGCCCGAACGGAGCCGGCAAGACCACGCTGCTCAATCTGATCACCGGGACCGCGAAACCGAACGCTGGGCAGATCCTGTTCCTCGACGACGACATGACGAGATTGGCGCCACGTCATATCGCCGCCAAGGGCGTTTCGCGCACGTTCCAGCACGTGAAACTGCGCCCGAACATGACGCTGCTCGACAATGTCCTGCTCGGAACATATTCGCGCACGCGATCGGGGTTTCTCGCGGGGGCAATCCGGCTCGACCGCGAAGAGGAGGCATCCGCAAAGGTCGAGGCGTTGCAGCAGTTGAAGCGCGTCGGACTCGGTGAAAAGGCAGGCGAACAGGCCGGCAATTTGCCGCTCGGTCAACAGCGCCTACTGGAAGTCGCACGCGCGCTGGCGGCCGACCCTGTCGTGGTCATTCTGGACGAGCCCGCGGCCGGCTTGCGCCGCCTCGAGAAGCAAGTTCTGTCCGACCTGCTGCGCACCTTGCGCAACGAGGGCATGACGATCGTTCTAGTCGAGCACGACATGGAGTTCGTCATGAACCTGGTCGACCGGATCGTCGTGATGGACTTCGGTGCCAAGCTGGCGGAAGGCCTTCCAGCCGAAATCCGCGCTGATGCGCGCGTGCAGGAAGCCTATCTTGGCGGTGTCGTATGACAACGCTCCTGTCGGTCACGGACCTGCATGTCAGCTACGGCAAGATGGAAGCCGTGAGCGGCGTGTCGCTTGCCATGCAAACCGGTCAAATCGTCACCGTGATCGGCCCGAATGGCGCCGGTAAAACGACGCTGCTTGCGGCCCTCATGGGTCTCTTGCCGTCCAAAGGCGAGAGTCGGTATGAGGGGCAAGACCTTCGCGTTCTGATCACCGAAGAGCGCGTGCGCCGGGGAATCTGTCTGGTGCCGGAACGCCGCGAGCTCTTCACCGAGATGACGGTGGCGGACAATCTTGTCTTAGGTGCCTATACCCGCTGGAGGGACCGCCAGGCGGTGCAACGGGATTTGCAGCACGTCTACACGCGCTTTCCGCGCTTGTCCGAGCGGCGCAGCCAACTGGCAGGCACCTTGTCCGGCGGAGAACGCCAAATGCTGGCGCTCGGGCGTGCGCTGATGGCGAAGCCCCGGCTGCTTCTTCTCGACGAGCCGAGCCTCGGCCTGGCCCCGCTGATCGTCCGCGAGATCTTTCGCATCGTAATGGGACTGCGTGAGCTTGGCGTCTCAATCCTGCTGGTCGAGCAGAATGCTCGCGCGGCGCTCGAGACCGCCGACTATGGCTACGTTCTCGAAACCGGCTGTATCGTTCACAGCGGCCCGGCACCCAGCCTCATCCACGACCCGCGGGTCATCGCAAGCTATCTCGGCGGCAAGGTGGACTGATTGCCATGATCTCTGCATCGGCGTTGCGAATGCAGTGGTCGCAGTTATTCGCGCCGGCTGATCGCACGCTGCCGGCGATGTTGACCCGCCAGGCCGAGCGATTTGCGCAGCGGCCTCTCGTCACAGCGCACGACACGACATGGACCTACGCCGACGCATGCGAGGCTGCCGCACGTTTTGCCGGCACAATGCAATTCGCCGGCATTCAGCACGGCGATCGCGTTGCCATCATCTGCTCGAACCGGATCGAGTTTTTCGAAGTTGTCCTCGGCTGCGCCTGGCTCGGCGCCATTGCCGTTCCGATCAACGTCGCTTCACGGGGACCGCAACTTCAGCACATTCTATCGAATTGCGGTGCACGACTCTTGGTAATGGAAGCAGCCTATGCCGAAAATCTCACGATGCTCAATCCGCGCGAACTTGCCATTGAAACCATTTGGCTGATTGGCGCTACAGCGGACGTCCGCATCGGAGATATCGGCTCCGCCTCACTGCCGCGGGGGGGCGAGCGGATCGCGGCCGCTCCGGTGCAACCCGGCGATCTATCGCTGATCCTCTATACGTCCGGCACCACCGGCCCGTCGAAGGGCGTGTGTTGTCCACAGGCACAATACTTCTGGTGGGCCGTCAATACGGCATCACTGTTACAATTGCGTACTGACGATGTCCTCTGCACGAGCCTGCCCTTGTTTCATACGAATGCGCTCAACACCTTCTATCAGGCCCTTTTGACCGGCTCGTGCGTTTGTTACGAGAAGAGATTTTCCGCGTCCGGATTCTTTTCTTCGCTCGCCCATCATCAGGCGACCGTCACCTATCTGCTCGGCGCCATGGTGCCGATCCTGCTCTCGCGGCCGGTTTCGCCGGAAGAGACCTCGCATTCGGTGCGGATCGCTCTCGCGCCCGGTGTCCCGGCGCAGTTTCACGAGGAATTCACGCAACGCACCGGGATCCGCTTACTCGACGGCTGGGGCTCGACGGAAACCAATTTTGTGCTGGGCGCGGCCGTAGAGCACCAGAAGCCTGGATTGATGGGCCCGGTTTTTGAAGGCTTCCAGGCCCGCGTGGTCGATGATCAGGATAATGACGTGGCGGACGATACAGCCGGCGAACTTGTCGTGCGGGCGGACGATCCGTTCGCGTTCGCAACCGGATATTTCGGTACGCCCGAGAAAACCATCGAAGCGTGGCGCAACCTCTGGTTCCACACGGGTGACCGGGTCGTCCGCCAGGCCGACGGCTATTTTCGGTTTGTCGATCGTCTCAAAGACTCCATCCGACGTCGGGGCGAAAATATCTCCTCCTTCGAGGTCGAGCAGGTATTACTCAGCCACCCCGCTGTCGCGAATGCAGCGGCATTTCCCGTTCGTTCACCGCTTGCCGAGGATGAAGTGATGGCGGTTGTCGTTCTCCATCCGGGCCAGCCGCTCACGGAATCTGAATTGATTGCGTTTTGCGAACCCCGCCTACCCTATTTCGCGCTCCCGCGATATCTCGAATTCATGAACGAGCTGCCAAGCACCGAGAGTGGTAAGGTGCAGAAGTATAAGTTGCGCGAGCGGGGCGTGACTGAAAGAACATGGGATCGCGACGCCTCCAACGGAAGGCGCACGCGCCACGGAGACGCAAGAAAGCGGTGGCCTACATAATCGCAACGGCGCAACAATCATAGCAGCGACCAGCGTGTATCCTGCCTGCCGGCCGCGCCTCAGCTCCGGAAGGATTTTCATGCGCACACTTGTAATCGTCACCGTCCTGCTCGCTGGGACCCCGGCGGCCCAGGCCGCCGAG
>Ga0307317_10000094_pt1 | contig 22726 bp, 21 predicted proteins | sample ER_DNA_357_FD_194498 | JGI IMG/M metagenome (GOLD analysis project Ga0307317, IMG submission 194498) | Bulk soil microbial communities from the East River watershed near Crested Butte, Colorado, United States - ER_DNA_357 | ecosystem: Environmental > Terrestrial > Soil > Floodplain | place...
GGCGAGGCTCCCGCGGCACCTCCTCCCCGTGCACGGGGTCTTCCACGTCGCAACCCGCGGCGCCGCGCGCTGCTCGATCTCGCAAGACGATGACGACCGCCGCCTCCTTCCTCTCGCTCCTTGCGCATGTCGTCCGCCGCACGGGCTGGAACTGCCACGCCTTCTGCCTGATGCCGAACCACCACCACCTGATCGTCACGACCCACGTCGACCTCCTGTCGGTCGGCCTGCACCAGCTGAACGGCCGCTATGCCCAAGCCTTCAACGAGCGGCACGCACGGAGCGGCCACCTCTTCGGCGACCGCTACGCCACCTTCGTTATCGGGGACGACACCACCTCGGAAACGCCTGCGAGTACGTCGTCCAGAACCCCGTCCGCGCCAGACTCTGCGCCCGCGCCGACGACTGGCGCTGGAGCGGGTCGCGCTGAGCACTATCCTCCCGCCGATGCCGCAAGACGATCTCACCGGACAGGTCGCGCTCGTCACCGGGGGCGGCCGCGGGATCGGCGCCGATATCGCGCGTGAGCTCGCCTCCGCGGGAGCGCGCGTCGCCGTCGCAGCGCGGACGCGCGACCAGGTCGAGCAGGTCGCCGGCGAGATCGACGGGCTTGCGCTCGAGGTCGACGTCACCGACCCGACCGCGGTCGAGCGGATGGTCACCGAGACGGAGCGCGAGCTCGGGCCGGTCGACTTCCTCGCCGCGAACGCGGGCATCGGCAACGGCATCGACGTGTGGGAAGGAGAGGTAAGCGACTGGTGGCGCGTCTTCGAGGTGAACGTCCTCGGCGTCTACCTCAGCGCCCGCGCGGTGATCCCCGGGATGCTCGAGCGCGGCCGCGGCCGGATCGTGATCACCGGGAGCGGCGCCGGCTACCTCCCGGGCGCGAGCAACACGGCATACACCTCGAGCAAGGCGGCCGTGAACCGGCTCGGAGAGACCCTGGCTGCGTCGCTCCGGGAAACACCGGTGCGCGTGTTCCTGATCAGCCCGGGCCTGGTGCGGACCGAGATGACCGCAGGAAGTTTCGACGACGACGCGCCCTGGACGCCGCCCGAGCTCGCGCCGCAGCTGGTGCACGTGCTCGCCTCCGGCCGCGCCGACGAGCTCGCGGGCCGGTACCTCCACGCCGAGCACGACGACATCGAGGAGCTGATCCGCCGCGCCGGCGAGGTGCGCGAGCAGGACCTGAACGCGATCCGCCTCCGGCGGTAGCCCAGTTTTCGACTGATAGTCTAAAACCGACTCATGCGCCTCGCGCTCGCCCAGCTGAACACCACCGTCGGCGACCTCCACGGCAACCGGACGCGCATCCTCGAGGCGATCTCGGAGGCCAGGAGCGCCGGCGCCGATCTCGTCCTCCTCCCGGAGCTCGCCGTCACCGGCTACCCGCCCGAGGACCTGCTCCTGCGGCCGGGCTTCGTGCGCGCCGCGGAGGAGTCGATGAACGAGATCGCGCGCGAGACCAAGGGGATCGTCGCCCTGGTCGGAGTGCCACGGTTCGACCGCGACCTCTACAACGCCTGCGCGGTGTGCGCGGACGGCGACGTGAAGGCGCTCTACCGCAAGCGCTTCCTGCCCAACTACGGCGTCTTCGACGAGGACCGCTACTTCGCGCCCGCGCGCGACTGCCTGCTGCTCGAGCTCGGCGGCACGCTGATCGGCCCGACGATCTGCGAGGACATGTGGCAGCCGGGGCCGCCGGCGACCGACCTCGCGCTGGCCGGGGCGCAGCTGCTGACGAACATCTCCGCCTCGCCGTTCCACGTCGGGCGCGACCGCGAGCGCGAGGAGATGTTCGCGACGCGCGCGCGCGACAACGCCTGCTTCGTCGCCTTCTGCAACGCCGTCGGCGGCCAGGACGAGCTGATCTTCGACGGGCACTCGCTCGTGCTCGACGAGGAGGGGCAAGTGCTTGCGCGTGGGCCTGGCTTCGAGGAGGCTCTGGTCGTGGTCGACATCGAGCCGGCCGACGCCGTGGGCCGCAGGCTGCGCGACGTTCGCCGCCGCGCGCTGGCCCGCGAGCGGGGCACGGTTCCCGACGCGCCCGTCGTTCCGCTCGGGCCCGTCCGCGGCCAGCAAGGCCCGGTCGAGCCTCAGCTCGCGGCACGGCTCGACGAGCTCGAGCAGATGCGCCTCGCACTCGAGCTCGGCCTGCGCGACTATGTCGGCAAGAACAGCTTCAGCGACGTCGTGGTCGGCGTCTCGGGCGGGATCGACTCGGCGCTGACGGCGGCGCTGGCCGTCGAGGCGCTCGGGTCGGAGCGCGTCCACTGCGTCTCGATGCCGTCGCGCTACTCGTCCGAGGAGACGCAGAGGGACGCGCGGCTGCTCGCGGAGGGCCTCGGCACGAACTTCCGCGAGATCCCGATCAACGGCGTCGTCGAGACGTTCGAGGCGGCGCTGGCCGAGAGCTTCGCGGGCCGCGCGCCCGATCTCGCCGAGGAGAACCTGCAGGCGCGCATCCGCGGCGTGCTGCTGATGGCGCTCTCGAACAAGTTCGGCTGGCTCGTAGTCGCGACGGGGAACAAGTCGGAGCTCTCGGTCGGCTACGCGACGCTCTACGGCGACATGGCCGGCGGCTTCGCGCTCCTCAAGGACGTGTTCAAGACCGACGTCTTCCGGCTTGCCCGGCACCTGAACGAGAGAGCCGGCCGCGAGCTGATCCCCGCCTCGATCATCGACCGCGCCCCGAGCGCCGAACTGCGGGACGACCAGCTCGACGAGGACTCGCTGCCGCCCTACCCGGCCCTCGACCGCGTGCTCGAGGCGTACGTGGAGCAGGACCGCTCACGCGAGGAGCTCTCGCAGGACGGCTTCGACCCGGACGTCGTCGAGCGCGCGCTCGCGCTGATCGACCGCGCCGAGTACAAGCGGCGCCAGGCCCCGCCCGGGGTTCGCCTCACCCCGAAGGCGTTCGGCCGCGACCGCCGCACGCCGATCACGAACCGCTGGCGCGGCTAGACGCCGAGCTCGAGCGGCTCGGGCGGCGGCCCGTGCTCGAGCACGTCGTTCACCAGCTGCGGCAGCACCCGGGGTCCGAACACGACGGCGGGTTGCGCCAGTTCCTCGCGCGTCCACCAGCGCACCTCCGTGACGTGCTCCGCGGCTAGGTCGATCTGCGGAGCCGGCTCGAAGCGCTCGCTACTGACCTGGTAGCAGCGCTCACGCTGGCCCCGGAAGCGGCCGCCCGCGAAGTCGAACTCGTGCTCGCGGTTCCAGAGCAGCGGGCCGAGCTCGTAGTCGAGCAGGCCGAGCTCCTCGCGCAGCTCGCGCCGCAGGGCCTCCTCGTCGCTCTCGCCCGGGTCGACTCCTCCGCCGGGCGGCGCCCACGGGAACGGCGGGAAGTCGAAGTGGACGAGGACGACCCGCTCGTCCGGATCGATCACCAGCGCGCGCACGCCGTCGCGCCAGGGCTTCATCGGCTGGCCTTGGCAAGCGCCTCGAACCACCGCAGGCGCTCGTCCCAGGGGACGGCGGCGTTCGCCGGCGAGGTCGACGGGAGCACGAACAGCCGCGTGTCGGCGAGGCGGCGCTCCTGGATGCCCAGCTCGGGCCGCTCGTTGAACGTGCCTCGGTAGGCCTCCTTGCCGACGAACCCGATCCAGCCCGGCCGCAGCTCCTCGGCCATCCGCTCCAGCCGCTCCGCCGCGCCCGCGAAGTCGGCGCGACGCAGCTCGCCCGACCCGCGCGTCGTCCGCGGCGCCGCGTTCGTCAAGCCGATCCCCTCCTGCAGCACCTCGAACTGCTCCGACGGCTCGTAGAGCCTCGATGCGAAGCCGGCCGCGTGCAGCAGCCGCCAGAAATTGTTGCGCGGGTTCGCGAAGTGCGCCCGCGCGGCGTCCGAGACGAACCCGGGGTTGATCCCGCAGAAGACGACGCGCAACCCGGGCGCGAGGACGTCCGGGAGGGCGCTATCGGCAGGCGCGACTGCGACGCCGCGTCGGCGCACACGGCCGCTCATAGGCCGTCGGCCTTGGCCGCCTGAACCTGCCGACCCATTGGCGTCGCGTCCTGCCCCACCGCGGGCAGGTCCTCACGCAGCGAGCTCCGCTTCACGCGCGTCGAGACGCACCTCGAAGAGCCGCCGCAGCTCCTCACCGGTGATCGTCATTCCGGAACTCGAAGCGTGTCGGGGCTCGACCCGCACGAGCCGCACCGTGACCTCGGCCGCGCCGTAGCAGCGGAGGTAGCACTCCTGCTCGCTCAGCGGTCGCAGCCGACGCACGGCCGGAGCCTATGCGCGGCCCCGGACGGCAACGGCTACTCGTACTGCAGAGCCCTCAGGACGTTCAGCCGCGCGGCGTGGCGAGCCGGAATCACGGCCGCCAGGATCCCGACGATGATCGCCGCGAGCACGAAGTAGACGAGCTGCATCCACGGGATCGCGAAGACGATGCCCTGGTCGGAGAGCGCGTGGGTGACGAGCGCCGCCAGGAAGACCCCGACGGCGATTCCCAGCACCGCGCCCATCAGGGCGGTGACGATGCTCTCGTAGCGGATCATCATCCGCACCTGCCGCCTCGTCATGCCCACGGCTCGCAACATCCCTATCTCACGCGTGCGCTCGTAGACCGTCAGCACGAGGGTGTTGATGATCCCGACGAGGCTCACGATCACCGAGAGCGCGAGCAACGCGTACAGCAGGTTGAGGATCTTCTTGATCGGCTTGATGAAGTTCGCCTTGAACTCGTCGCGCGTCTGCACCTTGGCATCGGCGAATCCCTGCACGTCGTCCTCGAGTGTCGCCGTGTTCGCGTCGCTGACGCCGTCGGGCGTGTTGATCAGGACCATCTCGTCGCGCGGCCGGGGGATGTACTTGTCGAAGAGCGTTGTCGAGATGGTCGCGTCGCCGAAGGGCGAGCCGCCGTTCGGTTTCTCGTAGATCCCGATCAGGCGGACGTTGACGCGCTTGCCGCTCGGGAACTCCAGGCTCACCACCGAGCCGACGTGAAGGTGCTTGCTCTTCGCGTAGTCGCTGTCGGTGAAGAACCCGTCGCTGCCGAGCCGGCCGGGTACCGAGTGGCCGCCGGCCGTCCAGTCGATGCGAATCCCGGTCTCGGCGTTCGGCTCCACGGCGGTCAGGTCGTGGTCGCTGCCCAGGAAGTGCGCCGAGCCCGCGCGGATCGCGGTCACGTCGCTCACGCCGGGCTTGCCGAGCAATGACTTCCCGGCCGCCACGTCGATCGGCGTGAACGTGTTCGTCGCCGTCACCGCGTAGTCGGCGACGAAGAGCTGGTCGACGGCGTCCTCGAACGACTTGAAGACGCCCTGTCCGAAGATCGCCACGAAGGTGACGAGCGCGAGGCCGATCATCAGGGCCGAGGCCGTCGAGGCGGTTCGCGCCGGGTTCCGGGTCGCGTTGTCGCGAGCGAGGATCCCGGGCGCGCCGCCGATCGCGCGGGCGGGGGCACCGAGCACGGCGGCGAGTGGGCGGACGATCCGCGCGGCGTTCATCGAGACACCGAAGAAGAGCAGCAGCACGCCGATGCCGATCATCAGCAGGCGCAGCCCGGCCCCGAGGCCGCTTCCGAGCGACCCGATTGCGACCAGCGCGACCGCGACGAGAAGGATCGCGAGCGCGGTGACAGGCCCGTACTTCGCGAACCTCGAGACCGGCAGAACCGAGCCCTCCCGCACCGCGGCAATCGGCGGGACGCGGGTCGCGCGGCGCGCGGGACGGACGCTGGCGATGAGCGTGACGATCGTGCCGACGAGGATCGAGACGATCACCGTGCGGGTCGCGAAGACCGTCTGGCCCTGCGGCAGGTCGATCCCGAAGATCACGAAGAGCTTGTTCAGCACCTTGGCCAGGCCGAGGCCGAGGAACAGCCCCAGGATCGAGCCGAGGATGCCGATCACGAAGGCCTCGATCACGACCGACCAGAGCACCTGGCGGCGCGACGCGCCGAGCGTTCGCAGCGTCGCGAACTCGCGCATCCGCTGCGCGATCGTGATCGAGAGCGTGTTCGCGATCACGAACGCCCCCACGAAGAGGGCGATCCCCGCGAACGCGAGCAGGATGTACTTGAAGAACGAGACGAAGCTAAGGTCCTTCTTGTCCTCGTTGACCTGCTGGTTCGTGTCCCGCACGGTCGCCGTCGCGGGCAGCAGCGGCCTGATCTCCGAGACGAGCTTTGCGTTGCTCACGCCCGTCTTCGACTGGATGCGAATCACGTCGAGCTGGCCCGGCTTGTCGAACACCTTCTGAGCCGTCGGGAGGTCGAAGATCGCGAACGTCGCGCCGCCGATCGAGCCGACGCCCGCCAGCTCCGCGATCCCGGCGAGCTTGAACGACCGCTGCGGGCCGACGGCCTGGAGCCGAACCGTGTCGCCCACCTGGAAGCCCTGGCCGGAGGCCGTTGCCTTGTCGATCACGACCTCGTTCCCGCCGCTCGGCCACGAACCTTCCGTCAGCTGGGTCGGGTTGAACTGCTGCTCGTTGGGGTCGACGGAGAAGCCGAGCGAGGGCGCGCCGCCGGTGTCGATCACCTTGCCGTCCTTGCCGATCAGCTTGACGCTGTCGCTCGTGACCGAGCCCGCGGCCGCGGCGACGTCTGGAAGGGCCTTCACCTTCGGAAGCAGCGAGGCCGGGAAGGTCGGCGTCTCGACGCCGTTGCCGTTCGTGTTCTTGAACGCGGCCTGGCCGCTGACGATCACATCGGCGTTCTTGTACGAGTTGACGACGATCGTGTTGAAGCCGTTGTTGATCGTGTCCGTGAGGATGTAGGTGCCGCTGATCATCGCGACGCCGAGGACGATCGCAACCGCGGTCAGCAGCGCCCGGACCTTGCGGCCGGCGAGGCCTTTCAGCGCGACCCTGAGCATCAGGCCTGGGTGAGCTCGTCCATCGCGGCAATCACGGCGCTCGGCTCGGAGCGCGGCATGTCGCGCACGATGAGCCCGTCGGCGAGGAACAGGATCCGGTCGGCGATCGCGGCCGCGTACGGGTCGTGCGTGACCATCACCGTCGTCTGGCCCAACGACTCGACGGAATTGCGGAGCAGCTCGAGGATCTCGCCCCCGGTCTTGGAGTCGAGGTTCCCCGTCGGCTCGTCTGCGAAGACCACCGTCGGCCGCGAGATCAGCGCGCGTGCGATAGCGACGCGCTGCTGCTGGCCGCCCGAGAGCTCGGCGGGGCGGTGGCTGCGGCGGTCGTCGAGGCCGACCGTCTTCAGCAGCTGCTCACGCCATTCGCGCTCGGGCTTCTCGCCGGCGATCGTGAGCGGCAGCACGACGTTCTCCTCCGCCGTGAGCATCGGCAGAAGGTTGAAGAACTGGAAGACGAAGCCGATGTGCTCGCGCCTGATCTTCGTGATCTCGGTGTCGCTCAGGCCGCCGAGCTTCGTTCCCGCGATCCAGACCGACCCGCTCGTCGGCTTGTCGAGCGCGGCCATGATGTGCATCAGCGTCGACTTGCCGGAGCCCGACGGGCCCATTACGGCGGTCAGCTTCCCTTGCTGCACGTCGAGCGAGACTCCGCGGAGCGCGTCGACGGCGGTGTCGCCCTCGCCGTAACGGCGGGTGATGTCCTGCGCGGCTACGACCGCGCTCGGCGCTTTGTCTGCGACGTCGGCAGCAGGTACGGCGGCGGCTTCCATATCGCTCTCCCTCGGTTGTCCCTTCCCCAGTCCGGGCGCAGTTTCTCAGTTGCGAACGCTAAATTCAATCAACGATCCGATAGCGTGGCTCAGGTGAGCACGCTAGCGATTGACGTAGCCGCAGTGCGGAGGCGCTTCTCGGCGCTCTCCCGGGAGCTCGCCTTCTTCGACGGCCCGGGCGGCTCGCAGGTGCCGGACGAGGTGATCGAGGCGATCTCGACGTATCTGCGCTCGTCGAACGCGAACGTCAGCGGCCCCTACGAGACGAGCCGCCAGACGGAGGCGCTCGTCGACGAGTCGCGGCAGGCCGGCGGCGCGTTCCTCGGCTGCGCGCCGGAGGAGATCGTCTTCGGAGCGAACATGACGACGCTCAACTTCGCGCTCACGCGCACGATCGGGCGTGAGCTCGAGCCCGGCGACGAGATCGTCGTCACGCAGCTCGACCACGACGGCAACGTGTCGCCCTGGCTCGAGCTGGCACACGACCTCGACCTGCGTGTGCGCTTCGCGGCGATCCGCGACGACACGACGCTCGACCTCGATGACCTCGCGGCGCAATTCTCCGACCGGACACGCGTGGTCGCCTACCCGTGGGCATCGAACGCCGTCGGCACGCTCGTCGACGTGGCGCGCGTGGCGGAGCTCGCGCACCAGGCCGGCGCGCTCGCGTGGGTCGACGCGGTGCACTACGCGCCGCACGGCCCGATCGACGTGGCCACGGCCGGCGTCGACGTGCTGCTCTGCTCGCCCTATAAGTTCTTCGGCCCCCACCTGGGGCTCGCGTTCGCGCGCAGCGAGCTGCTCGAGCGCTGGCGGCCCTACAAGGTCCGGCCGGCTGCGGATACGCCCCTGGGCCACCGGTTCGAGACCGGAACGATGCCGCACGAGCTGCTCGCCGGCTTCGTAGCGGCTGTGCGCTACCTCGAGTCGGTCGGCTACGACGCGATCGTCGCGCACGAACGCGAGCTCGGCGAGCGCTTCCTCGCCGGTCTGCCTGAGAGGTGCTCCCTCTACGGGTTGACGACGATGGAGGGCCGCGTGCCGACGTTCTGCCTCAACGTCGAGGGCCTCACGCCCCTGGAGGCCGCGACCAGGCTCGGCGACCGCGGCCTCGCGGTCTGGCGCGGGAACTACTACGCGGTCGAGGTGATGAAGCGCCTCGGCCTCCCGGAGGGCGCCGTGCGCGCTGGCTTCCTCCACTACAACACCGTCGAGGAGGTCGACCGGCTGCTGTCCGAGCTGGCCTCGTTGTGAGGCTGCTCGTGCTCGGCGGGACGAAGTTCCTCGGCCGCGCAGCGGTCGAGGCCGCGCTCGCGCGCGGGCACGAGGTGACGCTCTTCAACCGCGGCGAGACGAACCCGGAGCTCTTCCCGGAGGCCGAGCAGCTGCGCGGCGACCGCACGGATCCTGGAAGCCGTAGGCTGCTCGAGGGGCGCGAGTGGGACGCCGCGCTCGACCCGTCCGGCTACATCCCGGCGGACGTGCGCGCCTCGGCGGAGAAGCTCGCCGACGCAACGGGCCACTACCTGTTCGTCTCCAGCGTCTCCGTCTACGCCAGCCTGGCGACGACCAACGACGAGGAGGGCGCCCTGGCCGAGCTCGGCGACCTGCCGGACGACCGGCTGACCGACGACTACTCGAACTACGGGGCGCTGAAGGCGATCTGCGAGTCGGCCGTCGCCGAGACCTTCGGCGAGCGGCACACGAACGTGCGGCCGGGCCTGATCGTTGGCGCGCACGACCCGACCGGCCGCTTTACGTACTGGCCACACCGCGTCGCCCGCGGCGGGGAGGTCGTCGCGCCCGGGCCGCCGGAGCGGGAGGTGCAGTTCATCGACGTCCGCGACCTGGGTCCCTGGCTCGTCGACCTTTGCGAGCGGCGTGTCCACGGGACGTTCAACGCGACGCACCCGGGCCGCTCCTGGGCCGAGGTGCTCGAGACGTGCCGCGAGGTGGCCGGCGGCGACGCGGTCTTCCGCTGGGTCACCGACGCCTTCCTCGCGGAGCACGAGGTGGGCGAGTGGATGGAGCTGCCGCTCTGGGTCTCCGATCCGGACACGGCGGGAATCCACGAGGCCGACGTCTCACGCGCGATCGCGGCCGGACTCACCTTCCGGCCGCTCGAGGAGACGGTGCGCGACACGCTCGAGCTCGCGGAGCCGGCCGAGGGCGCCGGGCTCACGCCCGAGCGCGAGGCCGCGTTGCTCGCGGCCGCTCAGTCGTAGAGAGCGCGGGCGCGCTCCCAGCGTGGGTCGTCGCGGTGGATCTTATCCGGGTCGACGCCGCGCGCCTCGGCAAGGTCGACTGTCAGCTGCTGGAACCGGACGATGTCGGCGACCGGGTGAACCGTCGGCACGAGCGTCGTCTGGCAGCCGAGCTCCCTCAGCGCCGCGGCCGCCCCGGCCGCACGCTCGGCGGCCCGCCCTTCGCCCTCGAGCACGAACGCGCGCACGGACTCGTCGACCGCGGCGAGATGGCCGTGCAGCAGCTGCTCGGTGTGGTGCGCTTCGGCTGCGACGTACGCGCCCTCGCGGAGCTTGAGCACGGCCTCCTGCGCGGTTGGCCAGTCGCGCCCTGCCCCGGCTACGAGGAACCGCTCGTGCGCGCTCACCGGCTCGCGCTCCTCGAGCGCCTGCTCGACCAGCGCCGGCAGCACGCTCACGTCCTCGCCGCGGAGAGCGCCCAGCGTCGCGACCGCACACGTGTAGCTCACGGTGTGGCACCAGCTCTGCTCGACCTCCGGAGTGGCGACAACGACCTCGGCCGCCAGCTCGCCGAGCGGGCTGTCGGGCTTGGCCGTCACGAGCCAGACCGGCCCGTCGAAGGCCCGCGCGGCCTCGAGGGTCAGCGGCGTGTCGCCTTCGTGACTGACGGCGACGAGCACGTCGGCCTGCTGCGGCCGCAGGACGAGCTCGAGCGCCTGCTCGGCCCAGCCGCCGGTCTGCGCGGCGTGAAACGAGGTCCCGCAACCCGTGTGGAGGATGCGGCCCTCCGGCAGCCGCCGGTCGGTCGGAACGGCCCGCAGCCAGTCCGGCTGAACCGCGATCGCCCGTCTCGTCTCCTCGCCCGCCACCCGTGCAGCATCGCGCATCGCTAGCATCGCCACGATGTTCGTCCACCGAGAAAACGTGCGCTTTCGTGACCTCGATGCGATGGGCCATGTCAACAACGCTGTGTTTTTGACCTACATTGAGTCAGCCCGCGTCGCATTTCTGCAGCACCTCGGCGCAGCGGCCACGCTCGAGGAAATGTCCATCATCGTCGCCCGCATCGAGATCGACTTCCGCGCCCCCGTCGGGTTCGGCGACGACGTCGAGATCGCGGTGCGCGCCAGCCGGTTCGGCGAGAAGAGCTTCGATCTCGACTACGTGCTGCGCGTCGACGGCGTGGTCGTGGCGGAGGCGAAGAGCGTGCTCGTCGGCTACGACTACGGCAAGGGCGAAGCGATCGTGATCCCGGCCGAGTGGCGCGAGAAGCTGGCGGCTTGAGCGTCTTCCAGCGACACACGCTCGACAACGGGCTTCGCGTCCTCACCGTGGACATGCCACAGGTGCAGTCGGTCACCTGCATGATCATGCTCGCGGCCGGCTCGCGTTACGAGAACCCGGACACCAACGGGATCGCGCACTTCGCCGAGCACATGTTCTTCAAGGGAACCGAGCGGCGGCCCACCGCGCGCGACATCGGCATGGAGGTCGACTCCCTCGGCGGCGAGTTCAACGCCTTCACGAGCAAGGAGTACACGGGCTACTACGTCAAGTGCGCGGCCGACTACCGCGACCGGGCGCTCGACGTGCTCGTCGACATGCTGCGCAACTCGAAGTTCGAGAGCGAGGAGATCGAGCGCGAGAAGGGCGTGATCGTCGAGGAGATGAACATGTACTACGACACGCCGCGCGACTTCATCGGCGGCGTGTACGACAACCTCCTCTACGGCGACCAGCCCCTCGGCTGGGACATCATCGGCAAGAAGGAGACGGTGCGCGCGGCCACGCGCGAGACCTTCCTCGGCTACGTCAACCGCTGGTACAAGCCCGAGCGAATGGTCGTCGGCCTCGGCGGCCACCTCGACGGCGACCCGCTCGAGACCGTCCAGCGCCTGCTCGGCGACCTCGAGCCCGAGGAGACGGGCGCACCGCCCGCGGTCGAGACCAACGGTGACGGCGGCGCACAGGTGCGCGTCCACCACAAAGAATCCGACCAGGCGCATCTCTGCCTCGGCGTGCGCAGCTACCCGCTCGCGCACCCGGACCGCTACGCGCTGCAGCTGCTCTCGACCGTCCTCGGGACGGGGATGTCGTCACGGCTCTTCACCGAGGTGCGCGAGCGGCGCGGCCTCGCCTACTACGTCTTCGCGCACAACCAGAGCTACACCGACGCGGGCTCGCTCTACTCGCAGTCGGGCGTGGACATCAACCGGGCCGACGAGGCGGTCGAGACGATCGCGCGCGAGTTCCGACTGATCGCCGACGAGCCCGTGCCCGCCGAGGAGCTCGAAAAGGCGCGCGCGCTCGCCAAGGGCCGCTTCGTGCTGCGCCTCGAGAACCCTCAGGGCATGACGATGTTCGGCCTCAGCCGCGAGGTGCTCGAGGGGCAGGCCGTCGAGCCGGACGAGGTCGTCGCCGGGCTCGACGCCGTCACCGCCGAGGACATCCAGCGGGTGGCACAGGACGTGATTTCCTCGCAGGGGCTCAATCTCGCGCTGATCGGGCCTTTTGAGGACGCCGAGCGCTTCGAGTCCCTGCTCGCCGGCGCCTGAGCTACGACGGCAGCGTCGCCAGGTCTTCGTCGAGGTGCTCGCGGTCTTCGGCGTCGGCCACGCCGGCAGCGAGCTCCCGCGCACGTGCGGCCCAGCGCTTCGCCTCGTCGGGCTCACCCGCGACCACGCTGGCCCGCGCCAGCGCTTCGTACGCGAACGGGAGGTCCCAGTCCTCCAGCTCGTCGGGGTGCGCCGCCTCGCAATACGCGAGGCAGCGGCGCGCGTGGTGCAGCGCCGGCTCGGCGCGGCCGAGCGTCGCGTACACGCGTGAGAGTTGCCACTCGCCGCGAGCCAGGTTGGCGGCCGTGCCGACCTGCGCCCAATGGTGGCGCGAGGCGTGCGCGGTGTGGACCAGCTCGTCGTCCTGCTCCGGCGTGCGCTCTCCCTGGCGGAGCAGCGCCCAGGCGCGGTTGAAGAGGTCGACGGCAAGCTGCCGTTCCTCCTCGGGAGTCAGCAGTGCCCCTTCAGGCGATGTTGCGAAGTCTCTGGGTCGCGAGCACCAAGCCAGGGACCGCATTCGTCCGCGGGCAAGGCTGGTTGCCTTGGCAAGGACGAGGGCGGTTCGTGGCGCCGCGTGATCGCGGGCCAGGGGCACGCGAGCATCGCCTGAGGGGGCACTAGTCCTCCTTGCCCTGTTCAGCGGTGGCGCGCTCCTGGAGCTCGTCCACGACCGCGGGGTCGGCGAGCGTGGTCGTGTCGCCGAGCTCACGGTTCTCGGCCACGTCGCGCAGCAGGCGCCGCATGATCTTGCCGCTGCGCGTCTTCGGCAGCTCGGGCGTGAAGACGATGTTCGCCGGCTTGGCGATCGGGCCGATCTTGGTCGCCACGTGGCCGCGGAGCTCCTCGAGCATCTCGATCGAGCCCTCCTCGCCGCCCTTCAGCGTCACGTAGGCGACGATCGCCTGACCGGTTCGCTCGTCCTTGCGGCCACACACCGCGGCCTCGGCCACCTTCGGGTGGTCGACCAGCGCGCTCTCGACCTCGATCGTCGAGATCCGGTGGCCGGAGACGTTCATCACGTCGTCCACGCGGCCGAGAAGCCAGAAGTCGCCGTCCTCGTCGATCCGCGCGCCGTCGCCGGCGAAGTAGACGTCGGGGTACTTCGACCAGTACGTCTCGCGGTAGCGCTCGTCCTCCTTGTAGATCCCGCGCAGCATCGCCGGCCAAGGGCGCCGCAGCACCAGGTAACCCCCTCCGCCCGGCCCGACCTCGTTCCCCTGCTCGTCGTAGACCGCGGCGTCGACCCCCGGGAACGGCTTCGTCGCCGAGCCCGGCTTCAACGTCGTCACCCCGGGAAGCGGCGTGATCATGATCATCCCGGTCTCGGTCTGCCACCACGTGTCGACGACCGGCGTGCGGCCGCCGCCGATGTGCTCGCGGTACCAGACCCAGGCCTCGGGGTTGATCGGCTCGCCGACCGAGCCGAGCAGCCGCAGCGACGAGAGGTCGTGCTTCGCCGCGTGCTCGGGGCCCCACTTCATGTGGGTCCGGATCGCCGTCGGCGCCGTGTAGAGGATGTCGACCTTGTAGCGCTCGACGATCTCCCACCAGCGGTCCTTGTCCGGGAAGTTCGGGACGCCTTCGTAGATGACTCCCGTCGTGCCGTTGCAGAGCGGGCCGTAGACGATGTAGCTGTGCCCGGTCACCCAGCCGATGTCGGCCGCGCACCAGTACACCGAGTCGGGCTTGACGTCGAAGATGTAGTAGTGGGTCGTGGCCACCCCGACGAGGTAGCCGGCGGTCGTGTGCGCGATCCCCTTCGGCTTCGCGGTCGTGCCGCTCGTGTAGAGCAGGTAGAGCAGGTCCTCCGCGCCCATCGGCTCGCACGGGCACGACTCCGCGTCGGAGGGCTCGTCCGCGACGAGCTCGTCCCACCAGAGGTCACGACCCTCCGTCCAGTCGACGTCGCCGCCGGTGCGCCGGTGGACGATCGCGCGCTTCACGCCCGGTGACTCGGCGAGCGCCGCGTCGGCGTTGCGCTTCAGCGGCACCGTGCTGCCGTTGCGCAGCCCCTCGTCCTGCGTGATCAGCACCTCGCAGCCCATGTCGTTGAGCCGGTCGGCGAGCGCGTCGGATGAGAAGCCGCCGAAGACGATCGTGTGCGGCGCGCCTAGCCGGGCACAGGCGAGCATCGCCACCGGCGTCTCGGGCACCATCCCCATGTAGATCCCGACCGGCGTCCCCTTCTTGACGCCGAGCCGCTTGAGCGCGTTCGCGAGCCGCACGACCTCGGCCTGCAGGTCGGCGAAGGTCAGCGTCCGCCGCTCGTCCTCGGGCTCGCCTTCCCAGTAGTAGGCGACCTTGTCGCCGTTCCCGGCCTCTACGTGCCGGTCAACGCAGTTGTAGGTGACGTTGAGCTTGCCGCCGAGATACCACTTCGCGTACGGCGGCTCCCAGTCGCAGAGGCCGGTGAAGTCCTCGAACCAGGAGACCCGCTCGCGGGCCTCCGTCTCCCAAAACTCCTCGAAGTCGCGCTCGTAGATCTCCGGCTGCGCGTTCGCCTGGGCCGCGAACTCGGGCGGCGGCGGATACCGACGCTCCTCCGCGAGGATCGTCTCGATCGTGTGCGCCACTAGGGCTCGAGGTCGTACGGATAGTCCGTCAGCACCTCGCCGCCGTTCTCGGTGACGAGCACGAGGTCCTCGAGCCGGCAGCCGCCGTAGCCGTTGCGGTAGAGGCCCGGCTCGACGGCGATCACGTCGCCGGCGACGAGCTCGCCAGGGCCGCGTCCGAGCGACGGCTCCTCGTGCACCTCGAGCCCGACTCCGTGGCCGAGCGAGTGGTAGAAGCCGTCCTGGAGCACCTCACCCGGCTGCTTCGAGCGCAGCGTCGGATAACCGTGCTCCTCGAACACGTCGCAGCTGATCTTGTGCAGCTCGCTGCCGGGCACGCCCGGCTTGACCGCTGCCACCGAGCGCTCGAGCGCCTCGAGGCAGAGCTTGTGGTACTCGAGCAGCTCGTCCGAGGGCGTGCCGACGACGAAGACGCGCGTCATGTCGGCGAAGCAGCCCGACTCGCGGTCACGCGGGAAGAGGTCGAGGCACACCGGCTCGTCGGGCGCGATCGGGCCCGAGCCCATGTCGTGGCCGACAGCCGTCTGTTCGCCGTGCGAGACGATGAACTCGTCCGCGAAGGCGCCGTTGGCGGTGAAGGCCTGCTCGACCGCGAGCTTGATCCGCTCGCACGTGAGCTGCTCGCCGTCGACGACGAGGTTGCCGTTCTGGCGCTGGGCGGAGCGCAGCACCTTCCGCGCCGCGTCCATCGCCGCCTCGGCGGCGCGCTGGGCACGGCGGATCCCGGCCAGCTCGGCCACGTTCTTGACCCGGCGCCGGCCCACGAACTGCTCCCGGTCGGCCTTGACCTGGATCCCGTTCGCCCGCAGGTGGTCGGCCGCCTCGAGCGGGAAGGTCGCGGGGACGACGGCATCCTCGATCCCGAAGCGCCGCGCTGCGCGCAGAATCACCTCGAGCTCGATCTCGTCGCGCGAGAGACCCTGCGCGTAGAGCTCGTCGATCCCGAACTCCTCGAGCGGTAGCACCTCCAGGTGCGGCGCGACCTCGCTGATGCGCCCGAGCTCGAACGAGCTCGCGACCACGTGGCGCCGGCCCTCCCGCTCCGCGTAGAGGAACGGGTCGGGGATCGCGATCGGCACCTCGTGCCGCATCTCGGGCGAGCGCAGGGAATCCGCGTAGATGAGGACGTCGGCCATCGCGGCGGGATGCTACTTCGCCGCGCGGGTTCGCCGCCACACGAGCAGCGCGAACACCGCCAACGTCCCGGCGAAGCAGGTTTCCGGCCACTCGCTGAACTTGGCCAGCGCGTGGCCCGGGTGCGGGAAGAAGGCGGAGCGTGCCGAGGCGTACGCGAGCATCGTCAGGAACGCGCAATTGAGCGCGTTCGGCGGCGCAACGAGGACGCGCCGCCGAACGAGCCACGGAGCGACGAGCCCGTACAGGCTCGCGAGCGCGACTGCGAGGTTCACCTTGCCTTGCACCTCTACGACGTCGTGGACGTTCAGCTCCTCCTGGTTGTTGAGGGCCTCGAGCCCGTCCGGGGTGTCGAGCCCGAACAGCCGCTGCCCCCACGACAACTCCTCGCCGGCGGCAAGGAGGCAGCCGAGCGCGAAGACGCCGAAGGCCGCAGCGACCCATCCGTGGAGCCGCAGTGCACTGCGACCGGCGAGGAAGAACGCCGCCACGTATGACGCGACCTGCAGCCACTCGAGCAGCGAGTCCTCCCGCACGAGCGCGTCGTACAGCGGGCGCACGAGCGCGGTTAGCCCAAGCAAGGCCGCGCCGGCGAGCGGGATCGCCAAGAGGGTCGCCGACCGCCTCCTGGACAGCCCCCAAAACTGACCATCGACGGCGAGCCGGCCGCGGTCGACGCGGGGGGCTGCCATGGCTGCTCGACGTAGCTTGACCCACAGGCGGAAGAACTAGTCGAAGCGCGACTTACCCCCGCCCGTCACTAGACTGGCTGCGCGTGGAGGAGGTGCTGGAGAAGGCTCAGTCGTTGATCGCCGGCTACGACGATGAGCTGGCGCGCGAGCTGCCCGAGGGGGTCGAGATCTTCGACGCCCACGTCCACCTCGGGCACGACATCGACGGCATGACCGGCGTCTACGAGGACCTCGAGCGAATCAACGAGCGCTACGGCATCTCGCGCTGCTTCATGTTCTGCATGGACGAGCAGGACCGGCATCCGGCCTTCCGCGCCGCTAACGACCGCTCGCTCGCCTATGCCGAGCGTTCGAGCGGGCGGCTGATCCCGTTCGTGCGACTCGATCTCACCGAGAGCCCGATCGAGGAGGCGACGCGCTGCCTCGATCTCGGCGCGCGCGGGATCAAGCTGCACCCCCGGGCGCAGAAGTTCCTCCTGAACGACGAGCGGCTCGCGCCGGTGTTCGCCCTCGCGGCGGAACGCGGCGTGCCGATCCTGATCCACGGCGGGCGCGGCCTGCCGCCGATCGCGGACCATCTGCGCCGCCTCGTCGACACCTATCCCGGCGCGCAGCTGATCATCGCGCACGCGGGGATTGCCGACCTCGGCTCGCTCGCCGCGTGTTTCGGCGGCAAGGCGGGCGTCTACTTCGACACCTCGGTCTGGAGCCCGATCGACCTGCTCAGCCTGTACCACCTCGTCTCGCCGGAGCAGGTCGTCTACGCCTCGGATTACCCGTATGGCCAGCAGCCGAGCTCGCTCCTGATCGCGGTTCGCACGGCACGCGTCGCGGGCCTCGACGAAGACCGGCTCCTGGCGATGCTCTCCGGAACGGCGAGCCGGATCGCCGCCGGCGAGCCGCCGCTCGAGCCGAGCGCACCGATCGGCAGCAAGACGTTCTCCCAGCCGATGGCGTTCGCGCGGATCCACCAGTACCTGTCGATGGCGACCCCGCTCCTCTGGACGCGGCAGGCCGACACGATCGGCGTGCTCGGGCTCGCCCTGAACGCGACCGAGGACCGCGACGGGCACAAGGAGGAGCGCGAGCGGATCCGCGAGCTGCTGGAGACGGCGCGAGACCTGTGGCGCGTGCTGCCCGAGGTCGAGGACGAGGGTGAGCAGCGCATCGTCAGCCGCACGACGTTTCGGCTCGTCCACCTCGCGGACATCCTGGCGGTGACGTCAGGTGTTTAGCCTCAAGGTCAACGGTGCCGTACGAGAAGTCGACCCGCCGGTCGGCCGGACGCTCGCGGAGACGCTGCGCGACGAGCTCGGCCTCACCGGCACGAAGATCGCCTGCAACGAGGGCCACTGCGGCGCGTGCACAGTGCAGCTCGACGGCGTGCCGGTGCTCTCGTGCATCACCCTCGTCCACACCGTCGGCGAGCGCGAGGTGACGACGATCGAGGGGCTGCAGGATCACCCGCTGGTCGACGCCTTCGTCCGCACCGACGCGCTCCAGTGCGGCTTCTGCACGCCGGGCCAGATCGTCTCGGCGGCCGCGCTGGTCGAAGCCGAGCCCGAGCTCACCGCCGAGCGGGTGCGGCATGCGATGGCCGGCAACCTCTGCCGCTGCGGCGCGTACCCACGAATCGAGGAGGCGGTGCTCACGTGGCGCGACTGATTCGCACCGAGAAAGAGGTCGAGGGCAGGTACACCGAGCAGTGGGTCGTCGTCGAGGGCGACGACGTGCTCGACCAGTGGCCCGCAGGCCCCGGTGACGTCGTCGGCAGGCCGGCTCCTCGGCAGGACGGCCACCAGCGGGCGCGCGGACAGGCGATCTACACCGCCGACCTCGCGTTGCCGGGGATGCTGCACGCGGCCGTGCTGCGTTCGCCTCACGCCCGCGCGCGCGTGAAGAAGCTCGATCTCAGCGGCGCGCTCGAGCTCCCGGGCGTGCTCGGCGCGATCGGGCCCGCCGACTGCCATGTGCTGCAGGAGGAAGCGAACTTCCACGGCGCGCCGGTCGCGGCAGTCGCGGCGGAGAGCCTCGGCAAGGCGCGCGAGGCGCTGGCGCGGATCGAGGTCGAGTGGGAGGAGCTCGAGCCGCTGCTCGACCCCGTGGAGGCCGTGCGCCAGAAGTCGTTCGTGGACGACGAGCCCCGCCGCTACGAACGCGGGGACGTCGACGCAGCCTTCGCGGACGCCGACGTCGTGGTCGAGGCCGAGTACCGCACGCAGACCGTCCTGCACAACTCGATGGAGACCCACCAGTCGGTCTGCCGCTGGGAGGGCGACACGCTCGAGGTCTACATCTCGACGCAGTACATCTGGGGCGTCCGCGACTCGATTGCCGGACAGCTCGAGCTGCCGCCCGACCGCGTGCGCGTCGTCTGCAACTACATGGGCGGCGGCTTCGGCTCGAAGAACAGCCCCGGCGACTACACGTACGTCGCGATCGCCCTCGCCGGCAAGACCGGGCGGCCGGTGCGCTGCGCGCTGACGCGGCGCGAGGAGAACCTGGCCAGCGGCAACCGCAACGCGACGATTCAACGCCTGCGCGCGGGCGCCCGCTCCGACGGCACGCTGGTCGCGCTCGAGGCGGAGTACGTGAACGCGATCGGCTGGTCGGGCTTCTCCGGGCCGACCTACGGGCCGATGGAGATGCTCTACGCCTGCGAGAACGTGAGGACGCTGACCTACGGCGCTAAGCTGAACCTGCCGCCGAACGCGGCCTTCCGCGCGCCGGGCTTCGTCGAGGGGACCTTCGGGCTCGAGTGCGTGCTCGACGAGCTGGCCGCGCGGCTGGAGTTCGACCCGCTCGAGCTGCGGCGGCGCAACCACGCCGACAACGATCTCGCCGACGGCCGGCCCTTCTCGTCGAAGAACCTGCTCGAGTGCTACAAGCGGGCCGACCCGCACTGGGCGCGGCGCGAGGAGGTGCGGGCTCGTTCGAACGGCCCGGTCCGGCGCGGGACCGGCCTCGCGAGCCAGATCTGGTACGGCGGAGGCGGGCCGCCCTCGTACGCCTGGGTGCGCGTCGGCTCCGACGGCCACGTCGCGGTGATCACGGCGATGCAGGACATCGGCACCGGCACACGCACTGCGATGGCGCAGATCGCCGCCGAGGAGCTCGGCCTGCCACTCGAGCGCGTGCGCTGCGAGCTCGGCGACTCCGCCCGCGGGCCGTACGCCTCGATCTCGGCAGGCTCCTCGACCACGCCCTCGATGGGCCCGGCCGTGCGCGCGGCCGCGGCGGACGCGGCGCGGCAGATCCTCGAGATCGCGGCGCAGCGCTACCACCTGGAGGAGCGCGTTCTCTCCCTGAAGGACGGCAACGTCGTCTCCGCCGACGGCGGCTCGTGGCCGCTGGAGGAGGTGACGGGGCTGCTCGATGACGCGCAGATTCTGGGCAAGGGCGCCCGTGGGCCGAATCCGGCCGGGATGCGCGTGCTCACGTTCGGGATCCAGGTCGCGGACGTGGCCGTCGACATCGAGACCGGCGAGGTGAAGGTCGACCGCATCGCGGCGATCCACGACGTGGGCCGCGTGATCAACCCGCTCGGGGCTCAGAGCCAGGTCGAGGGCGGGATCGTGCAGGGCGTCGGCCACACGCTCTCCGAGGAGCGGCTCGTCGACCCGGCCACAGGGCGCGTCCTGACCCAGAGCCTCGACGCGTACAAGCTGCCGACCATCGCCGACGTGCCCGAACTGGTCGTCGAGCTGCTCGACATCCCGGACGAGCACCTGACGAACCTCGGCTCGAAGGGCCTCGGCGAGCCGCCGATCGTGCCGACCGCGGCGGCGATCGTGAACGCGATCCGCGACGCGACCGGCGCGGACGTGCGCTCGCTGCCGGTCACGCGGGAAGAGATGCTGCGCGCCCTGGCCGAGGCGCGGGAGCGCGAGAAGCTTGCAGCTGCTCCAGCCTGAGTCGCTCGAGGCCGCCGGCGCGGCCCTCGGCAACGGCTCCGTGGCGCTCGCCGGCGGAACCGACCTCGTGCCGCTGCTGCGGGAAGGGATCGTGGAGGCGGAGACGCTCGTCGACGTGCGCGAGGTCGTCCCACGCGGGGTGCATGAAGGCGGCCGGATCGGGGCTGCCACGACACTCGCCGAGCTCGAGGCCGCCGCTCAGATCCCACAGGCCCTACGCGAGGCGTGCGCGCTGGCGGCCTCGCCCCAGCTGCGCTCGATGGGGACGATCGGCGGCAACCTGCTGCAGGCGACCCGCTGCTGGTACTGGCGGCTGAAGTACCCGTGCTTTCTGCACGGGGGCTCGGTGTGCCACGCGCGGCAGGGCGAGCACCGCGAGCACGCGATCTTCGGCAACGAGCGGTGCGCCTCCGCGCACCCGTCGGACCCGGCGGCTGCGCTGCTGGCTCTGGGCGCGACGATCCGCACCGACCGGCGCGAGCTCCCGGTCGCCGACCTCTACCGGCTACCGACCGAGGACGACCGCGACGTGACGGCGCTCGAGCCCGGCGAGCTGATCCTCGAGCTCGAGGTCCCCGAGACACCGGCCAGCACGTACCTGAAGGCGATGGAGCGAACACGTTTCGCCTTCGCGCTCGTCGGGGTCGCCGCAGTGCGCTCGGGAGACGGGACCCGCCTGGCCCTCGCCGGCGTGGCCCCGATCCCGTGGCTGCTGGCCTCGCCGGACGACCTCGACCACGCCACGCCGCTCCCCGGCACCGCGTACAAGGTCGAGCTCGCGCGCCCGCTGATCCGCCGGGCGCTCGAAGCCGTCGGTGCCTGACGGCGACGTCTGGGCCGTCGTGCTCGCGGCAGGGGCCTCGACGCGCTTTGGCTCGGCCAAGCAGCGGCTGTTGCTCGAGCCCGTGCTCGAGCGGGTGCGGCGCAGCTCCGTGGACGAGCTCCTTGTCGTGCTCGGGGCGCACGAGCTGGAGTCGTCCGCCCGCACTGTGAGCTGCCCGGACTGGGAACGCGGGCCTGGCGCCTCGCTCCGCTGCGGGCTCGCCGCGCTGCCCGAAGCAGCGCAAGCCGCGGTGGTCGTCCTCGCCGACGGCCCCGACCTGGCGCCCGAGGCGATCGACCGCGTGATCGCCGCCTGGCGCGACAAGCCGGCGCCCGTGGTCGCCGCGACATACGGGGGCACCCGGCTTCATCCGGTGCTTCTCAGCCGCGCCACCTGGCCTGACGTTCCAGACGAAGGGGCGCGCACGCTCGACGCCGTCCTCGTCCCCTGCGACGATCTAGGGCCTCCAGGAGACGTCGATTTCGCCGATGAGGTACCCGACCACCTGAGACCGTGGAGCTCGCCAGACCCCTAGCCGCCGAACCCGCCGCCGAGCAGAGCTCAGCGCTCATGTCGCTGCGCCTACAGCGGAAGCTGACCGTGGAGCAGGCTGCAAAACGCGCCGCGCTCTGGCCCGAGCAGGTCGAATGGCTCGAGGAGGGCCGGCTCTACCGTTTCCCCGGCTACGAGGCCGCCGTGCTCGCGCTGCTGCGCTACGCGACCTCGCTCGGGATCGACCACCGCGAGGCACGGCGGCTTTCGGGGATGCCCGTCGAGCCGCCGGCCCGGCGCCCCGTCGGGCAATGGGTCGCCGCAGGAGCCGCGACCGCGGTCCTCGTGGCCGTCACCCTCACCTTCCTCGTCGGGCTCGGCGGCGGCACTCAGTCCGGAGGCAAGAGCAACGCCGCCGGACTCGCACCTCCCTGGAAGGTCTCGGTGGACGTGCTCAACGGCAGCGGCGACATCAACTACACGCGCCGCGTGGCCAGCCGCGTCGGCTCGTTCGGGTACCGGATCGCACACGTCACCCGAGCGAACCGCTTCGACTACCGGGACACGGCGGTCTACTTCGAGCCGGGCGGTGGAGCGCTGGCGCAGCGGCTCGCGGCGCAACTCGGAAACGTCCAGACCAGGCCGCTTCCGGCCGGTAAGAACGCCAGGCGTCTCGTCGTGATCGTGGGCCCGGCCCACGCCACGGGCTGAAACCGCAGGTAGCCTCCCCCGGTCGTG
>Ga0307317_10000095_pt1 | contig 22694 bp, 20 predicted proteins | sample ER_DNA_357_FD_194498 | JGI IMG/M metagenome (GOLD analysis project Ga0307317, IMG submission 194498) | Bulk soil microbial communities from the East River watershed near Crested Butte, Colorado, United States - ER_DNA_357 | ecosystem: Environmental > Terrestrial > Soil > Floodplain | place...
GCTCGCGAAGCACGTCAAGGAGGGCGTGAGTCGAGTCGCCTAGCAGCCGCGCGGGCTCCCAGGCGGCGTGCTCGGCCTCGAGGAAACGCTCGAGCTCCTCGTCGCCGATTTCCACGCCGAGATCGCCGAGACACTGGCGGACGAGGCCCGGATACTCGATCTCCTCGAGCGACCCCGGCTGCCAGAGAAGCGGCATGTAACGCTCTCGGAACCGCGCGGCGGCGTCGGCGTGCTCGGGGAGGCCGTCGCGCCCGACGGCCTCGAGCCCGGCCTGCCAGCCCGCTTCGAGCAGCGCCTCGTCGTACTCGAAGTGGAAGAGGGTGTCGCCCCAGTCGAAGAGAACCGCATCGATCACGAGAGGGCGAACGTTAGGGTGCTCGCGCCGTGGTCCGCAAAGTTCTCTACATCCTGCTTGCGCTCGGGCCGCTCGTGGTCGTGCTCGATCACGCGGGCGTCGGCGACATCACGCTCTTCGTCGTGGCGGCCGCGGCGCTCATCCCGCTCGCGTGGCTGATCGGCGAGGCGACCGAGCACGCGGCCCACCACACCGGGCCCGGGATCGGCGGCTTCCTGAACGCCACGTTCGGCAACGCGCCTGAGCTCATCATCGCGCTCATCGCGGTCAACGACGGCCTCACCGAGGTCGTGCGCGGGTCCCTGACCGGCAGCGTGGTCGGCAACCTCCTGCTCGTCCTCGGCTTCTCGCTCGCCTTCGGCGGCCGGGGGCGGCTCGATCGCGAGTCGAGCCTGACGTCCTTCGCTCTCGTCGCCTTCGCGGTGCTGCTGTTCCTCATCCCCTCCGTCCCCGGATGGACGGGCGACCCGAACCGCCACGCGCTCGCGGTCCTCTCCGTCCCGGTCTCGATCCTCCTCCTCGTGGTCTACGTCGCGGTGACGTGGTTCTCGCTCCGCCGCCACCGCCAGCAGCACACGTCCGACGAGCCCGGGTCGATGGCGGCCTGGAGCCTGACGAGGTCGATCCTCGTTCTCGGCGGGGCGACGGTGATCACGGCGTTTGTCGCGGAGATCCTCGTCGGCTCGCTCGAGACGTTCGCCGAGAAGGCTCACCTGAGCGACTTCTTCGTCGCCGCGGTGATCGTGGCGATCGTGGGCAATGCAGCCGAGCACGGCGGCGCCGTCGTCGTCGCCCACCGCGGGAAGATCACACTTGCCGCCGAGATCGCGCTCGCCTCGAGCGCCCAGGTGGCGGTCTTCCTCATCCCTGCGGTCGTGCTCCTCTCCTGGTTGATCGAGCCGCTCGCCCTCTCCTTCAGACCGGTCGAGATCGCCGCGCTCGCGGCGTCGACGGCGTTCGCCTCGGTGCTGCTCTGGGGTGGGTACTCGAGCCGAGCCCGTGGCGTTGCGCTGATCGGCGCCTACCTGGTCGTCGCGGTCGCGTTCCTCATCGCCGGCGACCGCTGAACAGAGGCTTCCGGGGGTGCGGTTAGCCGCACGTTAAGACTCGCGCCCGCCGCCTTGGCTGCCGGACGCGCTTTTGACACCCTAGATGGAACAAGAGCCCTGGAGGGAAACGATGACATCCGCGATTTCGGCAGAGCAAGAAACGGAACAGGCGGCGGCAGGCGCGGTCGTCGAAGCACACGAGATCACGCGCGTCTACGGGAAAGGCGAAACCGAAGTGCACGCCCTGAACGGCTGCTCCGTAGCCGTTGGGCGCGGAGAGCTGACGGCCGTCATGGGCCCTTCGGGCTCCGGCAAGTCGACCATGATGCACATCCTCGCCGGACTCGATCGGCCGACGTCCGGGTCGGTCTCGATCGAGGGAATCGACATCACCGAGCTCGGCGACAACGATCTGACGAAGCTTCGCCGCGAGCATATCGGCTTCATCTTTCAGTTCTTCAATCTCCTCCCGATGCTGAGCGCGGAGGAGAACATTCGGCTCCCGCTCGACCTGTCGGGCGAAAAGATCGACAAGGCTTGGCTCGACGAGGTCATCAAGCGGACCGGTCTCGACGACCGGCGCACCCACCGACCCTCCGAGCTCTCAGGAGGACAGCAGCAGCGCGTCGCCATCGCCCGCGCGCTCGCTTCGCGGCCGACCGTGATCTTTGCGGACGAGCCGACCGGAAACCTGGACTCGACCACGAGCGCCGAGATCCTCGACCTCGTGCGGGAGATGGTGACGAACTACGGGCAGACGACCGTCATGGTCACCCATGACGCACACGCCGCTGCCATCGCCGACCGCGTTCTCTTCCTGGCCGACGGCTGCATCGTGAAGGAGCTGCGCGGGGCAGACGCCGGGCAGATCCTGAACGCGATGGAGGAAGTGAGCCGGCGATGATTCGCGTCGCCCTCCGAGGCCTCGCGGGGCGCAAGCTCCGCGCGGTGCTGACGGCTTTCGCGATCATCCTCGGCGTCGCGATGGTGAGCGGGACATACGTCCTGACTGACACCATCGACAAGGCCTTCGACAACATCTTCAGCGAGACGTACGCGAACACTGACGCCGTCGTCTCCGGGAAGACCGCTGATATCGCCTTCGAAGGCGATTCGGCCGACACGCCGCCGATCGACCAGAGCCTGCTTCCGACGGTCAGGGCTCTTCCCGATGTCGCTTCCGCGTCGGGCGCCGTCATCGACGATACGAACACGAAGATCCTGACGAAGGAAGGCAAGGCCGTGAACACGAACGGCGCTCCCTCCTTCGGCTTCGGGCTCGACCCGTCGCTCCCTCAGTTCAACCCGCTCAAGCTCGTCGAGGGCCAGTGGCCGCAGGGCCCCGACCAAGTCGTGATCGACGCGTCCACAGCGGACGAGCAGGGCTACAAGGTCGGGGACTCGATCAAGATCGCCACGCTGAAGCCGGTCCAGTCGTTCGAGCTCGTCGGGCTCGCGCAGTACGGTGACGTCGCCTCGATCGGATCGGCCACCTTCACCGTCTTCTCGATCCCGACCGCGCAGGCGCTCCTCGACAGGGTCGGGAAGTACGACACGATCTCGGTCGACGGCAAGCCGGGCGTGACCCAGCAGGCGCTCGCCACCGAGATCAAGCCGATCCTGCCGGCGACTGCCCAGGTGCGGACGGCCGACGCCCAGGCCCAGGAGGACGCCAAGGACGTCTCCTTCACCAAGTTCATCCGCTACTTCCTGCTCTCGTTTGCAGGCGTCGCGCTGTTCGTGGGGGCCTTCGTGATCTTCAACATCCTCTCGATCACCGTCGCGCAGCGCACTCGTGAGTTCGCCACCATCCGGACGATCGGCGGCTCTCGGAGGCAGGTCCTCTGGTCGGTCGTCCTCGAGGCTTTCGTCATCGGGCTCGTCGCCTCTTTGATCGGCCTTTTCTTCGGCGTCGGTCTCGCAGCCGGCCTGAACGCGCTCTTCAAGGCGCTCAACGCCGACCTGCCGAGCCAGGGGCTCGTCTTCGCACCGCGGACGGTCGTCGTCTCGCTGATCGTCGGGGTTGGCGTCACGGTCGCGGCCGGGCTCATCCCGGCCCTGCGCGCGACGCGGGTTCCACCGATCGCAGCTGTCCGCGAAGGCGCGGAACTGCCGAAGTCCCGCATCTCGAAGTACGTCCCCTACATCGCGATCGTGATCATCGGCCTTTCGGTCACGCTCCTCTCGTACTCGCTCTTCAAGGACAAGCTCGACACGGCAACGCGGCTCATCTCCATGGCGGTCGGCGTCCTGCTCCTCTTCGTCGGGGTGGCGATGGTCTCATCGCGGACCGTGCGTCCGCTTGCGGTCGGCACGAACCCGATCGCCAAGTGGGCGGTGGTTCTCTTCTCCGTGCTCGTCTACCCCTTCACGCTGAGCTACTGGCTCCTGCGCTCCGCGGCGTTCGGGAGCGGCGCGAGGAAGCGGCTGACCGCGCTGGCGGAGGCGGTTGGAGTCCAGGTGGCGCTCGTCGCGCTCGGAGCTCTCTTGCTGAACCAGGTCGTGGGCTTCCTCCTCGCGGCGGTCCTGCTCGTCGTCGACTTCTCGGTGCTCGTCATGTGGGTCCTGAGCATGGCCGGACGATTCGATCCCGAGTGGCCGGTCGAGTTCCCGAACGTCCGACCCGAGGGCATGGTCAACGACGTCGCCAAGGAGAACTCGCGTCGGAACCCCGGCCGGACGGCTTCGACTGCCGCCGCCCTCATGATCGGCATCGCGCTCGTCACCTTCGTCGCGGTGCTCGCCAGCGGAATGAAGAAGTCGAACCGCGGAGCGATCGAGGACCAGGTGAGAGCAGAGTACGTCGTCACCGCTCAGGACGGGTTCTCGCCCTTTGTCGCCGAGGCCGGCGAGGCGGTACAGCAGTCGCCCGACGCCCAGTTCGTCACGAGCGTCCGCTCCGACCTCGCCAAGGCTGACGGCGAGAGCGGCTACATCACCGGCATCCAGCCCGGCGCGATCGCGCAGGCGTACCACTTCGACTGGAAAGAGGGCTCTGATGCCGTGCTCGCTCAACTCGGCCGCAACGGCGCGATCATCTCCGACGACATCGCGGACAAGAAGGACCTGGCTGTCGGCGACACGTTCCCGCTCCTGACCCCGAACGGAAAGCAGACGGAGCTCGTGGTCAAGGGCATCTACTCGCCGCCGCCCTTCTTCCCGTTGCTCGGCAACGTCTCGATCCCGCAGTCCCTCTTCGACTCGATCATCGACAGGCCGAGGAACTCCTTCGTCTTCGTCAACGTCCCCGGCGAGCCGACCGCGGCCACGACCGCATCGCTCACGGCAGCCGTGAAGGACTTCCCCGATGCGAAGGTCCAGACCCGCGTCGCATGGATCGACCAGCAGGATCAGGACTTCAACAGCTTCCTGAACTTCCTGTACATCCTGCTGGCGCTCTCGGTGATCATCTCCCTCGTCGGGATGGTGATCACGCTCCTCCTCTCGGTTCACGAGCGGACGCGTGAGCTGGGCATGCTGCGCGCCGTCGGCATGACGAGGCGTCAGGTTCGGAGGATGATTCGCCACGAGAGCGTCATCACGTCGCTGATAGGCGCGGCGCTCGGGCTCCCGCTCGGCATCTTCCTCGCCATCCTGATGACGAAGGCGCTGTCACAGTTCGAGGTCAAGATCGCGATTCCGTACGTACAGCTGATCGTCTTCGCGATCGTGGCGATCATCGTCGGAATCCTGGCGGCGATCCTGCCGGCCCGGCGGGCAGCGAGGCTCAACGTCCTGAACGCACTGCAATACGAATAGCGAACTTCAGAGGGGCCCGGTTCCACGACCGGGCCCCTCTTTACGCTTTCGGGCGTGGAGACGGGCAGGCTGGAAGCGTTCTCGGATGGCATCTTCGCCATCGCCGCCACGCTGCTCGTGCTCGAGATCACGCTGCCGCATCTCGAGGAGCCGGGCCAGCTGGGGCAGGCGCTCCTCGATCTCTGGCCCTCGTATCTCGCCTACGCCACGAGCTTCCTGACGATCGGGATCATGTGGGTCAACCACCACAGCGTCATGCGGCAGCTGCGGGAAGCCGACCACCGCTTCCTCTTCATCAACCTGGGGCTCCTCATGCTCATCGCCTTCGTCCCCTTCCCCACCATCCTCCTGGCCGACTACGCGTGGGGCGGGAACGGCGAGGCCGCTGCGCTCACCTATGGGATCACGCTCACGATCACGGCGGTCTTCTTCAACCTCCTGTGGCGCTACGCGGCATGGAACAACCGCCTCCTCCGAGAGGACGCCGACCCGGTCGAGGTGAGCGGCATCTCGCGCGCCTACCTCCCCGGGCCGTTCATGTACGGCGGCGCGACGCTCGTCGCGCTCGTGAGCCCCGAGGCCAGCGCCGCGCTCTACCTCGCGGTCGCGGTGTTCTACGTCGGGTCGAGCTCGTTCTTCGGCCGCGACGAGCCGGCCGCCGCCTAGTACGGCGTCGGCGCCTCGCCGGCGAGCTCGACTGGACGGCGCGAGCCGCTGAAGGCGCGGACGGTGCCGGCGATCGCCTCGTCGATGTCGTCCGTGGAGACGTCGAGATGCGTGACCGCGCGGAGGACGTCCTTCTTGGCGGCGAACGAGAGGAGCACGCCTTCGGCCCGGAGCCGAGCCACGGCCTCGTCGGCGCCCAGCCCCAGGCGGGCCGCGTCGAGCTGGACGAAGTTCGTCTCGACCTGCTCGAGGTCGACGGGCAAGCCCGCGTCCGCGAGCCCTTCGGCGAGACGACGCGCGTTCGCGTGGTCGTCGGCGAGCCGGTCGACGTGGTGGTCGAGCGCGTAGACGCCGGCGGCCGCCACGATTCCCGCCTGGCGCATCGCGCCGCCGAACAGGTGCTTATACCGGCGCGCCTTGCCCATCCGCTCGCGCGAGCCGGCGACCACGGCGCCGAGCGGGCACCCGAGGCCTTTGGAGAGGCAGAGCGTCACCGTGTCGAACTCGCGGCCATAGTCGGCCGCAGGTGTCCCGCTCGCGACAGCGGCGTTCATCAGCCGGGCGCCGTCGAGGTGGACGGCGAGCCCGTGTGCTCGGGCCTCGGCGACGACTTCCTGCAGATGCGAGAGCGGCCACACCCGCCCGCCGCCTCCGTTGTGGGTGTTCTCGAGACAGACGAGCCGCGTCGGCGCCGTGTGCAGGTCGCCCGGCGGATTGACGGCCTCACGCACATCCTCGGCGGTGAATATCCCGTGCGCGGTCGACAGTGACTTCATGACCAGCCCGGAGTGCACCGCCGGGCCGCCGAGCTCGTAGCGGAACACATGCGCCATCTCCTCGGCGAGCACCTCGTCGCCGGGCTCGGTCAGCGTCCGGAGGGCGATCTGGTTGGCCATCGTCGCGGTCGGGAGGAAGATTGCCTCCTCCTGGCCGAGCAGCTCCGCGGCGCGCTTCTCGAGGGCGATCACCGTCGGGTCCTCACGCTTCTGCTCGTCGCCGACGACAGCGTCCGCGATCGCGCGGCGCATTTCCGCCGTCGGCTGAGTGAGCGTGTCGGAACGGAGGTCGATCACGGGCCAACCGTAGCGAAGAACGTGTCCTCATCTGCATACGGCGGAGCGCAGCAGCAGAGGAAACGCGCGCCGTCGTCACCCGCCGTGATTTGATGCCATTCGCCGGGCGGGATCAGGACTGCGTCGCCGACGCCCACCTCGCGCGAGTCACCGTCGACCTCCATCAACCCGCCGCCTTCGAGGAAGAAGTAGATCTCTTCCGAGCGCGCGTGATAGTGCCGCTGGGTGGACTGGCCGCCGCCGAGGCTCGCCTCCGCGAGGCTCTGGTTCGCGGCCCCGCCGAGCGCCGCATCGAGCAGGACCCTGATCGTCGAGCCGTCGAGCGTCGTGAACGCCTCGGCCGCGTCGCGGGAGCGAACCTCCATCAGGAGCGCCGACCGCGCTCCCAGCGCTCGCGCTGCCGGCGCTCCGCCTCCTCGATCTTCCCGAAAGTTCGCCGCAGCCAGCCTCCCTGCTCGATCCGCTGGTCGAGCGCTGCGCTGCGCTGCCCGTGCTCGCGTGAGCGCTCCAGCAGGATCTCGCGGAGATCGGCCTGTTCCTCGGGGTCGAGCTCCTGCGAGAACTCCGCCATCGCCGCGGCGAACTCCTCGCCGTCGTAGCGCTCGCGCAGCACGTTGACGCGGTCTTCGAGATCTCGGCGGGACCAGACCCGGGCCATCAGGCGCCCTTCTGAGCCTCCACGGCCTCGCCCGCGGCGGGGACGCCCTTGAGGTCGGGGTGCTCGTCGAATCCGTACTTGACAATGCCGCGCTTCGCCGCCTTTACCTCATCGAGGCGTCGGACCGGCCGCCGGTGCGGCGCCTCCTTGAGAATCGTCGGATCGCTCGCGGCCTCCTCGGCGATCTTCTCCATCGCATCACAGAAGGCATCGAGCGTCTCCTTTGCCTCGGTCTCGGTCGGCTCGATCATGAGCGCCTCGGGGACGATGAGCGGGAAGTAGATCGTCGGAGGATGGAAGCCGTAGTCCATCAGCCGCTTGGCGACGTCGAGGGCGTTCACCCCGTGATCGCGCTTCAGGTTTCTCGCCGAGAGGACGAACTCGTGCATGCACAGGCGCTCAAAGGGAAGGTCATACGTGCTGCGCAGTCGGCTGAGCATGTAGTTCGCGTTCAGCACCGCCACCTCGGACATGTTCCGGAGCTCCGGCCCGTAGGCACGGATGAACGCATAGGAGCGGACGAAGACGCCGAACGGCCCGCAGAAGCCGCGCACCTTGCCGATCGACTTCGGCCGGTCGTAGTCGAGCCGGAACTCCTCCCCGTCAGGCACGACAGCCGGTGCCGGGAGGAACGGCTCGAGGATGTCCCGCACAGCAACCGGCCCTCCGCCCGGGCCTCCTCCTCCGTGCGGCTGCGAGAACGTCTTGTGCAGGTTGATGTGGACGATGTCGAAGCCCATGTCACCGGGCCGCGAGATGCCGCAGACGGCGTTCAGGTTCGCTCCGTCGTAGTAGAGGAGCGCGCCAGCGCCGTGGAAGATCTCCGAGACTTCCTCGATGTGCTCGTCGAAGAGGCCGAGCGTTGAGGGGTTCGTCAGCATCAGTCCGGCGGTCTCCTCGTTCACCTTCGCGCGGAGGTCGTCGAGGTCGAGGTTCCCCCGCGTGTCCGTCTCGACCTTCTGCAGCTGGTAGCCGGCCATCGTCACGCTCGCGGGGTTTGTTCCGTGCGCGGTGTCGGCGGTGATGACCGTCTTGCGCTGCTCGCCCTCGCCGCGGTCGGCGAAGTACGCGCGCATGAGCATGAGGCCCGTCAGCTCTCCCTGGGAGCCGGCGGCGGGCTGGAGCGACACCGCGTGCAGGCCGCAGACCTCGGCGAGGATCTCCTGCAGGCGCCACATGAGCTCGAGCGCGCCCTGCGACCCATCCTCCTCCTGGAGCGGATGGAGGTCGCGGAACCCGGGCAGCGCGACGACGCGCTCGTTGACCCGCGGATTGTGCTTCATCGTGCAGGAGCCGAGCGGGTAGAAGCCGGTGTCGACCCCGAAGGTGCGGTCGGCGAGGGCGGTGAAGTGGCGGACGATCTCCGGCTCGGCCAGTTCCGGGAGCCGCGGAGCGTCGCGCCGGCGAAGCTCCTCCGGAACCTCCGCGGCCGGCAGGTCGTAGCGCGGCAGCGTGCCGGCTCGGCGCCCCTTCTGCGATTTCTCGAAAACCAGCTTCACGCGGTCAGAGCCTCCGCGAGGCGGTCGATGTCCGCGGGCGAGCGCTTCTCGGTCACGCACACGAGGATCGCGTCCTCCATCCCCGAGTAGTCGCGCTTGAGCGCGTAGCCAGGATGGACTCCCTGTTCGCGTGCGGCTCGGATTGCCTCCTCGGCGGGCCGTCCGACGCGAACGGCAAACTCCTTGAACGTTGTCCGTTCAGGAAACAGCAGCGGAAGCCCGAGCTGTCCCTTCGCGTACGCCGAAAGGCTCATGCAGGTCTCCCCCAGCTCCAGGAGTCCCTGCGGTCCCAGCCAGGACAGGTGAGCGAGCCCGGCCAGAGCGAGCAGCGTCTGGTTCGTCGTGATGTTGGACGTCGCCTTCTCCCGGCGGATGTGCTGCTCGCGGGTCTGCAGGGTGAGGACATAGCCGCGTTCACCCGCGGTGTCGGTCGTCTCCCCGACGATGCGGCCGGGCATGCGCCGGATGTAGTCGGAGCGCATGGCGATGAACCCGTAGTGCGGTCCGCCGTATGACTGGTAGTTGCCCGCGCCCTGCCCTTCGCCAATCGCGATGTCGCAGCCGTACCGACCGGGCGCCTCGAGGACACCGAGAGAGACCAGGTCGACGTGAGCCACTGCGAGCGCTTCGGCTTCTTTCGCGGCGGCGGCGAGCTCGGGGGCGGCCTCGAGGCAGCCGAAGAAGTTCGGGTGCTGGAAGATGACGCACGCCGCGTCCTCGGCGGCGCGGCGGAGCTCGTCCGGGTCGATGACGCCCTCGTGGTGAGGGACCTCGACCACCTCGAGCCCGAAGCCGGGCGCGTAGGTCTTGACCACCTGCCGGACCTGAGGGTTCAGGGTCTCCGCGAGGACGACCTTCGTTCGACCCGTCGCGTGCTTGGCGACGTAGCAGGCGTCGGCTGCGACAGTCGTCCCGTCATAGCCGGACGCGTTCGAGACGTCCATGCCCGTCAGCTCGCAGATAACGGTCTGGTACTCGAAGATCGCCTGCAGGACTCCCTGGCTCATCTCCGGCTGGTACGGCGTGTACGCGGTCAGGAGCTCGCCGCGGGCGAGGATCGCGTCCACGATCGCGGGCACGTAGTGGTCGTAGATCCCGGCGCCGAGGAACGAGAGCTCCTGGCCCGTATGGACGTTCTTCCCGGCGAGCTCCTCGAGATGCGCGACGAGCTCGGGCTCCGACAGGGCCGGCTCGAGGTCGAGCGGCCGGTCGAGGCGAACTCGGGCGGGGATGTCCCTGAAGAGCTCGTCTACGGACGAGACGCCGATCGCGGCGAGCATCGCCTCCTGATCGGAGTCCGTGAGCGAGAGGTAGCGCATCCCTATTGCTCTTCGAGGAGCGCCTTGTAGGCGTTCACGTCGAGAAGGCCGTCCGCTTCGCCGGGGTCGCCGAGCCGGATGCGGATGAGCCAGCCTTCGCCGTACGGATCCTCGTTGACCTTCTCCGGCTCCTCCACGACGACCTGGTTCACCTCGACGACCTCACCGGAAAGCGGCGAGATCAGGTCCGAGACCGCCTTCACCGACTCCACCTCTCCGTAGCTCTCGTCCGCAGCGACCGACGCGCCGTCCTCCGGCGGCTCGAAGTGGACGAGCTCACCGAGCGCGTCCTGCGCGTACCAGGTGATGCCCACCGTTGCCGTGTCTCCGTCGACGCGGGCCCAGTCGTGCTCGCGGTGGTACTTGAGGTCTTCGGGATACGACTCGTCAGCGGCCAACTAACTCTCCTCCCGTTTGTAGATCGGCTTCTTCACGATATGAGCAGCGCGCGGGCGACCGCGCAGATCGACGGTCACGCCAGTCTCAGGAGCGGCGAGCGCCGCGTCGACGTAGGCGAGCCCGATGCCCTTGTCCAGCATCGGGGAGAGCGAGCCAGAAGTGACGGTGCCACCCTCTGCGATCGCCATGCCCTGCCGCGGGATGCCCTTGTCGTCCATCACGAAGGCGACGAGCTTCTCCGCCGTCCCGGCCTCCTTCTGCTCGCGGAGGACATCCACGCCAGTGAACTCCTTGTCGAGCGCGCAGGCCCAGGCGAGCCCGGCCTCGATCGGAGTCCGATTGGGCGAGATGTCGTTTCCGTGGAGCGGATAGCAGACCTCGAGGCGGAGCGTGTCGCGGGCGCCCAGGCCGCACGGGACGATCCCGGCATCGAGGATCGCGTCCCAGAGCCGGACCGCGTCGTCGGGGACACAGCCGAGCTCGCAGCCGCCCTCGCCCGTGTAGCCGGTACCGGCGATCAGGCAGTGCACGCCGAGTACGTCACCTTCGCGAAAGGTGAAAGGAGCCACCTCGATCCCGAGCCTTGGCAGCGCCTCGGGCCCCTGTACGGCGAGGAGCGCCCACTCGGCGGAGACGTCCTCGGTTTCCGGGAGCGCCGCGTGGTCGGGCTCGACGTTCGAGGCGTTGACGACGAGGAGATAGTCGTCCGCTCCTCGCCGGTAGGCGATCAGGTCGTCCACGATCCCGCCGCGCTCGTTCGTGAGCAGCGTGTACTGGGCCTCCCCGTCCTCGATCCTTTCGAGGTCGTTGGAGAGCCGGAGCTCCAGATACTCGCGCGCGCCCTCTCCCGCCAAGTGCAGCTGGCCCATGTGCGAGACGTCGAAGACGCCGGCGGAGCTCCGAACTGCCTTGTGCTCCCCGACGATGGACGTGTACTGCACCGGCATCTCCCAGCCGGCGAAGGGGACGAGACGCGCGCCGAGAGCGGCGTGGCGCTCGTACAGAGGCGTGCGCCGGAGCGTCTGCACCGCGCGAGATCCTATCGCTAACCGACCGGCCGGAATCTCGCCGTGAAGTGGCGGAGTACAGGCGCCTCGGCGACCATCTCGAGGCCGGGGACCGAGGCCGGGTCGCCGGCGACCTCGGCTGCCGCGTCGGCGGCCTGCTCGAGCTGCCGTGAGCTGTACACGCGGCGCGGCACGGCAAGGCGGACGAGCTCGAGCGGCGCCACCCGGTTCTCGCCGGTTACGGGGTCGCGCCCGGCCATGACCGAGCCGATCTCGACCCCGCGCACCCCGCCCGTGAGATAGAGGGCGCAGGTGAGCGCCTGGGCCGGGAACCGCTCCGCCGGGATCTCGGGAAGCATGCGGCCGGCGTTCAGGTACACGGCGTGGCCGCCCACCGGCTTCAGGATGGCGGCGCCCTGCTCCTCGAGCACCGTGCCGAGGTAGGCGACCTGCTCGGTGCGGTGGCGCAGGTAGTCCTCGTCGAGGACCTCCCGGAGGCCGGCCGCGATGGCCTCGAGGTCGCGCCCGGCGAGCCCACCGTAGGTGGGGAAGCCCTCGAAGACGATTCCGCGCGCCTGCAGCCGGCTGAAGAAGACCTCGTCCTCGCGGATGGCGACGAAGCCGCCGATGTTCGCGATCGCATCCTTTTTCGCGCTCATGAGGACCCCGTCCGCGTCGCCGAGCATCTCGTGCACGATCTCCTGGAGCGAGGCCTCTCCATAGCCCTCTTCGCGCTCGCGGATGAACCAGGCGTTCTCGGCGAAGCGCGCGATGTCGAGCACGAGCTTCTTGTCGTGCTCGCGAACCAGCCGCGCGACCTCGCGGATGTTGGCGAGCGAGACCGGCTGTCCTCCCCCGGCGTTGTTCGTGAGCGTGAGCATCACGACGGAGACGCGCGCGCCGTCCTCGCCCGCGAGGAGCTCCGTCAGGCGCTCGGTGTCCATGTCGCCCTTGAAGGGCGCGTCGAGGTCGGGGTCTAGGGCCGCCGAGACGGGCAGGTCGAGCGCGACGCCCTCCCGGACCTCGATGTGCGCCCGGGTCGTGTCGAAGTGCGCGTTCGACGGGACGATCTCGCCGGGATCGATCACGGCCCCGAAGAAGACGCTCTCGGCGCCGCGCCCCTGATGGGCCGGGACGACGAGCGGGAAGCCGAGGACGTCGTGCACGGCCTCGCGGAAGCGGTCGAAGCTCCGCGAGCCGGCGTAGGACTCGTCGCCCTGGATGAGCGCGGCCCACTGCGCCTGGCTCATCGCCCCCGTGCCCGAGTCGGTCAGGAGGTCCAGCTCGACGTCGCGGGCGGCGAGCTGGAACAGGTTCCAGCCGGCCGCCTCGAGAGCGCGCTCACGCTCGTCCCGCGTGGTCGAACGAATCGGCTCGACCATCTTGGTCCGGTACGGCTCGCGTGGCGGTCGCATCGACCGCCGAGCGTACGGCAGGTGCTACCGGCGGCGCAGGAAGGAGGGCACTTCGAGCACGTCGGCCGGGACGTCGAAGCCGCCGGCCACGGGCTCCCGCTCCCGGTCGACCGGGAGATCCTCCCGCTCACGCGTCTCTCGGCGGAGCGAGCGGTCGAACCCGGTCGCGATCACGGTCACACGGACCTTGCCGTGCGTGCCCTCGTCGATCACGGCGCCGAAGATGACATTCGCGTTCAAGTCCGCTGCGCCGGTCACGACCTCCGCGGCCTCGTTCACCTCGAAGAGGCCGAGGTCGGACCCGCCAGTGATGTTGAGCAGGATTCCGGTGGCGCCCTCGACCGAGGCTTCGAGGAGTGGCGACGAGACCGCCGCGCGCGCTGCTTCCGCGGCGCGATTCTCGCCCTCTGCCTCACCGATGCCCATCAGCGCCGACCCTGCATCGGTCATGATCGTCCGCACGTCGGCGAAGTCGAGGTTCACGAGGCCGGGCACGGTGATGAGGTCGGTGATGCCCTGAACGCCCTGGCGCAGGACCTCGTCGGCCATGCGGAAGGCCTCGACGACCGACGTCCTCTTCTCGACGACCTGGAGCAGCCGGTCGTTCGGGATGATGATCAGCGTGTCGACCTTCTCTCGGAGCTCGGCGATTCCGGCCTGAGCCTGCTCGGCGCGCTTGCGGCCCTCGAAGTTGAACGGCCGCGTGACCACGCCCACGGTCAGCGCCTTGAGATCCTCCCGCGCGATCTCGGCGATGACGGGCGCGGCGCCCGTGCCGGTGCCGCCGCCCTCGCCAGCGGTGATGAAGACCATGTCCGCGCCCTTGAGCGATTCCTTGATCTCGTCCTTGCTCTCGAGTGCGGCCTCCTCACCGACCTGCGGGTCGGCCCCGGCACCGAGACCGCGCGTGCGGTGCGTGCCGATGTGGAGCTTCTGCTCGGCCTCGGACATGAGCAGTGCCTGGGCGTCGGTGTTGACCGCGACGAACTCGCAGCCGCGCAGCCCTGCCTCGATCATTCTGTTGACGGCATTCGTTCCACCGCCACCGGCACCGACGACCTTGATGACGGCGAGATAGCTCCCAGACTGGTCTCTCACCTGAATTCCTCTCCTCGTTCCTCAAGCTCACCTTGAGCGTGCGCCTGAGAGTACGCCCAGTCCCGAGGGTTGTCAAACGAGCATTTGCAGGGAAGAAGCCACTATGATCTAAACCTCAACCTGAGACTTGAGGGTTGCTCGACGTCACCACCCTGTCGGGCAGCGAAACGTCCAGGTACGCGAGCAAGGCCAGTTCCTCGCTGTTCAGCGTCCGCAGGACGAGCGCCGCAGCGCGCAGTTTCGTGCGCACATCGGTCGGCTCTCCCAGCTTGAGAAGCGGGCGGGCATCCCCCTCTCCGGCGAGGACGAAGGTGAGCTCGCCGTCCACGAACCGACCGCGGTGTATCGGGAGGAGCATGTGCTTGGGAGCTTCGCCCAGGGCGGTCAGGACGGTGCGGATCGCCGGGTCTGCGACGAAGGCGCCCGGTGCGAGATCCCCAGGGGCCAATTCACGGATCCTCGGCAGCGCGGGAGTGTTGCCCACGACCCTGGAGATAACGCGTCCGCGGACGGACACGACCGCCGAGCCCGGCTGCTGCTCGATCACCGCGACCGGTCTCTCGGGCTGCACCACCAGCTGCAGCGTGTGGGGGAAGGCGCGGTCGTAGGTCACCGACTGCACCGAGGGGAGGGCCTCGAGTCGGCGGACGAGCGCGCGCCCGTCGAGCGCGACGAGGCTCTCCCCGCGCAGGTCGTCGACCTCCCGGAGTACCGAGGCTCGGACCGGTCCTGACACTCCCTCGACCTCCACTGTGCGGAGCGCGAAGACCGGAGTCTCACGGGCGCCGAGATAGAGGAGCCCGAGAACGGCTACAGCGCACGCGGCGATGAGGACGGCTCGCCGCCAGGCTCGCTGCGGTAGGGAGACGGCGCGCGGGCGCGCCAGGACAAGAGCCGGTTGCCGGGCCACACCCGACAGTTCGGCGCCGCAGCTCCCCGTCCTACCCGAGCGTGGGGATCTCGATCGCGCCCAGGAGCTGCACCTCGGGCTCGAGCGTCACGCCGTATTCGGCGAGGGCGCGGCGGCGGGCTTCAGCAATCAGACTGATCGCATCCTCGGAGCGCGCCCCGTCGGCGTTCTCGATGAAGTTCGCGTGCTTGGGCGAGATCTGGGCGCCGCCGATGCGAAAGCCGCGTAGGCCGCAGGCCTCGAGCATCCGGCCGGCGGTGAGCTCGTGCTCAGGGTTCTTGAAAACGCTCCCAAACGTGCGCTTGTTCGTCGGCTGCGCGTCCTTTCGCTGCTTCTGCATCTGGGCGACGGTCGCCTTGATCTCGTCCAGTGGCCGCGGCACGCCGCGGAGCTCGGCCGCAGCGACGACCTCGCCCGGCCGGAGAGCAGAGCGCCGGTAGCTGAGCCCCAGCTCGGCCGGAGTGCGCCACCGCGCGCCGTCGGCATCGGCTACCTGGGCCCGAACCAGCACGGCCGCGATGTCGCCGCCGTACGCGCCGGCGTTCATCTTCACTCCGCCCCCGACGGTGCCGGGGATCGCGCACACGAACTCCAGGCCGCCGAGCGAGGCGGCGCGGGCCCGGTGGAGGCAGACCGCCAGGGGTGCGCCGCCGCCGGCGAGCACGAGGCCGTCCTCTGCGCGTGCGGCCGCAAGCTCGCCGACGAGTTTGAGAACGAGGCCCTCGAACCCAGCGTCAGCTGCGAGGAGATTGGAGCCGAGCCCGACGGCCGCGACGGGGAGGCTTTCGGCGCGCGCCCACCCGAGCATCTCGACGAGGTCCGCGGCGGTCTCGGGCGCCCCAAACCAGCGGGCGGGCCCGCCGGTGCCGAGCGTCGTGAGCTTCGCGAGCGGAACCTGCTCTGCGAGCTTCACCGGCGTAGTCGCTCCTCCATGAGGGAGACGGCCGAGTCGACGTCGCCGGCCCCGATCGTGAGGACGAGGTCACCGGGCCTCGCCAGGCTCGCAATGAGCTCCGCGGCATCCCTGAGCTCGGGTGCCCAGCCGATCCGCATTCCGGGCCGGAGCTCGGCGACGCGATCGACCACGCGCTTCCCGCTCACCCCTGGAATCGGCTCCTCGCGCGCGGGATAGATCTCCGTTACGCAGGCGATGTCGGCGCGTGTCAACGCCTCCCCCAGCCCGTCGGCCAAATGCAGCGTCCGCGAATAGAGATGCGGCTGGAAGAGCGCGAGGACCCGGCCGCCGTTCGCGAGCGACCGCGCCGTCTCCAGGGTGGCCGCGATCTCCGCTGGGTGGTGGCCGTAGTCGTCGTAGACGCGGATGCCGTTCACCTCGCCCCTGAGCTGAAAGCGCCGCTTCGCACCGGTGAACTCGGCGAGGAGCCGCTCGGCATCCGCTCGCGGGACGTCGACGGCCTCGAGGGCCGCGAGCGCACACGCCGCGTTCAGCCGGTTGTGCTCACCCGAAACCGCGAGCTCGAATGCGACCGCCTCGAGGTCGCGGCCCCAAATGACGGTCTCGATGCCGCTCGTCCATTCCTCGAAGGCCTCCTCGAGCTCAGCGTCGGAACCGAACGCGGCGTGGTGGTCGAGCTCGACGTTGGTTACGACGGCCACCGTCGCCGGGAGCGCGAAGACGCTACGGTCGGACTCGTCGCCCTCGACGACGAGCCAGCCGCTCCCCGCGCGCGCGTTGCCGCCGAGCTGGGGAACGTCGCCACCGATGAGGAAGGAGGGGTCGCGTCCGAGTCGGTCGAGGACGAAGGCGATCATGGCCGTCGTGGTCGTCTTCCCGTGAGCGCCGGCGACGACGATGGAGTCGGCGAGGCCGGCGAGCTCGGCGAGAAGCTCGGCGCGACTGGCACCCTCGACGCGGCCTGCGAAAGCTGTCGAGACGAACACCTCGGCATCGGAGGGGGGCTCGGGTGGCCCATCGGAGACTTCCACGGAGATCCCGGCGGAGCGCACCCCCGCGAGGTAGGGGGTCTCACGCTTGTCCCAGCCGCTGACCTCGGCTCCCCACGCGCGCGCCAGGATCGCGTAGCCGCTCATACCGGCACCGCCGATGCCGGCCAGCCAGAGCTTCCGTCCGCTAAGAGGCAAGCCGGATCAGCTCCTCCGCGATGCAATCGGCTGCATCCGGGCGCGCCAGGGCGCTCATCGCCTGACCCATGCGCTCGAGCCGCTTCGGGTCGGAGAGAAGCTCGTCCACCTGCCGGCGCAGGTCGAGCTCCCCCTCGGGAACCACGACCGCGCCTCCTCCCTCCTCGAAGTAGCGGGCGTTCTCGGCCTGGTGGTCGGCGGTCGCGTGCGGATACGGGACGAGCAGCCCCGGGCGTCCCGCGGCCGCGATCTCCCACACGGACCCACCCGCGCGCGCGACTACGAGGTCCGCAGCGGCGAGCGCGGCTCCGAATTCGTCCGTGAAGGGAAGCAGGCGGTAATCCTTGCGCGTGACGCGGTCGGCGATGGTCGGGTAGTCTCGCTCGCCCGCGAGGTGGAGCACCGCCGGGCCTTCGCGGCCGAACGCCTCGAGCGCCGCCTCGTTCAACCGCTGCGCCCCCTGACTGCCGCCGAACACGAGCACGACGGGCCCCTCCGCCGGCAGCTCGAAGCGCTTCCGCGCCTCCGTGCGCTCAACAGGCCGCGAGCGCGCCGGGATGGGCCGGCCGACCACGCGGTACTTGGGCGGCCCCAGACCCTCGATCGGAAAGGCCAGGAAGACCACCTTCGCAAACGGCGCCGCGAGCCGGTTGGCGAGCCCGAGATGGGCATCGGCCTCCGAAAGGGCTGCCGGGATGCGCAAGCTTCCCGCCGCGAGCACCATCGGCCCCGCGACGAAGCCGCCGCCGCCGAGGACGACGTCGGGTCTGTGCCTTCTAAGGATGCCGACGCAGGACGGCACCGCGGCCGCGGCGCGTCCGAGCGCTTTCGCGAGGCGCACGCTCAGCTCGCGCGGGAAGCCCTCGACGCCGAATACGTCTAGCTCGTAGCCGGCGTCGCGCACGAGCCGCGAGTCCGCGTTCGACGCGAAGGAGACCTCTGCGCCGCGCGCTCTAAGCGACTCGGCGACGGCGAGTGCCGGCAGAACGTGTCCGGCGGTTCCGCCGGCCGCGATCAGGCACTTCGGTTTCCCGGACGACGGCATGGTTCGACGCGATGTTAAGGAGGATGCCCACTGCGGCGAGTCCGACTACGAGGCTGGAGCCGCCGTAGGACACGAATGGAAGCGGGATTCCCGTCAGCGGCGCGAGCCCCATGACCGCGCTCACGTTGACCGCTGCCTGTCCGCAGATGAGCGCAGTGATCCCCGCGGCAAGCCGCTTTCCGAAGGGATCGCGGCACCGGAGAGCGATGTTGAAGCCCGCGTAGGCGAAGACCGCGAATGCGGCGATCACGGCGGCGGCGCCGACCAGCCCGAGCTCCTCGCCCACGATGGCGAAGATCATGTCGGTGGAGGCCTCGGGGAGGTAGTAGATCTTCTGCACACTCTCGCCGAGGCCGACGCCGAACACCCCTCCCGACCCGAGCGCGATCATGGACTGGACGGCCTGGAAGCCGGCCCCCTGGGGATCGTGCCACGGGTCGAGGAAGCTGAAGATGCGCTCGCGCCGGTACGGCTCGAGCCAGATCGCGGCGAGGACGAGCGCGATGCCGATGCCGCCTGCGGAGGCGAGGAGCCGAAGGCGCGTCCCCGAGACGACGAGGATCGCCGAGACCATGATCGCAATCGCGATGGCAGTGCCGAGGTCCGGCTCGACGAGGATCAGGGCGCACGCGAGGCCGACCACGATGCCGATCGGCTTCGCCAGCTCGCCGAGGGTCTTCGGCGCCGGCCTCCGCGCGAGCAGCCCTGCGGTCCAGAGCGCGAGTACGAGCTTGGCCAACTCGGAGGGCTGGAAGTCGATGAAGCCGAGCGGCAGCCAGCGGCGGGCGCCGTTCACAGCAGTCCCAATCGCGAGCACGGCGACGAGGAGGAAGAACGTCACTGCGAGGAGCCCGTTCGTCGCGTGGCGCAGGCGGTGGAAGTCGATCCGGGAAAAGACGACGAGTGCGACGAGACCCATGAGAGCGTAGACGGCCTGCCGCTTCAGGTAGTACGACGGCGCGTCAGAGGAGAGAAGGGCACGGGCCGAGCTCGCGCTGTAGACCATGACAAGCCCGAAGGCGACGAGGCCGAGCGTCACGAGAACGAGGAGGTGATACTCGAGGTGCGTGCCGGCCGGGCGCTTCACAGCGCGTCGACGAGCTCGCGGAAGAGCTGGCCCCGTTCCTCGAAGTCGCGGAACTGGTCGTAGCTGGCGCAGGCCGGCGAGAGGAGGACGACCTCTCCCGGGTCGGCATCCCGGAACGCGTCGCGGACGGCCGTCGGAAGGTCTCGCGAGTACGTAAAGCGAACTCCCGCAGCTGCTAGCGCTTCGGCGATCTCGTCCGCGGAATCGCCGATGAGGTACGCCTGGGCGACGCCGGCCGCGGCGGCTGCCTTGCCGAGGCGGGCGAACGAGATCCCTTTGCGGCTGCCGCCGAGGATGAGCCTGATGCCGGGCGGATAGGCCGAAAGCGCGCGCTCGGCCGCCTCGGGGTTCGTCGCCTTGGAGTCGTTGACGAAGCGGACGCCGTCCACCTCGCGGATGAGCTCCAGGCGGTGAGGCACTCCCGCGAACCGGGCGAGACCGGCGGCGATGGCCTCGTCGGGGATTCCGGCGGCGCGCGCAGCGGCGGTGGCCGCAGCGGCGTTCTCGCGGTTGTGGTCGCCCGGGATCGACGGCTCGGCGGGCAAGGAGTCGTCGAGCCCGAACTCGATCCGGGCGGCGTCACCGGGAATGGGACCGAAACCGCGCGGCACGACCGCGACGTCGCCGGCGGTCTGGTTCTCGAAGATCCGCAGCTTCGCCGCGCGGTAGTCGTCGAGGGTCTCGTGGCGGTCGAGGTGATCCGGCGCGAGGTTGAGGAGGACGGCGATCTTGGGCCGGAACGTGTCGATGTCCTCGAGCTGGAAGCTCGAGAGCTCGCAAACGACCCACGACTCCGCGCCGATGGCGCCGTCGAGCGCTGTCAGTGGATGGCCGACGTTCCCGGCGACGGCGACGTCCCTGTCCGCCGCGCGGAAGATCTCCCCCAGGAGCTCGCTCGTCGTCGTCTTGCCGTTCGTCCCGGTCACGCCGAGGATCGGGTTGTCGAGGAGCCTGAAGCCGAGCTCGACCTCGCTCCAGATCGTCACCCCACGCTCGCGCGCGGCGGCCGCGAGAGGGGCCGCCGAAGGTACGCCTGGGCTTTTCACGAGCAGGTCCACGCCGTCAAGAAGCTCGGGTTCGTCCGCGCCGAGGACGACTTCGACGCCTGCCTGGCGAAGCCTTCCCGTGTCGAGATCCTCCCGCCGGTCGACGCCCACGACCTCGATCCCCCTCCGCGCGAGCGCAAGGGCGGCCGCCTCGCCCGAGCGGGCCAGCCCGAGGACGACGGTTTTCTTAGGAGGCCAGATCGTTGAAGTTGGAGAAGTAGGCGTAGTAGAGGACGAACCCGCAGGCGCAGAGAATCGCGGTCGCGATCCAGAAACGCACCATGATCCGCGTCTCCGACCAGGCCTTCATCTCGAAGTGGTGGTGGAGCGGCGCCATCAGCAAGATCCGCCGCCCGAGCCACTTGTAGGTGAGCACCTGGACGATGACCGAGAGTGCCTCGACGAGGAAGATTCCGCCGATGAGGATCAGGAGGAGCTCGGTCTTCGTCATGATCGCGAAGGCGGCGAGCGCGCCTCCGAGACCCATGGAGCCGGTGTCGCCCATGAAGACCTGAGCCGGGAACGCGTTGTACCAGAGGAACCCGATCGAGGCTCCGATCAGGCTCGCGCCGAGGATGGCGAGGTCGAGGTCGATCGGATCGGCGGGCGCACCGCGCCGCACGGCGGTCAGCGCGGCGACGAGGCTCATCGCCGTGTAGGTGAGGATCGCGATCGTGGTCGTGCCGGCGGCGAGGCCGTCGATCCCGTCCGTCAGGTTCACTCCGTTCGCAGCGCCCGCGATGATGAAGAAGGCGAGCACGTACCAGCCGTACGAGAGGGGCACGTCCACGTCGATGACCGGCACGTAGACCGACGTCGAGAAGCCGCGGTCGGAGACGACGAGCCCGACGATGACCGTGATCCCCGCCAGCCACACGAGCTTCCACCGGCCCGCGAGCCCGAGCGACCGGCGGCGCGCGATCTTCGTCCAGTCGTCCACGAACCCGATCGCCGCACAGCCGAGAGTGACGAAAAAGGCGGTGAGCGCGGGCAGAGTGTGCTTGGAGAAGGCGAGAAACGGGATCGCCATCGCGAGCATGATCAGAAGGCCACCCATCGCCGGGGTGCCCCGTTTCACGACGTGCCCTTGGGGGCCTTCCTCCCTGATCTGCTGCCCGAACTCGTTGCGGCGCAGGAACTCAATGAACTTCGGGCCAGCCACGATCGAGATGACCATCGAGATGAGCCCCGCGAGAAGGACCTGAACCACGCGCGGAGACTAGCCTCAGGCCGGGACGACGGCGACGGCTTCTCCGATCGCCTCGAGGCCCATCGAGCGGGAGCCCTTGACGAGGACGCAGTCGCCCGGCCGCAGCAGTTGTCGCAGGGCGGTCAGCCCCGCCTCGACGGTGGGAGCCCAACGGACCGTGGGGACGCCGCGCGCCCCTTCCACGTATCCACGTGCCAGTGGACCGACGGCCACGAGGACGTCGACGCCGGCCCGAGAAGCCGCCGCTCCCACCTCGCGGTGGTATGAGGCGGCGCCCGGCCCGAGCTCGGCCATGTCGCCCAGCACCGCCACCTTGCGGTGCTCGCCGGCCCGCTCTGCCAGATGCTCGAGCGCCGCGGCCATCGACAGCGGGTTCGCGTTGTAGCAGTCGTTGATGAGGATGCCGCCCTCGGGAAGCGTCACCTCTTCCCCGCGCAGGCGCGAGAGCTGGACGTGGCGCGCTCCGCGCCCGGCCTTGCCGAGCGGGAGGCCAAGCGCGTGGTAGGCGGCGAGCGCGGCGAGTGCGTTCGTCGCGTTGTACCGCGAGGAAAAGCTGAACTCGAGCGTGAGCGGTCGGCCGAACGCCGTCACCTTCAGCCGGGCCTCGCCGTTGTGCGCGGCGAAGTAGGAGAGCGAGACGTCGCCACCTTCACCGAACCGGTAGACGGTGATGTCCTCTCGCCCGAGGAACGGCTCGAGATACGGCTCGTTGGCGGGAACGACAGCGGTGCCGCCCGCCGGGAGCGCGTCGATCAGCTCGGCCTTGGCCTGTGCCACGCGCTCGATCGAGCCGAGGAGCTCGAGGTGCACGGGGCCAACGGCGGTGATGATCCCGATGTCGGGGCGGGCGACCGCGCAGAGCTCCGCGATCTGACCCAGGCCGCGCATGCCCATCTCGACGATCGCCGCCTTCGTGTCGGGCTCGAGCCTGCAGAGCGTCAACGGCAGGCCGACCTCGTTGTTCTGGCTCCCCTCCGCCGCGAGGGTGCGCACGTG
>Ga0307317_10000102_pt1 | contig 22174 bp, 20 predicted proteins | sample ER_DNA_357_FD_194498 | JGI IMG/M metagenome (GOLD analysis project Ga0307317, IMG submission 194498) | Bulk soil microbial communities from the East River watershed near Crested Butte, Colorado, United States - ER_DNA_357 | ecosystem: Environmental > Terrestrial > Soil > Floodplain | place...
GGGCAACTATGAGATCAACATGGAAGTCTTCAATCCGGGGGTCGCCCGGCAGATGGAAGAGATCTTCGACATCGATTCGTCCAACACCGTTGAGCTGACCCTGGCCGATTGGCAGCGCCGGCACGCCATGGTCAAGTTCTCCGAGACCGTGCTTACCCCGCTGCGCCCCCTGCTCTAGCGTCCGGGACCTCCGTCCTCTACGCCCCGGCACCTTCTCCGCCGAAAACTACGTAAACGTAGATTCCTGGCGCTCTACATAGTCTGCAGAGGCTGTTGCGGAATGACCTTAGGAGCCGAATGAGTTGGGAGCCAGCGATCCAGCCCTTGCTGGGTTGATTTGAGTGCCCTTCGACCAGGTGGTTAGCCGCTAGTCGCTGCCAGCCGGTAGATCTTCAATAGGTTGAATGCCGCGGCGGCCAGGTTAACCTCCGCGGTTGCGGCTTGCAGGCCGCGTCGGCTGAGACCGCTGATGATCTTCTTCAAATTCCCGATCGCCGGTTCCACGGTGGCGCCGCGCCGCTTATAGGTGGCGACCCCTTCGGGAGTGCGCAATCGGTGCCGCATCGCTTGCCGTGGCGTGACCGGCGCCGCATCCTCGGTCGGCTCCGTGGCCGCGGCCCGATACTGATGACGTCGGCTGCCTAAGGCGATCAGCCGGTCCGGGCCCTCCGCAGCCAGATTCGTGTCGCTGGCATAGCCAGCGTCGGCGAGCAAGACTCCGACGACGGCGTCGTCGCGGCCGGCCGCCTGGAACAGCTCGGCGGCCTGTTGCACCGCCGCCATCATCGGGATGAACTCTTCACTGTCGTTGGTGTGCTGGCTGACCCGGGTCGCCACAATCAGCTGATCACCGCTCACCCCGACCTGCACGTTGTAGCCCTGCAGCCAACCCTTCCGGGTCGGCATCAGCCGCGACTGCGGATCGGTCACATTCACCCGCACCGGCGGTTTCGGCTGCTGCTCCCAGATGGTGTCGCGGGCCAGTCGCCGCCGCATCGCCCGCCGCAGCCTCTGTTGAGCACGCCGCACCGCAACGTAGCGCTCCACCGGAACCGGCGGCCGGCCCGGCAGGCCTTCCCCCCGCTCCTGGGCGACTGCCCGCCGCGCCCGGTCGGCATCAATCTTGGCCTGCTGGGCAGCCTCAGCTCGCGCCAGCCGCAACCGAGCCTCCGCCACCTCATCTACCCTCCGAGCCTTGCCCGGACCCGTCTTCTCACCATCCGCGATCCGCCGCATCCGCTGCTCCGCGGCAGCCTCGGCCTCCGCCTCAGCCTGCTGCCCAACCTGCTTCCGTATCTCCAACTCTTCCAACGCCGCTCGAATCTTGGCTCGCCGCGTCTTGGGATCACTCAACTCCGGCGGCAGCTCATCACCCCGCGCATCCCCGAACTCCGCATCCTCAGCAGCATCCACCGCCGCCGCCTCCGCCACCATCCCACGCGCCTGCTCCCGCAACCATCCCTCATCTCGATTCGCATCAATTGAGGCATTCGCGGCCACCTTGAACCCATCCACCGCGACCGTGCCGAACCGGCCCAACCCCGCCTGCGCCGCCAACCCCAACAGCTGCGCAAACAACCCAACGAAGCCATCCTCATGCGCCGCCCGGAACCGAGACAACGTGGAATGCTCCGGCGCATCCTGAGCGCAAATCACCCGAAACGCCACATCCACCTCACACAACCGGGCAATCTGCCGCGCCGAACGCACCCCCCGGGCATAGCCATACACCAACAACGTCACCAACATCTCCGGATCAAACCCGGCCCGACCCACACCACCCACCACCGACCGCCCACAAAACCCTGAAGTGTCCAGCTGCTCCACAGTCTCGATCACAAACCACACCAGATGCGAAGACGGCAACCACTCCCGCATATCCGGCGGCAACAAAAACTGCTGATCCCGATCCACCGGCCGATACCCCATCGCCATGATCAAATTGTCCCCGTGGGCCACACCAGTCACCCGAACGACACGGGCCCATTTCGCAACAGCCTCTGCAACGTGTGCAGACCGTCAGCAAGCTGTGTAGACCCCATCGACTCAAGCTCACGGGGGGCGAGGCCGGTAGCCTTCTGGAGCGTGACTCGCTTTCCGGAAACGCGTCGGGATGACGTCGTCGAGGTGCTCCACGGACGGCCTATCGCCGACCCATACCGGTGGCTGGAAGATCCGGACTCGCCCGAAACCGCTGACTGGGTCAAGCGGCAGAACGAGCTCACTGCTCGCTACCTAGAGTCGCTGCCAGATCGGTCATGGTTTCTCGAGACGATGCAGCGAGTGATGAAACGGCCGCGGGCGGGTGTGCCATTCGAGCGTGCCGGGCATTACTTCGTATCGCGGAACGACGGCAGCCAGAACCAGGACGTGATCTTCGTCGCCTCGTCACTGCAGGAGTTACTGGCCGGCGGGCGAGTGTTGGTGGATCCCAATACGTTCTCACCAGACGGCACGAGCTCATTGGCCAGCTTGACAGTGAGCGGGGACGGTCAGCTGGTGGCGTACGGGGTCAGCGAAGCAGGCAGTGACTGGACGACGTTTCGGCTGCTGAGTCTGGCCGCCGCCGGAGACCAAGTGGACGATGCGCTGATCCAGACCAAGTTCTCCCAGGCGGAATGGTTGCCTGATCATCGCTCCTATGTCTACACCCATTTTGATCATGAGGGTCAAGCGGACGGTACGCAGACCGCCTCCTTGTCCGGACCCAAGCTGCGGGTCCATCGCATCGGTGACCCTCAAGATCAGGACGAGCTGATCATGGAATTTCCGGAAAATGATCAGTTGATGTTCTGGGGGGAGGTCACCGACGATGACCACTACCTGGTGGTCAGCATCGTCGAAGGAACTGAAAACAAGAACCGACTGTGGGTCTATCCGATCATCTCCGGTGAGCGCAGCGAGGTCGGCAGGCCGATCAAGATCATCGACGAGGCTGTTGCGGAATTCGTGTTGGCCGGTTCGGACGCCGCCACACTCTATCTGCGAACGGATCTTGAGGCCGAGGCCGGACGGCTGGTTGCTGTCGATCTTGACTCCTTCGAGGACACTGGACAGCTCCGCTGGCAGGAGGTGGTCGCCGAGTCCGAAGACACGCTGTTGGACGCGAGGGCCGCCGGCGACGGGTTCATCCTGGTCTACCTTGCCGATGCGCAGCCTCAGGTCATCCGGATCAGCCGGGACGGTTCCATGGCTCAGGCTGTCGAGGCACTTGGGGGTGCGGTCGTCGGACTGAATGCCAAGCGCGGCGACGATGAGGCGTTCATCGGCCTCTCATCGATCACCTCGCCCACACACAGCTATCTGATCGAGACCGGTTCAGCCGCTGTGACCTCGCTCGCGGGTCTCATCCAGCCGGCCGACGATGCCTTCGCCGGCCCACAGATCGTGATGGAACGTCATGCCGCGATGAGCAAGGACGGTACGCCGGTGCCCTACTTCCTGATCACACCGGCTGATGCCGACCGGACTGGGCCGCAACCGACCCTGCTGTATGGCTACGGAGGGTTCAAGATCCCCGTGCTCGCGGACTATCGACCAGGCTGGTCAGGCTGGCTAGCTGGGGGTGGCCTGCTGGCGATCGCCAATCTGCGAGGCGGGGGAGAGTTCGGCACTGCCTGGTACGAGGCCGGCCGCCTGGCTCGCAAGCAGAACGTCTTCGATGACTACATCGCAGTGGCCGAACATCTCAAACAGACCGGGGTCACCACCACGCGACAACTCGCCCTGCACGGCCGCAGCAACGGTGGCTTGCTTGTCGGAGCCGTGCTGACGCAGCGTCCCGACCTGGCGGCGGTGGCGCTTCCGGCGGTCGGAGTCCTGGACCTGCTTCGCTTCCATCTGTTCACCATCGGCGCGGCCTGGATCTCCGATTACGGGAATCCGGACGACCCAGAGCAATTCACGCGAGCTCTGGCGTACTCGCCGCTGCACAACGTCCGCCTGGGAATCAGCTACCCAGCGACCTTGGTATTCACCAGCGATCATGACGATCGCGTTGTGCCGCTGCACAGTCACAAGTTCACGGCCACCTTGCAGCAGGCCCAAGCCGGTGACCAGCCGATCCTGACGCGGATCGAGGTCTCAACGGGCCACGGAATCGGAAAGCCAACCGCCCTCATCGCGGCGGAAGGGGCCGATCTGCTGGCTTTCGCAGCCCACCACACTGGCTTACAGCTGCGAGCGACGACGACGGCGGCGGACTCCAAGCGCGATGCGCGAGCAGCTCCAAATAAAGGGCGAGTAGGTTCCAAGACATGACTGTTGCCATTGACGACGATACTTTCGCGTCCTTGGTCGAGCCGCTGCGCCGGGAATTGACCGTGCACTGCTATCGGATGCTGGGCTCGGTTCATGACGCGGAGGATCTGGTCCAGGAGACCTACTTACGCGCCTGGCGGGGTTTTCACAACTTCGAGAACCGTTCGTCGGTGCGTACCTGGATGTATCGCATCGCGACCAACGTTTGCCTGACCGCGCTCAATGGCCGGGAGCGCCGGCCGATGCCCACTGGGCTTGGCCAGCCGAGTTCGGATCCGTACGGTCCGCTGGAATCCCGTCCCGAGGTGACTTGGCTGGAGCCGGCGCCCGACTCGGTGGTGTGGGGCGGTTCGGCAGATGATCCGGCTGCCGAAGTCGTGGATCGGGAAAGTGTCCGGCTGGCCTTCATTGCGGCCTTGCAGCATCTCACGCCGCCACAGCGAGCGATCTTGATCTTGCGCGACGTACTGGCCTGGCAGGCCAGCGAGGCTGCGGAGCTGCTGAACATGTCTACGGCCGCTGTGAACAGCAGCCTGCAGCGCGCCAGGGCGCAGATGCACAAGCTCGACCCGGAAGGTCCCGACAAGCCTCTCGACGACGAGCATGCGAAAGAGTTGCTTGCTGACTACGTGGCCGCCTTCGAGAACTATGACGTCAAGCGGATCGTCGAGCTTCTTGCTGATGATGCTGTCTGGGAGATGCCGCCCTACCTTGGCTGGTACGAAGGCCCGGTCGCGATTGGGCATCTCATCGAGACGCATTGTCCCGCCGAGGCGCCCGGGGACCAGATCATGGTGCCAACCTGGGCAAACGGCCAGCCTGCTTTCGCGCTGTACATGAAGCAGCCAGATGGATCACATCAGGCATTCCAGATCCAGGTGCTGACGCTGACAGACAAGGGCGTTTCGCATGTCAGCACCTTCTTCGATACCACGCTGTTCGCCCAATTCGGGATGCCTGAAATGGCGCCTCCGCATTGATTTGTGGCTGCTCGCGCATCGCGCGGTGTTGATTGCTCGCGAACATCGAGAATCCGCCTAGTTCGTCGTCGCTCGCGGAGGAAAAAGCGCCTCCGCTCCCTCCTCCTCACCACGGCGGCGCGCGATACCGACGCTCGCAGCCGGTTACTGCAGAGCGGACATTAAGCGCATCACATTGTCGATGTAGCGCTTTCGCAGCGGTCTGCGCGCCCACTCAACGAGGGTGAGCTCCCGGGACGAGCGGTAGTGATCTTCGACCTGACGCATGGCCGTAGTCAGCGACCGGCTGAGGCACATCACCGAGACCTCGAAGTCCAGGTTGAACGAACGGATGTCCATGTTGCTCGACCCGATGACGGCGACATCGTCGTCCACCGAGAAGTGCTTGGAGTGCAACACAAACGGAGCAGGGTAGAGGTAGATCTTCACCCCGGCCTTGAGGAGGGCTTTGTAGTAGGAACTCTGAGCATGATGGACCATGAACTGATCACCCGGCTCGCCAACGAATAGCTCAACATCGATGCCGCGCTGCGCGGCGGTCGTGATGTCGTACAGCAATGAGTCGTCGGGCACGAAGTAAGGGCTGGTGATCGAAAGCCGGCGTTGGGCGGAGTAGATCAGCGAGTTGAACAATCTCAGGTTGTTCTCGTCCGGAAAGCCCGGTCCGCTCGGCACGACTTGGCACAGCACCTCGCCGGGCTCCATCTCGGACGCGTACGGCTGCACGTCCTCACGAAGCACCTCGTCGGTCTCGAGGTACCAGTCGGTGGCAAAAATGATGTTGAGAGAGAAGACCACCGGTCCGCTGACTTGCATCAGCAGCTCGCGCCACTTACGGCCCGCTCGCTCGTGTTTGCGGTTGTGATAGCTGGCGTCGATCATGTTCAGTGAGCCGACGAAGGCCACGCGGCCGTCGATTATGACGATCTTGCGATGGTTCCTCAAGTCAGGCCGTCGCCATTTTCCTTTCAGCGGCTGGACCGGCAGCATTGGGTGCCACTCGATGGCGGTGTGCTTGAGCTTCTTGATCATGTTCCGATAGCCCGGAATGCGGGAAGTGCCAATGTGATCAAACATCAGCCGCACCTTCACTCCGCGAGGGCTGCCGATCAACCAGAATGCCACCAGGCCGATCACCGGAAGGAACAAGATCAGCAGCAGCCAGGCGGAGGCGGATGACGGGCGTCGTCCTTCGGGTACCAGGCCCAGTGCCACGACCTTGATCGCAAGATCCAGAAGGTAGAGCGCCACGGTCAGGAGGCTTACGTTGGTCGCCGTTACCGTGCGCACAGTCTGGTGTCTCCAGCAGGGCCATGTCAGCACATGCGCCGAGTAGCCTGGATGGGTGAGCAGCAACTTGCCGATCTCGTCGCCCTATCGGAGCACCCCCGACGCTCCGGTGACTGACGCGGAACGCGATCGGCTCAACGCCAGACTCAATGCGGCCTACACAGCGGGAACGCTGGCCCAGGAGGACTATCAGGCTCGGCTTGATCTGCTCTTCGCGGCCAAGCGGCTCGGTGAGCTGGTGCCGGTCGTTGAGGGGTTGCCACCACTGCCGACCTACTCGAGTCCGGCGATCGTTGCCAGTTCAAGTGGGCAGCCCGGCGAGTTGTCTGAGTCGCGACCGCCGGGCCGTTTGACCGCCGCCGTCGTCGGAGGTCTTGTCGCCGCCATCCTGATCATTGCCATCTTGCTCGTGCTCTTGATCTAGGGGAGTTAAGCGTGTCCAACCAGCCGACCTCTCCGGCCGGCGGGTCGTGGAGGGCCACCAAACACATCGGCTGAGCACTCCGAATACCGTTCGAGGTTGCCTACAACGATTTGGTATGGCAAACCTAACCTTGTTCCAACACCAACGATGGATCTCTAAAATGGCGACTGTGCCCCGGCAACACATCACCCAGAAGAAGATCGCTGAGCATGTTCAGCGGTTGGGTGAGCTGTACCCGCCGATCCCTCTGGACTCGGTCGATCGGACGATCAAACGGCCGGGACTTGTAGCCAGGAAGTTCGGGCACGTTATCGACTATCTGGCTCGAGTTGAGCTTGAAGTCGACCGCAATGTGCTGGAGTTGCTGATCCTGCTGCCCGATGTTGACGAGATCAACAAAACCTTCTACGCCGACGTGTGGCAACCGCAGGAGATCCAGCATGGGCTGATCTTGGACCGCCTCCAGCAAGATCTTGGCCGGACCGCTGCCAGACCGCACCTCGACGTGTCCTTCAAGATCAAGATCTTGGGAGCGTTGGCCCATCTGAAACCCATCCAAGACATTGCCAAGTTGATGTACTTCCTCACTGGTGCCAGTACCGAACGGCAAGCGGTGCTGGCGTACAACCAGATCAACCGCGGCCTGAAGGAACTCGACGAGACAGCCATCTCGGAAACGATCATCACGCCCATCAAGCAGCAGGAGCCGGGACACTTCGCCTTCTACCAGATGTCTGCGACCGCGATGATCCAGGACAAGGTGCTTCGGCCTTGGCAGCTGTTCCTGACGCGGGTGCTGCGGGAGAAGTCCTACCACCTGGTCGGCACCAACCAGATGAAGCAATACAAGGCCGACATGGGCGGAGTGATGATCGACCTCGGCCTCGATAGTGATCTTGAGGGGTACGCGCGCGAAGTCGGACGAGTTGAGAACAGGCTGTTGTGGGCCCACAGGCAGGGCATGGAGTTTCCGCCGTACATCCTGAAGGCACTCAAGGAGAGCGTCGACCTCTACCGAGAGCGACTCGAGCGCGGTCTCAAATTCGCCTAGCTCTACTGCCCCGGCTCCTTTTCGAACTACCCGCTGCTCTGCAGACTTTCCCCACGCTCTACATACGCTGCAACGTGTGCAGAGTGACTGCAAGGTGGGTTAACCCAGTTTCTGACGAGGAGGCCGGGAGCGATGGAGCCAGGAATCTTCGGGCGACATTCGGCGATTTGGGTACGGCCGGGTCCTGGCGTAAACTTCTCGGCTGGCCATCTTTGGCCGGCCGATGAGGCGTACGCGGAAACAAGTTAGAGAGTTTATGGCGAAGAAAGAGGGCGCACTCGAGCTAGAGGGCACCGTGGTTGAGGCCTTGCCCAATGCGATGTTTCGCGTTGAGCTGGCCAATGGTCACAAGGTGTTGGCCACCATCAGTGGCAAGATGCGGCAGCACTACATCCGCATCCTTCCGGCAGACCGAGTGGTCGTCGAGCTTTCCGCCTATGACTTGACCCGCGGCCGCATCGTCTACCGGCACAAGTAGCCAACTCACAAACCATCCACATCGTCTGGCTTGCTCGCGCTTGCCCGACGTGAGTTCAGAAAGAAGCTCGATGAAGGTCCAGCCGAGCGTCAAGAAGATCTGCGACAAGTGCAAGGTGATACGCCGGCACGGTCGCGTGATGGTGATTTGCGAGAACCCGCGGCACAAGCAGCGACAGGGCTAGCCGCACACGAGCACGACCTACGAAAGTGTGATCGCACATCCGGGAAAACTCCCGGATCCACCCTCGGTCGGAGGCCGAGGCCCCGGTGATCAGGTGCTACATCTGATCGAAGGCAACTGGGGACGCATCACGCCAGACACCTCCGCGACGTCATTCGCCCGAGCTTGTCCAAGGGCGTAAGCCAGCAAAGGCCGGCGTCGACCAGACGAAAGGTAGTAACGGCCTGATGGCACGCCTTATTGGGGTTGATCTCCCGCGCGACAAGCGGCTCGAGATCGCTCTCACTTACATCTACGGCATAGGCAAGACCCGCGCCTTGCAGACGCTCGAGGCCACGCAGATCAGTGGCGACCTCCGCGTCCACCAACTGACCGACGAGCACCTGGTCGCGCTTCGCGACTGGATCGAAGCGAACTACCAGATCGAAGGTGATCTCCGTCGGGAGGTTGCCTCAGACATCAGACGCAAGGTCGAGATCGGTTCCTACCAAGGACGTCGCCACCGCAGCGGCTTGCCCGTACGCGGCCAGCGCACTCGCACCAACGCCCGCTCCCGCAAGGGTGCGCGCAAACCCGTCGCCGGCAAGAAGAAGGCCAAGTAACGCCACCCGGCGTTCGGGCAAAAGATCCAGGAGAGTCTGAGAACTTATGGCAACTGCAGGCCGCGGCGGCGCCGCCAAGAAGGTGCGTCGCAAGGAAAAGAAGAACGTGGTCGCTGGCCACGCGCACATCAAGAGCACCTTCAACAACACTGTCATTTCAATCACCGATCCGAGCGGTGCAGTCATCGCCTGGGCGTCGGCCGGCACCGTCGGTTTCAAGGGCTCCCGGAAGTCCACGCCCTACGCCGCACAGATGGCTGCTGAGGCGGCTGGTCGTCGTGCGATGGAACACGGCATGAAGCGCGTCGACGTTTTCGTCAAGGGCCCCGGCTCTGGCCGCGAGACCGCCATTCGCTCACTCGGTGCGATCGGCCTTGAGGTTGGCGCGATCTCCGATGTCACCCCTGTCCCACACAACGGCTGCCGCCCGCCCAAGCGGCGCCGGGTCTAACCGCCAGAAGACGAAGGACTTAAGAGAAATATGGCTCGCTATACCGGTCCTATGACCAAGAAGTCGCGTCGGCTGGGTGTTGATCTAGTCGGCGGAGACAGGGCGTTCGAGCGGCGCCCCTACCCGCCCGGCGTGCACGGCAAGGGACGCACCAAGGAGTCGGAGTACTCCTTGCAGCTGCGCGAGAAGCAGAAGGCGCGCTTCTCCTACGGTGTCTTGGAAAAGCAGTTCCGCCGCTACTACGAGGAAGCGAACCGGCTGCAAGGCAAGACCGGCGACAACCTGCTCCAGATTCTGGAGTCCCGCCTCGACAATGTGGTTTATCGCGCCGGGCTGGCCCGTACCCGCCGACAGGCCCGCCAGTTCGTGGTACACGGCCACTTCCTGGTCAATGGCCACAAAGTCGACATCCCCTCCTATCGGGTGACGCCGCATGACGTCATCGACCTCGCTGTCAAGGTGAAGGACCAGACACCACACATCATTAACCGCGAGACCCACGGTGAGCGTGACGTGCCCGGCTGGATGCAGGTCTTCCCTGACCGTGGCCGGATCCTGATTCATCAGCTTCCGACACGGGAACAGATTGTGATCGATGTTTCTGAGCAGCTGATCGTCGAGCTCTATTCGAAGTAAGGAAGATCATGTGCCCTGAGCTTGTTGAAGGGCACGAAGCAGTAAACCGCTGGCGTCGGATACGCCAGGGGTGCCGCATCATCAAATAGCGGGTGGTGCGGGGAAGGAAGAGAAATGCTGATCGCACAGCGCCCGTCCTTGTCGGAAGAGACCGTCTCCGACAATCGCTCCCGGTTCACCATTGAGCCGCTGGAGCCGGGCTTCGGTTACACCCTCGGCAACTCGCTGCGTCGTACGCTGCTGTCCTCCATTCCAGGCGCAGCCGTGACCAGCATCAAGATCGACGGCAACCTGCACGAGTTCTCTACGATCGAGGGCGTCGTTGAGGACGCCACCGAGATCATCTTGAACCTGAAGGGCTTGGTTGTGTCCTCGGAGGAAGACGAGCCGGTCACAATGTATCTGCGTAAGGCTGGCGCCGGGGGGGTGACCGCTGCAGACATTGCTCCGCCGGCTGGGGTAGAGGTGCACAATCCTGATTTGCACATCGCCACACTCAATGACAACGGCAGGCTTGAGATGGAGCTCGTGGTGGAACGTGGCCGCGGCTACGTATCCGCAGTGCAGAACAAGACTGCCGATGCCGAGATCGGCCGTATCCCTGTCGACTCCATCTATTCACCGGTGCTCAAGGTCACTTACAAGGTGGAGGCCACCCGCGTCGAGCAGCGCACCGACTTCGACAAGCTGATCTTGGACGTGGAGACGAAGCAGGCAATCCGTCCGCGCGATGCAGTCGCTTCTGCCGGCCGGACTCTGGTTGAGCTATTCGGCCTCGCCCGCGAGCTGAATGTGGAGGCCGAGGGCATCGAGATCGGACCGTCGCCGATCGACGAGCAGTTGGCTGCAGATCTCGCGTTGCCGGTCGAGGACCTGAACCTCACCGTCCGGTCGTACAACTGCCTCAAGCGTGAGGGCATCCACACGGTGTCGGAACTGGTGTCGCGCAGCGAGCAGGATCTGCTGGACATCCGCAACTTCGGCTCGAAGTCGATCGACGAGGTGAAGCTCAAGTTGCACGAGATGGGCTTGTCGCTCAAGGACAGCGCGCCCGGCTTCGATCCGCTGAGCGCCATCGGCAGGTACGACGACCTTGACGAGGACGATGTCGACTTCAGTGAGACCGAACAGTATTAAGCAAAGGGGGGCGACCCCCTTTGAACCCCCGCATGAAGCAAGGGGGCGACCCCCCTTGAACCTCCCGCAGTAAGCAAAGTGGGGCGACCCCCTTTGAACCCCCGCAGTAATCGGCTTATCCCCGAGCTCAGGAGAGAATTGACATGCCAGCACCCACGAAAGGCGCTCGCCTCGGAGGAAGTGCCGCCCACCAGCGGCTCATCTTGTCTAATCTGGCCACTCAGCTGTTCGAACATGGCCGGATCGTGACGACCGAGGCCAAGGCGAAGCGGTTGCGTCCGCTGGCGGAGAAGTTGATCACCAAGGCCAAGCGTGGCGACATCCACGCGCGGCGTCTGGTGCTTACGACCGTTCGTGACAAGGGTGTGGTGCACACGCTGTTCACCGAGATCGCACCCGGCCTGGCTGACCGGGAGGGCGGCTATACGCGGATCACCAAGGTCGGTCCGCGTAAGGGTGACAACGCTCCGATGGCGGTGATCGAACTGGTCACGGAGTCTGTCGAAGAGAGCCGGAAGGCGAACGCCAAAGGCGTTGCTCCGGCGAAGAAGGCTCCTGCGAAGAAGGCGGTGGCCAAGTCGGCTCCGGCCGCTTCGACTGCTGCGGCAGCGGCTCCGGCCGCTTCGACTGCTGCGGCAGCGGCTCCGTCTGCTGAGGCTGCTCCGGCCGCTGCAGCTGCACCCACCGCCGAGTCGCAGCCTGCTGAGACAAGCCCGGCAGAGAAGCTCGTTGAGGAAACGAGTGAAGTGGATGACGCCACCGCGGAGCAGGAGCAACCGAGCGACGACTCCTCCGATGAGGAGGCTGCCACGGTCAGCGAACCAGACGCGACCGAGGAGACGGAAGAAAAGGCCTGACTTCTCGCTAACAAGAACGGCGCTCTCCCACTTCGGGTGAGCGCCGTTCTTGCATTACCGCGTCGGCAACTCGATCTGTGTGCTGGTTGCGAAGATTCCGACCAGGGTCGGGCTTTTCGACTACTGATCGGCGCCTGGCAACACGAAAAGTCCGCGCTGGTCGGAAATTTGACGGTGTCGAGAGGGAGAATCGCCAGCATGCTGCTGAGCCGGCTCGCCGACACCCGAATCGCGCTCGCCGACACCCGTTCTCGGAACGCCAAGCGTGACATCATCGCCGCGGTGCTTCGGGAGGCCTCGCGCGATGACGTGGAGATCGTGGTCTCGTACTTGGCGGGGAGCCTGCGCCAGCGGCGTACGGGGGTGGGCTGGAAGTCGCTGCAGAACATACCCTCGCCAGCGGTCGAGTCCTCGCTGACCGTAAGCGAGGTCGACGCCGTTTTCTCCTGCGTCGCGAGCCTCAGCGGTGTCGGATCGACGGCTGCTCGAGCTACTGCGGTGAACGCGCTGCTCGCCCGAGCAACCGCAGACGAGCAGGATCTGCTGCGCGGTTTGGTCTTCGGGGAGCTGCGGCAAGGCGCTATGGAAGCCGCGGTCCAGGAAGGCCTGGCTGCTGCCTTCGACGTTCCGGTCGCGGCCGTACGCCGCGCAGCCATGTTGATGTCGTCGACCACGGCTGCCGCCGCCGTGCTGTTGGCCGGCGGCCTCGAGGCACTCCAGGCGGTCGGCCTCCAGGTCGGCGTGGGCATCCAGCCGATGTTGGCGGCCAGCGCGCCTGGCCCGGATGCCGCGCTGGACAAGACCGGCCTTCCGGCAGTCGCGGACTACAAGCTGGACGGGGTACGCGTGCAGGTGCATCGCGCGGGCCAGGAGGTACGGATCTTCACCCGCAGTCTGGACGACATCACCACGCGGCTTCCCGAGGTGGTGGCAGTGGCGCGGGCCCTTCCCCATGATCAGCTCGTACTCGATGGCGAGGTGCTCTCATTGCGCAGCGACGGTCGCCCCGAAGCCTTCCAGGTCGTGGCGTCCCGCACGATGAGCAGCGTTGATGTCTCTGCGCTTGCGCAGACCGGTCCGCTTCAGGTCTTCTTCTTTGACCTGTTGCATGTGGACGGCCGAGACCTGCTGGATGCGCCGTTGTCGGAGCGGCTGGAATTGATGCAGCGGCTGCTACCGGGAACGGTTAGCGTCCCGCGCCGGGTTTGCACGACCGCCGGAGAGGCTGCAGACACATTCGCCGATGCAGTCAGCCGCGGCTACGAAGGCGTTGTGATCAAGAATCTCAATGCGCCGTACGCGGCCGGGCGGCGGGATTCGGCCTGGGTCAAGGTCAAGCCTCGACACACCTTCGACCTCATCGTCACCGCCGCCGAGTGGGGGCACGGCCGCAGGCAGGGCTGGCTGTCCAACCTGCACCTCGCGGCCCGTGATCCTGCTTCGGGGGAGTTGATCATGCTGGGCAAGACGTTCAAGGGCCTCACAGACGAGCTGTTGACCTGGCAGACGGCCCGCTTCCTGGAGCTGGAGGTCCGGCGTACGGCGGGCACGGTCTATGTCGAGCCCTCAACGGTGGTGGAGATCGCCTGCGACGGGCTGCAGGTCTCGACCCGCTACCCCGGAGGGGTGGCACTGCGGTTTGCCCGGGTGCTGCGTTATCGACCCGACAAGTCGGCTGCAGAGGCCGACTCCATCGACACGGTCAAAGCGCTCAGCCCGATCATCGACGGCTCCTGAGATCAGGAAACATGGACAAACCCGCGAGCTTGGCAACGCACACTCTGTGGCAGACCCTTTTCGGGGCCTGGTTGAAGCAGAGAGCATGTTGGCCGGACGGACAAAATCCGGCGCTCGCGGGTTCGGGTGTTGGCTGTGGATTAGCCCGGCCGCACGCGACCAGTCGTTCACAGTCGGGAGCGGCTAGCTGGCCGTCACCTCACATGTCCAAAAATCATTCATTCTCTGGACCACCTCCTTTCCGTGTCTCACTAAGGTATGCGCGCACAGGGGTCGGGTCAACGGACTTAGCGGAATGCGGTCGCGCCCCAGCTGCGAGCGTCGGGAATCGCGCGCCGCCGTGCTGAGGAGAAGCGAGCAGACACGCTTCATCGTCTGCGAGCGACGACGAAGTAGGCGGATTCCAAGCGCGATGCGCGAGCAGCTAGCAAAACAAAGAGGGTCGTGCTATGAAGCATCGATGACCCTGGTCCGGCTCACCGACGTGCTCTCCCCAGCGGCCGCTTCCGGCACAGGCTTGGGAGCGTTCAACGTCTTCAGCCTCGAGCACGCCGAGGCGTTGACTGCTGCCGCTGAGGCTGCTGGGACCCCCTTGGTGCTGCAAATCTCACAGAATGCCGTGCGCTATCACGGTGCGCTGGCCCCGATTGCACTGGCCACGCTGGCCCTGGCGCGCAGCGGAACCGTCCCCATGGTCGTGCACCTTGACCATGCCACCGATACGAGCCTGGTCGACGAGGCGGTCGAGCTCGGCTTTGGCTCAGTGATGTTCGACGGATCGACGATGCCGTACGCGGAGAACGTCGCCGCCACGGCTGCGGTCGTGCGGCGCTGCCACGATCGTGGGCTGGACGTCGAGGCTGAGCTCGGAGAGATCGGTGGCAAGGATGGTGTCCACAGCCCAGGTGCCCGAACAGAGCCTGAGGAGGCGCGAGCCTTCGTCGAGGCAACCGGCGTGGACGCGCTGGCGGTCGCCGTGGGGACTTTGCACGCCATGACTGAGCGGCGCGTCGCGCTCGATCTCGAGCTGATCAAGGAGCTTCGGGATGCCGTGCCCGTGCCCCTGGTGTTGCACGGCTCCTCGGGCGTCCCAGACGAGGAACTGGTCCGAGCGGTCGACGCTGGCATGACGAAGATCAACATCGCCACCCACCTCAACCAGGTGTTCACCAACTCAGTCAGGTCGTCGCTGGCCGACAACCCCACGATGGTTGATAGCCGCAAGTATCTCGGCCCGGCCCGCGACGCGGTGACCGTCGAGGCGGCCCGGCTGCTGCGGATCCTCAACGGCCTCTGACAACGGCGTAGCGGTCCAAGGCCTCCTTGCGCTCGACGGCATGCACCACGATCGGCTCCGGATAACCCTTTGGAACCCCGTCCGGCGCGGTCCACGGCGTGTGCACGTGCTCAATCGGCACGTCGGCAAGCTCTGGTACGTAGCGCCTGATGTAGCTGCCGTCAGCATCGAACTTCTCCGACTGACCTGTGGGGTTGAAGATCCGAAAATACGGTGCCGCATCGGTGCCGCAGCCGGCCACCCATTGCCAATTGAGCTGATTCTGAGCGATGTCCCCGTCACGCAGATGCTCCATGAACCAGTTAGCGCCGTGCCACCACCCGATGTGCAGATCCTTGGTGAGGAAGGACGCAACAACCATCCGCACTCGATTGTGCATCCATCCCTGCGCTAGGAGCTGCCGCATGCCCGCGTCGACGAGCGGATAGCCGGTCCTGCCCTGCTGCCACGCCTTGAGCCGCTGGGCAACAGTCTCCACTTGAGCCGGATCATCGGTCGGCATCTTGTTGAACTCATGACGGATCGGCTCGCGTACCGCTTCGGGGCGGTGAAACAAGACGTCGGCGAAGAAATCGCGCCACGCGATCTGTCGGGCGAGTGCCGCCGCGCTAGTCGAGCGGATCCGGGCGAGGTCGTGCAGCACAGTTCGGGGATGGAGGTGGCCCCAGCGCAGCGCGATAGATAGGTGCGATGTGGCGTCGGCTCCGGGGAAATCGTGGAGTTTGTCGTAGTCGGCAAGCCCATTGGACGCTCCGCTCAGCCAGGTCTGCCATGCCTTCCTGGAGGGCATTTCTCCGGCGAGCGGAAGCAGGTCCTCGTCCGGATCGTCCAGCCGGACCTGGTCGTCGGCCAGCAGCCACTGCACCTCGCTCGCGGGTATCGCTGGAGCCGGCTCGTGGACTCCGTGCGCCAGCCAGGCGCGATGGAACGCGCTGAACATTTGAAACGGCCGCCCGGAGCCAGTCGTAAGCGTTCCCGGCGCCACCGCGTACGGCGAACCGGTCCTGGACAGTTCGATGTCGGCTGCGCCGAGCGCCTGCGCTACACGGGCGTCTCGCGAGCGCCCGTACGGGCTGAAGTCGGCAGTGATGTGTACCCGTTGAGCGTCATGGGCCTTTGCCAGTCGCGGAACCACAGCAGCGGGGTCGCCGCCCATGACGCTAAGACCCTGCCCTCCGATATCACGCAAGTCACGATCGAGTATGTGCAGCGCCGCTATCAGCCACGCTCGCCGAGCCTGGCCCGCCGAGGCCATGAGCGCCGGGTCGAGCACGAAGAGCGGTAGCACCGCTTCTCCGTCGTCGATTGCCGAACGAAGTGCGGGGTTGTCAGCCAGTCGGAGATCGCGTCGTACCCACCAGATCGCAGCATGTCCGTCCAAACGCATCGTCTAATCTTGCCTCGGGGATCATCGGTCTTTCGCGACTGTTGGAAGTAGCGACCTGCTGTCTGGACCGGGCGAGCGAGCAGACAGAATTTCCGTCTGCACAGGAGTGAGCAAGGACCACGTTCCAGCGCGATGCGCGAGCGGAGACAATAGGAGAGACGTGAGCGACCTGATCGATACCACCGAGATGTACCTCCGCACAATCTATGAGCTGGAGGAGGAGGGGATTGTTCCCCTTCGGGCGCGGATCGCCGAGCGCCTGCATCAAAGTGGCCCGACCGTGTCGCAGACCGTTGCTCGTATGGAGCGTGACAACCTGGTGCACGTCCTGGGCGACCGCCATCTGGAGCTGACCGCCGAGGGTCGTATGCGTGCGACGCGAGTGATGAGGAAGCATCGGCTCGCCGAGCGACTGCTCATCGACGTGATCGGGCTGGACTGGGAGAAGGTGCACGACGAGGCGTGCCGGTGGGAGCACGTCATCTCTGAAGATGTGGAACGCCGACTCGTGGACCTGCTGAACGCGCCAACCATGTCGCCGTACGGCAATCCCATTCCGGGGCTCGATGAGCTGGGCGTGAACGGTGCTACCGAGCCGTTCCGGGACGGGAATGAGCAGTTGCAGGATGTCGTCAGCAGCTCTGCGTCCCCCATCAGGGTCGTTATCGAGCGGATGAGCGAGGAGATCCAGAAGGACGTCGAGATGATGGGCACTCTGCGACAGGCGGGTATACAGCCAGGCGCCGAGGTCCGTGCTGAGGTTGGGGGACTGGGTGTCCGGCTTACGGTCGACGGTTTGCCCAGCTGCGAGATCGACCGCGAAGCATCCACCCACCTGTTCGTGTCGCGCGTGTGAATGCGCCGCGAGGGGTTTCGCGGTGAGCAGCGACGAGGTGAACTGGCGGACCTACCTTGCCGAGTTTCACCGGGAGAGGGCCGGGATCGCCGAGGCGGTGCTCTCCCGGGCTCTCTCGGGGGACCATTCGCCATACCGCTGGTTGGCCCGAGCAGTGTCGACGGATGCGAGTACTGTGCTCGATCTCGCGTGCGGTTCGGGCCCGATGTCGCGTGAGCTGGCCCAGCCGGGTCGTACGGTCATCGGTTTGGATCTGTCTGAGCACGAACTGGCGTTGGCTGTGGATCGCGGCCCCGGGCCTTGGGTCCGGGCCGATGCGCTGCAGCTCCCCATCAGAAACGAATCCATCGATGTCGTCACCAGTTCGATGGGATTGGTGGTGGTCCAGCCGCTGACCCGAGTCGTCGAGGAGGTGGCGCGTGTGCTGCGCCCCGGCGGAGTGCTGGCGGCAATCGCCCCCGCAATCCGGCCTCTTGCCCCGCGTGACATCAGGGTGCTGACCCGGATCAACGGACGACTGAGGACCAAGCCCCAGTTTCCGGGGCCGGTGGAATTGACGGGGTTCGCCAGAACCCTGGCGCAGTACGGGATGCGGCCGGTCGAGGATGCCCGCGAGCGATACCGATTCAGCATTCGCTCGCGAGCCGATGCCGAGCTGGTGATGTCGGCGCTGTACCTGCCCAACACGCGCTGGTCGCGGGTGGAGAGGGCGATCGAGTATCTCGAGGACCGTCTCAAGAAGCACGACGTCGTCGATGTTGCGATTCCGATGCGCCGGCTCGTTGCGATCAAGTAGCGCGGCTCTGTGGAATAGGTGTAGGTCGCGGGCGGTTGAAACTATGGCTGCCGCGAACGCGCCCCCAATGAGCAGCCCATTCGTAACGAGGAGCACCCGCATGGCAACGCTTCAGATCACTGCCGACAACTTCGAAGACACCATCACCGACAATGACATTGTCTTGGTGGATTTCTGGGCCGAGTGGTGCGGACCGTGCAAGCGGTTCGGGCCAGTGTATGAGAAGGCCTCCGAGGAGTACGACGGGATCGTCTTCGCCAAGCTGGATACCGACGCGCACCCAGAACTGACCGGCCTGCTGGGCATCGAGGGCATACCGACGCTGATGGCATTCCGTGAGGGCGTGCTTGTTTTCAATCAGGCCGGGGCGTTGCCCGGGCATGCCCTGAAGCAGGTCGTTGACGCTGTCAAGGACCTCGACATGGTTGAGGTGCATGCTCAGGTCGCCAAGCTTCAGGCCGAACACAGTCACGACTAGATGATGGTGCGCGATTGACCCGTGTCTGACGGGGACAATCGTGCACGATGTTTTTCCTAGCTGCGCATCGCGCGCTTTGGATCTGCTTGCCTCTCAGGCCGCGTAGCTGTCGATCACTTTGACGAACGTCAACGCGGCCTGCGCTGCGTCTAGATCAACCGCAACCACGATCCTGGGCCAGGGATCAGGATCGTGGCCAGTGCCCCGATGCGATGCGCGCTGGTCGACAATTGTTTGCCCGCGGCCGATGCCAGCGAGGTTGACCCGCACGGGGAACTCGCTGATAACAAAGAGCTCCGGGTTGGTCAGCAGCACCATGGCGCCGGCGTCGCCGAGCAAGCCAACGCAATCGTGAGTCGAGTCGTCGGCGCGGATGCGACGTCGATAGAGGAGCTCGCCTACCAGGCGAACTGCTGGATGATCATGGGCGCGAAAGCGTTCGGTGTCGGCTTGGCTCACCGCGAGACGGCCGAATAGGTCGAATCCGTACATGGTGGTTGGGATTGATGACTCGATCACACAACTGGCGGCCTCGGGGTCTTGCCAGACGTTGAATTCGGCGACAGCCGTGACGTTGCTGCCGCTGACGGAGCCACCCATGAAGATGATCTGCTCGAGCCGCGCGACCACGTCTGGATACATGGTGAGCAGCATGGCCACGTTGGTCTTCGGCGCCAGCGTTACCAGACTCATCGGCTCCGCGGAGGTCATGATCAGCTGACCGAGCAGATCGACGGCATTAAGAGGCGATCGTTGCCTCGAGGTCTCTGGCAGCCAAATGCCGGCGAGCCCGTCGGCACCATGAGACCCGCCTGGCCGCCGGGCGCGCTCGATCAGAGGTTGTGCGGCGCCCGCCGCGACCGGGATGTCTCCCGCGCCCGCGGCGTCGAGCACCTTGCAGGTATTGATCACCACTTGATCGAGGGTGACGTTCCCGGCGACGCAGCTGATGCCGAGGACCTCGAGGTCGGGATGGGCGAGGGCGTACAGGATCGCCAAGGCGTCGTCTGTGCCGGTATCGACATCCATCACAATCCGCCTCGGCATACCGGACATGCTGACAGACCTCGATGCGGATGCCCTCTGTGGGGATGCGCGGTCCAGCTGCCGGCTGCGCAAGATCAAAGCCAGGTCGCGTGGTGGGCCTGGTCAGGGTCCGCTGGACTGGACATCTTCTGCGGACCGGTGGTATCAAGTCGTGGTCACGGTCGTCCAGGCGTTGTATGTCCCAACGATGGTACGCGTCCGAGACGCCATTCCTTTGACTGGTGTTGCGCTCGTCGGTACCTGTTCGGCCTCTTCTGAGAGAGTGATCATGGGTTACAGCAAACGTAGAAGGACCGAACCCGATCGTCATCCAGACGACGCTCGAGGCCTACAGCCCGGGACCGAGACGCCGCCGCTGTCGCAGCCACGGATCGAATGAATCCGTTTCCAGCGTGACCCCCCGACGTGAGCGATCACGCGTCATCGCCGTACGCGTCATGGTAGTTCCACCACTGGTACGGCGGGGTCTGCGGGTAGCCCTCGGGCGAGTCCTCCCACTCCTCCTGGCGCCCGAGCGCGGTGATGTCGAGATAGCTCCAGGTTGTGCCTAGCTGCGAGTCGCCGCGGGCGTCGACGAAGTAGGTGCGGAAGATCCGATCGCCCTCACGAATGAAGGCGTTGTGCCCGTGCCACTCGTCCACGCCGAAATCCTTGTCGAAGTCGTCCGTGAGCGTGTACCAGGGGATGAGTTCCCAGCCCATGCGCTCCTTCAAGCCCTGGATCTCGGCCTGGGGGGCGCGCGAGACATACACGAGGGTCGTGTCCCTCGCGTTCAGGTGGGCCGGGTGGCCGACCTGGTCGGCGCCAAAGGAGCAGCCGATGCAGGCCCGCTCCGGGTAGGCGCCGCCCGACGCCGGGTAAGTGGTGACGTCCGGCGCGTAGAAGGCGCGGTAGACGATCAGCTGCTTGCGGCCCTCGAACAGGTCCGCAAGGCTCGCCGGTCCGTTGGGTCCCTCGAAGCGGTAGTCCTTCTCCACGGCCATCCAGGGCATCCGCCGGCGCTCGGCCGCTATCGCGTCGAGGGCGCGGGTCAGCTCCTTCTCCTTGACGAGCAGCGCCTCGCGGGCGGCCTCCCACTCCTGCGGCGAGACGATTGGCGGGGTTTTCATTGCGGCATGTCCTCCTTCGGTACTCGTTTCATTCGGTCTGGGTATGTGTGTTTAAGACACCACCGGGGTCCGGAAGGAACCCGCAATTCCCTTTTCGCGCGGATTGGTCACTACCTGTGACGAGCGCGAAAGGAACGGGCCATTGAGGATGCGGTCTCTTTCACAACCCATCCTGACACGGATCGTTGTTGCCCTACGCTGCTGCCTCGGCTCGACGCTGGGCGGGCCGTCGTCGTGTTACGTCATGGGGACAGTTGTGAGCAGTACGGCATCGATGACCAAGATGCCGTTAACCGACCCCCGGTCATTGGGACTGGACAGAACTCAGGACATGCTTAGATGTCAGGATCTGCCTGGTCGCACCCTGGCGATGTGCAGGACGGTCCCCCATCCGCGGCGCACCGTGCCGCTCGGGCGCCGAGCAAGGCGTTGTCGGATCTCGGTGAAGAGCCGCTCGCGGTCTAGTGGTGCCATGGCGATATGGCCAGAGAAGGTGCGCAGGAGATTGATGTAGGCCTCGGCGTCGTAGTCGACGGTCCAGTCGAAGTCTTCAACGGTGACGATGTCGAACTGGTCGGACTCCTCGATCTCGGCCGTTAGTTCAGGTAGTTCTCCTGGTGCTGGCCGCGGCGCTCCTTCGGGCAAGGCTTCGCCGATGGCGTCGTACACCTCCTGGAGTTCGTCGAAGAAGGGGTCGCCGTCGGCAGGAAAGACGTGCTGGGCGCCCCACACCGCTAGATGTCCGTCAGGGCGTAATGCACGTGCGGCGTGTCGGTACCGCAAACGAGGATCAACCCAGTGCCAGGCGGTCGCAGCGACAACCGCGGCAAACTCTCCAGGCGTGCCATCCCAATCCTCGAATCGCATGCTGACCATATCGACCGGGTAGCCGGCTAAATTCTTGCGGGCTTGGGCGGCGAGGGCAGGACCCGGCTCGATTGCGGTGATTCGTAGTCCGCGGCGAGCCAAAGGTAGCGTCGCCTTCCCTGATCCGGCCCCGACCTCGAGTACGCGGTCGCCATGTCGCAGGCCGATGACGTCCATCAACCTGTTGAACAGTTCTTCCGGATACTCGGGGCGAGCGTCTTGGTAGAGCTCAGCAGCCTGATCGAAAGTCG
>Ga0307317_10000105_pt1 | contig 22038 bp, 23 predicted proteins | sample ER_DNA_357_FD_194498 | JGI IMG/M metagenome (GOLD analysis project Ga0307317, IMG submission 194498) | Bulk soil microbial communities from the East River watershed near Crested Butte, Colorado, United States - ER_DNA_357 | ecosystem: Environmental > Terrestrial > Soil > Floodplain | place...
GCTAGGGGCTGGCCGAGACCGCGTGCGGCGCGGTGGCGCGCGCCTGCTCGGCCGCGGCCTTCACGCCCTCGCCGAAGGTCGGGAACGTGTGGTGGGCGTTGGCGAGTTGGTCGACGGTGACGCCGACACCGATCGCGATCGAGAGTCCCTGGACGATGTCGCTCGCGCCTGGCGCGACCACGTGCAGCCCGAGCACGCGCCGGGTGGGGCGGTCGAAGACGATCTTGTAGAGCCCGTGCTTCGCGTCGATATAGGACGCTCTGCGGAGGTGCTTCAGCGGGTGAACGACGGTCTCGGCCTCGAAGTCCTGCTCCTCGGCTGCCGACTGGGTCAGCCCGACGCCGGCGAGCTCTGGGTCGGTGAAGATCGCCGTCGGCAGAACCGAATAATCCGCCGCGGGGCCTTCGCCCGGGTGGAACATGTCCTCGACGGCGATCCGCGCTTCGTACTGGGCGACCGGCGTGAACAGCGCCTGGCCGTTGACGTCGCCAGCGGCCCAGATACCGGGGACGTTGGTGCGCAGGCGCTCGTCGACGACGATGCCGAGCATGTAGGTCTCGACGCCCGCGGCTTCGAGATTCAGCTCCTCGATGTTCGGACGGCGCCCGGAGGCGACCAAGAAGCAGTCGAACTCGACCTCCTCCTCCATGCCGCCCTCGCGCGGTGTGATCGTCGCGACGTTGCCTCCCTCCCGAGCGGCGAGTTTCGTGACGAAGCTGCCGAGGATGATCGGAATTCCCTCGTCCCTGAGGGCCTCGCGAAGCTCCATCGCGGCGTGGTGGTCGGTGTGCGGCGCGATCTCGTCGACCGCGTCGACGATCGTCACCTTTGAGCCGAAGCGGGAGAACGCTTGGCCGAACTCGAGCCCGACGGGGCCGGCGCCGCAGACCAGCAGCCTCTCGGGCAGTTCTTCGATCTCGAGCGCGCTGACGTGATCCACCCACTCGATCTCCTCGATCCCCTCGATCGGAGGCACCGCGGTGCGCGAGCCGGTGGCGATCAGGATCTTGTCGGCGTTGAGCTCGGCGTCGCCCACGCGGACGGTGTGCGGGTCGACGAAGCTCGCCGTGCCTTCGTAGGTGTCGAAGCCCGCTGCGTGGAGACCCTCGACCCACTTCTGTTGCGGCTTCTTCAGCGAGTCCTTCCAGGCCTTGATCTTCGCCAGGTTCGTTGTCGCCGGGCCGACTTCGATGCCGCGCTCGTTCGCCAGCGTGTTGATGGAGTGCGCCAGATTGGCGGCGACGAGATAGGCCTTCGTCGGCACGCAGGCGACGTTGGGGCAGCTGCCGCCCCAGTGCTCGGCCTCGATCAGCGCGACCTTCGCTCCATAGTCCTTCGCTGCCTTGTTGGCGCCGTCCCGAGCTGCCGAGCCGGCGCCGATCGCAATCAGGTCGTAGTGCTCGCTCTTCATCGGATCCTCCTCGCTTTCTCGTGGCACAGTCGCACGCCGGCGCGCGCTGTTACAAGCGTTGTAGCGACCCGGTGGGGCCGTGACCCGGACAATGGTTCAAAGGGTCACGCGGCCGACGCCGACGCGCAGGACACCCGCGTTACAGTCGCCGCGTGGACGACGCCGCTGTGATCGCAGCCCTCCGCGCGCGAGACGAGCGGGTCTTCGCGGAGCTGATGCGGATGTACAACGCTTCGCTTCTGCGGGTGGCGCTGATCTACGTCGCCACTCGGGCCGTGGCCGAGGACGTCGTCCAGGAGACGTGGATCGGCGTTCTCAACGGGATCGACCGCTTCGAGGGCCGCTCGTCGCTGAAGACCTGGATCTTCCGGATCCTGACGAACATCGCGAAGACGCGAGGGCAGCGCGAGGGACGGACGGTGCCGTTCTCCGCGCTCGAGCGGCCCGACGCCGTGCCCGAAGCCGCGGTGGACGCGGACAGGTTCCTGCCGCCCGATCACGAGCGCTGGCCGGGCCACTGGGCGTCGAGGCCCGAGCCCTGGCCGGAGGAGCGCCTGCTGGCCGCCGAGACGCGCGCCGTCGTCGAGCGCGCGATCGAAGAGCTGCCGCCGGCACAGCGAGCGGTGATCAGCCTCCGGGACATCGAGGGCTGGAGCTCGGAGGAGGCGCGTAACGCTCTGGGGATCAGCGAGACAAATCAACGAGTGCTTCTCCACCGCGCGCGCTCGAAGGTCCGGCAGGCGCTGGAGAACTACCTCACGGAGGCCCAGTGAGCGCAAGCATCGAACAGCTGAGTTGCCGGGAGCTCGTCGAGCTGGTGACGGACTATCTCGAAGGCGCGCTGCCGGCGCGCGAGCGCGACAGCTTCGAGCACCACATCGAGGGGTGCAAGGGCTGCCACGAGTATGTCCGGCAGATGCGGGAGACGATCGAGCTCACGGGCACTCTGGCGCCGGGCGACATCAGCCCCGAAGCCGAGGCGGCTCTGCTCTCGGCCTTCCGGGACTGGACGTCTCGCTAGCCGATCCGGTCGCGCTACGATTCCGCGGCCGTGTGGCTCTACTTCATACCGCTCTACATCGCCGGCGCGATCATCTTCATGCTCGCGTTGTTCACCCTCTTGGCGCGGGTCAGGGGCGGCAAGTATGCGCGGCCGATCATGCAAGGGATCGCGAAGATCCCAGGCGTTCGAGGTCTGATGATGAAGGCCTCGCGCGCGGCGCTGGCGAAGCAGAACCCCGAGGCCGCGAGCGCGCTCGAGAAGCTCGAGCGGGCCGGGGTCGCGAACGATCCGCAGCGGGCGCAGGCCGCCCTCTCGCGGCTCAGCGCCTCGGAGCGGCGCGCCTATCTCGCGGCGGCCGGCCAGGAAGGCGCGCTACCCGAGCCGCAAAACCGCCAGCAGCGGCGGGCGATGGAGAAGCTCCAAAAACAGCGCCGAGGACGCTAAACCCTCCTAGGCGTAGGGCCGAACCGCGCCGACGAAGCGGCGCGCGTACTGATTGAGGCTCGAGATCTTGACGACGTCGCCGGTATGGGGCGCGTGGATGAAGAGGCCGCCGCCGATGTACATGCCTTCGTGCCCGGGGATCCCGAAGGCGCCGGGGTCGAAGAAGACGAGGTCGCCGGGCTGCAACGCCTCCGGCGGCACGGGCTTACCCTCGCGGAGCTGGGCACCCGTGTAATGGGTCAGCGGAACCCCGAGCTGTCCGTAGACGTACATCGTCAGCCCGGAGCAGTCGAACCCGGTCAGTGGGCTCTCGCCGCCCCAGCGGTAGGGAACGCCGAGGTACTGCGCGGCAATTGCGACCGCACGGCCGCCGATCCCGTTGGCGGCCGGCAGCGCGCCGGCGAGCAACGGCTCGGTGACGACGGGCAGTCCCGCGATGGTCGGCGCCGCGCCGAAGCCGAGTGACGCCCACGGCCCGGCCGCGGTGACCACGCGGCTCGCGAGCTGGTTGGTGCTGACGTTGCCCCGTTCCCGCAGGCCGACGAGGACCTGGGCGCCGCTGGGGACACCCGGATAGCCCGTCTCGACGCTCAGACGCAGGCCGACGTAACCCGTCTTCTCGCCGATCACGGCCTTCTGGCTGACGACCAGGTAACTGCCGGTGTCGAGCTGGAAGAGCGCGTTCGAGCTCGCATCCCGCAGCAGGCCCTGGACGACGAGCCCGGAGATCGCCGCGCGGCGTCCGTGCCTGATCGTGACGCGGTCGGCGTGGACGCGTCCGCCGAGCATGGAGACGTCGTCGAGCTCGACGCGCGTCTCGGTCGCCAGAACTTTGCCGATCGAGAGCACCGAGCCGTCCCGCGGATAGGTGAAGGAGCCGTTACCGGCAGCCGCGAGCAGCTTGCCGTCCCCCGTGCGTACCTGTGCCGTGCCGAGAATGTCGGCCGCTGCCGCAGGCGCCCCGACGAGCGCGATCGCGACCATGAATGCGAGGGCGCGCATCCACCGGCACGATAGAGACATGCGTGCCATGGTGCTAGACCGGCCGGGCTCTCCACTACGCGAAGCGGAGCTGCCGGAACCCACGCCGGGGCCGGGGCAGCTGCTCGTCAGGGTGCAGACCTGCGGCGTCTGCCGGACCGACCTCCACGTCTTCGACGGCGAGCTGACGCACCCGAAGCTGCCGCTCGTGCTCGGCCACCAGATCGTCGGAACTGTCGTGGGCGAGGACCGGCGCGTCGGGATTCCTTGGCTCGGCTGGACGGACGGCGACTGCCGGTTCTGCCGTTCCGGCCGCGAGAACCTCTGTGACAACGCGCGGTTCACCGGCTACGACCTGGACGGCGGCTACGCCGAGTACACCGTCGTCGATGAACGTTTTTGCTTGCCACTTCCCGAGCGCTATTCCGGTCTCGAGGCAGCTCCCCTCCTGTGCGCCGGCCTGATCGGCTATCGCTCGCTCCGGCTCACGGGAGACGGCGAGCGGCTCGGGCTCTACGGCTTCGGCGCGTCCGCGCACATCATCGCGCAGGTCGCGAGCCACGAGGGACGCCGCGTTTTCGCCTTCACGCGTCCGGGCGACGAAGAGGGGCAGGCGTTCGCGCGAGAGCTCGGCGCAGTCTGGGCCGGCGGCTCGGACGAGCGACCGCCGGAGGAGTTGGACGCCGCCATCATCTTCGCTCCCGTTGGCGCGCTCGTTCCGCTCGCGCTGCGCGCGCTCGCGAAGGGCGGCAGCGTCGTCTGCGCCGGCATCCACATGACGGACATCCCGGCCTTCCCGTACGAACTGCTCTGGGAGGAGCGCGTGCTGCGCTCGGTCGCCAATCTGACGCGTCGGGACGGCGAGGAGTTTCTGGCGCTGGCGCCGCAAGTGCCCGTGCGGACGGTGGTCGAAGCGTTTGCGCTCGAGCAGGCGAACGACGCGCTCGAGAGCATGCGGAGCGGCCGGCTCCGCGGTTCCGCCGTGCTCGACGTGGCCGGCGAGTGACAACCGAGATCGTCTTCGAGACGCACGCGATCAGTACCGACAACGAGGCCGGGATCGCGACCGGGTGGCTCGAGGGTCAGCTCTCGGAAGAAGGGCGGCGGCTCGCGCGGCGCCTCGGCGAGCGCCTTCGGGACGAGTGGATTGACACCGTTTACACCTCCGATCTCGGCCGCGCGATCGAGACGGCCGAGCTCGCCTTCGGCGACAGCGGCATTCCGATCCGCCTGGACGCCCGCCTGCGCGAGTGCAATTACGGTTCGTTGAACGGTGGCCCGGTCTTCGAGGTCGAGCGACAGCGAATCAAGCGGATCGACGAGCCGTTTCCCGGCGGCGAGAGCTACCGGCAGACCGTCGAGCGGATGCGCTCCTTTCTCGGCGACGTCGCCGTCGAGCATGGGTCAGGCCGCATCGTCGTGATCGGCCACTCGGCGACGCGTTGGGCGCTCGACCACTTACTGAAGGGCGTGCCGCTCGCAGTGCTCGTTGGAGCGCCCTTCGAGTGGCAGGAGGGATGGCTCTACGAGCTGACCGGTGACGCCGAGTCGACCGCCTCGCGCAGTGTGGAGACGTAATCGCGGAGCGCCGCCGGCCCATCGGTCGCAACCTCGACGGCGCGTGAGCCGACGACGATCCCGTCGGCGACCTCCGCCGCGGCGACTGCGTCCGCGGGCGTCGAGATCCCAAAACCGGCGTAAAGCGGCAGGTCGGTCAAACTGCGGGCCCGTTCGACCAGTCCCTCGAGGGCGGGGGAGACCCCCGTTCGGGCGCCGGTCGTGCCGGTGACGGTGACCAGGTAGAGCCAGCCGTCGGTGCGCTCGGCTGCGAGCGCGATCCGCTCGTCAGTCGAGGTCGGCGCGACCAGCTGGACGCGGCGAAGCGCCGGCTCTGCGTCGAGGGGCAGGTCGGCGACGATTAGGCTGGTGGCGCCCGCATCCGCCGCCGCGGCTGCGAAGCGCTCGTAGCCGTAGGCCTCGAGCAGCGAGGCATACGTCATGGGGATCAAGGGCACGTCGAGGCGCCGCCGGGTCGCCGCCAGGCATTCGAGGCAGGCGGCAGTCCGCATTCCCTCGGCGAGCGCCCTTTCGCCGGCCCGCCGAATCACTGGGCCGTCGGCGAGCGGATCCGAGAACGGGAAGCCGAGCTCGACGATGTCGGCGCCGCCTTCGACCGCAGCCTCGGCGAGCTCGGGCGTCTCCGGACCGGACATCAGATAGATCGCGAGCGTCTTCACGCCTCAACCGGCGCCCTATCGGCGCCTTTGCGCGTGAGACAGGGCGCAGATTCTTCGATAGCGTCATCCGCCGAGGGCGGAGGGAGCGGTCCCACCCAAATGAGGGTGGGGGTGCGGGCTAGGGCTACGCCAGGCGCGGGGGTCATCGGGAGAGGACCTCGGCCAGGTCCTTGTCGCCGCGGCCGGAGAGGCAGACGAGGATCAGCTCTTCATCCAGCTCGAGCGCTTTCGCGAGCGCGTGAGCCGGCTCGAGCGCGGGAATGATCCCCTCGGTCTGAGCCAAGCGCCGGAACGCCGCGAGCGCCTCGTCGTCGCCGGCGGCCACGTACTCGGCGCGGCCCGTATCGCGGAGCAAGGCGTGCTCGGGGCCGACGCCGGGATAGTCCAGGCCGGCGGAGATTGAATGGGCGTTCAGCACCTGGCCGTCCCCGTCGGCGAGCAGCGAGGAACGCGAGCCGTGGAGGACACCCGTGCGGCCGGTGCCAAGGCTCGCCGCGCCGGCGGCCTCGACGCCGATCAAACGGACACAGGAGTCGTCCAGGAACCCCACAAAGAGGCCGATCGCGTTCGAGCCTCCGCCGACGCACGCGACCGCGACCTCCGGCAAACGGCCCTCGGCGGCGAGGATCTGCTCCCGCGCCTCGCGGCCGATCACGGCCTGCAGCTCGGCCACGATTTCGGGGTATGGAGCCGGACCGACGCATGACCCGATCAGGTAATGCGTCGTCTCGACGTTCGTGATCCAGTCGCGGATTGCCTCGCTCGTCGCCTCCTTGAGCGTCTTCGTCCCGAACTCGACCGGCCGCACCTCGGCGCCGAGTAGGCCCATCCGATCGACGTTCGGCGCCTGCCTACGCATGTCTTCGGCGCCCATGTAGACGACGCAGTCGAAGCCGAACCGCGCGCAGACGGTGGCGGTCGCGACGCCGTGCTGACCGGCGCCCGTCTCGGCGACGATCCGCCGTTTGCCGAGGCGCCGCGCGAGCACGGCCTGGCCGAGCGCGTTGTTGAGCTTGTGTGCGCCCGTGTGGAGCAGGTCCTCGCGCTTCAGGTAGAGGCGCTTGCCAGGCGCGAACCGCTCGGCCAGCGTGAGCGGCGTCGGGCGACCACCGTAGGAGCGGCCGAGCTCGTCGAGCTCTTTGCGGAAGTGCAGGTCCGCGGCCGCCTCCGACCAACCCCGCTGAAGCTCGTCGAGCGCAGGGATCAGCGTCTCAGGCACATAGCGACCGCCGTAGGGACCATAAAGACCTTCCCGCGGAAAATGTGCAGCATTTTTCGCGGTTTTCATCGAGCCGCCGCGACGAAGGCGCGTACGCGGTTGTGATCCTTGATCCCGGGCTCGGTCTCGAGGCTCGAGCTGGCGTCGACGGCCCACGGCCGCACGGCCTCGATCGCCTCGCCGACGTTCTCGGGGCTAAGCCCGCCGGCGAGCAGGATCCTGCCCTCTGCCGCCCGGGCACGCTCGATGTGTTCCGGATCCTCCTCCTGCCATGCGCGGTCGACGACCCGCGCGACCTGCTCCTCGCCGCGAAGCAGGACGCCGTCACGCGCCCGATGTCCGTTCTCGCGCGCGTACAGCTGCGCGAGGTCGCTAGGCGCATCTCCACGCTCGCCGACGTAAACGGCCACCGAGAGCATCGTTTCGGGCACGGGGAGCACCGCGGGAGCGCGGCGCGGGGTCTCGCGGGCGAGGATGAAGCCGGCGAGGTCGGCGCCCGCCTCGGCGGCGACCGCGACGTCCTGCTCGCGTGTCAGGCCGCAGACTTTGACGAGTGGCCGCGCGAGCAGCTCGCGCAGCTTCGCGAACGGATCGGGCGCGCGCATCAGCGCCGAGCCGACGAGGATCGCGTCCGCGCCGGCGAGCTCCGCGGCCGCACCATGGGCGCGCGCCGTGATGCCGCTCTCGGCGACGACGACACGGTCGCGCGGGACCGAAGCTACGAGCTCGAGCGCGGCTCCGCGGTCGATCGCGAACGTCTCCAGGTCGCGGGCGTTGGCGCCGATTACCTCTGCGTCGAGCCCGATCGCGCGCGCCAGCTCGTCGGCGTCATGTGCCTCGACGAGCGCGTCCAGTCCCAGCTCCGTCGCGCGCGAGAGCATCGCCGTCGCGCGCCGGTCGTCGAGATCCCGCAGGAGCAGCAGCACGGCGTCGGCTCCCGCCTGCTTCAGCTCGTCCAGCTCAGCTTCCTCGCGGAAGAAGCCCTTCGCCAACAGCGGCGCCGAGGTCACCGAGCGGGCGGCACGCACGTCGCTGACCGAGCCGCCGAAGCGTGCGTCGACGAGGACCGAGACCGCCGCCGCGCCGGCGGCCGCGAATCCTGCCGCGAGCTCCGCTGGATCGGCGTTTGGCCTGAGCTCCCCGGCCGAGGGCGAGCGCCGCTTCACCTCGGCGATCGCGCCGAGGCCTGATCCGCGAAGCGCGTCCCGGAAACGAGCCAAGCTACGCGGCCTCCTCCTCGCCCTGAGAGAACATGATCAACTCGTCGAGCCGCGCCGCAGCCGCGCCCGAGTCGACCGCCTCCTGGGCGAGCTCGAGCCCCTCGCGCAGGTCGTCTGCGTGTCCGCCTGCCGCGATCGCGCCGGCGGCGTTCAGCAGGATCGCGCTCCGCCGGCCGCCGTCCTCGCCCGCGAAGACGGCGCGGATCGCGGCGGCGTTGTCGTCGGGTGACCCTCCCCGCAGGTCGCTCGGGTCGCACCGCGGAAGTCCGAATTCGAGTGGGTCGATGTTGCGCGCGCGTACCTCGCCGTTCACGACCTCGCAGACGAAGTTGGGCCCGGCAGGCGAGAGCTCGTCGATCCCGCCGGCGCCGTGAACGACGAAGGCTCGGGTCGCACCGAGCTGCGCCAGTACCTCGGCGATTGTCCGCACGAGCTCGGGCGCGTAGACGCCGACCACCTGAGCGCGTGCACCAGCCGGGTTCGTGAGCGGGCCGAGCACATTGAAGACCGTACGCGCGGCGAGCTCGCTCCGTACCGGCGCGGCGTGGCGCATGGCGGGATGGTGTGTCGGCGCGAAAAGGAAGCCGAAGCCGAGCTCGTCGATCGAGCGAGCGACTCGCTCGGTCGACAGGTCGAGCTCGAAGCCCAGGGCCTCGAGCACGTCGGCCGATCCGCAGGCCGACGAGACCGCACGGTTGCCATGCTTCGCAACGCCGGCTCCGGCCGCCGCCGCGACAAGCGCCGCGGCGGTCGAGATGTTGATCGTGCCGGCGCCGTCGCCGCCGGTGCCCGCAGTGTCGACCAGGTCGTCTCGCTGCGGCCGCACCGGCAGCGCGTGCTCGCGCATCGCCTCGGCGCAGCCGGCGATCTCGTCCGCGGTCTCGCCCTTTGCGCGGAGCGCGATCAGGAACCCCGCGATCTGGGCGGGCGTGGCCTCGCCGGTCATGATCGAGCCCATCACCTCGTGCGCCTCCTCACGCGAGAGATCGTGGCCGTCCAGCAGCCTTGCCAATGCCCGCTGAATCATGCGTTCGCCTCCAGGAAATTCCGTGCGAGCGCGGGGCCGACCGGCGTCAGCACCGATTCCGGATGGAACTGGACCCCGTCGACCGGAAGCGAGCGATGGCGCACGGCCATCACCTCGTCCTCGAGGCATGTCGCAGAGACCTCGAGCTCATCTGGGACGGAGACTGCCGCGAGCGAGTGGTAGCGGCCGGCCTCGAATTCCGCGGGCAGGCCGGCGAAGATGCCGCGGCCGTCGTGGCGCACCGGGCTCGCCTTGCCGTGGACGAGCCGCTTGGCCGGACCGACCTCGCCGCCGAAGGCCTCGACGACGGCCTGATGTCCGAGGCAGACGCCGAGCGTCGGCACGTTCGGCGCCAGCCGCCTGACGATCTCGACGCTCGCTCCAGCGTCACGCGGCCGCCCAGGCCCGGGCGAGATAACGACGTGGCTCGGGACCAGGTCCGCGGCCATGTCCGCATCGATCGCATCGTTCCTCACGACCTTCACCTCGCAGCCAAGCGCCCCGAACAGATGAGCCAGGTTGTACGTGAACGAGTCGTAGTTGTCGATCAGAAGAATCATCGCCGAGCCTCGGCCAACTCGATCGCCAGCTCCAGGGCGGCCAGCTTCCGCAGGCACTCCTCGTGCTCGGCGGGCGGGTCGGAGTCGGCGACGATCCCCGCGCCGGCCTGCAGCAGGGCCATCCCGTCGTGCAGGACGATCGTGCGGATCGCGATGCAAGTGTCGAGGGTCCCGTCCGGAAGCGCATAACCGACGGCGCCCGCGTAAGGCCCGCGCCGATGGCCTTCGAGCTCGGAGATGATCTGCATCGCGCGCACCTTCGGCGCGCCGGAGACGGTGCCCGCTGGGAAGCAGGCGCGGAGCAGGTCGAAGGACGAGAGTCCGTCCTGCAGCTCTCCGGCGACCTCCGAAACGAGATGGGTGACGTGCGAGAACCGCTCCGGCTCGAGGAAGCGCTCGACGTGGACGGTCCCCGGCACGCAGACGCGCGAGAGGTCGTTGCGGCCGAGGTCGACGAGCATCACGTGTTCGGCTCGATCCTTCTCGGACGAGAGCAGACGCTCGGCATCGCCCGCGCCCGGCGCGGTCGTTCCGGCGATCGGGTTCAGGCTGGCGCGCCGGCCCTCGAGCTTGACCAGCGTCTCCGGTGAGGAGCCGACCAACGCGAGGCCGTCGAGCTCGAGGAGGAAGAGGTAGGGCGAGGGGTTGACCCGCCGCAGCGAGCGATAGAGCTCGAGCGCGGTCGCGGAGGTCGGTCGCTCGGCACGCTGCGAGAGGACGATCTGGAAGGCGTCGCCGGCCCGGATGTGCTCCTTCGCCTTGACGACGCTGCGCTCGTAGTCGTGACGCGACGGCAGCCGGCGCGTCGAGCCGGACCGCCCTCGCGAGCCGGCGGCCGCATCGGGCTGCGGACCGTTGAGCAGTTCCGTGACGACGGCCGGCTCGCCGCAGAGCACCTCGGCCATTCCGAGCCCGTGGTCGAAGCGGACAAGCGTGTCTGCGACGACGAACCGGCTCTCGGGCAGATCACGGCCCGCTCCAGGGAGAAGAACCGTCGGCTCCAGCATGGCCGCATGGTCGTAGCCGAGGTAGCCGATGACGGGCACCCCGAGGGCCTCGGCCTCCGCCAGGCCGACCAGCTTCGAGCCGGCGCCGACGAACGAATGCCGCCCAAGCCGGCCGTGCTCGACGGATTCCAGCAAGAACGAGCCATTGCCGTCGGCCTGCGTACGGCGCAGCCTCAGGTAGGCCCCGAGGGGGGTGAGGAGATCGGTGGAGACGACGGTGGTTGCGTTCATGGCAGGGCAAACAAAAAGACCCTCCGGCTGGAAGGTCTCGCGAGCGGAACGGGTGGTGTGCCTAGGTCAGGTCAGGCGACGCTCCCGCCACGCTCGTTGCGCCAGGTCCAGGCCCAGGTCTGCGTGGCAGGAGACATCCCTTTGAGGGTACGCGTGCGACGGCGCGGCCGTCAACTCCGTGATTAGGGATCGCCGCGATTCGGTAACGAAGCTGGCATGTATTCGAACCTGCTCGCACGCGCCGACGCGATCGGCGGCGATCGGATCGAGGCGCTGGTTCGGTTTCATCACCGGCGCAGGCTCGCGCGCGCAGGCTGGGGGAGAGCACTCGAGCCCTCGGCAAGGCTCTGGGCCGACGGCGACCCGCCGCCGCGCAGCGGCAACGACATCGAGATCCTGATCGACGGCGAGAGCTTCCTGCCCAGGCTCGCCGAGGAGCTCGCGCGTGCCGAGTCGCACGTCCACATCGCCGGCTGGTACCTCTCGACGGAGCTCGCGCTCGTGCGTGAAAAGGAGCGTCTCGTCCTGCTCGACCTGCTCGAGGAGCTTGCGCGGAAGGTCGACGTGCGCGTGCTCCTCTGGGCTGGAGCTCCCCTGCCGCTCTTCAGGCCGTCCCGGGCGGAGGTTCGTGATGTCGCGAAGCGCCTCCGCGGAGTCGGTGTACATGTCGGGCTCGACGCCAAGGAACGGCCGCTCCACTGCCACCACGAGAAGCTCGTGGTGGTCGACGACCGCGTTGCGAGCGTCGGCGGAATCGATCTGACGAGCCTGAACGGCGACCGCTACGACTCGAGCGCGCATCCGTGGCGCCCCGCGCTCGGCTGGCACGACGCGTCGGCGCTCGTCCGCGGCCCAGCCGTCGCGGACGTCGGCGAGCACTTTCGTTTCCGTTGGCAGGAGATCGTGGGCGAGGAGTTGCCGGTCCCGGCCACGCCTGCGGAGGCCGGCGAGCACGAGCTGCAGCTGGTCCAGACCATCCCGGAAAAGGTCTATCGGGCACGGCCGCACGGGGCGTTCAGGATTCTCGAGAGCTACATCCGCGCACTCTCCTCCGCCGAGCGGCTGATCTATCTCGAGAGCCAGTTCCTCTGGTCCCCCGAGCTCGTCGAGATCCTCGTCGGGAAGCTCAGGCAGCCGCCGCGGGACGAATTCCGCATCGTCGCCGTTCTACCGGCGCGTGCCGACAGCGGCAACGACGACAGCCGCGGACAGGTGGGCGTACTCGCGGCCGCAGACGCAGGGGCCGGGCGCTTCCTCGCCTGCGCGCTCTACTCCCGGGACGGCGCCGTCCGGGAGCCGATCTACGTCCACGCGAAGATCGGGGTCGTCGACGACCGTTGGCTGACGATCGGCTCGGCGAACCTGAACGAGCACTCGCTCTTCAACGACAGCGAGGTCAACCTCGTCAGCTGCGAGCCGGAGCTGGCCCGGGCGACACGGGAGCGCCTTTGGGCCGAGCATCTCGAGCTCCCGCTCGACCAGGTGACCGGACAAGAGCCCGCGCGGCTCGTCGACGAGCGCTGGTTCCCGATCGCCGAGGAGCAGCTCGATCGCCGTAATCGGGACGACCGGCTGACCCACCGGCTCGTCCGGCTCCCCGGCGCGTCAAGCCGCTCGAGGCGGCTGTTCGGCCCACTACAGGGGCTCGTGGTCGACGGGTAGAGGTCGGCCCGGCAGCGCAGGCGCCGCCGGGCCGAAAACAAAACAGCAGTTACTGGGCCTGGATCCTGCCGAAGAGCCCGTGTGACTCGTCGTCCGGCCCCGCCGTGAAGTAGAGCGCGTTCGTCGCGCCAGAAGCTGCGCCGTTACCGAAACCGAGGCCCCAGAGGCCGTCGATGGTCACGGGTTTGTGGTCGGCCGTTCGCAACTGGCCACGGTGTGCAAAGGAGCCGTCCGCCTGTGGCGCGTAGGCGTTGATCGTCCCGTCGCCGAAGTTGCCCACCAGCAGGTCGCCGCTGAAGCGGCCGAAGTTCGAGGGCGCCATCGCGAGTCCCCAGGGGGCGTTCAGCTGCCCGCGTGTGGCGACGCGGGTGACGAAGGTCCCGTCCGTCTCGAACTCGTCGACGAAGCCGAGGCTCTGTCCAGCCACCTCGTCATTGCCTCCGCTCTGTTTCGCGTAGGTGACGAACAAGTGGCCGCCGATGTTCTGGATCCCGAACGGCCCGTAGCCGGCCGGCAGACCCGGGTCGACGAAGGGCATGACGACCGGTTGGAAGTTCTTGTCGAAGACGTCGATGTGCCCGTTGACGAAGTCGGTCGCATAGAGGAAGTTGCTCGTGCCGACCGAGCCGATCGCGAGGCCCTTGTAGACGGATCCCGCCGCGGAGTTGTCGACGGGTGCTTCCGTCTGTGTCGACAGTGGCGGGGGCGGAACGCCCGGATTCCAGCCGCGGATAGTCCCGTCCTCGGTGGCGAAGATGAAGACGGCTCGGCCGCTCGCGCCGCCGCTCGAAACGACGAAGTCATTCGTCGGGTTCGCAACCGCGCCTGTCGGCGCATTCGGGACGCTGACGACGAGCGGCGTTGTCCCAAACTGCGCAACGCCGTCGCCGTTGTAGAGGGTCGACGTTCCGGTGCCGTTGTTCGCGACCCACCAGGGCGACGACGAGGTCGCCGTCAGCCCCCACGCGTTGACGAGGTTGGCATCCGTGTGGGCCGCAGGAATCGTCCCGTCGGAGACGAGGTTCGTGACGGTGTACGACTCCTGGCCGACGGCTGTCCCGCCCGGCGAAGACGCTGCCGTCAAGAGCAAGCCGAGCGCCGCGAGGACGCAGAGCGTGGCCGTCCGGCGGAATCGGCGGCCGAGAGAAAATCCTTGCATGTCTAACTCCCTTCCGATTGTCGAATCGGTCCCCGTATCTCGTACGCGTAGGAGCTGAGACCGGTTTTGCGAGCCGGCGGCCTGCCGCAGCCGCGTTGTTACGCTGGCTCGATGGCACGTTCGGTGATCGTTTCCGCCGTCCGAACCCCGTTCGGGAGGCTCGGCGGTGGGCTCAAGGACTACGAGGCGACGGAGCTCGGCGCTCACGCGATCAAGGCGGGGCTGGAGCGGATCGGACTCGAGCCGAACGAGGTCGAGTACGTGATCATGGGTCAGGTGTTGCAGGGCGGCGCCGGCCAGGCGCCGGCACGCCAGGCCGCGATCGCGGCGGGCCTGCCGATCGAGGTTCCCGCTGACACGATCAACAAGGTCTGCGCCTCGTCGATCCGGGCGATCGAGATTGCCGATTCGATGGTCCGCGCGGGCGACGTCGAGATCGTCGTCACCGGCGGCATGGAGTCGATGTCGAATGCGCCGTACGCGTTGAAGAAGGCACGGTTCGGCTACAAGCTCGGCGACGGGACGCTGATCGATCTGATGACCCACGACGGTCTGACCTCGAGCTTCGACGGCCGCCACATGGTCGAGCAGGCTTCGTTCGTCTCCCGCGAGCTAGGCATTTCCCGGGAGGAACAGGACGAGTGGGCGCTGCGCTCGCATCGGCGGGCGGTCAAGGCGCAGGACGAAGGCTTCTTCGAGGGCGAGATCGTTCCGGTCGGCGAGGTCTCCTTGGATGAAGGCCCGCGCCGCGACACCTCGATCGAGGCGCTGGCGAAGCTGAAGCCGGTCTTCGATCCCGAGGGCACGACCACGGCGGGCAACGCGCCCGGCGTCAACGACGGCGCGAGCTGCGTCGTCGTCTGCTCCGAGGAGTTCGCCAAGCGCCGCGGCCTCGAGCCGTTGGCGACGATCCTCGCTCAGGGTTACGTCGCAGACGAGTTCGCCTACCTCGCGCGCACGCCCGCGAAGGCGGGGGAGCAAGCACTTGCGAAGGCCGGCAAGTCGATCGACGACGTCGAGCGGGTCGAGGTGAACGAGGCCTTCTCGTCCGTCGCGCTCAACTCGGTGAAGATGCTCGGCGCCGATCCCGACCGCGCGAACGTGAACGGCGGCGCCGTCGCCCTCGGTCATCCGATCGGCGCCTCGGGCGGGCGGATCGTGACGACGATGATCAACGAACTGAGCCGAAACGGCGGCGGCCTCGGCCTGGCGGCTATCTGCTCCGGCGGGGGTCAGGGCGACGCGTTGCTCATCGAGGTCTGAGACCGGTTCTAGCACCGGCGACGTTGCCAACCGGGAGTAACGGACGCACGGGCAAAGCCCGCGCGTCCTCTTAACCGGCGTCGCAAGCGACGCCTCAGTTGCTCCGGCGGCGGCCAGGGCGACGCGTTGCTCATCGAGGTCTGAGACCGGATCTAGCGGAGGCTACGCGCTACTCCTTCAGGTCTAGCGAGCCTCGAGCTTCTCCTTCAACCGGTCGAAGTCCTTGCGGATCTCGTGCGAGGCCGCGTGCTCGACCACCGGGCGCATCAGCCGGCCGATCCCGCCCGGATCGGCCTCGGCCTCGATCTTCAGATGCGTTCCCTCACCGGTCTCCTCGAGGCGGTGGCGGACGGTGAATCGCACGGGGCCGGAGATTCCGTGCAGCGTGAACAGTCGCTCCGGCTCGAACTCCGTCACCTCCACCTCGGAGCGTGCGCGGCGGCCAAGAAACCGGCGCTCGTCCTGCAGGTGCGTACCCACTCCCATCTCCCCGTCAGAGATCTGATGCGACGAGAGCGCACTCGCCTGCCACTCCGGGACGTTGTCCGGGTCGATCAGGTACTCCCAGACCTGGTGCACGGGCTTGGCGATGTCGACGGAGAACTCGAAACGGACCACCGCGGCGCTTCACGTTAGCCTCTCGGCCGTGCGCTTTCAGCACGTTCTCGTCGTCGGCGCCGGTCAGATGGGCGGTGGCATCGCGCAGGTCGTCGCGGCTTCGGGCCGGCGGGTCTCGTTGCACGACGCCGCGCCCGGCGCGGTCGAGCGCGGGCTGGAGACGATGCGAAAGAGCTTGGGCAGGTTGGAGGAGAAGGGCGGCGCGCCTGCCGACGAAGTCCTCGCGCGCGTACAGTCGGTCGACGACCTGGTGCCCGCCGACCTGATGGTCGAGGCCGTCGTCGAGGATGCCGAGGTCAAGGAGGACGTCTTCCGCCGCGCCGACCGGACGCTGCCCGCGGAAGCGATTCTCGCCTCGAATACGTCTTCGATTCCGATCACCTCCCTCGCCAGAGTGACCCAGCGCCCCGATCGAGTGATCGGCATGCATTTCTTCAATCCGGTGCCCGTGCTCGAACTCGTCGAGGTCGTTCGGGGCCGCGAGACCTCGGACGAAACCGCCGACGCGATCATCGAGCTGGCGCGCGAGCTCGGGAAAACGCCTGCTGTCGCCAACGACTTTCCTGGCTTCGTCTCGAACCGGATCCTGATGCCTTACATCAATGAGGCCGTCTACGCGCTACAGGACGGCGTGGCCGAGGTCGAGGCAATCGACACGATCGCAAAGCTTGGCTTCGCTCACCCAATGGGACCGCTGGCGCTCGCGGATCTGATCGGGCTTGATACCTGTGTTGCAATCATGAAAGTCCTGCAAAACGGCTTCGAGGACGACAAGTACGCGCCCGCGCCCCTGCTTGAGGAGTACGTCGAGCAGGGGAAATTGGGGCGCAAGTCAAGAGAGGGCTTCTACATCTACTAGCTAAAGGCAACCGCCTTCCCGGCCGAAAGAAGGTTTGCCGTAGACACGAGGTTGGAGGTGACCTTGCGTCTTTTGCTCGTGGATGACGATCCCGGACTGAGAGCTCTGCTTCGAGCGACGCTCGACGCTGTCGACGTCCAGGTCGAAGAAGCGGAGGATGTTCCGTCCGCGCTGGCCGTCATCCGTCGGCGGCGCCCCGACGCGATCGTGCTCGACGTCAATCTCCCCGGGATGGATGGGCTCGCCTTTACCCGGCAGTTGAAGCACGACCGCGCGACGAAGGACATTCCGATCGTGATCTTGAGCGGCTCCGGCGGGGGCAATTCCGAAGCAGCGCTCGAGGCCGGCGCCGATTCGTTCCTCGGGAAACCGTTCAGCCCGCTGGAGCTGCTCGCGATCGTCGAGCGGCTCGCAGGTGGCCTGCACGGAATCCCATTCCGCGCGACGAAGAAGCGCGAGCCACAGGAGCAGCTGCTTCTTTATGCGCGCGATCTCAGACATCTGCTCGAGATCGAGCGCGGCCAGCGCCATCTCGTCGAAAACGCCTACCACGAGACGGTCGCCGCTCTCGCGACCGCTCTCGAGACCAAGGACACGGGCACGAGAGCTCACTCGCAGCGGGTGCAGCGGTACGCCCTGGAGCTGACGAAAGCGATCGACCCGACACTGATCGACGACCCGAGCACCGAGTACGGATTCCTGCTCCACGACGTCGGCAAGATCGGGATTCCCGACGGCATCCTGCTTAAGCCCGGGCCGCTGACCGAGGCCGAGCGGCGTCGGATGGAGACCCACACTGTGCTCGGCGAGCAGATGCTGGGCGGGGTCGCCTTCTTCCGGGGCGAGGGCTTGCGCGTCGTTCGGTCTCACCACGAGCGATGGGACGGCAGCGGCTATCCGGACGGGATCGGCGGCAACGAGATTCCTCTGGGGGCGCGGATCTTCGCCGTGGCGGACTCGCTCGACGCGATGACGAGCGACCGCCCTTACCGCCGGGCGATGAGCTGGGCGTCCGCCCGGCGCGAGATCCTTGCCGAGTCGAAGCGGCAGTTCGACCCGGACGTCGTCGAGTCGTTTGTGCTCCGCGAACGTTCGCTTCGCTCGATTCGGCGCGAGTTCGCCGACCTCGCAGCGTAGAGCGCGAGGCTTACACGGTCGGGCCCGCGGGCGCGGGCGCGGTGCTGGTTTGGTGCCAGAGCACGATCTTCCCTTTCCGCACGCGCACGATCGCGGTCGCCCGCTGCCCCGGCCCGTCGCACTTGCTCTTCGGCCGGTCGCCCAGGATGAAGGTTGCGCTGGTGGTGTCGCCGTTCGTCGTGATCGAGACGATCCGGCCCGAGCAGGGGAGGGCAGCGTTCCAGGCAATCGCTTCGGCCTGGGTGTCCAGGCGCAGCGTCGTTCCCGCCTGGACGATCTCGGCGCCCGGGGCGAAGAGCTTGGCGGCGTCCTCGTTGTCGCCGGTGTTGAGCTCCTGGCTCCAGGCGCGGACCACGCTCTCGGGGGACGGCGGCGTCGACCCGCAGCCCGTGAGAACGGCCGCGAAGAGGAGCGCAAGCGTCAGCTGAGGCCGCATCGGAGGCCCCGACTAATATCACGCTCGTGACGGTCGGAATCTCTGTGGGACCCTGGGAGTCGTAGGCTGGACTTCGAGCTGACTCCGGAGCAGCGCGAGATCCAGGCGTTGACGCGCGACTTCGGCGCAGAGAAGATCGAGCCGAACGCCGCTGAGTGGGATCGCGACCATCGCTTTCCTCGCGAGTTGTTCGGCGAGCTGGCCGAGCTCGGGTTGATGGGCGTTTGCGTGCCAGAGGAGTATGGCGGCGCCGGCGCCGACTTCCTCTCGTACATCCTCGTGCTCGAGGAGTTGTCGCGCGCAGACGCCGGCGTAGGCGTCACGGTCGCGGTCCATACGAGCGCCGTGACCCTGCCGATTCTCACGTTCGGCACCGACGAACAGCGTTCACGTTTCGTCCCGCCGCTCGCGCGCGGCGAGCACCTGGGATCGTTCGCCCTGACCGAGGCCGAGGCCGGATCCGATGCCGGTGCGCTCCGGACCAGTGCCGAGCCGTCGGGCGACGGCTGGCGCATCACGGGCGCGAAGCAGTGGATCACGAACGCGCGCTACGCGGGCACCGTTCTCCTGTTCGCTCGCACTGACCCCGAGACGCCGGGGGCCGGTGGTGTCAGCGCCTTCATCCTCGACGGCGATCACGTCCGAGTGACCCGGGACGAGGAGAAGCTCGGACTGAACTCCTCGATCACGAACGACTTCGTCGTCGAGGGCGCGATCGTCGAGCGCGACCGGCTCTTGCACGAGGAGGGCAAGGGGTTCCGAGTCGCAATGACGACGCTCGACGGCGGGCGGATCGGCATCGCGGCCCAGGCCCTCGGAATCGCGCAGGCTGCGTACGACGCGGCCCGCGCGTACGCCCTCGAGCGGCGGCAGTTCGGAAAGAGGATCGCGGACTTCCAGGCGATCCAGTGGAAGCTCGCCGATATGGCGACCGAGATCGATGCGGCGCGCCTGCTCGTCTATCGAGCCGCCGATCTGAAGCAGCGCGGCGAGCCCCACACCGAAGCTGGGGCGAAGGCAAAGCTGTACGCATCGGAGATGGCGAGGCGCCAGACGGGCGAGGCGATCCAGATCTTCGGCGGCTACGGCTACACGAAGGAGTTCCCGGTCGAGCGCTACTACCGGGACGCCAAGATCACCGAGATCTACGAGGGCACGAGTGAGATCCAGCGCCTCGTGATCGCGCGCTCGATTCTCGGTCTGACGGAGCGGGCGCTCGCCCAGGGCTAGGGATGTACACGCGCGTCACTCCGGGTCCCACCGCGCCCTCCCATGACGATCCTATTTTCGAAGTCCGTACGTGTCAGTGACGAGGATGTCGCGGGTGTGTGACTTCTCCTGATGAGCCGCAAACGAGACGAGCCGGTGCGCTTGACGCGGATCTACACCCGTGGCGGGGACGCCGGTAAGACGAGTCTTGGCGGCGGGAGCCGCGTCCCCAAGACCGATGCGCGGATCGAGGCGGTCGGCGAGGTCGACGAGTTGAACTCGCTCATCGGCTGGTCGCGGGCGATCGACGGCGCTCCCCTGGTGCTCGCGCGAATCCAGAACGAACTCTTTGACCTCGGCGCGGATCTTGCGACCCCCCCGAGCGCCGCCGGTGAGCGGCTGCGGGTGCCGCAAGAGCTGGTCGATCGGCTCGAGGCCGAATGCGACGTGGCGAACGCTCAGCTCGAGCCGCTCAAGTCATTCGTCCTGCCAGGTGGCACCGAGCTTGCAGCGCGCCTCTTTGTCACTCGCGCGGTCTGCCGGAGGGCCGAGCGCGCCGTGCTGAGAGTCGACGAAGCGAGCCCGCTCGTTGCCGTCTACCTGAACCGGCTGTCGGACCTGCTTTTCATTCTCGCGCGCGCTGCCAATGCACCCGCCGGCGAAATCCTCTGGAAGCCGGGCGAGTCGCCGCAACCATAGGCGGCGTCGATCCGACTCGGTCTCAGCCAATCGGCTTGATCGAGCCGCTCAGCACCAGACCCCGGGCCTGGAGTGGCGAGGGATCGTAAACCTCGACCTGGTAGCCGCTCTTCGGGTAGCTGAAGTAGACGCTCTTCGGTGCGCTGTTGTTGAACACGAGCAGGCCGCCGTGGTCGACGTTCGCCGAGACAGCACCGTCGCGGGCAGCCGCCCGGCTGAGCGCCGAGAAGGCCTGCTTTGTCGGGTAGGTCCCGACGGTGAGATAGTTCGGCGTCCGGTCGCCCACCTTGTCGGCCGAGGGCAAGTAGCGGATGTAGGTCCGACCGTCGGTCGTGCGGGTGAGCTCATAGGTGCCGTGCTTCGGGCCGGCCCAGTAGATCGGCTGGCTCGACTCCGACGCGAGTGACTTGAGTTGGGACTCGGAGACCGCCGCAGGCGAGCCGACCGGTGGCAGCGTCGTCTTACCGGCACCGTGGGTACGCAGCAGTAGCAAGGCTGCGAACAAGGTGAGCGCGACGACAAGTAGCGCGGCCAAGGCAAGAAGCAGCGCCCTCGTCTTCCCGTGGGTGCGTTCGGGCAGAGCGGGCCGTAGGCGGTCTGCGGCTGTTGTGTGCGGACTATCGTGCGCTTCCATCGGCGGGCTCCCTTGGGGCTTCGTCTCCGTGGCGGTCATTCGATGGTCATTCGAGGTTCTGCATTCGAGGCCTGCTGCTCGGCGTCGCCGTCCGGACTGTGCGTGGAGGAGAAACTCATCCTGTCGAGTGGGCTACGACAGAGGAATGACGGTGATCGATCTATTCACGAAAGTTGCCGTTCCGACCGTCCCCCTGTACTTCGCAGTGAACGTGTTGCTCCCCGCTGTCAGACCCGAGACGTAGAAGGTCCCGCTGGCCTGGACGGTCTGAGCCTGGTTGCCTCCATTGACGAAGCTGAAAGCCTGCGTATCCGACGCTGCCACCGTTGTTGCGCCCGATACGGCGAAGCCCATAAAGGCGCCACCCGACGAGCCCGCGTTCGTCTCTGAGGCAGTGACGATCACGAGCGCCTTGCCCGAGGCGGGAACGGTCACTGTGACCGCAGGCCCTGCGGTGGCGAGATCGGTATAGGTCGTGGAGGCCGTCCCCTGTGACGTCGCCACGGTGCTGCTTGCGGATCCTGCAGTGCCCGAGGGACCGGTGGCGCCAGTGGCGCCAGTGGCGCCCGTCGAGCCCGTCGAGCCCTGTGGCCCCTGAGGGCCCGTCGCGCCAGTTGCGCCGGCGGGGCCCGTAGGCCCCGTCGCCCCCGTGGCGCCTGTGGCTCCGGCGGCACCCGTCGCCCCGGTGGCACCTGTGGGACCAATCGGACCCTGAGGGCCGGCGGGACCCTGCGCGCCGGCAGGGCCCTGTGCTCCGGTGGCACCCGTCGCCCCCGTCGCGCCGGTCGCCCCGGTCGCCCCGGTCGCCCCGGTTGGCCCGATCGGCCCCTGCGGGCCTGCGGGACCCTGTGCGCCCGTGGCACCGGTCGCACCGGTATCTCCGGTGTCGCCCTTGGCGCCCTGAGGACCTTGTGCGCCCGTCGCCCCGGTCGCCCCGACCGGCCCTTGCGGCCCGGCGGGACCCTGTGCGCCTGCCGCGCCGGTATCGCCAGTGTCGCCTTTCGGGCCCTGTGGACCCTGTG
>Ga0307317_10000112_pt1 | contig 21485 bp, 21 predicted proteins | sample ER_DNA_357_FD_194498 | JGI IMG/M metagenome (GOLD analysis project Ga0307317, IMG submission 194498) | Bulk soil microbial communities from the East River watershed near Crested Butte, Colorado, United States - ER_DNA_357 | ecosystem: Environmental > Terrestrial > Soil > Floodplain | place...
CGAGCGCTCCGGCTAGGGCCTCGGCGTCTTTGATCCTGGCGCGACCGGCATACAATGTGGCCGGCCAATGACGCAAGTCGTCGACGACTCCCTCGAAGCCGGCAGAGAAGCCGCACGCCGGCATGCATGGCGCGATGTGTACGAGCTCTTGCGGCAGGCGGACAAGGACGGGGAGCTCACCGGGGACGATCTTCAGAACCTCGCTGAGGCCGCATGGTGGACCGGCCATCTCGAAGAGGCGATTGCGCTGCGCGAGCGCGCGTACGCAGCGTTCGTCGAAGCGGGAGACACCCGCCGAGCCGCCATGCTTGCCGTCATGATGTCCATGGACCACGCCGCCAGGGCGGCGATGTCGGTCTCGAGTGGCTGGCTTGCGCGTGCCGAGCGCCTGCTCGGCAACGAGACAGAAATCGTCGAGCGTGGACACCTCGCGCTCGCACGAGGGATGTATGCACTCGATATGGGTGAGCTCGACACGGCGAGCGTGGAATTTGGACGCGCGCAGGAGCTCGGCGCCCGCTTCCGCGACCGTGACCTCGAGGCGATGGCACTCGTCTTCAAGGGCACCGTGCTCGTCTCGAGGGGCGAGGTCACGGAGGGCCTCGCGCTTCTCGACGAGGCGACGGCCGCCGCCGTGAGCGGCGAGCTCCAGCCGCTTGCTACTGGAATGGTCTATTGCGTCACTGTCCATAGCTGCCAGACGCTTGGCGACTGCGGGCGGGCGGCTGAGTGGACCGAGGCGGCCAATCGCTGGTGCGATCGCCTGGACTTGAGCGGCTTCCCGGGCGCCTGCCGCATCCACCGTGCCGAGATCATGCGACTACGGGGCGAGTGGTCGGAGGCGGCAGAGCAAGCGATTCAGGCGTGCGAGGAGGTCTACGAGTACAACCGCTTTGTTACCGCCGCCGGCTTCTACGAGATCGGCGAGATCCGGCGCCGGCAGGGTGACTTTGCCGCCGCGGAGGAGGCGTACCGCAAGACGAACGAGCTCGGACGCAATCCGCAGCCCGGTCTCGCGCTCCTTCGTCTGGCGCAGGGAAAGGTCGATGCCGCCAGCACCGCTATCAAGCGAGAGCTGGCAGGTGAGTCGTTCGATCCGCTCGGCCGCGCACGTCGCCTCCCGGCACAGGTCGAGATCGCGCTCGCGACGGGCGAGATCCGGCGTGCGCGCGAAGCCGCGGACGAGCTCGAGAGGATCGCCGACGAGTACCGCGTCGGGGGGCGCCGCACTCCCGCCTTGGAGGGTACGGTTCAGCTCGCGTGGGGACAGATCCGGCTCGCCGAGCACGACTGGGAGGACGCTGCGACGGTGCTGCACAGCGCCCGCACGACGTGGGACAGGGTCGGTGCCCCGTACGAGACCGCCCAGGCGCGGATGCTCCTCGGACTTGCCTACCGGGGCGAGGGAGACGAGGACGGCGCTAGAGAGGAGTTCAAGGCGGCGAAAGCGACGTTTGAACGGCTCGGGGCGGTCCTCGACCTCCAGCGCGCCGCCGAGCTGCTCGGCGAGGCGGCGGCACATCGCACCTTCATGTTCACCGACATCGTCGACTCGACGAAGCTCGTCGAGGTGCTGGGCGAGGAGAAGTGGCGCAAGCTCCTAACGTGGCACGATCGCCGGCTGCGGGAGTTGATCGAGGAGGCGGGCGGCGAGGTGATCAAGCAAACCGGAGACGGATATTTTGCGGCATTCCAGACCTCGCCGGCCGCGATCGAGGCTGCCACGGGGATCCTGCGGGCGCTGGACGAGGAGCCTCTCGCCCCTGACGTCCGCATCGGCGTGCACACAGGGGGCGCGTTCCAGAAGGATGACGACGACTTCGCCGGCCAAGGTGTCCACATGGCCGCACGAATCGGCGCGCTCGCGGGCGGCGGCGAGATCCTCGTCAGCAGGGAGAGCGTCGACGGCGGCTCGCGCTTTTCGCTCTCCGAACCTCGCTCGGAGAAGCTCAAGGGCTTCGACGATCCCGTCGAGCTCGTCGCCGTCAAATGGCGCTGACACTCCGGAAGCTGACGCTGGCGCAGCATGAACGCGCCGGGCAGCCGGCCGTGTGCTCGGTCAGGTGACGGATGTCCACTTCCTGGGCGGCTCGGGACCGATTTCATCGAGAAGGAGAGCTGACCGCTAGCTCTAGTTGTTCGAATTAGCGACGAAGGCGACTGCAAAAAGGAGCGCCGCAGCAAGGCCGGCAGGTCCGACGAATGAGAGTAGGCGGCCGCGCCGGCGGTCGGCGACGAAGGCGAGCACGCAGACCGCGAGGCAAGCACTGATCGCTACCACGGTCAGTGCGTGAGCGTCATATGCCTCCCAGCGACTGATGCCGCCGCGCCGGTAGCTGTCCTCGCTGGCCGCGTAGTAGGTGAGATACCCCCCGGCGCCGGCGAACAGCATCGCCTCGCCGATAAGAGTCGCGGAGCGTCTGCCTGTCTCGCTGCGCCCGACTGCCGGCGCGCGCAAGGCCGTCCAAGCTGAATCGACGAGCAGGACGATCGTGAGAAGGAAGCCCATGCGAAGACGGTAATCCTGTCGGAGGATCACACGGCCACTTTCGCGACCCTTCCGCGCGTCCTTGGATTCAGGGCATGACACACCGGTGCGTCTTTTCCGCGTACGTTGACCGCATGGCGACAAAGGCGGCAACGGCCTGGGGCAAGGCGGCGGTGGTAGAGCAGCTCACGCTTCCGCAGCGGGCGGGTGGGAAGCGATTTTCGTCCCTCGTCGAGCTCCTGGAAAACGACAAGGGTGAGAAGCTCGTCCGCTTCGCCTATTCCACGGATGGACGCGTGAGGCGAGGGCCAGTCACGCTTCGGGCAGCGGACCTCGACCGGCTGCGGCACGAGCTCGCCGGATCACCCGGGCTCGCAGAGGCGTTGCGGATGGAGGCGGTGCCGGAGACAGCCTGATTCTGGGAACGCCAGGCAGCCCCTGACCGCGAGCCGTTTCGACGTTCACGAGGAGAGCGAGCGGCCTCTACCCTCGACGGTGCGAAGCCCTGCTTCTAAGAGGCCGTGGCGAGCGAACGCTCGCGGGCGGCGTCCACGAGCCCGGCGAGGATCAACGCGCCGTCGCCGGAGCCAAGCAGAGGATCGACCGCGTGCTCCGGGTGCGGCATGAGCCCCATGACGTTGCCGGCGGGGTTGCAGACGCCGGCCACGTCCGCCGCGGATCCATTCGGGTTCGTGCCCTCGGCGTAGCGCAGGACGATCTGTCCCTCGGTCTCGAGCTCTGCGAGGAGCTGCGGCGGAGCGAAGAAGCAGCCTTCGCCGTGTTTGACCGGAATCACGAGCCGGTCTCCAACCGCACAGCGCGCGAGGAACGGAATGTCACTGCGTTCCACCTGTACCTCGACGTCCTCGCAGACGAAGGCGAGGCTCTCGTTGGCGCGGAGAGCGCCGGGCAGGAGCCTCGCCTCGCAAAGGATCTGGAAGCCGTTGCAAATCCCGAGCACCGGGCCCCCGGCTGCCGCGAACTCGGCCACCGCGCGCATCGCGGGCGCGAACCGGGCGATAGCGCCGCAGCGCAGGTAGTCGCCGTACGAGAACCCGCCCGGTAGTACGACCGCCCCGACCTCGGGGAGCTCCGGCTCGGCGTGCCACACCATGACGGGGTCGGCGCCGAGCGCCCTGAGCGCCCAGGCCGCATCGCGGTCGTCGTTCGACCCCGGAAAGACGAGGACGCCGACGCGAGGCTTGTCTACCTCAGCCATCTAGCTGGTTGGTCGGTAACTGGCCGGATAATTGTCGATCAGCCATCTAGCTCGATCTCGTAGCTCTCGATGAGCGGATTTGCGAGCAGGCTCTCGCACATGCGCTCCACCTGCGCGCGTGCGTCCGCCGACGTGGCCGCGTCCACCTCCACGTCGATCAGGCGGCCGACTCGAGCCTCACCGACGGGAAAGCCGAGGTGGCGGAGGGAGCTCTCCACGGCTTGGCCCTGCGGATCTCGGATCCCGGTCTTCGGCCGCACGAGCACGGTCGCCTTCACGAGAGCACCACGTTCGGATCCGACGAGTACTCCTCGAACGGGAGGCCGGTCAGCCGCTCGAAGGCTTCCAGATAGCGGGCGCGCGTCCCCTCGACCACCTCGTCCGGGAGCTCCGGCCCGGGCTCCTGCTTGTCCCACCCGAGCGTCTCGCAGTAGTCCCGGACGTACTGCTTGTCGAACGAGGCCTGGGGTCGGCCCGGCTCGTACTCGGCTGCAGGCCAGAAGCGCGACGAATCCGGAGTCATGAGCTCGTCGGCGAGGACGAGCGTCCCGTCCGCGTCGAGCCCGAGCTCGAGCTTCGTGTCGGCCAGGATGATTCCCCGCTCGAGAGCATACGCGGCGCCGTGCCGATAGATCTCGAGCGAGACGCGCTCGGCGTGCGCAAGGAGCCCGGCTCCGACGAGCTCCGCCGCCCGCTCGCGGTCGATGTTCTCGTCATGGCCGGTGTGGGCCTTCGTCGAGGGAGTGAAGATGGGCTCCGGAAGGCGGTCGGACTCCCGTAGGCCTTCGGGGAGGGCATGCCCGCACACCGAGCCTGTGGCCCGATAGTCCTTCCAGCCTGAGCCGGCGAGGTAGCCGCGGACGACACATTCGAGCGGGAGCATCTCGAGCTTTTTCGCCTCGGTCGAGCGGCCATCCGGCCGAAGCGACCGGAGGTGATTTGGGACGATGTGGCTTGTGCGGGCGAACCAGAAGCCGGAAAGCCCAGTGAGGACGCGACCCTTGTCTGGGATCTCCGTCGGGAGAACGACGTCGAAGGTCGAGATGCGGTCGCTCGCGACCAGGAGCAGCCGGTCTGCATCGAGCTCGAAGATCTCGCGCACCTTCCCGCTCGCGACGTGAACAGCGGCTTCAGGCATGGACGGTTTCCTCCTTGGATGTGGTCAGGGCGGCGAGCCGCTCGAAGATCGCGCCTACGTGACGAAGCGCCTCGCCGAGGTCGAAAGCGCGATCGAAAACGGACGGGTCCAGTCGGCCGGCGATCTCCTCGTCCGACTCGAGCAGCTCGCGGAAGTCCCGCTCCTCGTCCCACGCTCGAAGGGCGTTTCGCTGCACCAGGCGATAGGCGTCGTCGCGGGAGAGTCCGGCGCCGACGAGCGCGAGCAGAACCTGCTGGCTGTAGACGAGCCCGTGCGAGCTGTCCAGGTTACGGCGCATCCGCTCCGGATCGACCACGAGGCCTTCGACGAGCCACGCGAACCGGTCGAGCATGTAGTCGAGCGCCAGGAACGCATCCGGCAGGACGACGCGCTCGGCGCTCGAGTGGGAGATGTCGCGCTCGTGCCAGAGAGCCACGTTCTCGAGGCCGACCGCGGCTGCGGAGCGCACTACGCGTGCTAGTCCGCACAGGCGCTCGGCGACGATCGGGTTTCGCTTGTGCGGCATTGCCGACGAGCCCTTTTGACCAGGGCGGAACGGCTCCTGGACCTCGCGCACCTCTGTACGGGCGAGATGTCGTATGTCGGTCGCGAAGCGCTCGATCGATGCGGCGCAGAGAGCGAGGGTGGAGAGGAGCTCAGCATGGCGGTCGCGCGGGATCACCTGGGTCGACGCGGGCTCGCAGGCCAGGCCGAGGCGCTCGCAGGCGATGCGCTCGACCTCCGGGTCGCCGCCGCCGTAGACCCCGACCGCCCCAGCAAGCTTGCCGACCCGGATTCCGTCCAGCGCCCGCACGAGCCGGTGGCGGTCCCGCTCCAGCTCGAAGGCCCAGCCGGCCAGCTTGGCTCCGAACGTGATCGGCTCCGCATGGACGCCGTGGGTGCGACCCACCATTGCGGTGTCGCGGTGCTCCTCCGCCCGGGCCACGACCGCCGCGAGCGTGCGCTCGAGCCCGTCGAGGACGAGCTCGCCAGCGTCCCTGGCCTGAAGTGCCAGGGCCGTGTCGAGAACGTCCGACGATGTCAGCCCGTAATGCAGCCAGCGGCCGACGGGCCCCAACTCTTCCTGGACGGCATCCACGAAGGCGGCGAGGTCGTGCTGCGTCAGCACCTCGATCTCGGCGACGCGCTCCGGCGTTGGAGCCTTGGCACGCTCCCGGATCTCGGCCAGAGCGTCGCCCGGGACTACGCCGGCCGTGGCCCAGCCCTCGAGCGCGGCAAGCTCCACCTCGAGCCACCGCGCGAGCTTCCCCTCGTCCGACCAGATCGCGTTCATGGCCGGACGGGAGTAACGCTCGATCACCCGTCCGATTGTAGTGGGGGTGCAGGCGGGCGACTTCCGGCCGGCGCGAATGGTCTGAATCCAACGCCGTGGACGGTGCGTATCGTGAGGCGGCGATGGCCAGGCATACGCTTCTTCTGATCGAGGACGAGGAGTCCATCGCGGAGCCGCTTCGGCTCGCGCTGGAACGGGAGGGCTTCGAGGTCTTCTGGGCGCCGACTGCGGCTGCGGGGCTCGAGGCTTTTCGGTCGCAGGCACCGGAGGTCGTCCTTCTGGACCAGATGCTTCCGGACAGTGACGGCCGCGACGTCCTGCGTGAGCTGCGTTCCTCGTCGACGGTGCCCGTGATCATGCTCACCGCCCGAGGGGAGGAGATCGACCGCGTCCTCGGCCTCGAGCTCGGAGCCGACGACTACGTCACAAAGCCCTTCAGCGTCGCCGAGCTCGTGGCTCGGCTTCGGGCGGTGCTTCGCCGCGCGACGGCGCCGGCCCCCGAGCGCGACGCCGGCCTGGAGGTCGGCGACGTGTCGCTCAGCCGCGAGACCAGGATGGTGAGCCGCTCCGGGGAGGCGATCGAGCTGACCGTCAAGGAGTTCGACCTGCTGGCCGTGCTTCTCGAGAATGCGGGCAGAGTCGTCCGACGAAGCGATCTGATGCGGGAGGTCTGGGACACGAGCTGGCTCGGTTCGACCAAGACCCTCGACGTGCACGTCAGCTCCCTTCGCAAGAAGCTCGGCGACGACCCGGGCGACCCGCACTACATCCACACCGTGCGTGGGGTCGGGTTTCGGTTCGCCTCGGCGCGCGAGCTGGTCGGGTGAGCTTCCGGGCCAGGCTCGTCCTCGCCGCCGCCTACCTCCTGACCGCGGTCGTCCTCGCGCTCGAAATCCCGCTCGCGTTGAACGTCGACCGCCGGGCCACGTCCGAGTTCCAGTCGGGAGTACTCGGAAATGCCGCCATCCTTGCCGCCCGGGTCGCGGATCTCGTTGCCGCCTCGAACGGCCGGACCGCCGTCCCACGCCCTTCGGCGGCGCTGGAGCGGATCGTCGCCGGGACGCCGCGGGCCGACGGTGAGCGGATCCTCGTTGTCGACGAGGGCGGCCGGCTCCTCGCCGACACGGCCGGCCGGGCGGACGTCGGCACGGTCTACGCAACCGGTGAACGGCCGGAGCTCGTGGAGGCCCTCCTCGGACGCATCGACACGAGGCGCCGTTTCAGCGAGACGCTCGGAGAGGAGCTCTTGCTCGTGACCGTCCCCGTGGTCGACCAGGCGCAAGTGGTGGGAGGCGTGCGCGTGGCCGCCTCGACTGCGGCGGTCGATGCGAGCGTTCGCCGGAGCTGGCTCCGGCTCGCTCTGATCGGCGTGGCGGTCATCGCCGCGGGCCTCGCACTTGCCTGGTTCCTGGCTGGAACGGTTGCGGGGCCGGTCAGGCGCCTGGTCGCGGCGGCGGACCGGCTTGGTCACGGTGACCTCGACGCAAGGGCATCCGAGGGCGGACCGCGCGAGCTCGACACGCTCGCACGCGCCTTCAACCGGATGGCCGAGACCCTGACGGCGAACGTCGCCGCACAGCGAGGCTTCGTTGCGAACGCCTCGCACCAGCTTCGGACGCCCCTGACCGGCCTCAAGCTGAGGCTCGAGGCGATCCGGAGCGAGGGCGGCGAGGCAGCGGAGCAGGCGGCGAAAGCCGACCTCGAGGTCGACCGGCTGGGAGCGCTCGTTGACGACCTGCTCGAACTGGCCCGCGCCTCCTCCTCCGAGCCCGAAGGCCGGAGCGTCGACCTGGGCGAGCAGGCGGCCCGCGCCGTGGAGCGCTGGCGAACGCCCGCCGAGCAGGCACGCCAGACGCTTCGCCTGGAAGCGACGGCCGCCACGGCAGGCGTCTGGGCGGATCCGGCCGACGTGGCACACATCCTCGACAACCTGATCGAGAACGCGGTGCGGTACAGCCCTGCCGGCAGCGACATCGTCGTGACAGCGTCGAGTGGGCGGGCCGGCCCCTACCTCAGCGTCTCGGACAACGGCCCCGGAATCCCTCCTGCAGACCGCGACCGCGTCTTCGACCGCTTCTATCGTGGTGCGAACGGGCGGCGCAGCGGTCCCGGGACTGGGCTGGGATTAGCGATCGTCGCCGAGCTGGTCGAGCGCTGGAACGGGCGCGTTCGGCTCGTCGAGGGCCCGGAAACCCGGATCGAGGCGAGCTTCCCGCCGCCTACCGTTCCTTAACGATCGCCTTGCCGGGCGGGAACCTGCCGGGTGCTACCTTCGGGGCGTGAAGCGAATTCGCCCATTGCTCCTGGCATTCGTGGGGCTCTGCCTGCCGCTCGGGCTCGCCCTGGCCGTCTACCTGACGTCGGCGCGATCACTGGCCGCGCCCCCACCGATCGGCGCCGTCCCCACGCAGATCGCCAAGGCGAGCCCGAAGGCCCCGACCGCGACCAGCAAGGCGAAGAAGCGCGAGGACAGGTCCGGGAACTGCGATGAGGCCGAGCACGCGAGCGATCCCGAGTGCACTGGGGGCACGGCGACCTCGGGTGGCGGCTCGACGGGCTCCGATGACTCCTCCGGCTCAGGCTCCTCCGGCTCAGGCTCCTCCGGCTCGGGCTCCGACGACTCCTCGGGTTCAGGATCCTCTGGCTCATCCGGTTCGGGATCCGGGGGATCCGGATCCGACTCGAGCGGCAGCGGCTCCGGTGACGACTAGGCCGCGCAGCCGGCCTACCGTCTCTTAACCCAAGCCTGGGCGGACCCTTCCGAAGTCGAGCCCGGGCTTTCCCCGGCGCTTCCTAGTCTCGAGGCATGCAGTCAACAGCTTCGAGAAGGAGGTAGGAAATGCGTCTTCTAAACAAGGTGATCCTTGCTCTTGCCGTCGTCCTGGCGATCGGCGTCGGCGTTGCCGTAGCCGCCGCGATCACGTCTACGAGCTCTGCCGGGACGGGGACGACGGACGGCGCCACGACGATCGGTGGGACGTCCTCGACCCTGGAGGATTCCACGGCGCCCGCTCAGACCGGCACCGGCGACGTCAGTGGCCCTTGCGACGAGGCCGAGCACGCCAACGACCCACAGTGCTCGGGCGCACAGACGACTGAAGACAACGACGATGTCGCGGGCGTGGACATGAGCGGGCCCTGCGACGAGGCCGAGCACGCTGATGACCCGCGGTGCACCGGCGCACAGACGCGGGGAGACGACGACGAGAACAACTCGGGCCCGTCGGAGAACTCCGGTCCCGGTAACGCCGATGAGGACTCGGAGGACAACTCCGGCCCCGGTAATGCGGATGAGGATTTGGACGACGACTCGGGCTCGGGCGAGTCAGGGCACTCCGGCTCGGGCGAGGACGACTCGGGCCACTCAGGTTCCGGGTCCAACGGCTAGGAGCGTCTCGACTTGCAGTGTGGAGGCCCCGCTCAGGGGGCCTCCGCTCTTCTAGAGCTCGAGCTGCGGCCGCCGCGGCGGGTCCGGGTAGCCCCCGCCCTGGCCGAGGATCTTCGCCGCGAGGATCGCAGCATTTTTCGCGCCGTTCAGCGAGACGCAGGCCACCGGCACGCCGGGTGGCATCTGCACGATCGCCAGGATGGCGTCGAGCCCGCCCGCCGCGGTCCTCGAGGAGACGAGCGGGACACCTATGACCGGGAGGTCCGTGTAGGCGGCCACGGCTCCGGGGAGGGCCGCGGACATCCCTGCCGCAGCGATGATGACGCGGACGCCGCGGAGGGCGGCCGTCGAAGCGTACTCGGCGACGCCGCGCGGATCCCGGTGGGCGGAGAGGACACGAAGCTCGTGGGAGATGCCACGCTCGTTCAGCTCCTCTATCGCAGGATCCATCGAATCGCGGTCGGACTCGGACCCGATCAGGATCCCGACGAGCGGTCCTGTTGCCTCGAGCTCCTCGAGAATCGGAAGCGAGGCCGGAACCTCATGGAGACCGCCCTCAGCGTGCAACCGCCACCGTCCTCGCACCGATGTCGGTCCTGAACTGGGCCCCATCCAGGCGAATGTGGTCGAGTGCCGCATAGGCCTGCTCGCGAGCGTCGCTGAGCGACGGGCCCACGGCGGTCACGTTCAGGACCCGGCCGCCCGCGCTGAGCAACGCGCCGTCGCGGAGCGCGGTGCCGGCATGGAAGACGAGCCCTCCGGCGGTTTCTGCCTCCTCGATCCCGGACAGCGCGCTCCCGACTTCAGGTGCGTCCGGGTACCCCGGCGCAGCCAGGACGACCGTCGCCGCCGCGCCGTCGGCCACGTCCACCGAGGCGCCGGCAAGGTCGCCGCGGGCCGCTCCCGCCAGGGCGTCCAGCAGATCGCCTTCGAGCAGCGGCAGGATCGCCTGCGTCTCCGGATCGCCGAAGCGGCAGTTGAACTCGAGCGTTCGGGCGCCGTCCTCCGTCAGCATCAATCCTGCATACAGGAGCCCCACGAACGGGCTTCCGCGCTTCGCGAGCTCGTCGAGCACGGGCCCGTGCACGGCTTCGACCAGCTCTTCCCGATCGCGGGCGGACAGGAAGGGAAGGGGGGCATAGGCGCCCATCCCGCCGGTGTTCGGGCCTTCGTCGCCGTCGCGGAGACGCTTGGCGTCCTGGGCTGCGGGAAGGGCCACGGCTACGGCGCCGTCACAGAGAGCGAAGAGCGACACCTCCTCGCCTTCCAGGAGCTCCTCGACCACGACGCGGTCACCAAGTGCCTGGGCGCGGGGCCACGCGGTCTCGACCTCCGCGTCCGTCCGGCAGACGAAGACACCCTTTCCCGCGGCGAGCCCGTCAGCCTTGATCACACAGGGCGCTACCGGCTCGACGAGCTCGCGCGCTGTTGGGACTCCCGCCGACTTCATGACGTCCTTCGCAAACGACTTCGACCCCTCGATCATGGCGGCCGCGCCACTCGGGCCGAAGACCGTGACCCCGCCATGGCGAAGGTTGTCGGCCACCCCCGAGACCAGGGGGGCCTCGGGCCCGATCACGACGAGGTCGATCCCGCACTGGCGGCAGAGCCCGAGCAGGCTCTCGGCGTCCTCGGCGCGAACCGGATGGCACGTTGCATGGCGCGCGATACCAGGGTTTCCGGGAGCAGCGTGGAGCTCCCCGAGGTCCGCGCTCTGCGCAAGTTTCCACGCCAGCGCGTGCTCCCTTCCACCCGAGCCGACGACGAGGACATTCATGCGGTCGAGTTTAGTGAGGCACCCGGGTGTTTCAAAGACGCGCCAGGTCAGGTACAACACGGGCCATGCGCGACCCCGGCCTCGCCCGCCACGACTGGGAGACCGAATGGGCCGAGCTCGAGGAAGATCTCGAGGATTCGCCCCGGGAGGCGCTGTCGGAGGTCGGCGACCTGATCGAGCGGATGCTCGAAGAGCAGGGGGTTCCGATCCACGACGAGATCGCGGACGACGGGATCCCACACGAAGTGGTTGCGGACTACGTGGAAGCACGGCGCATCACCGAGTCGGTCGAGAAGGGCGAGAACGTCGATCCGGGCGACATCGGGTCGGCGATCCGGCTCTACCGTGAGCTGTACGACTTCCTGATCAACCGCATCGCCGAGTAGTAGATCGGGCTCGGGCTCGTGCTCGAGGTCGCGCTCCTCCTGGCCTTCTTTGCCCTGGGCCTCGCGACGCAGCGGATCTCCCTGGCGGAGTCGCTTCGCGAGCGGACCTGGACGGCGTACTTCTGGACGATCACGCCCGTACTGGTCTTCTATGCATTCTCGACCGTCGGCGTCGATCGCGAGCTGGCCCTTGCTCTTGGCGCAGCCATCGGAGCCTCGTGGCTCGTGCTCGGGATCTCGTACGGCTACGCGGTCGCCGTCAGCGAGGAGCGGGATGAGCGTGGGGCACTCACGCTCGCGGCGGGCTTCCCGAACACGGGGTTCGTTGGCTTTCCGCTTGCCCAGATCGCGCTCGGAAATCCGGGCCTCGCGCTCATGGTGGTCTACGACCGGTTGGCCTGGCTCGTTCCCGCGACGGCTGTGTCGACCACGATCGCGCGCCTCCACGGGAACCGAGACGCCGGGGAGCGTGGCCGGCGCCGTCTTTGGCTCCTGGCCGGGAATCCCCCGCTCCTTGCCGCGTTGCTCGCCATTGGCTTACGGTTGGGCGACGTCGAGGTGGGCGGCGTCGCGGAGACGCTCGGGCGCGTGGCAGGGGCGCTCGTTGGGCCGGCCGGGTTCTTTCTCCTGGGGCTCGCGCTCCCGCTCGAGCGCCCTTCCCATGATCTCGCCGAGCTTCGTCGCGCCTCGGGTGTCCTCGCGATTCGCTTCGGCGTCGCGCCGCTTGCCCTCTACGGGCTCGGGCGGGCAATCGGTGCCGAGATCCCGAGCGCGTTCCTCCTCGGCGCCGCGATGCCCAGCGCCTTCCACCTGCTCATCTTGGCGCGGGTCTTCGATCTCCGGCCGCACCTCATGCGGTTGCTCGTGCTCGGCTCGACGGTGCCGGCGGTGGCCGCCGTCGTGGCAGCCACCGCGGTCCTCCGTTGATCCGGTTCTACAACACGGAGTTGGTCCAGGCCCGGGCGTCCGGAGCGAGCGTCCAGCCCCAGTTCGGACCCGAGATGGCTCCCCGGTATCGCGTCCCGCGCCAGTACTTCCGGATCCAGAGCGAGTACGTTCCGTCATACCGGTGGGTGAGGATTCCCATCATCCGCTTCCACCCTCCGTAGCGAAACGTGTCGAGGTACACATTCCGCCCGTACTTGTCGAGCGGAACGCCGGCGGGCGTACTGTCGTAGCCGTAGATCGGCTTCCCGTGGAAGCTCGCCTGGCCTGTGATTCGCTCGCTTCGCCACTTACAGCAGACGGCTCGAAGCGTGAGGCTGGTGGGCGCGCCGTGCCAGCGCGAGAAGCGAAGCTCGACCGGGTAGCCCTGGAGGCGGCGCCACTGTTGCAGCGCCCAGAACGTCCCGTCCGGGGTTTGCCAGATCATCGCTCGGAGCGGCAAGCTGATGGCTCCGGTGCGTGCGGCGACGTTCGGCGCCTCTAGGCGCGCCCCGTAGCGGAGCGCACCGGTGGGGGCTACCTTCGCATAACGCCTGACGCCTGACTGCGTCGACCAGCTGATCTCTGCTGCGCCGAGAGCGCTCACTTCCAGGGTGGGATTCTTCGCCGCCCACGCGATCTTCACGGATGCATCGGCGTTGGTCCCACCTAGGAGAAATGCGCCCATGGCGAATACGGCCGCCGTGGCCCGAAATGTGCGGCTCATTTTTTACCTCCGACCTTGGGGGGTCTGGGCTCGAGGAGTCTTAAGGGCGAGCCTCAGGAGGGTGCAGTCCCTTTGTGAGGGTTCTGTCGTGAAGCTGTGAACCCTCTCCAAAACTGAGACAGAGTTTGCGGCTCCGTTTCTCCATCGGGCATCGTCGTTTGCCCGCGGCGGTGGTCGCTTGACAGTCGGGCACGGCCCCCGTAAGAACCGCGCTACCGGCAGCGCCTTCCCGGGCGCAGATAAGGAGGCGTTTCGTGGCGACAAAGGCGAAGAATCGACCTACGGACCTCGAGCAGTTCGTCGCTACCGAGGGTCGCGACGAGCAGATCGCGGCGATCCGACAACGGATCGACGCGGAGGGGATCCAGTACATCTACTTCCAGTTTCCGTCGGTCACGGGCCGGATCATGGGGAAGGGCGTCCCTGCCGCCCACTGGGAATCGATCGCACGCAAGGGTTTCCAGCTCGTGTACGGCGCGACAGCCAACCTCTTCACCGACCGCCACGACAACTACATCGGCTATGGGCCCGAGGCCGCCGAGCTCGTCGGCTTGCCGGAGCCCGATACCTTCATGCCCCTCCCCTGGGACTCCCGCATCGCACGGGTGTGGTGCATGTGCTTCCGAAATCGGGAGGAGCGCGAGGATCCGGGCGCGTTCCTAACGTCGGACTGCCGCGGAAACCTGAAGCGCCTCCAGGCCGCCTTCGAGGAGGAGACGGGTCTTCACCTTCGCGCCGGCACCGAGCCCGAGATGATGTGGCTCAAGCTGAACGACGATGGGACGCCGTCGGTCGAAGGCGTCACGAAGCCGTACTGCTACCACATCGACCAGTTCTCGGAGCTCCAGCCGATCATCCACAAGGTGGTCGAGTACAGCCAGCAGCTCGGCCTCGACATGATCCAGGGCGACCACGAGGACGCTCCCGGGCAGATCGAGCTGAACTTCGGGTTTGACCGCGCCGAGCAGACGGCCGACAACCTGTCGACCTTCCGCCAGGTCTGCAAGCAGGTGGGCCGCGAGCTCGGGGCCTTCCCCTGCTTCATGCCGAAGCCGTTCATGGGCGTCTCGGCGAACGGCTGCCACCACAACATCTCGCTCTGGCGTGGTGAGGAGAACGTCTTCATGCCCGAGGGCGCGGACCAGCAGAAGCCGAGCGAGATCGGCCGCTTCGCGATCGGCGGCATCATCGAGCACCTCGGAGCGCTGACTGCGGTCACGGCGTCGACCGTGAACTCGTACCGCCGCCTCTGGGATACGGGGTTCTGGGCCCCCGTCTTTGCCGACTGGGGCTACCAGAACCGGACGACCGCGCTTCGTGTCTCGGCACCCGGGAGGTTCGAGTACCGCTCCGTGGACTCGGCCGTCAACCCGTACCTCTCCATGGCCACTCTCATCGTGGCCATGCGGGACGGGATCGACCGAAAGCTCGACCCGGGTGAGCCCGAGGAGCGGAACATCTACGAGGCGATGGAGGCCGGCAAGGAGGTACGGAAGATCCCGATGACGTTCGGCGACGCGCTCGACGCGCTCGAGGCCGACGAGGTCGTCAAATCCGCGCTACCAGGCGACATGTACCGTGTCTTCATGCACTACAAGCGGGACGAGTGGGAGCGGTATTGCGCCCAGGTCAGCGACTGGGACGTGCAGGAATACCTCGACGTTTTGCCGTAGCCAGACGGAAGGATCAGAGCCAGTTCATGTGCGGAATCGCAGGGATCATCTACCGGGACGGGCCGCATGGGATCGGGCGGGACATGACCCAGATGCTCCAGTCGATGAAGCACCGAGGGCCCGACTCGACCGGCTTCGCCCTCTACGGACAGAGCAACGGCGACGGCCACTTCATCATGCGCTACACGCTCGCCGACGCGAACGACGCGCGTGACTTCGAGTTCGACGACCGCATCGACCGCCATCAGGACCAGGTCCTCCAGCGTCTGAAGGCGCTCGGCGCGAACGTGAAGGACGTCGCGGAGGAGACCGACTACGCCTATCGCGTGACGTTCGAGTTTCCCGGCGACCGCCTCAAGGAGCTGACCGATCGAATCGAAGACATCTCGGGAGCCGAGGTGCTCTCGCTCGGCCACTCACTCGAGATCATCAAGGACCTCGGTGACGCTGACAGCGTCTGCGACCAGTACGAGCTCGGCGGGTTCAAGGGGACGCACGCGATCGGCCACGTCCGGATGGCAACCGAGTCGGACGTCGACATCTCGGGCGCGCACCCCTACTGGGCTTACCCCTTCACCGATGTTGCGGTCGTACACAACGGCCAGCTGACCAACTACTTCCAGTGGAAGCGCCGGCTCGAGCGCTCGGGGCACCGGTTCCAGTCGGAGTGTGACTCGGAGATCATCGCGGTCTACCTCGCCCAGAAGATGAGCGAGGGGGCCTCTCTCGAGGACGCCATGCGTGACTCGCTCGAGGAGCTCGACGGCGTCTTCACCTACATCGCGGTGACGGAGGACGCGCTCGGCGTGGCGAAGGACGAGATGGCCGCGAAGCCACTCGTCCTCTACGAGACTGACGACCTGGTCGCGCTCGCCTCCGAGGAGATCGCGATCCGGGCGATCGTCGACCGTGAGATCGACACGTATGACCCGTACGAGGGGGAGGTCATGGTTTGGGCTCGGTAACCGGCGAGAGCCGCATTACGTACGACGCGCGCGGTCTCTCAGAGCCGCACGCCGAGGTTCCCCAGGTCTCGGAGATCCAGGGTGAGACCGCGAGTTTTGATGCCCACGACCTTTCGACCCGGCAGATCAATCTCGAGCTCCGCTGGCTCCTCTATGAGCAGGGCATCAACGAGGTCACCGTCCGAAACCCGGGCTCGAAGCACTCGCTCGGGGTCGGGATCTTGACTCGATGCAAGATCACCTTCGAGGGCTCCCTCGGCTACTTCGGCTGCGGTCTCATCGACGGGCCGGAGATCCGGATCACGGGCCGCGTCGGCTGGTCGTCGTGCGAAAACATGATGTCCGGTGTCGTCGTCGTCGACGGGAACGCAGGCTCGCTGACGGGCGCGGCCTTCCGGGGCGGCGATCTGGTGATCAAGGGCCAGGTCGGCGCGCGAACGGGTATCGACCAGAAGGGCGGCACCATCATCACGATGGGCGACGCCGGGTCGATGACCGGCTTCATGATGCAGCGGGGCCGCCAGATCATCTGCGGCAACGTCGGCCCGGGGCTCGGAGACTCGATGTACGACGGGACGATCTACGTTGCCGGCAAGGTCAAGGCGCTCGGGATCGATTGCGTGCCGGGCGAGTGGGACGAGTCCGACACCGAGTTCGTGCAGCGAAAGTTTCGAATCTACGGTCTCGGCGACCCGCCCGAGTTCCAGAAGTTCGTCTGCGGCAAGATGCTCTACAACTACGACAACCTCGAGCCTTCCGAGCGGAAGCTCGTCCTCTAGGAGCGCGCAACATGACGACCAGCGACCGCTACGACCAGGTCGGTGACAACATCGGCAAAGACCAGCCCGACCGGCGCACCGTCCTCGGCCGGAGCCCGATCTTCACCCCGGAGGTTCTGAACGACATCCACATGAAGGCCGACCTCGGCCGCTATCGGATGCGGGGCTTCTCGATGTTCAAGAAGATCCCGCACTGGGATGACCTCATGTTCATGCCGGGCACGTTGACCCGGTTCGTGATCGAGGGCTACCGCGAGAAGTGCGAGACGAAGACGATCCTCGGAGCGCGGTTCGCGAAGAACCCGATCGAGCTCGACATCCCGGTCTACATCACGGGTATGAGCTTCGGGGCGCTCTCGCTCGAGGCGAAGATGGCGCTGGCGAAGGGCGCCTCGATGGCAGGAACCGCTACATGCTCGGGCGAGGGCGGGATGATCCCGCCGGAGCGCGATCTTTCCACAAAGTGGTACTACCAGTGCATCCAGAGCCGGTACGGGTTCAATCCGCACCACCTGATGCTCGCGGACGCCTGTGAGTTCTTCATCGGACAGGGCTGCAAGGTCGGCCTCGGCGGGCACCTGATGGGCCAGAAGGTGACCGAGCAGGTCGCGGAGATGCGCTCGCTGCCGCCGGGAATCGACCAGCGCTCGCCGGCGCGCCATCCGGACTGGCTTGGCCCTGACGACCTCTCGCTCAAGATCCAGGAGATCCGCGAGGCGACTGACTACCGGATCCCGATCCAGCTGAAGCTCGGCGCCGCACGGGTCTACGACGACGTCCGCATGGCCGCCAAGTGCGGCCCGGACATCATCTATCTCGACGGCGCCGAGGGCGGGACGGGGGCCGGCCCTCACATCGCGACAGAGGAGACTGGCATCCCGCTCATCGCGGCGATCCCCGAGGCACGGCGCGCGCTCGAGGACGTCGGGCTCGCGGATGACATCGACCTCGTCGTCGCGGGCGGGATCCGAAACGGCGGCGACATCGCCAAGGCACTCTCGCTTGGCGCGAAGGCGGTGGCGATCGGCCATGCGGCGCTCGTGGCGCTGAACTGCAACAAGGAGATCCCGGGCGTCACCGACTACGAGGGCACGATCGGCGTCCCCGCCGGCGAGTGCTATCACTGCCACACCGGACGTTGCCCGGTCGGGATCACGACGCAGGATCCGGAGCTCCGGCAGCGCCTCATCGTCGACGAGGCCGCCGAGCGGGTCTACAACTTCCTGCACACGCTGACGCTCGAAGTACAGATGCTCGCCCGGGCGTGCGGAAAGACGAATATCCACTCGCTCGAGCCCGAGGATCTCTGCGCGCTGACCCTGGAGGCGGCAGCGATGGCGAAGGTGCCGCTCGCCGGCACCCAGTACATCCCGGGGTTGACCGAGGAGCGTGCGCTCGGCGAGATCAAGCGCATGCTCGAGAAGCACCTCGAGTATCCGGTCGACTACCTGCCGGAGCAGCCGGCCGAGTTCGCCGGGGCAGGAGACTAGCCAGTGTCCACTCAGCAGCCCGAGCACATCCGGTCGATCGACTCCGAGTATCTCTCGGGCAAGCGGTTTCCCTACCAGGAGGACATCTCTCTCCTAGACGACGTCGATCTGGAAGCCGCGACCCCGGGCGAGGACATCAACTGGCTCGAGGACGTCGAGCTTCTGGAGGAGGAAGGGACGCCTGCGGTGTTCGACCGTTACTCGAACTCGTTCCTGAAGATCCATTTCCCGATCCCGGAAGGCCGCGAGCACGAGATCGCGCGCAAGGTGCTCGTCAAGCACCTCCAGTCGGGCAACTCCTACGGGATCCTTCTGAAGGAGAAACACACGAAGTTCCCCCAGCCCGAGCTGGGCCCGTGGGTCAAGGGCTCGAAGACGGTCGGCGACGACTACCACGCGCCGGTGCTCGAGGGCTGGGAAGCCCCGATTCACTAGCAGGAAGGCTCGGCAAAAACGAGCGCTGGCCGCCGGGCCGCGCTGCTCGCCCCGATGCAGCGTCCTCAGTCGCACCGATAGCCCTGCTATCGGCACTCCCTCCGTCCTTACTCCGGGAGAACGACCATCGCACCCCGACGACGAGCGACGTTCTGCCAATCCCTCCTGCTAGTGGGAGGCGAGCAGGTGCTTTAGGCGGGCTCTGCGAGAGCCGCGTCGAGCTCGTTCCGCTCGCGGTGGCCGGTCACCAGGATCCGTGCCCCGAGGGCACCGCAGATGACGGCGACGGCCCCGAAGGTCCATCGCTCGCCGATCACACCGGCCAGCGCGCCGGCGACCACGGGGGTCGTTACCGCTGTCGCTCCCCACACGACGTTCGCGAGCCCGACGGCGGTGCCGCGGCCGATTCCGGCACGCCTTCCGCCAGACTCGGCGAGCGGGTAGCAGATCGTCGAGAGCGGCGACTGGAGCGTCGCCCGGAGGACCAGGAACGCCGCCAGGGCCGCGGTTGCCGCCGTCGCGAGCGGCACGAGCACGACGGCTGCCAGCGCGACGACGCCGAGGCCGGCGGTGCGAACCGCGACTGCACGGTCGCCGAGGCGGGCCACGAAGAAGCTCGCAGCCACCCATAGCCCAGAGGCCAGCGAAAAGAGCGTCCCGATCTCGCTCGCCGACAGGCCGTTCCTGTCGAGCTGGAGCGGGACGAGGAGCGGGACCGCGCCGGCCATGATGCCGAGGACGGCCATCAGGAGCAGCGCTCCTTCCATCCGATGCTCACCCCGGGCGGCGCGTAGGGCTTCGAGGAGCGGCTGGCGGCCGTCCGTGAACGCGACGCCGCGCGCGGAGAGCGCAAGCAGGGTCCCGACGGCGAAAGCGACGATGCCGATCGCGAGGAACGGCACGGCGATCCCGACCGACTCGGCCAAATTCCCGGCAATGACCGGGACGATGAAGTGAGCGAAGCCGGCCGCCGTCACGATCCCACCGAGCGCGACGGCCCGGCGGGCATTCGACGCTCCCGAGACGACGACGACACCGGCTGTCCAGGCGGTGCCGAAGCCGATCCCGAAGAGCAGCCGCCCCGTGAAGAGGACGCCGTAGTTCGGCGCGAAGGCCTGCATGATCGCCGCCGTCCCGACGATGAAGGCTGCAGCGACGGCGAGGGTCTTTGCCCCGAGACGGTCGGAGAGCAGCCCAATCGGGACTCCGATCACGACCGTGGCCAGCGTCGCCGCCGAGAGGAGAGACCCGGTCTCCACGTCCGAGAGGCCGAACTCGTGCGCGAGGCGCGGCAGGAGCGGCACGAGGGCAGCCTGGAGCGACTCCGTGACAAAGATCAGCGCATAGATGAGCAGAATTGTGCGACGCATTACGTTTCCCCCACGCTAGTCAGGCGGGAACGGCCGGCGCGCCGGTCCCTCTTTCTCCCATCGGCGGCGCCTCCCGGGACTTGAGCAAGACCCGTCGGACGAGTGATCTCGGCGGTGGGACGCGCCGTGAGATGATCCGTCCGTGCCGGACGCCGACCACCTGATGCACATCGGAGGTGTCTGGGTCGAGAGCGACTCGGACGCCACGATGACCGCGACGAGCCCTGCGACGGGAGAGACCATCGGCTCCGTTCCCGAGGGGACCCGGGACGACGCCCGACGGGCAATCGCAGCCGCGAATGCGGCCGCCCGCGACTGGGCGGCCAGATCCGCCTTCGAGCGGGCCGAGGCGATGGAGCGGGTGGCGGCGATCGTGGGCGAGCGGCGTGACGAGCTCGCACGGACGCTCAGCCTCGATCAGGGCAAGCCGCTGCGCGCGGAGGCCTACGACGAGGTCGACGAGCTGGGCGAGTACTGGCGTATGGCCGCAGCCGATGCACGGCGCCTCGAGGGCTCGATGCCGCCGTCCGTGGACGCCGGCAAGCGCGTGCTCGCCTACCGGGTCCCGCGCGGCGTGGTGGCCGTGATCACGCCCTGGAACTGGCCCTACACAATGCCGGCCGAGGTGATCGCCCCGGCGCTCGCGTCGGGCAATGCAGTTGTCTGGGTGCCGGCGCCGACAACCTCGATCTGCGCCGTCAAGTTGGCCGAGTGCATCGTCGAGGCGGAGCTCCCGGCGGGGGTCTTCAATCTCGTCACGGGGCCCGGGGCCGAGGTCGGGGACGAGATCGCGGGCAGCCCCGGCACGCATGCCGTGGGGTTCATCGGGTCGATCGAGACCGGGCACCGAGTAGCCGAGCGCGCCGCCGGAAAGGCGCAGCTGCTCGAGATGGGTGGAAACGGGCCCGTAGTCGTCCTCGAGGACGCGAACCTGGACGCTGCCGTCGAAGCGACCCTCACCGCCTCGTTCCTCTGCGCCGGGCAGAGCTGCACGGCAGGTGAGCTCTTCCTCGTCCACGAGACGGTCCATGACGACTTCCTCGACCGGCTGACGGCTCGGGTCGCATCCGACATCCGCCTCGGCGACCCGTTCGCCGACGAGACGACCATGGGCCCGCTGAACAACGAGCCCACTGCTGCGAAGATGGATCGCCACCTCGAGGATGCCGCCGGCCAGGGCGCGGAGGTCGTCGTCGGCGGATCGCGCGCCGGCGGCTTCCCGACCAACCTCTACTACGAGGCGACGGTGCTCGACCGGGTGAGCTCGGACATGGAGGTGGCGCGGGAAGAGACCTTCGGCCCGGTTGTCCCCATCTCGACGATCCGGAGCGAGGACGAGGCGCTCGCGATCATCGACTCGGGTCCCTACGGCCTGCTCGCCTCGATCTTCACGGAAGACCTGCGCCGCGGGCTCCGTTTCGCGGAGGCGGCG
>Ga0307317_10000114_pt1 | contig 21296 bp, 18 predicted proteins | sample ER_DNA_357_FD_194498 | JGI IMG/M metagenome (GOLD analysis project Ga0307317, IMG submission 194498) | Bulk soil microbial communities from the East River watershed near Crested Butte, Colorado, United States - ER_DNA_357 | ecosystem: Environmental > Terrestrial > Soil > Floodplain | place...
TGACCTGGGCCGGGGGCCTCCTGCACGGGAACTTCGGGCAGGACTTCATCAGCCACACGCCGGTCTCGACGTTGCTCGCCCAGCGCCTGCCCGTCACGATCGAGCTGACGCTGCTCTCGATGACGCTCGCGGTCGCGGTCGGCGTGCCGCTCGGCGTCCGGGCGGCGGCGAAGCCCGGCGCCGTTCGGCAGGCGACGGAGGGCTTCGTCGTCGCCGGGATCGCGATCACGGACTTCTGGCTCGGGATCATGCTGGTGCTGCTGTTCGCCGGCATCTGGCAGGTGCTGCCGCCCTCGGGTTACGTGCCGTTCCTGAAGGACCCGGTCGCGAACCTCCGGTACCTGATCCTCCCCGTGCTCGCGCTCGCGTTCGGCGAGGCCGCGTACATCCTGCGCACGACGCGCGGCGCGATGGAGGAGGTGCTCGGGACCCAGTACATCTTGTTCCTGCGCGCGAAGGGCATCGCGGAGCGCCGGATCGTCTATCGGCACGCGCTCCGCAATGCCGCTCCCCCGATCGTGACGGTGATCGGGATCCAGTTCGGTGTGCTGCTGGGCGGCGCGATCGTGATCGAGTCGCTGTTCGCCTTGCCCGGCGTCGGCCGGCTGATCGTGACGTCGATCCAGCAGCGCAACTACGTCGTCGTGCAGGGCGGGGTTCTCGTCGTCGCGGTGCTGTTCATCCTGGTGACGCTCGCGACCGACCTGATCGTGGGATGGCTCGACCCGCGGACCGAAGAGGGAGCCGCGACGTGAGCGTGGCCGTCACGACCTCGGGCGCGGCGCCGCGGACCGTCTGGCGCCGCGGGATCCTCGCGTCTCGCAAGGGGAGGTGGGGATTCGGGATCCTCACGGGCCTGGCGCTGATCGCGATCTTCGCTCCCCTGCTCGCACCGCACGACCCGAACGCGATCGACGCGACGAGGATCCTGGCGAAGCCCAGCGTGGCGCACCCGTTCGGCTCGGATGCCCTGGGACGCGATGTGCTCTCGCGCGTGATCTACGCGTACCGCGTCTCTCTTGGGGTCGCCGTCGGCTCGACGCTGCTGGCGTTCCTGCTCGGCGTGCCGCTCGGCCTGTACGCGGGGTACCACGGCGGGTGGGTCGACACGGCGATCATGCGACCGATCGACATGGTGCTCGCGCTGCCGGCGATGCTGCTCGCCGTCGCGCTGATCGCGATCATCGGACCGGGCAGCGACATCTCCGCGCTCGCGATCGCCGTGATCTACATGCCGATCCTGGCGCGCGTCGTGCGGAGCTCGACGCTCGTCGTCGTCTCGCAGACGTACATCGAGGCGGCGCGCGCACGCGGCACGCGGTCGCGGAGGATCATCACCCGCCACGTGCTTCCCAACGCGATCGGCCCCGCGATCGTGCAGGCGACGATCCTGATGGGCTTCGCGTTGCAGATCGAGGCCGCGCTCTCGTTCCTTGGCCTCGGCGCGCAACCACCCACGTCTTCGCTCGGCGTGATGCTCGCGGACGGACGCGACGTGCTGACGCAGGCGCCCTGGGTCGAGGTCTTCCCGGGCCTCGCGATCGCGATCACGGTGCTCGCGTTCAACTTCTTCGGCGACGGGCTGCGTTCGCGGTTGGACCCGGCGGGGGTGACCGAGTGAGCGACCTGCTTGCGCTGGAGCATGTCGACGTCGGGTTCGCGACCGAGGACGGGCGCGTGTCGGCCGTGAGCGACGTGTCGCTGTCGGTGTCCGAGGGCGAGATCTTCGGGCTCGTCGGCGAGTCGGGGTGCGGCAAGACGACGCTCGCGATGGCGCTGATGGGGCTCTTGCCGGCGACCGCTCACGTCGCCGGGTCGGTCCGGTTCCAGGGCCTCGAGCTGCTCGGCCTCCCGCCCGATGAGCTGCGGAAGCTCCGCGGGGACCGGATCAGCATGATCTTCCAGGACCCCATGACGTCGCTCGACCCGACGTTCCCGGTGGGTGAACAGGTAGCGGAGACGATCACGGCGCACCGCGACGTCGACGACGCGCGGGCGAGGGAGCGCGCGCTCGAGCTGCTCCGCGGCGTCGGCATCCCCGAGCCCGAGCGGCGGTTCGGCGACGCGCCGCACCGCCTCTCCGGCGGGATGCGCCAGCGCGTCGTGATCGCGACGGCGCTGGCGAACGAGCCCGCGCTCGTGCTCGCGGACGAGCCGACGACCGCCCTCGACGTCACGATCCAAGCGCAGGTGCTCGATCTGCTGCGGGATCTGCGCACGCGGCTCCAGACGACGATCGTGCTGATCACGCACGACCTCGGTGTGGTCGCGCAGATCTGTGACCGGGTCGGAGTCATGTACGCCGGGCAATTGGTCGAGGTCGCTCCGGTCTCGGAGATCTTCCGCTCGCCGCGGCACCCGTACACGCAGGCGCTGCTGGCGGCCCTCCCGACGCAGCAGCAGGTACCGGGGTCGCTCCGCGTGATCCCGGGCCGGGTACCGAACCTGGCCGACCCGCCGCCCGGGTGCCGGTTCTCCACCCGGTGCCCGTACGTGATGGACGTCTGCGCGACCGTGCCGCCACTCGCCCACGAGACCGACGAGCACCTGATCGCGTGCTGGCTGTCCGAGGCGACGAAACAGGCGGGACGGCCGGATCACGCCACGGCCGGAGGTGCGGCGTGAGCCAGGTCCTCTCCTCGAACGAGGTCGCGCCGGTGCGGCCGGGTGGGCCGATCCTGCAGGTCGACGCGCTCGTGAAGCACTTCCCGACCGACCGGGGGCTCATGGCGAGCGGCGCGGTGGTCCACGCGGTCGACGGCATCGACCTGGAGATCCGTCCGGGCGAGGTGCTGGCGGTGGTCGGCGAGTCGGGCTCGGGCAAGAGCACGCTCGCGCGGTGCGTGCTGCGGCTGATCGATCCGACCTCGGGTCGGATCCTGTTCGACGGTCGCGACGTCACGGCGCTGAAGGGGCGGCAGCTCGCCGGATTCCGTCACCAGGTCCAGCCCGTGTTCCAGGACCCGTACAGCTCGATCGATCCGCGGTGGCGGGTCGGCCGGAGCGTCGCCGAGACGCTCGACGCCTTCTCGATCGGAACGAAGGCCGAGCGCCGGGAGCGCGTCCTCGACCTGCTCGACCGGGTCGGCCTGGATCCGTCGTTCGCCCGGCGACGCCCGCACGAGCTCTCGGGCGGGCAGCGCCAGCGCGTCGGGATCGCCGCCGCGCTCGCTCCCGAGCCGCGACTGATCGTGGCCGACGAGCCGGTCTCCGCGCTCGACGTCTCGGTGCAGGCGCAGGTCCTGAACCTTCTGGCCGACCTGCAGCGGGACCTGGGGCTCGCGATCCTGTTCGTGGCGCACGACCTGGCCGTGGTCGAGCACATCAGCCACCGGACCGCCGTGATGTACCTGGGGAAGATCGTCGAGACCGGCCCGACCGAGCGGGTGTTCCGCGACCCGCGCCATCCCTACACGAAGGCGTTGCTGGAGGCGATCCCCCATCCCGACCCGGAGCGGCGGCTGGTGGGTTCCGTGCTCGAGGGCGAGATCCCCAGCCCGATCGCGCCGCCGTCGGGCTGCCGGTTCCGCACGCGGTGCCCGGTCGCGATCGATCGGTGCGCGGTCGAGGAGCCCGAGATGACCGTGTTCGGCACCGGCCACACGGCCGCGTGCCACGTCGCGCGCGCCGAGCTCGAGGCCTCGGCGTGACGAGAGGAAGGAGCGAGACCATGCCGATGGCGAGCGTGAACGGGATCCAGATGCACTACCGCGTGGAAGGCGACGGCCCGGAGACGGTCGTGCTGATCAACGGGCTTGCCGACGACCTGGAGACGTGGGTGCTCCAGATGGACGACGTGCTCGGCGCCGGCTACCGGGTGCTGCGGATCGACAACCGCGGGGTCGGCAAGACCGACGCGCCGCCCGGGCCCTACACGAGCCGGATGCTCGCCGACGATGCGAAGGCGCTGGTCGACCAGCTCGAAATCTCCGGCTTCCACCTGATGGGAACGTCGATGGGCGGCATGATCTCGCAGGAGTACGCGATCAACTACGGCTCGGATCTGAAGAGCGCGACGTTCTCGAGCACGTACGCGTCGCCGGGCCCGTTCTGTTCGCGGATGTTCTCGATGTGGCAGGACATGGCCGGCATCAACGGTGTCCCGTTCATCATGCGCGACGTGACGCTCTGGGCCTTCACGGTGCCGTTCTTCGAGGAACGGGAGGACGAGCTGAAGGAGTTCGAGGCCGAGATGGCGTCGTTGCCGATGTCGGTGGATGCGTACCTCGCACAGCTCAACGTGATCCAGACGCACGACACGACCGACCGGCTCGACCGGATAGGGGGCTACCCCGTCCTGGTGATGGCCGGCGAGGAGGACATCCTGATCCCCGTCTCACTCTCCAAACGATTGCAGGAGGGCATCCCCGGGGCGGACTGGGCGACGTCGAAGGGGGGTCACGCGTCGATGTGGGAGCACCCGGCGGAGTTCAACCGGACGTACCTGGGATGGCTCGGCGAGCTCGCCTGAGTCGCGCACGGAGGAGGGGAACCATGGATCGGGACAACGAGGAACAGCGGGCCGAACGCCTGGCGCGGAGCTTCCTGAACGGCGACCTGTCGCGCCGGTCGTTCCTGCGTCGGGCCGCGGGGTTCAGCGCCGCGGCGCTGAGTGCGTCCAGCCTCGGCGCCGTGCTTACGGCGTGCTCATCGTCGAGCTCGTCGGCAGGACCAAGCGGCGGAGCGGCGACCGGCGCGCCGGCGGCCGGCGGAACGCTGCAGGGCGCGTTGACGGGCGAGCCCGACACGATCGACCCGGCGACGTCGACGATCTACACGGGCGCGCAGGTGTACGACAACATCTTCAACAAGCTGATCGACCTGGACCCGTCGAACAACTTCTACGGCCAGCTCGCCACCAAGTGGACGGCGTCGGACGACACGACCTGGGTCTTCGACCTGGTCGACACCGCCTCCTTCCACAACGGCGAGAAGTTCGGCCCGCAGGACGTCGTCTACACGTTCGAGCGGATCCTGGACCCCAAGACCGCCAGCTCGTACGCCCCGCTGTACAACGCGATCTCGAAGGTCGAGGCCACCGGCCCGACCCAGGTGACCTTCCACCTGAAGACGGCCTTCGGGCCGTTCCTGTCGAACCTGGCGAACAACGGCGAGATCGTCAATCAGAAGGCGATCGAATCGAAGGACCCGTCGCGCAACGCGGTCGGCACCGGTCCGTTCGAGTTCGTCGAGTGGGTGCAGGGCGATCACATCACGCTCAAGAAGAACGACACCTACTTCCTGAGCGGCAAGCCCTTCCTGGACGGGATCACGTTCAAGTTCCTGAACGTTGACCAGAGCCGCGTCGACGCGTTGCGCTCGGGCGACCTCAACTGGTCGGACGCGGTGCCGCTCCAGCAGCTGAACACGCTGAAGAGCGACCCGTCGTTCAACTACGTGACGTCGGCGACCGCCGGGATCCCGGACTACATCGCGATGAACACGACCCAGCCGCCGTTCGACAACAAGCTCGTCCGGCAGGCCGTGTACGCGGCGCTCGACCGCGACGCGATCCGCCAGGTGGCGTACTTCGGGGCGGGCGAGTCCGGGATCGAGGAGGTCCCGACCGGATCGAGCTGGTACGACGGGACGCCGCTCGTTGCGCCGGATACCGAGAAGGCGAAGTCGCTGCTGCAGCAGGCAGGGGTCACGACCCCGATCGAGGTGGAGTACCTGGGCCTGCCGCAGTACCCGGAGCTGCTGAAGACCGGTGAGGTGATCCAGCAGCAGCTCGACGCCGTCGGCATCAAGATGAGCATCAAGCAGGTCGAGGTCGGCGTCTGGTTCGACGCGTTCGTCAAGGGCAACTACCAGATCACGTCGGCGTATCAGGAGCGCACGATCGATCCGGACAACTTCTACGCGCTGGTCGTGCACTCGGGCGGCGACATCAACACGACCGGCTATTCGAACCAGCAGGCGGATCAGCTGATCGACCAGGCCCGGACCGAGACCGACACCCAGACCCGGTTCGACCTCTACAAGCAGCTGCGCCAGATCGTGTTCGACGACTCGCCGATCATCTTCGTGCACTACGAGACGATCAACTATCTGATGCAGAAGAACGTCGTCGGGTCAACGGTGAACCCGACGTTGGAGCTCCGGATGCAGGACGTCGGGTTCACGACACCGGCCTAGCTCTTCGAACTCGATCCTGAGTTCGTCCAAGGCTCGGGTCCTCGGCCCCTGGCCGGACGCAAGCTTGGGTTCGGCGGGCGCGGCCAGTTCGAGCGCGCCGTCACTCGATAGGGTGGTTTCGCCATGGCGTACGACCAGGATCTCGCCGACCGGATCCGCGAGCTCGTCGCCACGGAGAAGGACCTCACCGAACAGAAGATGTTCGGCGGGCTCGCCTTCCTGATCGGCGGCAATATGGCCGTCGCGGCGAGCGGTCAGGGCGGGATCCTCGTGCGGGCGGACCCTGCGACATCGGCAAAGCTGGTCTCCACGACGAAGGCGCAACCCATGGTGATGCGTGGTCGGGCGATGGACGGCTGGCTCCGGGTCGACGCCGAGCACGTCCGCGAGAAGCGTCAACTCGCCGCGTGGGTGAGGCGCGGCGTCACGTACGCGCGTTCCCTGCCCGCCAAGTCTTGAACGACTCAAACAGGCCTTACCGGTAGATGGCCAGCGTGACGCCCCCGCCCGCGCCCGGAGCTGTCGACCTCTTCTGGATCCCGTTGGGCGCAGGCGGACACCTTGTCCGCCTGAATGGAAAGGTCTACGAGGCGATCAAAGCATCCGTCGAACATCGCCCGCGGTGTGCCCTGTACCACACCGCCCTCGAGGTGGTCGTACCCGAAGGCCACTTCGTCATCGAGTCGGCGCCGATCCGGGACGAGCGAGGAACGGGGCGAGGCGTCGTGGCCGAAGGTCCGGTCGGGACGAAACGAGCTGGACGCTTCCGGCTGTTCCGCTATGAGATCCGCCGATGGCGCGGAGGCTCCATCCCGGACGCGAACGAGGCGGTTTCGAGCCCCGTCCGCGTCACGAACGATCACGCTCGAGCGCAGCAGGTCCTCGATCTGGTGCCGTCCGTTCCGACCCCCGTGTGGGGCCGAGACGAGCTGCACACCGGCGACATGTGGAACTCCAATTCGTTGATCTCGTGGCTGCTTGCGCGTGCCGGCGTGGACACCGATCCGCTCCGGCCGCCATCCGGTGGACGGGCGCCCGGTTGGGCAGCCGGTCTGGTCATCGCACGGCGCGACATCAGACGCGGGCCTTCGCGCTGACGAGCTTCGGACCGAATACCCTTGATCGCGCCTATCCATGCCCAGGGTCCAGTCATCGGATCCTGAAGCCGATGCATCCGACATGGTCCGTCGGGTCCTGGCTCTGTTCGCTCTGGTATTCGCACTCCTCGCGGTGGTGCGACCGGCCGAGGCTGCGGGTACGACGGACGTGCCGTTCGCGACGCTCTTCGACTCGGTCGTCGACGGCCATGGTCACCTCTTCGTCAGCGGCGGAAGCGGAACACCAGCGCTACCCGTCTTCGATGCCGAGGGTTCGCTCATCACCACGCTGCCGATCCCCGGAGCGTCTGGGATGGTGCTCGTCGGTGACGAGCTGTACGTGAGCGCGGCCGACGGGCCGAACATCGCCGTCGTGGACGCGGCGGTCACGCCGCCCACCATCGAGCGGACGATCGCGATCGCGCCGCTGACGCAACCAGGAGATCTCGCGTTCGCGGGAGGGAAGCTCTGGGTGTTCGTCACCAAGGTGTCAACCACGGGAGCCGGCCCGGTCCTCGGCCTCGTCGGGTTCGATCCCGCTGGGTCATCGCGTACGAAGTTCGTGCAGGCCTACGGGATCAACCCCCGGTTCGTCGAAGGGGAGGCTCCGGATCCGGAGATCATCTGGTTCGACATGGGCGGAGGCTGGTCGCCTCTCGTCCGGTTCGACGTCTCCAGTGGCACACCGCGCGATCGGTACGAGATGCAGACCGTCGGCGAACAAGCGCTGGGGATCGGCGAGGCCGCATTCTCGCCGGACGGACGCACCATCATCGCTGGCGCGGGTCAGATGGTGGAGCTCCGGACGCGCGACCTCGCGCTCCTCCGCCGGTATCCCGATGACGTGGCGAGCGGCGTGGTCGACGTCGCCGGGTCGGGAGATGTCGTTTCGTCTCGGAGCTCGTCGAGGGACCTCGTGAACGTGGAGACGGTCAGCATCGTGCGGGCGAACGAGCGCGACGCGAGTTGGAACTTCTCGGTGAAGTACGAGTACGAGAACGTGTTGGCTCGAGGTCTCCGATGGTCGCCGGATCAGTCGCACCTGTACGCGGTGATGCAACGATCGGAAGATCCATCAGGATCGCTCGTGCTGCTCGTGTTACACCCGACCGACGAGGCGCTCGACCAAGATCTGGCGTTCGTGACCCCTTCGATCCCGCCTCCCGGAGGCCAACGATCACCTCAGTCCGGCACGACGAAAGGTTCTTCGCAAGAGGGTTCGTTCCCGCTGGCGCTGTTGATCGGTGTCAACGCCGCGTGGATCCTCATCGGTGCGGGACTCCTGGTGGCTCGAAAGACGCACGGGCGCACCACGGTCGAGCATCAATCAGAAGGCCCGCACGCGCGGACACCGGTGCCGCACCGCCCGGATCAGCCGGCGACGCGGTAGTGCGGATAACGTCGCTAGATCCGCAGCCGGACGGTGGATACTGTCCGCGAGTTTGCCCACACTAAGGTCTCGGTTCACTGCTGAGCCATCGACCCTCACCGGGTCCACCGAACTCAGGTGCGGGCTCGTCATCCGTCGAGGACACCAGGACGCGTCGTCGAACGAGGCTGTTTCCTCCCACGGGTGGCGATCTAGGCGCGATCGGGCCCCCCAGACTCAGCTCTCCCTGCGCACCCACTTCGCGGGCACGATCCCCTGGTGCGTCAGGAAGTCGTAGGTCGGGGCCAGTTCGGGAGGCACGCTCGGCTGGAGGTCCCACCAGGTCGAGCACTCCGGGCATTGCCACTCGGTCGGCGCCGAGGCCGGCCGCTGCTCCATCGGCGGGTCGCAGACGTGGATCTCGTCCATCAGGGTGACCCTAGCTGTTCGGCGCCCGGCGTGGGCGCCGTCAGTAGCCGGCGGTGCTGCCGAAGTCGATCGGGATGCACGCGCCCGTGATGGGGGCCGCCTCGGGCGAGGCGAGGTAGACGATCAGCGCCGCGATCTCCTCCGGGAGGATGAACCGCGCGCGGCCCTTCTGCGGGTAGTTCGCCAGCAGAGCGGCGAGGTACCCCTCCGGGTCGTCGCCGCCGTAGTCGCGTGCTTGGCCCGCGAGCATCGGCGTCTCGACGTCGTTCGGGCAGACCGCGTTCACGCGGACGCCTCTGGGCGCCAGCTCGAGGCCGAGCGACCGCGTGAGCAGCGAGACGCCTCCCTTCGAAGCGTTGTAGATCGCGGTCTCGGCCGTGCCGACCAGACCGGCGTCGGAGGAGAGGTTCACGATGCAGCCCTCGGTCCGCTCGAGGTGCGGGATCGCGAACCGACAGGCGAAGAACGTACCCTTCAGGTTCACGTCGATCGTGCGGTCCCACTCCTCCTCGGTCATCTGGGCTGTCGGTCCCTCGACCCAGACGCCGGCGCAATTGACGAGCACGTCCATCTGGCCGTGGCGCTCGACGGTCTCGGCGACCATCCGCTCGCAGTCGGCCACGAGCGTGACGTCGGCAACCACCATGTCGGACGGCTGCGCGAACGAGGCCAGCGCCTCCGCGGATCGATCGGCATAGATGACCGTGTCGCCGGCGGCGGCGAACCGCTCGCCGGTCGCGCGGCCGATCCCGCCCGCGCCGCCCGTGATGAGCACGACCCTCGTCACGTCGCTCCTCCAGGAGACCTTGGCAGAAGACCTTGGGCGCCGAGGATAGAGCTCCTCGCCTCCGATTTGCGGGAACCGACCGGCTGCGGGACCATTGGCTGCAAGGCGCGCGATCCCCCACCGTGTCCGTTCGTGGCCCCGGACTGGAGCATGGGGGTCCAGGGCCACGTCGGGAGGGGTTTGGCATATGCGCAGATCGCTTGCCGTCGTCGCGGGTCTCGCCCTCGCGATCAGCTTCCTCGGTACGGTGCCGAAAGGCGTCGCGGCGACGTCCGGATGGCAACCCAACGCCACGGGGCTTCTCGATTGCAACGGGTTGAGCCCAGTGCAACGGGTCGTGAAGCACCTGCAATGTCTCGAGATCGCCGCGAACCACGACACCGGCTTCGAGCTCAACGAGCAGTACGTCGGCCACGACGAGGCCGACATCGGCTGGTTCTCGAGGGAGCGGGGGTCATCAAGGAAGGCGCAGTGGAAGGTCACCCTGCCGATCGACCCGCCCGGTGCGCCCAGCTCGTCCTTCAACGGTCCGGTTGCCGAGTTCCAACTGGCGATCGCCCCGTGGTTCGGGATGACGCTCTGCGACGACGAGAGCTACCCCGAGGGGAACCCGAACTGCAGCACGACCGACGCGAACATCCAGGTTCCGCCGCGGCCCGACCACGTGGGAGCCGCCTTCCTGGAGCTCCAGCTCTATCCGCCCGGGTATCCCCCGTTCATCCAGAAGGTCTCGTGCGATCGCATCCATTGGTGCGCCGCGGTCGCGATCTTCAGCCTCCAAGGAGAGTTCGGGGCGCTCCACGGTCCGGGAAGTCCGCCGGACGCGGCCTTCAACCCCAACTGCGTCGAGCCGGCGAATTTCGCCTTCCTGACGATGAGCGGGCAGCCCGGCGGACCGCCCGGGCCGGACACGATCACGGCCGACAGCTTCATCCCGACGCCCGACACGTTCCTGATGAACCAGGGCGACAAGCTGAAGGTCACCCTCAGGGACACGTCGGCGGGCATCAAGGCGAAGATCGCCGACACGACGACGGGCCGGGTCGGCAAGATGGTGGCGAGCAAGACAAACGGGTTCCGGCACATCCTGTGGGACCCGGTGAACTTCACGTGTCAGGGTGCGCCCTACGCGTTCCACCCGATGTACGACAGCGCGGCTCCTCCGACGTCGAACGGTCAGCCGAGGGCGTGGACGACCTGGAGCGCACACACCGACAACGTGTCGTTCTCGACCGAGATCGGACACTTCGAAACCCCGAACGGGGACGCCGACGACGCGAACTGCTTCCAGGGTCCCGTGATCCCGGGGTGCCTCATGTTCGGGAACGGCGACTTCGACTTCGACGGTTTCTCCTATCACCCGGACTGGCCGAACGGGTCGAGCAACTTCCCGACCCCCCTGTACCTGTCCTCACCCAAGACCGGGCCGGGCCTCGCGAGCACGTTCAGGATCGTTCGGTTCGAGACGGATCTGCCGAGGATCGAGGAGCCGGATTCCTTCGGCATCTGCAACCACCACACCGGCGCGGGGTGCACGAACCCACCGCCGGGCGCCGCGTTCTATCCCTGGTACCACCTGGCGGACATCGGCCCGTGTGCGTGGACGATAAGCAACGATCTGCCCAACCAGCTCCGTAACTTCGGTGGCGAGAAGGCTGCCTGGGGGCCGCTCGAGCTCACGAACTACGGGTTCGACAAGCGGTATCACAACTTCGCCCGCCAGATCACGAACCCCTGTCCGTAAGGGGTTCGCTGGAGGGGGCGCCGCGCGATCCGTACGGACCGCGCGGCGCTCCCTTCATCGTGCTGTGATCGATACCCGGCCCCCGAAGTCGATCTCGACGTCGCGGCCGATATCCCACCTGTGATGACGCTCGCCCTGCACGGGCTCTGTTCGGCACTGTCGCCCCGGGCTAGGCTCTGCCCGTGCTGACCTGCGCGAACTGCGGGCGGGAGAGCCCTGACGACTTCGCTTTCTGCCCCGCCTGCGCCGCACCGCTAGCGGCCCTAGCGGCGCAGCACGAGACGCGCCGGACCGTCACGGTCGTCTTCTGCGACGTGACCGGCTCCACCGCGATGGGCGAACGGCTCGATCCCGAGTCGCTCCGCCGCGTGATGTCGCGGTACTTCGACGAGATGAGCGCCGCGCTCGAACGCCACGGCGGCACCGTGGAGAAGTTCATCGGCGACGCGGTGATGGCGGTCTTCGGCGTCCCGAACGTGCACGAGGACGACGCGCTCCGCGCCGTGCGCGCCGCGGGTGAGATGCGGGAAGCGCTCGTCGCGCTGAACAAGGAGCTGGAACGGGACCACGGCGTCTCGCTCGCCGCGCGGATCGGGGTCAACACCGGCGAGGTCGTGGCGGGCGATCCGCAGGGCCAGACGCTCGTCACCGGCGACGCGGTGAACGTCGCGGCGCGGCTCGAGCAGGCAGCGGATCCGGGCTCCGTCCTGCTCGGCGGCGACACGATGCGCCTGGTGCGCGACGCCGTCGCCGCCGAACCGCTCGAACCGCTGGTGATGAAGGGCAAGTCGGACCCGATCCCGGCGTTCCGGCTGATCGAGGTCACGTCGGGGGTCGCGGGCGTTGCACGCAGGCTCGACTCCCCCATGGTCGGCCGCGACCGGCCGCTCGCCCAGCTCCGGCAAGCCTTCGACGCCGCGGTGGATGACCGGTCGTGCCAGCTGTTCACGGTGCTCGGCGCGCCGGGGGTCGGCAAGTCGCGGCTCGTCGCCGAGTTCCTCGGCGCCGTCCAGGGCGAGTCCACCGTGCTCCGCGGGCGGTGCCTCCCGTACGGTGAGGGGATCACGTTCTTCCCGGTCGGTGAGGTCGTGAAGGAGGCTGCTGGGCTCGACGACTTCGACGCACCCGAGGAGATCGAACGGAAGATCTGCGCGATCCTCGAGGATGGCGAGCAGGGCGCCGCCTGCGCGACGCTCGCCCAGCTCTTCGGGGCCGCCGACCACGACAGCGCCGCCGAGGAGACGTTCTGGGCCGTGCGACGGTTCCTGGAGTCGGTCGCGCAGACGGGTCCGCTCGCGGTTGTGTTCGACGACATCCATTGGGGCGAGCCCACCTTCCTCGACCTGATCGAGCACATCGCGGATTGGTCGCGCGACGCTCCCATCTTGCTGCTCTGCATGGCGCGACCCGAGCTGCTGGATGGCCGCCCTGTGTGGGGAGGCGGCAAGTTCAACGCGGCCACGATCTCGCTCGAGCGGCTTTCCGACGCGGACTGCGACGAGCTGATCGCCAACCTGCTGCGACGCGCTGCGCTTCCGGACGAGGCACGCGTTCGGATCCTGGAGGCGGCCGAGGGGACGCCGCTGTTCGTCGAGGAGATGCTCTCGATGCTGATCGACGACGGCGTGCTCGTGCTGGAGGGCGATCGATGGATCGCCACCGGCGACCTAAAGAACGTATCGGTCCCGCCGACGATCCAGGCGCTACTGGCCGCGCGCCTGGACCGACTGAGCGACGACGAGCGGGCGGTGATCCAGCGGGCGGCCGTCGCCGGTAAGCAGTTCCACCTCGGCGCGGTGACGGCGATGTTCGACGGCGACCGGGTCGCCGACGTGCGCGGAACAATGATGAGCCTGGTCCGGCGCGATCTGATCGGACCCGACCGCTCCCTGTTGATCGGCGAGGACGCGTTCCGGTTCCGGCACCTGCTGATCCGCGACGCTGCGTACGAGGCCGCCCCGAAGGCGGTACGCGCCGGGCTACACGAGCGGTATGCGGCGTGGATCCTCGACGTGGCGGGCGATCGCGTCGAGGAACAGGAGGAGATCGTCGCCTATCACCTGGAACGGGCCTGCCGATTGCACGAGGAGCTCGGTCCGCTGAGCGACGCCGCGCGCGCGGTCGGTCTGCGGGCGGCGACGCATTACGCGGCGTGCGGACGCCGCGCCTCCGAGCGCGGCGACGAGTCCGCCGCGGCCACCCTGTTCCGGCACGCAGCCGACCTGCTGCCCGAGGGACACCCCGATCGTCCGAGGATGCTGTACGAGCACGCCCACGCCTTGGCCGGCATGTTCGAGGCGCCCTCCGCCTACGAGGCGACCGGCAGAGCGATCGACGCTGCGATCGCCGCCGGCGACGTCGCCCTCGCGTGGATGGCCCGGATCGACCGGAGCCGGTCGCACATGTTGATGGACCCGCACGCTCTTTCGACCGACGAGTCTCGAACGGAGCTGATGGAGGCGCTGGACGCGTTCGAGCATCTCGGGAGCGAACGCGGTCTGGCGATCGCGTGGTGGGCCCTCGCCGACCTCGAGTGGATGCCGTGCCACTTCGACCGGGCCGGGGTCGATGCGGAGCGCGCCGCCGAACACGCACGGAGGACGGGAGAGCGACGGCTCCTCGTCGGAGCCCTCCTGACGAAGACGGCGTCCGACGCGTTCGGTAGCGCACGAACGGAGGAGGCGCTTGCCTCCCTCGAGATGATGACCTCGGAGGTGGGCCGGGAGGGTGTCTTCGGGCATGCGGCGCTCGTCCACGAGAGCATCTTCGCCGCGTACGACGGCGACATCGAACGGGCTCGCCGCCTCTCCGACGACGCGATCGCCATGGGTGAGCGGCTCGGCGTCGAGTTCTACGTCGCCGCCTCCTCCGGCTTCCGGGGCCGGATCGAGGCGCTCGCGGGCGACTGGCGGGCGGCGGAACGTTTCACGCGTCGTGAACACGACATCCTGGAGCGGCTCGGCGACGAGGGACATCGATCGACGACGTCGGCCAACCTCGCCGTGGTCCTGTGTGAGCTCGGCGACATGGAGGAGGCGGAGTCCCTCGCCGAGGCCGGGATCCGCCTGGCGGCCGATGACGACCTCGCGTCTCAGGTGACGGGCCGTGTCGCGCTCGCTCGCGTGCGAAGCGCGCGAGGCCGGCACGAGGATGCGATCCGGCTCGCGCGGGACGCGGTCGAACGGTTCGCGGATGCCGAGTCGCCGGATCAGAGCGGCGACACATGGATCGCGTTCGCGACGGCGCTCCGCGCAGCCGGTCGGACGGGTGAAGCATCGGACGCCGCGAGGACGGCGCTCGGCTTCTTCGAACGCAAGGGCAACGAGCTCGCGATCGCCTCGGCGCAGGCGTTCCTGAGAACGCTCCAGGCCTGACCTCAGGCGGCTTCGAGCTCGGCGGGCTGGACGACGATGGTGCGCGTTTCGGCTCCGCGCCACACGAGGACCCGCATCGGGCCGCCGAGCGCCTCGCCCACCATCAGGCGCTGGAGGTCCGCGACGTCCTCGATCGGGGTGCCGTCCGCCTCGAGGATGATGTCCCCCGGAAGGAAACCGGTACGCGCGGCCGGACTGTCGCCGACCACCTCCATGACCTCGACCCCCATCGTGCGTCCCACGCTGGCGGCGGCGCGGGGCGGCAGGGGACGGCTCCCGCCGGTGACGCCGATGTAGGCGCGGCGGACGCGGCCGTCGCGCATCAACGCCGAGATGATCTTCCGGGTGGCGTCGTCGATCGGCACGGCGAGCCCCAGACCGATCCCCGCGACGGCCGTGTTGATCCCGACCACCGTCCCGCGGCCGTCCGCGAGCGCACCGCCGGAGTTCCCCGGGTTCAAGGCGGCGTCCGTTTGGATCACGTTCTCCACGAGCCGCGTCGCGCGGCCGGAGCTGAGAGGCAGGGCGCGCCCGAGCGCACTCACCACCCCGGCCGTCACCGAACCGGAGAACCCGAGCGGGTTGCCGATCGCGACGACCAGCTGACCCACCCGGAGTTTGGACGCGTCACCTAACTCCGCCGGATGGAGGTCACGTCCATCGAGTCGGAGGACGGCGAGGTCCGAGAGCTCGTCGCGACCGACGACCTCGAACCGCTCCTCGTGTCCGTCGACGAACACCGCCGATCCTCGCGAGGTCCCGGAAACGACGTGGGCCGAGGTGATCGCGAACCCGTCGGAGCTGATCACGACACCGGAACCCGCCCCCTGAACGACGCCGGCCCGCCCGGCTCGCTGGACGACGCGCAGGCTCGCGACCGATGGGGAAAGGCGTTCGGCAACGGTCGTGACGACGCGCGAGTACGCGTCGAGCGCCTCGTCATCAGGTCGGTGCTCGTCCCGGAACGACATGGAGCCGTCAACGCCGGAAGCACGGTCGATATGCCCGCCCCACCGGATGCCTTGCGTGGGAGCTCAAGTCGGAGCTCGTCCGAAGTGTGGGAGGGTGGGGGGTCCGACGACGGCAAAGGAGGACGCCATGAACCAGAAGATCGACCCGTTCCTGTGGTTCGAGAAGGACGCCGAGGCGGCCGTGGACTTCTATATGTCCGTCTTCGACGACGCGGCGATCGCCCGGAAGACCTACTACATGGAGGGCTGGCCCGGTCCCGTCGGCCAGGTCATGACGGTCGACTTCACGATCGCCGGCCAGCGGTTCGTCGCCCTGAACGGCGGGAAGCAGCCGGGGTTCAACTTCACGTCGGCGGTCTCGTTCGTCGTGAACTGCGACACGCAGGACGAGATCGACCGGCTCTGGGACCGGCTCTCCGAGGGTGGCGCACAGCAGCAATGCGGGTGGGTCGTCGACCGCTTCGGGGTCACCTGGCAGGTCGTGCCGCGCACGCTGGACCAGATGCTGAGCGACAGCGACCCGGAGCGGGCGAACCGCGTCATGCAAACGATGCTCCCGATGAACAAGCTCGAGATCAAGCCCCTGGAAGACGCCTACAACCAGCCCTGATCCGCGGCTCGCACGCGATGGACACCGCGGCGCTCGCGTCCTTCGGCGGAACCTTCCAGGGGGAGATCGTTCCGCCCGGGAGCGCGAACTACGAGACCGCGCGGCTCGTCTGGAACGGGATGATCGACCGGCGTCCCGCGCTCATCGCGCGGTGCGCCGCCGTCGAGGACGTGGCCTCGGCGATCCGGTTCGCACGGGACGAGGGCGTGGTCATCGCCGTCCGCTGCGGCGGACACAGCATCGGTGGCTTCTCCACGTGCGACGACGGGATCGTGATCGACCTCTCGCTCATGCGAGGCGTATGGGTCGATCCGGACGCCCGCACGGCGCGCGTAGCCGGCGGGAGCCTCCTCCGAGACCTCGATGCGGGGGCGCAGGCCCACGGGCTCGCGTGTCCGGTAGGGGTCGTCGGTCACACGGGCGTCGCGGGGCTGACCTTGGGCGGCGGGCTGGGGCGGCTCCAGCGGCATTGGGGCTACTCGATCGACAACATGCTCGCGGTCGACCTCGTGACGGCCGACGGCAAGCAGATCCGTGCGAGTGAGGAGGAGAACGCCGACCTGTTCTGGGGCATGCGCGGCGCCGGCCCGAACTTCGGCATCGTCACCGCGTTCGAGTTCCGCCTGCACGAGCTCGGTCAGACGGTGACGCAGGGCGTGCTGCTGTTCGCCGCCGATCGTGCGCACCAGGTGGCGGCGCGCGTCCGCGAGTGGGCGCCGACGGCCCCTGACGAGTTGATGACGTCGTTCGGGTTCGGGTTGGCGACCCCCGAACCGCCGTTCCCGACGGACCTCGCCGGAGAGCCGATCGTCTACATGGCCGTCACGCACTCGGGTGATCCCGACGACGCCGGCGAAGCGCTGCGCCCGCTGCGCGACCTGGGACCGCTCGTCGACACGATCGAGCCACGGCGCTACCTGGATGTCCAGACCATGGCCGACGAGGAGATGGCGTGGGGCAAGCGCTTCTACATGAAGGGGGGCTTCCTCGCCGATCTCTCCGACGGCTTCGTCGGCGCCGGCCTCGAGAGCGTCGCGGCGGCGCCCACGCCCGGGTGCTCGATCACCTTGTGGCTCCAGGGCGGCGCGATCTCGCGGATCGATCCGGGCGCCATGGCGTTCACCGGCCGCGAAGCGCCGTTCTGGCTCGGCGTCGAGGCCGAGTGGGACGATCGCGCGCTCGACGATGCGCACGTCGCCTGGGGTCGGACGACGATGTCGGCGCTCCTGCCCTTCACCGCCGCCGGTCACTACGTGAACGACATGGTCGAGTCCGGCGAAGACGTGGTCCGGTCGATCTACGGAGACACGAAGTACGAGCGCCTCGTGAACCTGAAGCGGACGTACGACCCCGACAACACGTTCCGGCTGAACCAGAACGTCGATCCCGGGTAACGTCTGCCGGATGGAGACCTGGGACGCGATCCGAGCCCGTCGAAACGTCCGCGACTACGAGGACCGCGCGATCCCGCCCGAACACCTCGAGCGGATCCTGGAGGCGGCGTGGCGAACCCCCTCGTCGATGAACGAGCAGCCGTGGGACTTCGTCGTCTGCACCGATCGGGAGGCGCTCCGGCAGCTGGGGGAGACGTGGCGCTACGCCCGGCACGTCGGCGGCTCGGTCGCGACGATCGTCCTCGTCGCGCCCCAGCCCACGGATCAGGACTCACGCGACTGGATCTTCTACGACATGGGTCAGGCGACGATGCAGATGATGCTCGCGGCTGCGGATCTCGGCATCGGGAGCTCGCATGCGGCCTTGGATGACCAGGCGCTCGCCCGCCAGGTCCTCGGCATACCCGAGGATCGCTTCTGCGTCGGCCTGGTGGCGTTCGGGTACCCGGCCGGCCGCCCGCTCCGCCCGATCGAACGTCCGGATCGGCGGCCGATGGACCAGCTCGTCCATCGCGAGCACTGGTGATCGACGAGCCGATCCGCTGGGGCATCTTGGGCACGGCGGGGATCGCCGAGAGCGCCTTCCTGCCCGCGCTCCGCCAGGCGGGCGACGGGGCCGCGATCTCGGTCGGATCTCGCGATGGCAGCCGCGCGCGGAGCTGGGCCGCCGAACGGGGCGTAACGCGGGGGGTCGCCGGGTACGAGCGGGTCGTCGAAGATCCGGAGATCGAGGCGATCTACGTCCCGTTGCCGAACGGCCTGCATGCCGAGTGGACGATCGCGGCGTTGGAAGCGGGCAAGGCCGTCCTCTGCGAGAAGCCGCTCTGCGTGACGCCCGAGGAGACCCGCCGGGTGCTCGCCACCGCAGACGCCGCGTCGGTGCCGCTGTGGGAGGCGTTCGTGTTCCCGTTCCACCAGCAGATGGAGCGCGTCCGCGACGCAGTGGCCGACGGGCAGATCGGCGAGGTGCGCGAGATCGCGTCCCGGTTCCACTTCGTGCTGGACGATCAGCAGGATATCCGCCTCTCGGCCGACCTCGGCGGGGGTTCCCTCTTCGACGTCGGGTGCTACCCGATCCGACTCGCTCGACTGCTCTTCGACGCCGAGCCGGACCTCGATCGAACGCTCGCCGATGCGCTCTGGACCCCGTCGGGTGTGGACATGGAGCTCTGGGGTGCGCTCGCGTTCCCGGGCGACCGCCGGCTCGTGTTCTCGTGCGGATTCGTGGCGGCGTACGACACCTCCACCCGCGTGTTCGGGACCGAGGGTGAGATCCGCATGACGAAGCCGTTCCACCCGGGCGCCGACGACACGCTCACGATCGTGCGGGGCGACGACGTGCGGGAGCAGCCGGCCGCGCCGACCGGCGAGCTCTCGTTCACGACGGCGATCCGGCACATCCATGACGTGCTCCGCGGCCGGGAACAGCCTCGCCACCTGGCGGTGGACGAGGCGATGGGGAACGCCACGGCGATCGCGGGGCTCCTCGCCGCGGCGGGCAGCACTCCCGCCTAGCCCCCGCCTCCCGAGCTCGGTCCTCGGGCCGATTTGCCCGATCTCGCAGCCGGTGGCACGCTCAGGCGCGGACCTTGGGAGCCGTTCCGCCGGGGCACGGAGCGGGAGGGAGGAGGTGCCGTTTCGACGAGACGCTCTTACCGGAAGCGGTGGCGGGCCATGGGACCGGACGGATCGGACCGCTCGCCCCGCGTACCCCCGTCTGGAGGAGGGTCGAATGAGGAAAGCACTCGCGATACTCGGCGGGATGATGCTGCTCGCGACGGTCGGCGCGCCGGCGTCGGCGTCCTCGCAGAGCAAACAGCGTCCCGAAAAGCTCCTGTGCAACGAAGGCAGCCCGATCTGTGCGGAAGCGGTCGACGCGCTCGGGTACGAAGGCGTGTACACCGGCCACGATGAGCCGTCGCTCCTCTTCTACTCAGACACACCGGGTTCGGGCAACAACCAGCGGTACCGACTGGTGATCCCGAAGGACCCGCCCATCCTGCCCACCCAAGACGGGACCGGCGGCACCTTCAACTTCCAAGACCGGATCGCCTTCTGGTTCGGCTTGGATCTGTGCGACAACCAGTCGGCGCCGGAGTTCACGCACGATCCCTGCACGCCCAACAGCGACACGAACATCTTCGACGGCGCCGACCCGACGCAATCCAACTACATCGGTCACCATCCCGGCACAGCGTTCCTGGAGCTGCAGTTCTACCCGCCGGGATGGGTCCCCTTCCTGAACGCGATCAGCTGCGATCCCACCAAGTGGTGCGCGGCGATGGCGATCTTCAGCTTCAACCGCGATCAGAACACGTTCGTGGACAACAACGCGGATTGCCTGAACACCGTGGGCATCGAGCCGGCGAACTTCGCGTTCATCACGCTGAACGGCGAGCCGCACGCACCGCCCGCTCCGCTGGACCTCACGGCGGGATCGTTCACCCCGAACCCGACGACGGATCTGTTCATGGGAGCCGGGGACCGGCTGAACGTGTCGATCCACGACTCCGCCGATGGACTCGTGACCGAGATCCGCGATCTCACGACCGGACAGACAGGATCGATGACCGCGAGCGCCGACAACGGGTTCGCGCAGGTCAATTACGAGCCGACCGCCGCCACGTGCACCCAAACGCCGTACTCGTTCCACCCGATGTACTCCACGTCGAGCGAGCACACCCGCGTGCCGTGGGCGGCCCACTCCTACAACGTCGCGTTCGCCGACGAGATCGGGCACTTCGAGTACTGCGACCGAGCGAACGTGCACGGGACGTGCGTCAACCCAGGCTTGAACGATCAGAAGAAGGACGCCGACGACGTCGGATGCTTCAACGCGGACGCATCCCTCCGGATCCGGATCGGCGGCTGCATCGCGACCGACAACGATTTCGATGGGGTCTCGTACCAGAACACGTGGCCCGGATCGCTGACGGATCCGCGGGTGGACGCCGCCCGGAACCCGCAGTCGATACGGTTCTCGAGCCCCACGTTCAACGGTGGTCTGAACTACAGCCGTGTGGGGTTCGAGGCGGATCTGCCACGGATCGAGGCGGCCGACTTCGGCGGGATCTGCAACCGGGACACGGGTGCCGGCTGCGTCAACCCACCGCCGGGTTCGAACTTCTATCCGTTCTTCAGCACCCGGAACAACTCGTCGGTGGGCTGCTTCTGGCAGCTCGGCGGCGCGCACATCCCGGGAACGACCAACACGTTCGGGGGGAGCTCCGCCGCGGAGTTCGGTCCGCTCCTGTTCCTGGACTATCCGGGGCCGGGGTTCACACCGATCCACCGGACGAACGATTTCCGGCAGGTGTTGTCCAACAACCCCTGCCTGCGTTCCTGACGACGCTGCGGGGCGAGGGCACCTTCGGTGCCCTCGC
>Ga0307317_10000115_pt1 | contig 21247 bp, 22 predicted proteins | sample ER_DNA_357_FD_194498 | JGI IMG/M metagenome (GOLD analysis project Ga0307317, IMG submission 194498) | Bulk soil microbial communities from the East River watershed near Crested Butte, Colorado, United States - ER_DNA_357 | ecosystem: Environmental > Terrestrial > Soil > Floodplain | place...
TCGCCGTCGACGTGCAGCCTCGCGCCCTTGGCGAAGCGGGCTTCGTCCTCGCTGGCGCCCTCGACGAAGAAGGAGCCGTCGAGGCCGTGCGCCTTGCCGACGCGGCCGACCCTGACGAGCTCCCCGTTCACCCGCCGAAGGCCTCGAGCGCCTCGGCCCGCGGAGGGGAGACGAGGATGTTCTCGGCCGCGACCTCCTCGGCGCGCGGGTGACCGGAGGTGCGGATGAGCTCCGCGGCTCGATCGCGGTCGTAGTCGGTACGCCGGAACTCGACGCCGTCGTCGAGGATCGCCCAGTACGCGCCCGCCCGGCCTTCGTACGGCCACCCGATGCTGCCGGCGTTCACGAACAGCTTCTCCCGCACACGCCGCTCGAGCTGCATGTGCGTGTGGCCGGCAACGACGCGGGCCTCTTCGACGTCGCGCAGCAGCCCCGCGAGCTTCTCGTCGGTCGTCAGTTCGGTGACGATCGTCCTGTCGTCGACGGGTGTCGCGTGGACGTAGAGCGTGTCGTCGAGCACCACTGAGAACGGCAAACCGACGAGCCAGTCGGCCTGCTCGTCGTCAAGTCGCTCGAGCAGCCAGTCCAGGCCGTCGTCACCGGTGTACTCGGGGTCGCGAAGCCGGTCGGCGTTGCCGCGGATGCAGTGCGCGTTCGGCAGCGAGCGGAGGAGCTCGACCACCTCCCGCGGCTGCGGCGGTCCGGCTGCGATGTCGCCGCCGACCACGATCGCGTCCACACCCTCCCGCTCGACCTCGGCCAGCACGGCCTCGAGCGCCGGGAAGTTGCCGTGGATGTCGTACAGCGCCGCGACGCGCATCGCGTGCTACTCCATGATCTCGAGCAGCGTCCGCCCCTCGCGCCGCGTGGCGGAGGCGCGGACGATCGTGCGCAGGGCCCGCGCGATCCGGCCCTGACGGCCGATCACTTTGCCCACGTCGTCTGGGGCGACGCGGAGCTGGAGCACGGTGTCGCCGTCACGCTCGAGCTCCTCGACCCGCACGGCGTCGGGCTCGTCGACGAGCCGTCGCGCGAGGTACTCGACGATCTCAACCACTCTCGGAGCCGAAGTTCTTGGCCTTCAGCAGCCGCTTCACGGTCTGCGAGGGCTGCGCGCCCTTCGAGATCCAGTCGCGGATCCGGTCCTCGTCGAGCTCGATCGTCGACGGGTCGGTCTGCGGGTTGTAGCGACCGACGATCTCGAGGAACTTGCCGTCGCGGGGGGAGCGGGAGTCGGCCGCGACGATGCGGTAGACGGGGTTCTTCTTCGACCCGATTCGGGTCAGCCTGAGCTTGACAGCCAAACGGTTACCTCCGTGATCTGGATTTCTTGCGCTTGCTCTTCTTCTTCTTGGTCGCGGAGCGCGTGGGGCCATTCTGACCCTGTGGCGCTCCTGGGAGCGCGGGCATCTTGCCCTTGCTCATCTGCTTCATCATCTTCGCCATCTGCTTGCGGGCCTCGAGCAGCTGGTTCACCTGCTCGACGGTGGCTCCGCTGCCGGCCGCGATCCGCTTGCGGCGCGAGCCGTCGATCACGTGCGGCAGCCGCCGCTCGTGCGGGGTCATCGAGAGCACGATCCCCTCGACCCGCGCGAGCTGGCGCTCGTCCACGTCGTCGAGGCCCTCGAGCTGCTTGCCGAGGCCGGGGATCAGCTTGACCACACCCTGCAGCGGCCCCATCCGGCGCAGCATCTTGTAGCTGCGCAGGAAGTCGTCGAAGGTGAACTCGCCGCTCATCATGCGGCGCTCCATCTCCTCCGCCTCGTCCTGCTCGACCGCCTGCTCGGCCTTCTCGATCAGGCTTAGCACGTCGCCCATGCCGAGGATCCGCGACGCCATGCGGTCGGGGTGGAAGTACTCGAGCTGGTCGAGCCGCTCGCCGACCGAGACGAGCTTGATCGGCTTGCCCGTGACCGCCTTGACCGAGAGGGCGGCACCGCCGCGGGCGTCGCCGTCGAGCTTCGTCAGCACGACGCCGTCGAAGGCGACGCGCTCGGCGAACGCCTCGGCCACGCGGACGGCGTCCTGGCCGGTCATCGAGTCGAGCACGAGCAGGACGTTCGTCGGCTTGGTCGCGTCGCGGACGGCGACGAGCTCGTCCATCAGCTCCTCATCCACGTGCAGCCGGCCCGCCGTGTCGAGCACCACGGTGTCGAGCCCCTCGCTGCGCGCGCCCTCCAGCCCTCCGGTCGCGGCAGCGACGGGGTCGGCCCGCTCCTCGCTGAAGACCGGCACCTGCAGCTCGCGGCCGAGCTGCTCGAGCTGGTCGATCGCGGCGGGGCGCTGCAGGTCCGCTGCGACGAGGCCCGGCTTGCGGCCCTCCTTGCGCAGCAGCAGCGCGAGCTTGGCGGCGGCGGTGGTCTTGCCCGAGCCCTGGAGACCCGCGAGCAGGATCACCGTCGGCGGCCGCGACGCGAACGCGAGCCGCGAGTCGCCCGTGCCCATCAGCGAGGTCAGCTCCTCCTGGACGATCTTCACCACCTGCTGGCCGGGAGTGAGGCTCTTCAGGACGTCGGCGCCGAGCGCCCGCTCGCGGACGCGGGCGACGAAGTCCTTGACCACCTCGAAGTTGACGTCGGCCTCGAGCAGCGCGAGTCGGACCTCGCGCATCGCGCGCGAGATCGCCTCCTCGTCCAGGCGACCCTGCTTGCGCAGGTCGCCGAGCGCGCCCTGAAGGCGGTCTGAGAGGGTGTCGAACACGGCCCGCCAGTGTATCGGCGCGGTTTTGCGGCCCCACGCGCCCGGGTAGGCGAGGCTAGGTGACGACCTCGAACGAAAGGAACGACATGGCAGACATCGCCAAGGTGATCACGATCATCGGCTCCTCCCCCGAGAGCTTCGCGAAGGCCGCCGACGCGGCCGTGCAGGAGGCCTCGAAGACCCTGCGCGGCATCACCGGCGCCGACGTGATCTCGATGAGCGCGGTCGTCGAGAACGACCGCATCAGCGTCTACCGCACGACGGTGAACATCGCCTTCGCGGTCGAGCGCTAAGAGGGTTCCGCGGAGGCGTACAGCGCCTCGAGCGCACGGGCGTTGCCGACCGCGTCGGCGCGGCCGAGCAACGGCTCGGCCTCGCCGCGGATCGCCTCGCTCAGATTCTCGAGCTCGAGCTGGTAGGAGTTCACGCGCTCGGTCTCGACGCGCTCGACGGCGCCGTCGCGCCGAATCTCGATCAGCGGCTCGTGGACGTGCCAGGGATCGTCGAGAAAGAGCGAGCCCTCCTCGCCGATCACCTCGAGCTCGTCGCGCGACGGCAGCACGAAGCCGCAGTCGAATTGCGCCGTCACGCCGTTGTCGTGGAGCATCACCCCGGCGAACACGACGTCGACTCCGTCTCCACCGAGCACCTGGGCGCCCGCAGTGTGCCGCGGCTCACCGCCGAGCAGCCGCGACGCGCTGACGCAGTAGCAGCCGACGTCCATCAGGGCTCCGCCGTCCAGCTCCGAGAGCAGCCGCACGTTGTCCGGGTCGTCCTCGATGGTGAAGCTGAACGACGAGCGGATCACGCGCGGCGCCCCAACCGCGCCGCCCTCGACCAGCTCGGTCAGCTTCGCGGTTTGCGGGTTGTGGCGCCACATGAACGCCTCCGACAGCAGGCGACCCGACCGGTCGGCGGCGTCGAAGGCGGCCTCGACTTCCGCGGCCCGTCGCGACATCGGCTTCTCGCAGAGCACGTGCTTCCCCGCCTCGACCGCGCGGATCGACCACTCGCAGTGCATCGAGTTCGGCAGCGAGATGTAGACGGCCTCGACGTCGGGATCGTCGAGCAGCGCCTCGTAGCCGCCGTAGGAGCGCTCGATGCCCCACTCGCGTGCGTACGCCTCGGCCCGGGCTGCGTCTCGGCTCGCCACCGCGACCAGGTCGCACTTCTCCGAGGCCTGCGCGGGCGGGATCACGAGCCGGTTGATGTCCGCTGTGGAGACGATGCCCCACTTGACCGGATTCATCCCCACGACGCCTCCGTCACCGGCCGGAAGGCCGTCTCGAGGATGCGGTGGGTGCGAGGCCTCGTCAGGGCGAAGAGGACGACCTCGGCCACGTCCTCCGCGCTCATCATCCCGGCGAGCTCCGGCATCTCGGGAGTTCGCCCGCGGCCCATGGCGAAGTCGGTCGCGACCCCGCCCGGGCAGATGTTCGTGCACCGGACTCCCCGCTCGCGCAGCTCGTGGTCCATCGCCCGGGTGAAGCCGACCTGCGCGAACTTCGACGCGCAGTAGACCGCCTCCAGCGGCAGGCCGCGCCGCCCCGCCTCGGAGGCGATCGTGACGAGGTCGGCCTCCCCGTTCTCGAGCAGGTGCGGCAGCGCGGCGCGCACGGCGTACAGCGTTCCCTTGACGTTCACGTCGATCATCTCCTCGAGGTGCTCGGGCGAAAGCTCGAGGAACGGCCCGTAGGCGCCGACCCCGGCGTTGGCCACGAGGATGTCCAGGCGCCCGAAGCGGTCGACCGTCTCGCCGACGATCTCCTCGAGGTCGGCCGGGTTGCGCACGTCGCAGGGACGCGCGACCACGTTGTCGAGCCCGAGGTCGTCGCCGCTGCGAGACGCCAACCCGATACCCACACCGGCGGCGGCGAGCATCTGCGCGACCGCGCGGCCGATCCCACGGCTCGCCCCGGTGACCAGTGCGGCCTTCCCCTCCAATGTCATCGCTCCTCCAGGTGTTCGAGGGACGGATACAACGCGCGGTAGCGAGGGTAACCGGCCTCGTACGTGCGCATCCAGCCTGCGTCGGGCTCGAACCGCTCGCGGGGCCGGACGCACTCCTCGACCGCCTCGTGGACGTCCGAGAACGCACCCGCGGCAACCGCGCCGAGCAGGGCCGCGCCGAAGGCGGCTCCTTCCTCGGCGGCCGTGAGCTCGAGCGGGATGCCGAGCGTCGAGGCAACGATTTGCAGCCAGAGCCGGCTGCGGGCGCCGCCGCCCGAGACGCGCCCGCTCTCCGCGCGGACGCCCAGCTGCCGCAGAAGCTCGAGCGAGTCGCGCAGGCCGTAGGCGACGCCCTCGAGGACGGCGCGGGTGAGCGCCGGGCGGCCGTGCGCGAGCCCGAGGCCGGTGAACGCGGCGCGCGCGTGCGGGTCCGCGTGCGGCGTCCGCTCGCCGGAAAGGTACGGGAGGAACAGCACCCCGTCGGCACCCGGCTCGACGTCATCGGCCCCCGCGAGAAGCTCGTCGTACGCGACGCCCGGGGCGAACGCGTCCCGGAACCAGCGCAGCGAGCCGGCGGCGGAGAGCATCACGCCCATTGCGTGCCAGGTCCCGGGAACGGCGTGGCAGAAGACGTGGAGGCGCGCCTCCGGCTCCGGCGCGTACGCGGGCAGCGCCGCGAAGACGACTCCCGAGGTGCCGAGGACCACCGAAAGCGACCTCGGGCCGGCGACGCCAACTCCCAGCGCGCCGGCGGCCTGGTCCCCCGCTCCAGCCGCGACCGGTGTCCCGTTCGCGGTTCGGCCGGAGAGCTCGGGCGACTCCAGGGCCGCGGGCAGCCACTCGGGCGGGAGCTCGAGCGCCTCGAGCACCTCGCCGCTCCAGCGTCGCTCGGCGACGTCGAACAGAAGCGTCCCCGAGGCATCGGCCACGTCGGTCGCGCGCTCACCCGTAAGGCACAGGCGCACATAGTCCTTCGGGAGGAGGATGTGTCGAATCCGGCCGTAGGCCTCCGGCTCGTGCGCGCGCAGCCAGACCAGCTTCGGCGCGGTGAAGCCGGTGAGCGCACGGTTGCCGGTGAGGCGAATCAGCCGCTCGACCCCGATTCGCCGCTCGATCTCCTCACACTCGGCCGAGGTGCGCTGGTCGTTCCAGAGGATCGCGGGCCGGATCACCCGGTCGGTCTCGTCGAGGGCCACGAGCCCGTGCATCTGGCCGGAGAGGCCGATTCCCGCCGCGTGCTCGGCGCCTACTGCAGCCAGCGCAGCCTCGCTCGCGCGCCACCAGTCCTCGGGATCCTGCTCGGCCCAACCGGGCGCGGGCGTGGCCAGCGGGTACTCCCGCTCCGCCCGCGCAACAACCTCGCCGTTCGGAGAGACGGCGATCGCCTTGACGCCGGTTGTGCCGACGTCGAGGCCGACGAACGTGCTACGCCGCGCCAAGGGCCGCGTAGACGAGCTCGTAGGCGGCCACGGCGTCCTTGCGCATCTGGGCCTCACGCAGCGCGTCGCCGTCGAGCCGTTCGGCCACGCCCTCGATGAACTGCCAGTGCAGGACGCTGCGCCGCACGGCCTCGACCGCGTCCTCCGTGTACGGGTACAGGTCGAAACCGAGCCGCTCGCCGTTGTCGCCGTAGCCCGCGCGCCGCAGCTCGACGGCCAGCTCGAGCGTCTCCATGAACGCGGTCGCGCCGACCATGTTGTCGTCGTCGAAGGTGCCCCAGCCCGAGTTGGCGTGCTGGTGGCCGAGCAGTCCCTCGGAGGCGAGCAGCGCTGCGTACTCCGCCAGGTTCTCGCCGTTCATGATCAGGTGCTGCCAGTCCATGTTGACCTGGACGTTGTCGAGCCCCTGACGCCGGAGGGTGTGGATCACGTGGAGCGTCATCCCGACGTTGCGCATCAGGATCTTCATCGCGGGCTCCGAGTTCTTGTGCTCGAGGAACAGCGTGATCCCGCGGTCGCGGCACCGCTGCGCGGCGTGGCCGATGCCGTCGAGGAACCAGGCCCAGGTCTCCTTGTAGGGGGTCTGGAACGGGTAGTTGTAGCCCTCGATTCCGGGCCAGATGATGAAGTTCGCCTGGAGCTCGCCCGCGAAGTCGATCGCGTCGAGCGTCCGCTTCACGGCCTCGTTCCGGGTCGCTTCGTCAGGCGAGACGAGCCCTCCCTTGCCGAAGCGCGCGTCGAGGTGGAGCCCCGTCGCCAGGCAGTAGACGTCGTGGCCGTCGAGCGCGTCGCGCACCTCGTCGAGGTTGTCCGCCGAGAGCTCCTCCGGGTAGTGGAACTCGTAGCCGTCGATGAGGTCGCCGAGGCCCTTCACCGCCTCGCGGACGCGCGCCACCGTCGTCTGGCCTGCGCGCTCCGGTTTGTAACCACCCGGGACGAAGCGCGTGACCATCGGCCCGAACGCCCAGATCCCGAGGCTCGTCTTGAGGCGCTCGCTCATCGTCGGGCCAACTCGATCAGATTTTCCGCGGGCGTGCTCGCCCGTGTTCGTCGAGGTAGTCGCTCCACGAGCGGCTCGGCGTGTAGCCGAGCATGCGCTCGGCCCTGGCGCACGAGATCCCGGACGCGTCCTCGCGCGCGAGGGGGCGGATCTCGATCTCGTCGCCGTAATAGCGGCGGACGAGCTCGGCGAACGGGCGGCCGCCGACGTTGTCGGGAGACGCGATGTAGAAGACCTCGTGTCCCGCGAGGTCGGACTCGGCCGCGAGCACGATCGCGTCCGCGAGGTCGTACACGTCCACGTAGCTCCAGAGGTTGGGGCTCAGCTCCGCGGGATCACGCACCTGGGGCCCGAGATTGCGCTCGTAGTTCTCCTCGGTCTGCACCCAGCTCGGGCGAATGGAGATGCAGCGGATGTCAGAGCGTGCCACGGCCGCGTCTATCAGGAGCTCTCCGAACCACTTCGAGAGGGCGTAGGGGTCCTGGGGCCTGACCGGATGCTCCTCGTCGACCGGCACGTAGTCGGGCAGGAACTCGCGTTCCGGGAAGAAGAACCCGGGAATCGTCTCGCTCGAGATGTAGACAAACCGCCCGACGCCGAAGCGGACGGCCGCCTCGAGGACGTTGAAGGTCGCCATCAGGTTGTTCCCGAAGACGACGTGGGGCGGGTTCTTGGTCGGGTCCGGGATCGCGCCCGCGTGGACGACGGCGTCGACGCCGCGGACGATCGCGAACGCGTCGCCAGCGTCGGTCAGGTCGGCCTGGACGTACTCGCCCGGCTCGCCGGGAAGCGTGCGCTCGAACACGCCGCGCGCAAGGTCGGAGGCGCGGACGTCGTGGCCGGCTGCGAGCAGGGCAAAGACGGCGGCGGAGCCGACCTTGCCTTTCGCGCCCGTGACGAGAACGCGGATGCTTCACCCCCTCGCGGGCGGGTCAACCGGTGGCGGCCTGCCGGTACTCGCGCACGACGAGCTCGGTCAGCTCTTCCACCGAGGTCTCGTTCGTCGACTTGTCGAGCGTGATCTCGCCGTGCTGGAGCAGGTTCACGCGGTCGCAGGCCTCGAACACTTGCGCGTAGTTGTGCAGGATCAGGATCATCGAGACTTCGCCCCGGTCACGGAGCTTCCGGATCAGGTCGAGGATGAGCGTTCCTTCCTTCACGCCCATCGCCGCCAGCGGCTCGTCCAGCAGGATGATCTTCGCATCCGAGTAGACCGACCGCGCGACCGCGATCGACTGGCGCTGGCCTCCCGAGAGCTGGGCCACCTCCGCGTCGACGTCCGGGATCCGGACGCCCATCTCGTCGAGGTACTTGCGGGCCCGCTTTCGCATCTCGCCGTTGTTCAGCAGCGGCAGCTCGATGCCGCCGAGCTTCCCGAGCAGCTCCCGCTTGAGGAACATGTTGTGGTAGACGGACATGCCCGGCACGAGCGCCAGGTCCTGGTAGACCGTGTCGATCCCGAGCGAGCGGGCGTGCGCGACCGAGCGGATCGACACCTCCTCGCCGTTGACGAAGATCGTGCCGTTGTCCGGCTTCTGGAAGCCGCTGATGATCTTCACCAGGGTGGACTTGCCGGCGCCGTTGTCGCCGATCAGCCCGAGCACCTCGCCGCGCTGCAGGTGCACCGAGACGTCCTCGAGGGCGCGCACTGCTCCGAACCGCTTCGAGATGTGTTCGACGCGGATCGCCTCGTCGGCCTCTCGGCCGTTGCCCGATTCGCTCATCTGCCTCTCCTCCCGAGCACACCGAGGTTCTTCAGCCGCTGGATCTGCACGTTCAGGATCATCGCACCCAGGATCGCGATCCCGATGATCAGGTCGAAGTTGAACGCGCTGACGCCGAGGATCGTGAAGCCGATGTTCAGGATGGCGAGCACGCAGACGCCGAGGAAGCCGCCGATGATCGTGCCCGACCCGCCCATCAGCGACGTCCCGCCGATGACCGCAGCCGCGACGGCGAGGAACATGATGTCCGTGCCGCCCTGGAGCGGCAGGATCGACGTGATCCGGGTCGAGTCCAGGATTCCCGCGAAACCGCCGAGCATGCTGCAGAGCATGAAGTTGCCGATCTTGATCCACCGGACGTTGACGCCGCTCTCTCTCGCGCCGATCGCATTGCCGCCCGTCGCGACCGTGTGAACCCCCCATCGCGTCCGGACGAGCACGATCTGTAAGACCACGATGGCTATCAGCGCCCACCAGAACTCCGAGTTGAACCAGAGCGGATAGCCGCCGAAGATCTCGGTGAACGTGTGGCCGCCCGGCGCCTCCACCTGGAAGCCGTGCAGTGCCCGCAGGTTGATCCCGTTCAGGAAGAACAGCATCCCAAGCGTGGTGATGAACGACGGCACGCCGAGGTAGGTCGTGATCAGCCCGTTCGTAAGACCGACAGCGGCGGCGGCCAGGAGGCCGAAGATCACCCCCAGCCAGATCGGCAGCCCGAGCCCGTCGGGCTCGGGCGCCGTCGTCAGGTACATGATGATCGGCGTGAGCGCGAAGACCCGCCCAACAGACAGGTCGATCTCGCCGCAGATCAGGAGCATCACCTCGCCGCAGGTGATCAGCGCGATCGGCGCGACGTACTCGGCGATGTTCTTGATCGTCGGGCTCGAGTAGAACGCCGACGACCGCAGCGAGAAGTAGATGATCAGCCCGATCGCGACGACCAGGATGCTGGCCTCGCGCCGGTTCGCGAACGCCTCGAGCGCGCGCCAGCCCAGGCCACGCGCACGCTCGCGGCGTCCGGCTTCCGACCCCGCTACCGCCATCCCCGACTACCTCAGGCGGTTAGGTCGACTTCACGTATTGCTGGGTGCTCGAGCTTCCCTCGTAGCGGGTCTTCGTCGTCAGGTATGGCTTGACATTGTCCTTCGTAACGAACAGGAGACCCGTGTTCGTGTCGGAAGGCGCCATCAGCCCGCCTGAGATCTTGTACAGGAACAGCTGGACCGCGGGGTAGAACCCCTGGAGATAGGGCTGCTGGTCGATCGTGAAGTCCAGGAAGCCCTTGTCGATCAGGTTCAGGGTCGTCGGCAGGAGGTCGTACCCGCCTCCGTGGATCCCTTTCGACGGCAGGTTGTACTTCTGCATGACCTGCGCAACGCCCTGCGTGCTTCCCGCGTCGACCGCGAACATGCCCTTCAGGTCCTTGTGGCCCTGGTAGTAGGCGTCGATCTTCGATAGCTCGCCGGCCGTGTCGGCCCCGGTCGCGATCTGCGTGAAGTTGATCGGCTTGCCCGAGTCCTTGATCGCCTGCTTCGCGCCGTCAATGCGCGGCTGGATGTTCAGCGAGCCCGGCGTCGCGATGAAGCCGGCGACGTCGCCGCTCGGGATCAGCTCGACGATCCTCTCGCCCATCTTCTGACCCGACACGAACAGGTCCTGGCCAATGTACGCGAGTCGCTCGTTCCCGCTGCCGGGCGGCACGTCCGCGTTGTAGGCGATGACCGGGATCCCGGCGTCGAGCGCCTTCTTGGTCGGCGAGTTGAACGCCTTGGCGTCGATCAGGCAGACGCAGATTCCGTCGGCACCCGCGGAAATCGCCGTGTTCATCGAGGAGACCATCTGCCCAACATCGCTGGTCTCCGAGCCGGTCCACTGGTGTTCGGTGTTGAAGATCGCGCCCATGTCGTCGATCCCGTACTGCGTCGGGACGAAGAATGGGTTCGTCGTGACGTGGTTGACGAAGACCCACTTCCACTTGGGCGTCTCCGGATAGTCGCCGGCACCGCTGCCGGAGCTCTTGTCCCCGCCGCCGCCACAGGCGGCAAGCAGTGCGGGGAGCGAAAGTGCGGCGCCACCCGCCCCGATGATTGTGAGCAGTTTCTTGCGGTCCATCCCGGCCGGAACTTCCGACTCGGGGAGATCCTCGACTAGCGACGCGAACTCGTCGAGCTGCGTCTCCAGATACTTGTTCTGGTCCACCCGGCACCTCCTTGGGACCCCGTGAGCGGCGACCATAACACCATGAGCCCAGACCCTTCCAGCCGCGCCGTCATCGCGCCGGCGCGCGTCAACCTGATCGGCGAGCACACCGACTACTCGGGCGGGCTCGTCCTGCCCGTCGCCGTGGATCTCGGGACGACGGTGACGTGGGCTCCCGCGGCGGATGCCACGATCCGCCTGCGGTCGGTGGTCTTCGGAGATTCCGTCGAGCTACCGGCGCACGCAGCGCCTCGGATCCCGCCTGAGGGCTGGGGCCGCTACGTCGCCGCGGTGGTTGGGCTGCTCCGCGAGCACGGCGCCCCGATCACCGGGCTGGACGGCGAGATCGTCTCCACCGTCCCGATCGGGGCAGGACTGTCCTCGTCGGCGGCGCTGACCGTGTCGGTCGGCCTGGCGCTCACGAGCGCCGCCTCGTACGAGCTGCCGCGCATCGAGCTTGCGCGGATCGCGCAGGCGGCCGAGCGCCTCGCGGTCGGTGTTCCGGTGGGTCTGATGGACCCGGCGAGCTCGCTGCTTGGGCACAAGGGGCACGCGCTGCTGCTCGACTGCGGGACCGAAGAGCACCGGCTCGTCCCGCTGCCGCCTGGAATCGCGCTCGTCGTCTTCGACTCGGGGGTGCGCCACGCGCTCGAGGCCAGCGGCTACGGCAACCGGCGCCTCGAGCTCGAGCGGGCGCTGTCGGCGATCGGCACGGATCGCCCGTCGTCGCTCAGCGCCGCCGAGGCAGCCGCGAAGGCAGCCGCCGCGGGAGTCGACGAGGTCGCCCGGCGCAGGCTTCGCCACGTCGTCACCGAGAACGAGCGGGTGCGCGAGGTCGTGGCCGCGCTGGAGGATCCGCTCGGACCCGACCTCCCGGCGCTCGGAAGGCTCTTCCGCGAGGGTCACGAGAGCCTCCGGGACGACCTCGAGGTCTCGATCCCGGAGCTCGACGTGCTCGTCGACCTCGCCTACGAGCACGGTGCGATCGCGGCCCGGATGATCGGCGGCGGCTTCGGCGGCTCGGTGCTCGCTCTCGCTCGCGAGGACGAGACCGAGCATCTCGCCGACGCGGTCACGCGCGCCTATGCCGACCGTGCCGGGCGCGAGACGACGCCGTACGTCTGCGCCTCGGTCGACGGCGCGCACGAGCTCGCGCCTGGGTAACGGTCACCAGCGCTGGTGCACGAGCGGGGCGACCTGCCGGCGGTAGATCTCTGCGATCCGCTCCATCGTCTCGGGCGAAGGCGCGGACAGGTCGGCGGCAGCGGCGTTCGCACGTGCCTGCTCCGGCGTCTTCGCACCAGGGATGACCGTCGAAACCGCGTCGAACGTGAGGACCCAGCGCAGCGCGAGCTGGGCCAGCGTCGCACCTGGCGGCACGAGCGGCTCGAGCTCCTCCACCACGTCGAGCCCGACCTCGTAGTCGACCCCGGAGAAGGTCTCGCCGACGTCGAACTCCTCGCCGTGGCGGTTGAACTCGCGGTGGTCGTCCGCCGCGAACGTCGTGTTGCGGTCGAACTTCCCGGTCAGCAGTCCCGAGGCGAGCGGGACGCGGACGATCACCCCGACGTCGCGGCGCCGCGCCTGGTCGAAGAAGAGCTCCGCAGGCCGCTGCCTGAGCATGTTGAAGATGAGCTGGATCGTGGCGACCCCTTCGAACTCGATCGCCTTCAGCGCGTCCTCGACCTTCTCGACGCTGACGCCGTAGGCCCGAACGAGGCCCTCCTGCACGAGCCTGTCGCAGGCCTCATGCACCTCGGGCAGGTAGTACGTCTCCCGGGGCGGGCAGTGCAGCTGCACGAGGTCGACGGCCTCGACGCCAAGGTTCTCGCGGGAGCGCTCGAGCCAGGCGCGGAGATTCTCGTAGGTGTAGAGGGCCGGATCCAGCTCCGCCCGCCGTCCGAACTTGGTCGCGACCACGAGCCGCTCGTCGCGCTCCTGCAACAGGCGCGCGATCAGGCGCTCCGAGCGCCCGTCCCCGTAGACGTCTGCCGTGTCGAAGAACGTCACGCCGGCGTCGACCGCGGCGTGCATCGCCGCCAGGGACTCCCCCTCGTCGGTCTCGCCCCAGCTGCCGCCGATCGCCCACGCGCCGAAGCCGATCTCGGAGACGTCCCAGCCGGTCTTCCCGAGGCGTCGCGACTGCATGCACGAATCCAATCAGCCGCGCGCGGCCTCTGTCAGGATCACGCTCGATGGCGACCGGGAAAGCGCTCGGGACGCACGAGGTCTGGTTCCTGACCGGGAGCCAGGATCTCTATGGAGACGAAGCGCTCCGCCAGGTGGACGACCATGCGCGGGAGGTCGCCGGCTCGCTCGACGCCGAGGCGACGATCCCGGTCCGGGTGGTGCACAAGCCCGTCGTGAAGAGCCCGGAGTCCATCCGGCAGGTCTGCCTCGAGGCGAACGCCGCAGAGAGCTGCGTCGGCGTGGTCGCGTGGATGCACACGTTCTCGCCCGCGAAGATGTGGATCGGCGGCCTGGGCTCGCTGCAGAAGCCGCTCCTACACCTGCACACGCAGTTCAATCGCGACCTCCCCTGGTCCGAGATCGACATGGATTTCATGAACCTGAACCAGTCCGCCCACGGCGATCGCGAGTTCGGGTTCATGGCGACGCGGATGGGCCTGAGGCGCAAGACGGTCGTCGGTCACTGGGGCGATCCCCAGGTCGTCGCGCGCATCGGCACCTGGACACGCGCCGCGTGCGGCTGGGACGAGGCCCGGAGGCTCGAGGTGGCGCGCTTCGGCGACAACATGCGCCGCGTCGCGGTGACCGAGGGCGACAAGGTCGAGGCGCAGCTCCGGCTCGGCGTCTCGGTGAACGGCTACGGGGTCGGTGAGCTCGTCGAGGCCATGCTGGCCGTCCCCGACGCGGCCGTGCACGAGCTCGTGGACGCGTACGCGGAGGAGTACGACCTCGTGCCGGAGCTGCGGGCGGACGGCGAGCGGCACGAGTCCCTACGCGACGCCGCCCGGATCGAGGCCGGCTTGCGCTCGTTCCTGGAGGACGGCGGCTTCATGGCTTTCACCGACACGTTCGAGGACCTTGGCGAGCTTCCCCAGCTTCCGGGGATTGCGGTGCAGCGCCTGCTGGCGGACGGCTACGGCTTCGGCGCCGAGGGCGACTGGAAGACCGCTGCGCTCGTCCGCGTCGCCAAGGTGATGAGCACCGGCCTCGAAGGCGGCGCCTCGTTCATGGAGGACTACACGTACCACCTGGCGCCCGAGGGACCGAAAGTGCTCGGCGCCCACATGCTCGAGATCTGCCCGTCGATCGCGGCCGGGAAGCCGAAGTGCGAGGTCCATCCGCTGTCGATCGGCGGGAAGGAGGATCCCGTGCGGCTCGTCTTCACCGCCAGTCCCGGGCCGGCGGTCGTCGTGGGCCTGCTCGACCTCGGCGACCGGTTCCGCCTCGTCTTGAACGAGGTGGACGTGGTCGAGCCGGCCGAGGATCTTCCCCGGCTGCCGGTGGCGCGCGCGCTCTGGGAACCGCGGCCCGACCTGGCCACCGCCGCGGAGGCCTGGCTCGTCGCAGGCGGACCTCACCACACGGCGTTCTGCCGCGCGGTCGGACGCGAGGCGTTCGCGGACCTCGCCGAGATCGCGGGAATCGAACTGCTCGTGATCGACGCGCAGACCCGCTTGGCTGACTTCGCCAAGGAAGTCCGCTGGAACCAGGCGTACTTCCAGACCGTCCGGGGCGGCTGATGGCGCTCGACGAGCTACGCGAGCGGGTCTTCGAAGCGAACCGGAAGATCGTGGAGGCCGGCCTTGTCGTCCTCACATTCGGCAACGCGAGCGCCGTCGACCACGCGGCCGGGGTGATGGCGATCAAGCCGAGCGGCGTCCCGTACGGCGAGCTCGGGCCGGACTCGATGGTCGTCGTCGACCTCGAGAGCGGCGAGGTGCGCGAGGGATCCGCGCGGCCCTCCTCGGACACCCCGACGCACCTGGTGCTCTACCGCGCCTTCGAGAAGATCGGCGGGATCGTCCACACACATTCCCCGTTCGCGACGGCGTGGGCCCAGGCCCGACGGGAGATCCCGTGCTTCGGCACGACGCACGCCGACCACTTCCGCGGGCCCGTGCCGGTGACCCGCGAGCTCACCCGCGAGGAGATCGGTGGCGAGTACGAGCGCTGCACCGGCGACGTGATCGTCGAGACGGTCACCGGTCTGGGGCTCGGCGCGCTCGAGCGGCCGGCGGTGCTCGTCGCCTCCCACGGGCCGTTCGCGTGGGGACCAGACGCCGGGACGGCGGTCGAGAACGCGATCGCCCTCGAGGTCGTGGCCGAGAGCGCGTTCCGGACCGAAGCGCTGCAGCCCGGCGCAGCCCCGATCCAGCCCGAGCTGCTCGACCGGCACTTCCTGCGCAAGCACGGGCCTGGCGCGTACTACGGCCAGCTCCCGTGAAGGCGCTTCGCCTCCACGGCACGGGCGATCTCAGGCTCCACGACGAGCCCGCGCCGGAGCCGCGCGACGGCGAGGTTCTCGTGCGCGTGACGGCCGTCGGCCTATGCGGGTCCGACCGGCACTGGTTCCTCGAAGGGGGGATCGGCGACGCCGCCCTCGACCGGCCGCTCGTCCTCGGGCACGAGTTCGTGGGGACGATCGAGTCTGGCTCCCGCGCCGGCGAGCGCGTGGCGCTCGACCCTGCCGTGCCGTGCGGGCGCTGCAGCGTCTGCATAGCCGGGAATCCGCACCTCTGCCCCGACCTTCGCTTCGCGGGGCACGGCTCGGCGGACGGCGCCCTGCGCACGAGCCTCGCATGGCCCGAACGGCTTGCCCACGCGCTCCCGGACGACCTCTCCGACACGGAGGGCTCGCTGCTCGAGCCGCTGGGCGTCGCGCTGCACGCTCTCGACCTCGCGAAGGCGCGGCCCGGGTCGACCGCAGGCGTGTTCGGTTGCGGGCCGCTCGGGCTGCTGCTCGTCCAGGCGCTGCGAGCCACCGGGGTCGAGACGATCGTGGCGAGCGACCCGCTCCCGCACCGGGCCAACGCGGCCGCGTCCCTGGGTGCGACGCTCGACGACCGGGAGGTCGACGTGGCGTTCGAGGCGGCGGGCGACGACGCGGCCCTCGCGGATGCCATGGTTGCCGTCCGGCCCGGAGGCCGTGTGGTTCTCGTCGGCATCCCCGACGGCGACCGGACGAGCTTCACCGCCTCGACCGCGCGGCGGAAGGGCCTGACCCTGGCTCTCTGCCGGCGCATGAAGCCCGCCGACCTTCCGCGCGCAATCCGGCTCGCGGAGGCCGGCGAAGTCGAGCTAGGCGGGCTCGTCAGCGGCCGCTACGCGCTGTCCGAGTGGCGCGAGGCCTTCGCCGAACTGGTGGAGCGACGCGGCCTGAAGGTCGTCGTCGAGCCGCAGCGGGCAGGAGACGCGCCGTGAGCGGCCGCTACGCGCTCGGGATCGACTTCGGCACCGAGTCCGGGCGGGCCGTCCTGGTCGACTGCGCAGAAGGGCGGGAGCTCGGCACAGCCGTCTATCCGTACCGGCACGGCGTGATCGACGAGCGCCTGCCTTCTCCCCACGACAACGTCGAGCTCGAGCCCGACTGGGCGCTCCAGGATCCCGAGGACTACGTCCGCACGCTCCAGGAGGCGGTTCCCGCGCTCCTCGCCGAGACGGGCGTCGACCCGGCCGAGGTGATTGGGATCGGCATCGACTTCACTGCGTGCACGATGCTCCCGACGCTGGCCGACGGCACCCCGTTGTGCCTGCTCGAGGACCTGCGGGGAAACCCGCACGCCTGGGTGAAGCTCTGGAAGCACCACGCGGCCCAGCCTGAGGCGGACCGCATCAACCAGGTCGCCGCCGAGCGGGGCGAGGCCTGGCTCCCGCGCTACGGCGGCAAGATCTCGTCCGAGTGGTTCTCCGCCAAGGCGCTCCAGATCCTGGACGAGGCACCCGAGATCTACGCCCGCGCGGACCGGCTGATCGAGGCCGCCGACTGGATCGTCTGGCAGCTCACGGGAACGGAGACGCGCAACAGTTGCACCGCCGGCTACAAGGCGATCTGGTCGAAGAGCGATGGGTTTCCGGGCGATCCCTACTTCGCCGCGCTCGACCCGAGGTTCGAGCGCGTCGTCGACGAGAAGATGTCGCGGACGATCTCGCCGCTCGGAAGCCGGGCCGGCGGGCTGAGCGAGCAGGCCGCCGCCTGGACGGGCCTGCGCCCTGGGACGGCGGTGGCAGTGGCCAACGTGGACGCCCACGTCGCCGCGCCCGCGGCAACGGTGACTGAGCCCGGGAAGATGGTGCTGATCATGGGCACGAGCATCTGCCACATCCTCCTGGGCGACGAGCCCGCGCTCGTCGAGGGGATGTGCGGCGTCGTCGAGGACGGAGTGGTGCCCGGCCTGTTCGGCTTCGAGGCAGGCCAGACCGCGGTCGGCGACATCTTCGCCTGGTTCGCCGACGACGCCGTGCCTCCCGAGTACCACGAAGCGGCGGCCCGGCAGGGCACCGACGTCCACCGCGTCCTCGAGGCGGAGGCGGCCAAACTGCGTCCCGGGGAGAGCGGGCTGCTGGCCCTGGACTGGTGGAACGGCAATCGCTCGATCCTGGTCGACGCCGAGCTGAGCGGGCTCCTGGTCGGCCTGTCGCTCGCGACGAAGGCACCGGAGATCTACCGCGCGCTGCTCGAGGCGACGGCCTTCGGGACGAGGGTGATCGTCGACGCATTCCTGGAGGCCGGCGTGGCGGTGGACGGGATGGTCGCGTGCGGCGGGCTACCCGAGAAGAACCGGCTGCTGATGCAGATCTTCGCGGACGTTACGGGCCGCGAGTTCGCAGTCGCCGCGTCGAAGCAGACCCCGGCGCTCGGGTCGGCGATGTTCGGAGCGGTCGCGGCCGGCGCGGAGCTCGGAGGCTTCGACTCGATCGAGGACGCTTCGAGCCAGATGGCGCGGCTCGGTGACGAGCGGTACATCCCGAACCCAGCCAACAGGGCGGCTTACGACGACCTCTACGCCGAGTACGTTCGCCTTCACGACCTCTTCGGTCGAGGCGGAGACGACGCAATGAAGCGCCTTCGCGCCCTTCAGCGAACCGTGATTGAAACCCACGCGGTCGGGTAGGGCGAACATGGGCACAAGAGGGAGCTGACGTCTCCCTCTCAACTGCTTCCTGCGGCAGTCAGTGACAACCGACTGAAGGAGGAGCAGAAATGGTCAGACCGCTTCGCAGCATCGCCCTCGGTGGCGTACTTGCCGCCCTGGTGTTCGCCGTGGTGGGCCTCACCGGCGCAGTCGCGTCGGGAGGGAAGGGCAAGCACCATGGCCATCACGGCCATCACGGCAAGCCCAGCATCGTGAGGGAGCCGTTCGGCACGGCTCCGGGCGGAATCGCCGTCGACCGCTACACCCTCGACAACGGCAAGGGGATGGTGGTCAAGATCATCACGTACGGCGGCACCGTCCAGGAGCTGTGGGTCCCGGACCGGCGCGGCCACTCGGCCAACGTCGTCCTCGGCTTCCCGACCCTCGCGGACTACGTCGCCAAGAACAGCCCGTTCCCGGCCGGCGGCCCGTACTTCGGCTCGATCATCGGCCGGTACGGGAACCGGATCGCGAACGGCACGTTTACGCTCGATGGGGTGACGTACCACCTGCCGATCAACAACCCGCCGAACTCGCTCCACGGCGGCATCGAAGGGTTCGACAACAAGGTCTGGACGGCGACGGTCATCCCGCCTAGCCACGGCAGTGTCGGCCTGAAGCTGCACTACACGAGCCCGAACGGGGAGGAGGGCTATCCCGGCACGCTGAGCGTCGACGTGACGTACACGCTCACGAAGCGCGACGAGCTGAGGATCGACTACCACGCCACGACCGACATGGCGACAGTGCTCAACCTGACGAACCACAGCTACTGGAACCTCTCCGGCGAGGGCACGGGCGCTATTTACGACCACGTGCTCTGGTTGAACGCCGACCACTACACGCCCGTGAACTCGACCCTGATCCCGACGGGCGCGATCGACCCGGTGGCCGGAACACCGTTCGACTTCACGAGGCCGGAGGCGATCGGCGCCCGGATCCGTGACGCCAGCAACCAGCAGATCACGTTCGGCCGTGGGTACGACCACAACTTCGTGCTCAACCGGCCGAACTCGACGGCGCTCGTTCCCGCCGCCAAGGTCTTCGACCCGGCGAGCGGGCGCAAGCTCGAGGTCGAGACGACGGAGCCCGGCATCCAGTTCTATTCGGGGAACTTCCTCGATGGGACGCTGGCCGGGACGAGCGGCAAGTTCTACCGGCAGAGCGACGGGTTCGCGCTCGAGACGCAGCACTACCCGGACTCGCCGAACCATGCGAACTTCCCGTCGACCGTGCTCCGGCCCGGTCAGACGTTCGCGTCGACCACGATCTTCCGCCTGTCGACGTTCCACCACCACCACTGATCAGTCGCATGACCCCGCTCGCCGCTCCGTGGCGGCGGGCGGGGTCGCATCAGTCGAGTTGCTCGACGATCGTCGTCAGCACGGCCGGGTCGGCGAGCGAGTCGAAGACGGCGTCCGCGTCGAGCTCGACGCCGACGACCGACGGCACGCCCACCACGTACAAGCCGGCCGCCCGTGCGGCCGCGACTCCCGGGGGCGAGTCTTCGAGGGCCAGCGAGCCCGTCGGCGTCGCCCCGAGCAGCCCGCACGCCCTCAGGTAGAGGTCGGGCGCGGGCTTCGGATCGGCGACTTCCTCGACGCCGAGCACGGCGTCGAAGCGGTCGGCGAGACCGGTGCGGGTCAGGCCCGCCAGCAGGTGGCTCCTGGGCGAGTTCGAGGCGACGGCGACCGGCCAACGCCCGTCGAGCGCGGCGAGCAGCTCCACCGCACCCGGCCTGGGCTCGGCCCCGGCTGCGATCTCCTCCAGGGCGAGCGCATACAGCTCCGCGCTCAACTCCTCGCCGCGCCCGGGGAGCTCGAGCAGCCGCTCGAGCACGCGCGCCGCGGTCTCGGGCGCCGTGCCGACGAGGGCGCGCTTCGCCTCGAGGTCGAACTCGCGACCGTGGCGCTCGAAGACGACGGTCTCTGCCCGCGTCCAGCACGGCTCCGTGTCGAGCAGCAGCCCGTCGTTGTCGAACACAATTCCTGTGCGCGGAGCCATGGCGGTCACGCCACACCGACGAGTGCGCGTGCGAAATCCTTCGGGTCGAACGGCCGCAGGTCGTCCAGGCCCTCGCCGATCCCGATCAGCTTCACGGGCAGGCCGAGCTCGTGTGCGATCGCGATTGCGATGCCGCCCTTGGCCGAGCCGTCGAGCTTGGTCAGGACGATTCCGGTCACCTCGACGGCCTGGCCGAAGAGCCGCGCCTGCTGCAGGCCGTTCTGGCCGGTGGTCGCGTCCACCACGAGCAGCGTCTCTTGCGGGGCGCCTTCCAGCCGCTGCGCGATCACGCGCCGCACCTTCGACAGCTCCTCCATCAGATTCGCCTGCGTGTGCAACCGGCCCGCGGTGTCGACGACGACGATGTCACGGTCGCGCGACTGCGCAGCGCCGATCGCGTCGAAGGCGACAGCCGCCGGGTCGCCGCCGCGCTCCGAGCCGACGAAGTCCGCGCCCGCGCGCTTGGCCCAGATCTCGAGCTGCTCCTCGGCTGCGGCGCGGAAGGTATCTGCGGCCGCCACGAGCACCGAGCGCTTGTGCTCGGTCAGCTTCGCGGCGAGCTTGCCGATCGTGGTCGTCTTGCCGGTGCCGTTCACGCCGACGACGAGGATCACGCTGGGGCGGGCCTGCAGCGCCAGCCGCGCGGGCTCGCCGAGCATGGCCGCGATCTCCTCTTGCAGGGCCCCCGTGAGATCGGCGTCGCCGCGGGCCTCGAGCCGCTGGACGATCTCAGCCGTCGCCGGGACTCCCACGTCGGCTGCGATCAAGGCCTCTTCGAGTCGCTCCCAGGACGCGGCGTCTCCGGGATCGAAGGCGGCGACCGCGATCTGCTCGGTCAGCGCTCGGCGGCTCTTGCCGAGCGAGTCGCGCAGCCGCGCGAACACCCCGCCGCCCTGCGCCTCCGGCTCCTCCTGCGCGCCGTTCTCGCCGAGGAAGTCAGCCCATGTCCGCGCCATCGCGGGGAGGTTAGTCCCAGCCGTCGAGCACGGGGTAGCGCGCGTCTGCGTCCAGGCACGCAGCGGCGAAGAGCGCCACGCCGACGTCGCCGGTCATGAGCGAGTACCGGCCGCGGCCGGCTTCCGTTCGCAGCCGTTCCGTCTGCGCGAGGCCGTGGACGGCAAAGCGGCG
>Ga0307317_10000117_pt1 | contig 20645 bp, 22 predicted proteins | sample ER_DNA_357_FD_194498 | JGI IMG/M metagenome (GOLD analysis project Ga0307317, IMG submission 194498) | Bulk soil microbial communities from the East River watershed near Crested Butte, Colorado, United States - ER_DNA_357 | ecosystem: Environmental > Terrestrial > Soil > Floodplain | place...
CCGCAGCATGTCGCCCGAGAGGTGCTCGGCCCGCCAGCCGCGCGCCACGAGCCGGGCCGGACCGGGTAGCAATCACGCCCAGGTCCGTCGGACTGGCCCAATAGCCGACCGCTGACCGCTTCATTGGCGACCTGGAGGCCTACTGCGGTTGATGCCGGTGACACAAGGTCAGAGCTGCACGCCTCGTGTCAGCGCGCCGTCGACGACGAGGTTGGTGCCGCTCACCCGGCTGGCCACGGGACTGGCGAGAAAGACTACCGGTGCGGCGACATGTTCCGGAGTGCCCATTTGGCCGGTCGGGTTCAGGCCCACCGCGGTCTCGAAGAGGGCCGGGTTGCCGGTCTCGATACTGTGCCAGACGCCGCCCTCGAAGTACGTGTTCCCGGGCGAGACGGTGTTGGCCCGAATGTTCTTTTCTGCCAGCTGGAACGCCAGACCATGAATGTAGCCGACGATCGCCGTCTTCGCGGTGCCGTAGGGACCTGATGCGAAATCGGACTCGCGTCCGGAGACACTCGAGATCGCGATGATCGAGGCGGCGTCACTGCGCTCCAGATGGGGCAGCGGGCTCGGACGAGGCGAACGGTGTGCATGACGTCAACGTTGAGACTTGTCTGCCAGTTCTCCTCCGTGTCCGGGATCGCGAGAGCGCTGACGTTCGCCACCACGACGTCGAGGCCGCCGAAGGCCTCGGCCGACCTCTCGACCCACGCCGCGAGGGCGTCGCCGTCGCTTACGTCGACGACCGACCCCGTGACGTTGCCGCGGCTGCGCAGCTCGTCGTTCGTCCTTGCCACATCGCCGGAGTCTCGCGCGCAGAAGCCGACGACAACCCCTTCGTCGAGGAAGGCGCCGACGATGGCGCGCCCGATGCCACGCGTCCCTCCCGTCACCAGAACTCGCTTGCCGGTGAGCTGAAGATCCATGGTGCTGGCCTTTCGTTGAGTGATGGCAGGCTGAGAGCCGCTGCGTCGCCGAGCGGCCTCATGTCGTTATGAGTGAGCGGGCTCGCGCGCGGAGGTCGGCGTGCATCCCGCCGAAGGCGTCCGCCGCGGGGAGGAGCGCCTTCGCCGCCTTGACGACGACGCTGTAGTTGACGTCAACGACGTTGGCGACCGGCACCTCGGCAATTTGCGAGCAAAGCTGGTAAGCGTCCATGGTGTGCAGGCCGTGGAGCTGGCTGACCCAGTGCACGAGCTCGGCGTTGGCGATCCGCCACGAGTCCTCCATTGGGCGGCTCGAGCCCACCGTCATCCAGTGGGTGTCGTCCTCGATCCGTGGCCAGCCCGGCGCGCTGCCCTTGATGAGCTCAACGATGAGGGTCGTGGTCATCGCGCCCTCGACAGCCGTGCCGCAGGCCTCGCCTTCCCCCTGCCGGTAATGCCCGTCACCGATCGAAAACATTGCCCCCTCGACGTTGACGCCAAGGAAGATGGTCGAGCCGGCCCGCATCTGCGGAGTGTCCATGTTGCCGCCGAACCGGTCGGGCACGAGGGACGAACGTGCCTCTCCTCCGGCAGGGGCGACGCCAACGGTGCCGAGCATCGGCTCGATCGGGAGCTCAATCCGGTGGTCGCTGTGCCGCGCCGCGAATCCGACTGTGCCGCGATCACGGTCGAGCTCGTAAATCCACGTCGTATCTGGAAGCGGCTCCTGCAGAGTGACGACGCGGTCGGTGCTCGTCATGCCGCCGAAGAAGGGGATGGCCGCCGAGGCGCCCCAGTCCCGCGCAGGTTCCACCGCGACGAGATGGAGCACCAGCGTGTCCCCGGGTTCCGCGCCCTCGACGTAGAACGGACCGGTCTGCGGGTTGACGAAACGCAGGTCGACCTTGGCACTCGATAGGTCATCGACGCTGCGCAGGACCCCATTGAACGCGTCCTCCGACCAGAGCCGAAGCGCGGTGCCGGGCCTGACCCGCATGACGGACGCGACTCCACCGAAGGTGTAGGCGTACTGGTCACGGGTGGGCGTGTACTCGCGGACGTCCATGTTCGAACTATTGCAGAGACCCACGCATCCGCACGTGGTCCGCGCGAAGAGCCGATACCTGCGTTACCCCGAGGAGCGCGAGCGTCGACCTGACCTCCTGGACCAGGATGTCGGCCACCCGCCCCACCCCCCGCTCGCCGCCGGCCATCAGCCCGTAAAGATATGCGCGTCCCACCAGGGCAGCCCTCGCCCCCAACGCCACCGCGGCGACGACGTCGCTGCCCGACATGACGCCTCCGTCGACGTACACCTCGGCCCGGTCGCCCACCGCATCGAGCACCGACGGCAGCGCCTCTAACGGGGTAGCGGCCCGGTCGAGCTGTCGTCCCCCGTGGTTCGACACGACGACAGCATCCGCTCCGGCGTCGACGACGACCCGGGCATCAGCCGGGTTGAGGATGCCCTTGACGACGAGCGGCCCCTGCCAAATCGAGCGGAGCCAGGCAAGATCGGCGATCGTCGCGGCCGGGTCGAACAGGCGGCCAGCCAGCTCGGCGACGGTACCCTCGAAGCGCTTGAGCGAGGCGAACTCGAGCGGCTCGGTAGTGAAGAGGTCGAACCACCACGCAGGGTGCAAGGCGCCCTCCGCGAAGGTCTTCAGCGACAAGGACGGCGGGATGGTCAGGCCGTTGCGGACGTCGCGCAGCCGTGGCCCGGCGATCGGGGTGTCGACGGTGAGCACGAGCGCCTCGTAGCCGGCGGCCTCGGCCCGAGCCACGAAGTCGCGGCTCGCCTCGCGGTCGCGCCACAGGTAGAGCTGGAACCACCGCCGTCCGTCCGGGGCAGCTGCAGCTAGGCCCTCGATCGACGTCGTGCCCATCGTCGACAACGCGTACGGGATGCCGACCCGTTCGGCGACACGCGCGACGGCTGGCTCGCCGTCGGTATGCATCATCCGGGTGAAGCCGGTCGGTCCGAACCCGAACGGTGCAGCCGCGGGCCGACCGAGGATGACTGTGGAGGTGTCCACGGAAGACACGTCCTGCAGCACGTGCGGGCTGAACTCGAGACTCTCATAAACCTGTCGAGAACGACGAAGAGCAAGCTCGTCACCTGCGGCGCCATCGGTGTAGTCGAAGACGGCACGCGGAGCTCGACGACGCGCCAGTAGGCGTAGGTCGGCGATGGACGCCGCGCCAGCCAGCCGTCGATCCGTCGAGTTGAGCGCCATACGGCGCGGCCGGAGCAGAGGTCTCACCTCGGACCATCGCGGCACGCGTCGAGCGGTCATGATCGAGTTCTACACGACGATGCGCGTCACCGGTAGGTGCCCAGGCATTCGGTGCAACGAGGGTTGGTTTCGAGCGAATCGCATCAGGGGAACAGTGACCTAAGTGCGGAAGTACGCTTGCTGCACGGGCAGACCAACCCGCAAGGATTGGATTTGGCGTTTCGTGTCCGACGACCAGTGGCGGCCCGATTCCTTGCCATGTTCGCCAAGGTCGGCACGACGAAGCGGGATCACACACCGTCGCACGAGAGGAGCGCGGAGAGTGGTCGGGCCGCGTACACGGTCCAAACGGTCGTCGGGTCTGGATTAGAGTCGCTGATCTTCGTGCGGCCAAAGACGGAGAATGGGCGGTGACTTGCGGTTGTCATTATCGCCATTGCCCGGCCGGTCACCCGACTTTCCCAAGACGAGCAAGGCACAAGCAGGGGGGCCGGGAGAGGGAGCAATCAGTTCCGAGCATGTCCTGCTCCCAGAGAGTGCCGCCAGAAATCGTTGATCTCCCCGGTATCAAGATCAACGAGGCCAAGCCGCGGCGATTGGGTCGGATGACGCAACGAGTACACAGCATGAGAGTCGGCGGCACACGCATGCATCCTCCGGCGACCGGCTTCAGCGGTGGGGCGGATGTAACGGCCTTGGCGGGCCAGGATTGGTGATCTTCTTGACAGTGGTTGCGTAGTCGCATCTTCATCCGTTCGGTGAAGGATCTCCATCCGTTCGGTGAAGGACGGCAGGCTGTATCGGTGCCACTTCTCTAGCGCGTCACTGATGAGCACTCAAGCCCGCCGTGAAGCTCGATCGCCCAACACCGATCTTGGCGAACTAGCTCAAGGCAGAGAGGATCAACATGGCCCGGCAGATCTCCCTCATGATCGTAGGCGCCGGGGACCGGGGGCAGTTGTATGCCGACCTTGCCGCCCGCGATCCTCGTGTTCGCATCGCCGCCGTGGCTGACCCTGACGAACGCCGCCGGACCACCCTCGCAGAGCGGCACGCCGTGCCATCAACGCGCCGGTATTCGGATTGGCGCGACGTCATCGAGCAGCCCCGGATCGCCGACGCCGCCGTGATCGCGACCCTCGACCGGCTGCACCATGAACCCGCCCTCGCGCTGGCCGAACAGGGCTACCACCTTCTGCTAGAAAAGCCCATGGCCGTGACGCCCCACATGTGCCGCGCAATCGTCGAAGCGGCGCGGGCGGCTCGGGTCACACTCGCCGTGTGCCACGTCCTCCGCTACACCCCCTACAGCCGGGCACTACGGCGACTCCTCGACTCGGGCGTCATCGGTCAAATCGTGTCAGTGCAGCATCTCGAGCCGGTTGGCTGGTGGCATCAGGCGCACTCCTTCGTACGCGGCAACTGGCGGCGCACCGACGAGTCGACGTTTATGTTGATGGCCAAGAGTGTGCATGACATCGACTGGCTCAACCATTTGGTTGGGCGGCCGGCGCGTCGGGTGTCCTCGTTCGGTGGCCTCCACCACTTTCGTCCCGAGCAACGTCCCTCCGGTGCCGGTGAGCGCTGCATCGACTGCGCCATCGAGCCTGATTGTCCCTACTCAGCGAAGAGGATTTATCTGGGCTGCCTGGGCAACCCCGCTGCCGAGCGGTGGCCGTTGCAGACTGTCACCTCCGCCCGCACAGAAGAAGGTGTGCTGGATGCGCTGCGGACAGGTCCTTACGGTCGCTGCGTCTACCGCTGCGACAACGATGTGGTGGACCACCAGGTGGTCAACCTTGAGTACGAGGGCGGCACCACCGCGTCGTTCACGATGACAGCCTTCACCGACTTCGCCTTCCGCCAGACCAAGATCTTCGGCACCCACGGATGCCTCGAGGGCAACGGCCGGAAGGTGGAGGTGCTGAACTTCCGCACCGGGAAACCTGAGCGGCACCTCATCGAAGGCTCAAGCGAGCATGACCCGCACGCCGGCGGCGACACCGGCCTCGTTCGGGCGTTCATTGAGGCCCTCCTCTCCAGCCGACCCGAGGACCATCTCACAACCCCTGAGGAGAGCCTGGCCTCACACCTCGTGACCTGGGCTGCCGAACGAGCTCGGCTCACCTCCACCGTCGTCCACCTCAACTGACCATCCGATTACCAGTCCTCACCAGCACAGACGTCTATCTCAGGTCACTGGCCGGTCGTATCGTAAGCGGATCTCTATCCGGGCGTCCCGTCGTGCTCTCTTTTTTTGGCGAGCTGCTGTAGTTGCCATTCATACACGCCGGGCAGCCAATCCTTGCCGAACGTGGCCAATGGGCCGATGCGCGGGTCATCGGGAGCATGGCCGTCACCCAAGGCATGCACGTACGCGCGATCCTGATCGATCCGTGCGCGTACCTGATCAGCTCCGCCGACGGACCCGTGACCGGGGATGAGGACATCAACGTCGTCCGCCACGCCCTCGAGCAGCCGCAGCCCTACGAGGTAGTCCTCAATCGGATTCGCGGCGTCCAGGTCGGGGAACGGAATCAGGATGTCAGAAAGCATGTCGCCGGCCACGAGAACGCCGCGCTCCTCGATCAACAGCGCCGCGTGGCCCTGGGCATGCGCCGGATGTTCGATAATCCGGACTTCAGGGCCATCCCAAGGAATCTGCGCAGTTTCGGCAGGCAGACCGGTAATGAGGCCGAACAGGTCCAGCGGTATCTCCTCGGCGATTTCCGGCGGTAACCCTTCGGCGACGCGGGCCTTCCAGTCCGCGTTCGACAGCAGATCTCGCATATAAGCTGCGCAGCGGGCTGTACCGTAACGGGGCGCTTCGCCGAGCTCGGCGTGCCAGAGCACGTGATCCCAATCAGGATGCGTCGAGAAGCCTGCCACAACGGGCTGGCCCAACTCGCGAAGGTCGTTCGCGAGGCAGGCCATTTCGGAGCCTTGTATCCCGGGGTCGATGAGCAACACGCCGGCCCGGCCTTGCACGACAACGGCGTTGTTCTGGAGTAACTCGCTTTGGTGGACCAGCACACCCTCCGCGACCTGTTTCAGCATGGGGCTCCTTCCGCTTGTGGTTGCAACCGCTTTCCGAGACGGTAATACCAGGCGGTGGTAGCCGCGGTCGGGGGCCCGATCAACGCCACCGTCGAGGTGTTCGGCGATCGCTGGAGCCTGCTCGTCCTCCGCGACATCGTCTTCGGAGACCGGCGCTATTTCCGAGAGCTGCAGGCCGGCTCAGAAGAGGGGATCGCCTCAAATATTCTCGCCGACCGACTCAAGCGACTCGTCGAGTTGGGATTGCTCACCCGTGAGGACACGCGAGCCGGCCAGCGGGCGCGCTACAGCCTGACCGAACCCGCGATCCAACTCGTACCTGTGTTCGCGCAGCTCGGCAGCTGGGGACTTCGCCACCGGCCCACGAGCCGCGCGCTGCGCGTTCGCGCCGAGCTGCTCGAACAAGGCGGCCCCGCGCTATGGGAAGAGTTCATGGACGAGCTTCGCCGCTCGCACCTTGGCTCCAAATCCCCAGCGCGATCACCGAGCGTTCGTGAGCGCCTGAACGCGGCCTACCTCGCTGCTACCAACTCCTCGTAGCTGCCAGGCAGTGGACCATGTCCAAGGGCGCCGACGGACGCCGCCCGAGCTGTCTCACATGTGAACGTCTACCGGGATGCGAGGGCTTCCGCGAGCTGGATACCGGGTATCGCTGACGGCCTCCTCGGTGGCATCGACGCTGAGGATGGCGACAGCGAACTGGCGTTCAGGAATCCGGACAGTCTTGGCGAGCCAGCGCGGCCAATTCCCGCCATGAGTGATCAGCCGTCCGTACGGTGGGGCGTGATTCGCACGCCCCACGCGTAGTCCAGGTGCGATCCGTCGACGAGCTGAGTCGTCGTCTCGGTCAGACGCTGAGCGGAGACGCGAACTCCGCCATGTTGCGGGCCCTCAACCAGCTGGTCAGGTCGGCGATCGAGGTCCACAGTCCGCCATCGCCGAGACCGAGCGTGGTACGTGTTTCAGCTGATCCTGCGGATCCGGCCGACCTGGGGAATGACTCCCTGCCGGACGCCGTTGTCAAACACCTACGCAACGACGCGCTCCGATCCGACATGTTTGACGGCTTCGACCGCCGTTTTGCTACCGAAAAGGTCCCCCAGACATGACCACCGATACATCCACGCTGCCCCGACGCGCCCTCGTAGAACGCGACGACTCGGCCACACCTACACGTCGAGACTCGCCGCTAGGAACCGACCATCGCCGCCCAGCCGCTCGGCCTCCCCGAACGAACGGCGGCGGCGGACATTTGCTCCGTCTGCGGCTGCCTGACGAGAGCCGGCAGCCGGCTTCTGATCCCTTGCTCCTGCTCGGTCCCAATGGCGGACCGCTCTGGACGTCCCGCACCCAGTAGTAGCCGTCCAGGTTCCAGACCGTCCCCCGTCCTTTGGCGTCACTGTGCCGTAGGTGGACCCTCCAGCGGCCGCGCAAACTGGCGAGAAGCCGCCGTTCCCGGGTGCGACAGCCCGGTGCCATCAAGGGTCGGCTTGTCGTGCGGAGTCTGCTCAGGCCCTCGGACCGAGCAGCGGAAACCGGCAAGGATCTGCTGCAGGTGCATCACCTGACGAGGTATGAACTCGGCGATGGTGAGGGCGACAACCTCGGCCGCACCGTCGATGTCGGCGACCACGCGGCGCGCTTCCGCAGTGGTGAGGCCACCGAGATCGGCGCCCAGACCCAGCTGGAGCTCGCCCGCGTCGATCGTGTCGACGTCAAAGTGCATGGCCACGTTCGTGGCGCCGGTGTCGCCCAGCCAGTCGAGCAGTGGCGCGCTGGTGGACCGTAGCGCGCCAGGGCTGAACACGCTCAGACCCCACTCGTCGGCAATTGCCGGCAGCATCGGGTCGGTCCAGTCATGCATGCCGACAAGCGCGACCCGATCGGCGGTGGTCGTGGCCGGCAGAATCTCGAGGAGCTCCTGGTCGCCGTGACCGGTGAGCGCGGAGACGACCATGGCGTGGAAGCCGGGATAGGCAGTCTCACCCGTGCCCATGTCAGGGTGGGAGTCGACCCAAAAGGATCGCCAGGTCAGCGCCGTGCTTATTGATCAGGTACGAGAACGGCGCCATGCTTACCGAGCACTCGCCGCCAACCGTCGTGATGCGCGCAGGTTCGTGTTCCTGGATGATCGCCAGCGCGCTGCGCAGCTGCTGAAGCACAACGGCCTTCGCCTCGATGCCGTCGCGCTCCTCGAGCCCGAAATCGCCCATCTCGACGGGCACGACAGCGGTCGGGCCATCGTGCTCAGGCAGCACCGCTTGGAGCACCTTCGTGCCAACTGAGTAGCCGCGCCGAGCGACATCGAAGGGAAACTCCGGAGCCAGCGAGCGAACGCTCTCGGTACCGGCGCCCTGCCACTGCGGCCACACCAAACGCAGGTGTGGGCCAGCGGTGATCGGATCTACTTGGTTCAAGCGTCTCTCCTGTCGCGGTGACATTGGCACCGTGGCGGGACCGGCTAGCGGATACGACGGCAATACCGCCACTTTCCCGGCTCTTCATGGTCGGCATGGACATGCAATGTCGTCATGTCGGAGTCCGCGATCACGGCAACGACCAACACAGCATCTGCTATTAGCGTGTCGCAATGGAACTGATCGATGAGTATCTCGCAGCGCTTGAGGTCGGCGACGCCGAGCGTGTTTTGGCCCTCTTCGCACCCGACGGGATCGTGCACTCCCCCTCTACGGCTCTGTGCCCGCTCGGCAGTTCTATCCGACGCTATTTGCCGACACCGCCGAAGCAAAGCTCACACTCCGGCGCGTCTTCCGCGACGACAGGGAGGCGGTTGCGTTCTGGTTCGACTTCGCCTGGGTACTCGCCGACGGTATGCCGGCGCCATTCACAGTCGTCGACATCGCCGAGCTGACTGAGGACGGGCTGATCGCCAACCTCCACATCATCTACGACACCTCTCCAATCCGCGGGGACTTTGAACAAGCCACACGAAACCGGAAGCCCTGAGACAGTGGCTAGGTGCCGCAATGATTAGAACGAAGTGCCGCGGGATGTCGGCTAGCCGACCCCGCACCGGACGCTGATTTAGCTGAGGGGAGCTAGGACGACTTGACGTCAACACGGCATGCTGTCCTGATGACGCCCGTGCACCACGCAATCAACTATGTCGAGATCACCGTCACCGATATGGATGCGGCCCAGCACTTCTACACCGCGGCCTTCGGCTGGCGGTTCACCGACTATGCGCCGGCCTACGCTGGCATCCAGGCACCCGAGGGTGACGGCGAGGTCGGCGGTCTCAGTCTCGGCCAGAACGTCGAGCCCGGTGGACCGCTCGTCCTGCTCTACTCCGACGACCTCGACGCCACCGTCGCCGCCGTCAAGGATGCCGGCGGCACGATCGCCGAGGAGCCATACGCATTCCCGGGCGGACGGCGCTTCACCTTCTTCGATCCGAGCGGGAACAGGCTCGGCGTATGGAGCACAACCTAGGCAACATGCGGTCAGGAGGAGCGACCAGGGAGAATGCTGATCCGCCGGCCGCCGTTGGTCCTCTTACAGGCGCCCGTATGCCGACCGGCTTGCGGCACTTGGCTACCTCAAAATGGGGAACCCTCCGCGGGGCAACTCGGCGCACGGACCGACCGCAGAAGCACTCAATTGCCGATGAGCGTGCTCTAGCTGGGTGAGTACCTTTGTGCTCGAACGGGCGCCTATCGGACCACGCGGTAGTCGACGAGAAGGTGGCCACTAGGTGAGGCAGTGCTACGGATCGTCTCGAGCCGTATGGTCGGCAACCCGTCGAACAGTCGTTGCCCGCTCCCGACGATCGTCGGCGCAATGACGAGCCTGAGCTCGTCGACGAGGTCGGCAGCAAGCAGCGTCCGAGTGACCGAAATGCTGCCGTGGACGCCGATATCGCCGCCCGGCCGACCCTTCAGGTGCCGCACGAAATCGACCAGCCCGCCGTCGATCGCGCGCGAGTTGGCCCACTCGCGTTCGAGCGGCGTCGACGTTGCGACGTACTTGGGAACGGCGTTGATGAAGGAGGCGAAAGGCTGGATCTCGCTGCCTGGCCAGAACTCAGCCCACTCGTCGTAGCTGCGGCGGCCGAGGATGACCGCGTCCTGGGTTGCAATGAGATTGGCGCCGCTGGCATCCGTTTCGTCGTCCCAAGCGGTGATAAACCGGTCGGGAGCCTCAGCCACTCCATCGAGAGACAAGAAGTGACCTGCGACGACCTTGCGCGGGGTCTGGCCGGTCTTCGTCTCGATGGTGTCGGGGTGGGCCTTCAACGACATGGTGGGGCTCCTTCGGAGGATGTCGGGCGGGTTGATGGTCTCCCCTACGTCGGACGTGGCACGTGTATTTCGACACCGATGCCGAGGAGCTTCTCGCGGGCGTTCAGGTCGGCTTGGTGGCAGGCCCACGTTGCCGGACGCACTCTCATGCCGCAATGCGCGCGCATCGCCCAAGCCATCCCGTAGAAGTAACCCTGAGCGGCACCTTCAGCGCTGTCCGTCTTGGGCAGGTGTGGCCTCAAGAATGCTGAACGGTGAGGCAGTTGGCGTGATCCTGAGGAGTGCCAGGCCTGCGCGATGGAGCAGTTCTCGATACTCCCGCTCGGTACGTTCCCGGCTGCCGGTGAAGACCAGCATCGTGGTGTCCAAGCGGGTGGCATCGGAACCGGCCCTGCCTTGGGGAATAACGACCTCGACGAGGAGGACTTTGCCAGCCGGCGCCATGGCTGTTCGGCAGTTGGTCAGGATTCTGGTCGCCGCTTCGTCGTCCCAGTCGTGCACGATCCACTTCAACAGGTAGGCGTCCCCGCCGGGTGGCACGGCTTCACGCGCGCTCCCCTATTCGTCAATGGCCGCAGCCAGCAAAAGCGAGTCATCTCCGGGCGTTTAACCATGCAGATGACGAGGTATAACCGCGCACGCAAGATGCGTAGATCATCGCACGCCTCACCAGCAGCCACAGGCACCAGGCTGGCGCAGCCGACGCCGTGGAGTGTCCATCCCGCAGTTGGCGCTCGACGCCTCCGGTGGCACGAGGACTACCTGCGAACCGCCCTGATCAGGACATCTGGTTCGAACGGTGGCCAGAACCATCGTCGCCGTCGGCAAGGCTGCCGCAGAGAACAGCGACCGGCGCCCGACACGCAACAGGTATCGGGTTGCCCGGCCGAGCCCAAGTATCAAGAAACTCATCCCGACCAAAGCGCTGATACTCAGCAATCGCTTGCGATGCTCTACGGCCCAGGGCGGCCGCGACCACGAGCAGCGACATCTCCGCGGCCGGATCACCGAGCGAAGGGTGTCGCGTGAGCGACTGCGGTCCGCGAAGCAACATCATCGAGCCGCAGTGTTGCGCGCCAGTTGGGCGGGCACCGTGCCACCGGCGCCGGTGTGGACGGGCGCGCAGTGTGGGACCGACGCGGCCAGCGCGAACAGGACCAGCAATGACTCGTAGAGGGCGCTCGCCCAAAGTCCGTGCACGGTGGTCAGCGAGAACGACGGACCACCGACGTCGGTTGCGACGACGAGCCAAGTGACGAGGCCCGCAAGGAACACGAGCCCCGACAGCCTCCGTGGCCAGGCAAGCCCGCGGCCAGACACGGCGTACCCACCGAGCATGGCGATCACCGGTACGCCGATCGCGCCGCCGCCGACGCCGTCCTCGAGGAGGCCGCCGATGTCGAGGGGGTTGCTGAACAGGATCGCGGCGAACAGCAGGGGCGCCAGTGCGAGCCAGCGCCAGCGTGGGCGTCCGCCGGTGCGTCGCAGGTGCTCCGCCCAGCCGAGCAACGCGCCGATTGCCGCGCCCGGGAGCAGTATGAACCCGAAGGTGTTGACCCATTGGACCTCGGAGTCGTCGCCGACCACTTGGGCCATGAACTCGCGAAGTGCGCACGCCCAGGCGAGTCCGCAGAGTGTGCCGAGGGCGATCCACCCGCGCGAACCGAGTGTTCTTCGCGTCGGCGGGTGGGGGAGCACCGAGGCCAGGCCGAACAACAGGACCAGGACGAAGCCGTAGAGGCTGACCCACGCGCCGCGCGCTGTGCTCATCGGCGCGGCCATTCCGCCCATGCCCCCGATCAGCAGCAGGCCGAGGGCCGCGACGACTGCGCAGGCCGTCCGGCGGATCGACCAGCGATGACGCGACAGCACGTAGCCGATGGAGAGTGCGGTCGCGATCACGATGAGCGCCCCAGCACCGGTGCCGTCCGTGATCAGACCGTAGAAGATCTCGGGATCAAGCAGCGCGGAAGCGAACAGGACCGGGGAGAAGACCAGCCATCGAGACCCGCGCACCCCTTTGCTGCGCAGGTACGCCGACCAGCCGAGCAGCGCTCCGATGATCGTCCCGGGGAGGAGCACGAGCACGAGCGTCATCCAGGTGACCTTCGACTCCGACCCGCCTGCAGCCAGCTCCGCCATCCAGCCACGGAGGCCGGCCGCCCAGGCGAGCCCGCAGAGGCCACCGACGACGAGGTACCGCGTGGCGGCGCGGGGGGCGCTGGTCCGGATGCTCATCGGGACCCGCCCGGGTCGGCTCGCACCAGGCTTGCGACCCCCGCCATGAAGCCACGCAGCTCGCTCGACCGCGCCAACCCGGGCAAGGCGCCGACGAGGACGAACGACGTGGCGCGACGCGGGCCCGTACCGGATCCCGCCGTGCGTTCGGCATCGAATACCTGGACCTTGCTCAGCGGAAGCTCAGTTCTGACATTGGCGTCGGCGGAGGTCATGACAACTCCAAAAGAGGGGCGGCCGCAGGCCATGCGATCTCTGCGACCTCGGCTTGTCCGCGTACGTTTAGGTGGTTCCAATCGCTGGAGAAGTTCTTGAGGCGATCTACGTACGCGGCGCGAGCTCCGTCGTCGGTGCGGCAATTGGGCACCATCGCGCACACCCGGGCCTGCTCGGTCTCGTAGTCCTCGATGATGGACGTCAGCGTGTCGAAGGCCTCGTCGTTCAGCTCCCCATTGGGGCCGAAGAAGTCGCACATGCCAGTTCCTGTGAGTTCGGCCTTCAGGGCCGGGTCCTCGGCGACCAGCTTCCTGACGAACGATGGACTGGGTCGCCCCAGCTGTCCGACCGCGAGGATCCGTGAGTCGGGCGAGGCCGTGGTCACGACCTGCAAGGCGTCTGCGAGTGCGGCCCCGAACTCGGCTACGTGCGTGTGATCGGTCCCGTCGCAACGGATGTCGCCATCGATCGTCTGGACGACGACGAGTGCCGGAGCGGGCACGGTTTTGAGAGCGCGTTGCGCCTGCGTAGCCAGCGTGGACGCAGGCGCACCGCCTTCGGCGGTGTTGGCGACGTGGCCGGCGGTTTCCGGTCGGGCGGCGACGAGGCGGCGGTAGATGCTGTTGACCTGAGGCGACGTGCCGGTCGCCCACGAGTTCTCGAGGGCGACCTGGCCAGGATTCTTGGGATCGGAGTTCTCACCAGTCAGGCCGGAATGCCCAATCGCAATGACACCGACCGGCTTCGCAGTGTCGGCCGCTGGCGCGGTCGACGAGGTGGCCGCGCCAGCCGCGGCCTGGTCGGCGGTGTTTCCACCGCCGCACCCGCCGACGATCAACGCTACGGCCATGACAGCGGCAACAGTGCTGGCCAATCTTGTGTTCACCGGCTATGCCCGTTCGGTGAGGACACGGACGGAGGGGTCGGCTCGCACCAGGCTTGCGCCGAGGGCGGCGAACATGAGCATCCACACGCCGATCGCGATCCGGCCGGCCACCATCGGACCGAACACAGCCGGGAACATCACCACGAACACGTAGCCGCCCATGATCAGCGGCAGCCAACGACCGGCCCGGGCGAGCACCGGCCGTCGCGCGAGCCCGAGGCCGGCGACCACCAGACCGAGGCCGATCGCGACCATCGGGATGCCGTAGGAGTTGTCGACCGCGTTCGCCTGGCTGGTGTCGACGAGCGCGTGCGCGGCACTGATCGCGAACAGTTCGCAGACTGTCAGGCCCACCATGCCGATCAGGGTTAGCGCCAAGCCGGTGCGGGTGAGCCGGCTCGACCGTGACCATGCGAGGCGGGCCAGTCCGTACAGCCCGGCGAGCAGCCCGAGGTGTTGCACCGCGAACCACGACTGGGCCACGGCGTAGGAGGTCGCGTCGAAGGGGTAGCTGTAGTGCTGGTCGGACACCTGGTCAGGCCAGGCGATGATGACGATCGCGGACGCGGCACCGAGGATCCCCGCGACCACTGTGATGACTCCGAGAGCGTGCAGCCGGTTGCGCTGCTGGGTCGAGGCAACGGCGTCCGGCATGTCGATGAGCTGGGTCATTGCAGTTCTCCATCCGTGAGGCGTGGTGTCGGTTCGACCGTAGGTGCGGGAGACGGCACTGCGCATCAGGGCCAGCACTCACTTCGACTGCAGTGCTGGCACCTTTGCGCAGCCACATCGGGCGAGAGGAAGATTCAAACGTGGCCCTTCCGAGGCTCAGACCGCTGCCTGGGCTCCTGCTCGCGCTCACGGTGCTGGCTGAGCTCACTGCGGTGGTGCTCTCGTGGGGGCTCGAGCCGGTCTACGACACGCTGCTACTTGGGGTCTTCTCCTGCGCCATGGCCGCCACCGGCGCCATGATTCTGGGCCGGCACCCACGGCACGTAATCGGCTGGCTGCTCCTCGCAGTCGGTGTCGAGAACGCGCTGGGAGAATTCGCGGCGGGCTGGGGACTGCGTGCCGGGGCGGAGGGCTGGCCGGGTGGACCGGTCGCCGAGGCGATCTCCACTGCGAGCTGGCTCCCCTCGGCTCCGGCATTCGTGCTCATCATCCTGCTGTTCCCCACGGACCGATTGCCCGGCCGGACATGGTGGCTCGTCGTCTGGATGAGCGTCCTCGGGGCCGCGCTCGGGACTCCGGGGTGGGTCCTCAGCCCGGGCATCGGAGGGGAGTACACAACCGGCACGAACCCGTACGCGGTCGAGGGTCCCGTCCCCGGCGTGCTGTTCGGGATCGGGTTCGCGCTCACGGCTGCATCCCTGGTCGCGGCGTTCGTCGGGACTGCGGTCCGGTTCCGGCGTTCGATCGGTGTCGAGCGGCAGCAGCTGAAGTGGTTCGCCCTGTCGACTGGCGTCCTCGTGCTGGTCCTGTCCTTGGCGGGCGTGCTCTGGAACGTGACGCCGGTGATGTCGCTGCTCGCTGCGATGGGCTTGACGGCGTGGGCGGTCACGATCGGCATCGCGGTGCTGCGCTACCGGCTCTACGACGTCGACCTGGTGATCAGCCGGACCTTCACTTACTTCCTGCTGACCGTCGTCCTCGCGGTGGTGTACGCCGGCGCGGTGGTCGTGCTCGGAGCGGTTGTCGGTCGCGACAAGGCGTGGGTCACCGCTGGTGCCACATTGCTCGCCGCCGCGTCGTTCAAGCTGCTGCATCGCCGCGTCCAGGAGCGGGTCGACCGCCGGTTCCGGCCGGAGCGCCACCGGGCCCTGAGCGTGGTCGCCGCCTTCACCGAGCGGCTTCGCCACGACCAGGCCGAGCCGGAGGGCGTCGTCGACGCGCTGCGGGATGCCATGGGTGACCCGGAGCTGGAGCTGCGGTTCGTGCTCCAGCCCGGCGAGCCGCCGGTCGACACACATGGCCGCCCTGCAGCCGGTCTGGATGCGCCTGGCCGCGAGTCGTATCCCGTGCTGCGTGGTGGGACGGTCCTCGGAGAGGTGGTCTGGTCGCCGAGTGAGGAGAGGCGGGCACTGCTCGCGAGCGTTATCGCGGCAGCCGTCCTGCCGATCGAGATGGCGCGCCTCCGGGTCGAGCTGCGCCGGCGTCTCGACGAAGTGGCCGAGTCGAGGTCCCGGCTCGCCGCCGTGGCTGACCACGAGCGTCGGCGCATCGAGCGCGACCTGCACGACGGCGCCCAGCAACGCCTGGTCTCCATCGGCCTCACGCTGCGGCACGCCCAGCACCAGCTGGGTGCCGACGCCGCCGAGGCGAAGGCGACGCTGGACGAGGCCGTGGTGGAGATCAGTGCCGCGATCGAGGACTTGCGGGAGCTGGCGCACGGGCTGCGGCCGGCCTTGCTCCAGGCGGGCCTCGGCCCGGCGCTGCGCGACCTGGCGAGCAGGTCGCCGGTGCCCGTCGAAGTGTCTGCGACCACCGACCGCTTTGCGCCGGATGTCGAGGCGGCGGCCTACTTCGTAGCCTCCGAGGGCCTGACCAACGCGGTCAAGCACGCGCGGGCCGATCAGGTCGTCCTGCAAGTCGCCCGTCAGAACTCCACCCTCGTAGTCAGCGTGGCCGACGACGGCGTAGGGGGGGCGGCTGTGGGCCGGGGCTCGGGGCTGACCGGGCTGTCGGACCGGGTCGCCGCGCGCGGAGGGCGGCTCCGGATCGAGAGCGCCCGTGGCCACGGCACCACCCTGACTGCGGAGCTGCCATGCGTGTCGTGATCGCCGAAGACCAGGTGCTGCTGCGCGAGGGGCTCGCGCGGCTCTTCGCCGACGGCGGTCACCAGGTGGTGTCGACCCTGGGTGATGGTGCCACCGTGGCCGAGGTCGTCGACCAGAAGAAGCCGGACCTGGTCGTGCTCGACATCCGGATGCCACCCACCTACACCGACGAAGGCGCGCGGGCGGCGCGCGAGATCAAGGACCGCCATCCCGAGGTCGGGGTGCTGCTGCTCTCCCAGCACATCGAGACGACGCACGCGGTCGACCTCGTCGGCCGGCCGGGCTTCGGCTACCTGCTCAAGGACCGAGTGCTCGAGGTCGAGGAGTTCCTCCAGACCGCCGGACGCGTCGCCGCCGGTGGGTCCGCGCTCGATCCGACGGTGGTCGGCAAGCTGGTGGCGCCGGCAGCCGGGAGCCCACTCGCGCGGCTGTCCGACCGCGAACGCCGCGTGCTGGAGCTGATGGCCGAGGGCCTGACCAACACCGCCATCGCCCATCGGCTGGTCCTCAGTGAGCGCACGGTCGAGGCGCACGTGCGCCATGTCCTGCTCAAGCTGGACATCCCGGAGAGCGACGTGGGGAACCGCCGTGTGCTTGCCGTCCTCACGCACCTGCGCGAGGTGCACGACTGGAGCTGAGCCACCGCACTCGTTTGAGTGTCGCCCGGGGTCCTGGACGGTGAACTCTCCATCGATGCATCCTGAGCGGAATGCCCTAACTCCGAGCGTTCTCGGCGCGAGACCAAGGTCCCGTGGCTCGCGTCCTCGTTGGGTCACGCGGCGCCTTCCTCTGTTCCGACCTTGTAGAACCACTCGCCGATGTCGCAAAGCGAAGAGGCTAACCCTGGCAGTGCGGCCGCAACGCCAGACGGTGTTCCCGAGCGAGCGGCCCGCAGCGCAGCGAGGACACGCGGAGCGAGGGCGGCGCGACGCGCCGTCCTTGAAGAAGTTAGGAAACTCCTCACCCCAGCATCGGTTGCGCCGGTGGGTTCAGCAGTCACACGGCGCCGGGCACGACACCGGAGTCACCCGACCCGGTGCGGGCCAGATACCGTCGGCTGCACGGCGACCGGCTGGCCATCGCGCTCACCCGGAGTCGTGGCGCGTCCGATCCGGTGTCCGCCGATATCTTGCTGGCGTTGAAGGCTCTGGCTGACCGGTACCGCCAACTTGCCGTCCAGGTCGACGCACTCACCACCCGGCTTGATCACGCCGTGCGCCAGGCAAGTCCAGTGTTGCGAGCCGCCTTCGGTGTCGGTCCGGACACCGCGGCGCAGCTGCTGATCACCGCCGGCAGCAACCCCGAACGGCTCTACAGCGAGCGTTCCTTCGCAGCACTATGCGGGTCGGCCCCAGTCCAAGCATCCTCGGGAAAGATGCACCGGCACCGCCTGTCCCGCGGTGGCGACCGGCCGCGAACAGCGCGCTGCACCGGATCGCGCTGGTCCGCATGGCCAACCACCCACCGACCCGCGCCTACGTTGCCCGTCAGACAGCGAACGGACACAGCAAACCCGAGACCATCCGCATGCTCAAGCGAGCCATCGCCAGAGAGAGCTACCGGCTCCTCACCCATCCCGCGGAGGTCCCCAACTACGCCGACCTCCGCGCCCTCAGGCAAGCCAAGAACATCACCGTCACCCTCGCCGCCCGGCACTTCGACGTCTGGCCCGCCGTCATCTCCCGGCTCGAACGCGGGCTGCGCCGCGACGACGACCTCGCCCAGCAATACCGAACCTGGCTCGCAGCCGCCTGACACCCAATAGGAGCAACTCCTCTCGGATTTCAGACCAGCCAGTTCCACGGTTCAGCCGACAGTCCCTCGACCGGGATATCGCGCGTGCCACCGACAAACCAGCAAATGCGAGGGCCAACAAGCGGCAAGCAGGACGCACCGCTCCTAGCAGCTACCACGACCGGCGGCGCCCGTACCGAACACCCGGTCAGCGTCCGAGCGGGCGGTCAGCGCCCCGCCGATAGCACACCTCACCGGTCAGATCGCAGCGCTCAAGACATGAGGATGCGTTCTCTGCCGTGATGGCAGGACAGGCAGCACACTGCCGAATCTGGCATTTCTTTCAGATCAAGCGCCGGGCTCCGCCCGGCCGGGCGGAGCGTGTCCTCGCTCCGCTGCGGGCCGCGCCGCTTGGTTCTTGGCCGTCACCTCCGACAGGAACCACTCAGCCGAAACGCGACCGGTCTCCAAGTCCGCCGGCCGATCAAGCCACCGACGGCCGGCGGAACCGAGCGCGAACAGTGCGTTCGAGACCTGATCCGTCGCTTCGTGAATGGTAGGAATGGGAGTGTGCCGATCCTCCCGAAGGAGCGTGATCCTCGGCTGATCACCATCCGTCGCGGGGGCACTCTGACGGACGAACACCACCGACTGTTGGCTGACTGGGCCCTCTTGTGCGCCGAGCACGTGCTGCATCTGTTCGAGGATCATCAACCAGGTGACAGCCGGCCCGGCGACGCTATCGATGTCGGTCGAGCCTGGATCCGCGGTGAGGTGCGTATGGGTGACGCACACCGAGCGGCTTTCCAGGCAAATGCCGCGGCGCGCGGGATGCCCGATCCAGCGAGTTCGCTGCACTGTCGGCGGGCCAGGCGGTTGCGGTGGCTCACGTCGCCGCCCATGACCTGGGCGCTGCGGCGTACGCCATCAGGGCGGCCAGCGCATGCGTCCCAGCCGACGACGCTGCGCAAGCTCGGGCCAAGGAGCGAGTGGCAGCGGGTGCACCTCCCTGCCGCTATCCGTGAACTCGTTCTCGACGATCAACAACGCCGGAGCGCCATCTCTACTCGGCTGCGGACCAGGCTCGCTCGCCTCATTGTCATCCGACCTCGACGCCGCGATGTCGGCAGCACACCAAGGACTACGCCACCGACCATCCAACGAGACGCCGCCAGCGGGTGCACGGTAATTCCAGCAGCGTGGTCAACACGTTCACGGTCGTGGTTTCCCGGCGCCGCTGGGCCCCGAGGAGGGTTGAAGATGGTTCCCGCTGGCACATGCAGGTTGATGCCGTCGAGCACCCATTGTCGCCGAAGGATTTGCGCAGCCCGGTGGCCGTGATCGCTGGTGGGGATTGGGTTTTCCTGGTCCTCGTATGTGCTGTCGCGCTCAGGCGAACAGCTCGCCGAGCAACTCTGGGTCGATGGCGATAGGGGTGGGGCGGTAGGCGGGTGGCTGCGTGCCCATCAGCTCGCGCACCAGGAAGTCCCAGCAGCGCTTGCGGACGTAGGCCAGGCAGTCGATGAACGTGTGCTCGGCCCCGGGCACGATGAGCAGCTCGAAGTCCTTGTCGGCGGCGATGAGCCGGTCGGCCAGCCGCAGCGTGTGGTCCGGGTGGACTTGGTCGTCCATTTCGCCGTGGATGAGCAGCAGCTTGCCCACCAACCGGTCCGCGAGGTCCACGTTGGAGGCACGCGCCCAGGCCTCGGGATTGTCCGCGCCGTCGTAGGTCTCCACGAAGCCCAGGTTGAAGTAGCGGGCGTCGTGCGGGCCGGAGAGGGCGACTCCGGCCTTGTACACCTCGGGGAAGTCCAGCATCGCCCGCGCTGTGGCGAACCCGCCTCCGGAGTGGCCGAACGCGCCCACCCGGTCCAGGTCCATCCACGGCCGGGTCGGGGCCAGCTGCCGCAGCGCCGCGACATGGTCGGCCAGGCAGCCCGCGTCGGCCAAGTGGCCGTAGGAGGCGTCGTGGAAGGACTTGCTCCGCCCTGGGGTGCCTCGCCCATCCACCGCCACCACCACGAAACCCAGCGCCGCGATCGGTTCCGCGTCGAGGCCCATCCCGCCGGGGTCGAAGCACGGGGCGACCCGGTCGACCTGCGGGCCGGGGTAGACGCTGTCCACCACCGGGTAGCGCTGGGCGGGGTCGAACCCCCGCGGCCGGTACAGCACCCCGTAGATGTCCGTCACCCCGTCGGCCGCCTTGACGCAGAACCGTTCCGGCGGCGTCCAGCCGGTGGCGGTGAGCTTGGTGATATCGGCACGCTCCAGCTCGACCAGCACCCGCCCGGACCAGTCGCGGACCGTCGTCA
>Ga0307317_10000119_pt1 | contig 20618 bp, 19 predicted proteins | sample ER_DNA_357_FD_194498 | JGI IMG/M metagenome (GOLD analysis project Ga0307317, IMG submission 194498) | Bulk soil microbial communities from the East River watershed near Crested Butte, Colorado, United States - ER_DNA_357 | ecosystem: Environmental > Terrestrial > Soil > Floodplain | place...
TCGCCAGCAGGCGGTGGACGAGGCCCGTCGCCTTTTCGGCAGCGCGTTCCGGCGAGAGGCCACGGTTCCGCTCGACGACGTAGGCGGCGGCAAAGGCGTCGCCCGCGCCGGTCGGGTCGGCGTCGAAGCGCTCAGCGGGGACATGGACGAGCCGTTGACCGGCGACGACGAGGCAGCCGCGTGACCCGAGCGTGACGACGACCTCAGGCACTCCGAGCTCCGAGAGCGCTTGCTCCTCGAGCGAGCCGACGAGGGCCTGCGCCTCCTCGTCGGACAGCTTCAGCACCGAGACGTGTCGGAGAAACGAGGTGTCCGGCTCGGCCTCGAGCACGAGCGGCCCCGTTCGTGCCGGCCGGACCAGTCCCTGGGCGTCGAAAGAGATTCTTGCCCCAGATTCCGCCAGCGCCGCGAGCGTCTCGGGCGGGAACTCGCCGCGGTAGAGGGCGCCGACGTGGACCCAGCCCGCGTCGAGCCCGTCGACCTCGTCGGGCGTCCAGGGAGAACCGAGCTCACGGACGTGCATGCGTCGCAGGTCATCGTCGTAGGAAAACTCGTAGGTCGCCGTCGAGGTCCCGTCGAGCCACTCGACCGGCAGGCCGACACCCTCGAGCGCCGGCTGCAGGTGGGAGCGGTCGGCGGTCGCGGTCTTGGCCCGGACGAGCGCCGGGACTCCGAGCGCGGCAAAGGCTCTCGCGGCATAGAGCGGCGGCCCGCCGGGGCGTGGCTGCGCGCCCTCAACGAGGTCGAGCGAGAGGTTCCCGAGCACCGCGACGCGCACGGCCTGCATCTTCTCGCGGCAGCAGCAGGCCTGCGACCGTGGCGAGCACGAAGGCGACGGCGAAGCTCGGGATCGACGCGGTCCAGGTCGCGTGCCCGGGCTGGAGGTGGGCGACGAGATCCGTCCACCACGAGGGTCCCTGCGGCGAGAGCCACTGGTAGAGGCCGAAGCCAATCAGCCAGGCCGCCAGCTGCTCCACCCGGACGGCCGGGCCGGCGAAGAAGTCACGTTCGGTGTAGTGAGCTCCGGCCAGCAGCCAGTCGGCGAGCAGGACGCCGAAGAGCGGCACGAAGACGGAGCCGAGCAGCAGCAGAAACGACTGGTAGGAGCGAAGGTCGATCACGATCGCTCCTAGCGTCGCAACGGCGGAAACAGCGACGATCAGCAGCCGCTGCGACACGCGCGGGACGACGTTCTGGATCGAGACTGCGGTCGAATAGATGTCCGCGAACGCCTCGTCAGATTCGTCCACCGTCAATGCGAGCAAGGCGAAGGCGCTGATCGCCCCTCCGGCCGCGACCGCAGCCGGCACGTCGGCCGCGTCGGTCACGTTCCGCGAGAGCACGAGCAGAACGCCGAGGCCGAAGCACCAGACCGTCGGCACGAAATAGCCGGCGCCGGTTCCCCAGAAGGCGCTGCGGCGATCGCGCGAGAAGCGGGTGTAGTCGGCCGCGAGCGGCGTCCAGGAGATGATGCTGCCGATGACGACGTCGATCCCGGAGCCGAGCGAGAGGCCGCCGGTGCCGTGGGCCAGCCAGAACGCGTGGAGGTTGGACTTGTCCAGGACCCACCAGGTGAGGTAGATCATCGAGGCCAGGACGGCCCAGACCGCGAACTTGCGGACGTAACGCCGGACGAAGCCGATCGGCCCGAGCAGCGCGAGCATGACGGCGATCAGGCCGAAGAGGAGAGCCCACAGCCAGCGTCCCTCGAAGCCGAAGACCTTCTTCGACAGCGCGGCCGCGGCCGTCGAGATCACGATCAGCTCGAAGGTCGACCAGCCGAGATTCTGCGCGACGTTGACGACGGTCGGCACATAGGAGCCGCGGCGGCCCAGCGGCGCTCGCAGGACCACCATCCCCGGCACGCGCGCGTCGGCGCCGATCAAGCCGGCGAGACCGAGGAGCAGGTTGCCGGCGAGCGCGCCGATCACGATCGCGATCAGGGCGTCCCGCAGCGAGAGTGCCGGAACGAGCACGGCGCCGAGGACGATCACGAGCAGACTGACCGAAAGGTTGCCCCAGAGGAGCATCGTGTCGACGAGCCCGAGCACCCGAAGTCGCTCCGGGACCGGTCCGATTCCCCAACTCGGTGTCTTCTCGTCGATCATCTAAGCTCCCTCCGCTGGCATGACCCAGAGCAGGTTCAACGCGTTTTTTCTCAGCCCCGCCGGAGTGAGGCACCGCGGCGCCGCCATCCTAGCCGCGGTCGGCCTTGCCCTTTTCGTTGCCGGGTGTGGCGGCGGAGGTGGCGACGGAACGATGTCCAAGGCCGAGTTCGAGCAGCGGGTCCAGAAGGACGGCGACCAGATCAGAAAGGCGTTCACGCCTTTGAACACGCCGCCGAAGTCGCTCAACCAGCTTGCCGACGAGCTGAAAACCGGAGAGGACGAGCTCCACAAGGTCGCCGACGACCTCGACAAGGCCAACCCTCCGAAGGACGTCGCCGAGGATACGACGAAGCTCGCGACGGGCCTTCGGAAGCTCGCGAATGAGCTCGAGCTGATGCGAACGGCGGCGGAGAAGGGCGATCCGGCGCTCGTCCAGAAGGCGCTTGGGAGCCTGCGCGGCTCACATGCCCTGGTCGACGCTCAGGCGGCGACGACCGACATGAAGAAGAAGGGCTACTCGCTCGGCACGCTAGGCCAGTAGACCGAGCCTCGCATCCCTAGACTCGGCAGCGTGGCGGATCGGCAAATCGTCGGGCTCGGTGGCGGCGCCGGCTCGGAGGAAGCCACGAGACGGCTGCTCGCGCACGTCATCGGCCTGGCCGGGAAGGCCGCGCCGAAGGTGTGCGTCGTTCCGACCGCCGTCGGCGACGATGCCGAATCCGTCCTCCGGCACTACGACGTGCTGCCCGACGAGGCTGTCCGCTCGCACCTGCCCGTTTTCCCGTGGCCGCCGGCCGAATTGCGGGACTTCGTCCTCGCTCAGGACGTCGTCTTCGTCAGCGGCGGCAACACGGCGAACATGCTCGCGATCTGGCGGGTACACGGTCTCGACACGATCCTGCGCGAGGCGTGGGAGGCCGGGATCGTGCTTACCGGCTGGAGCGCGGGGATGATCTGCTGGTACGAGGCCGGTGTCACTGACTCGTTCGGACCGCAGCTGGAAGGCATGCGCGACGGGCTGGGCTTCCTCGCCGGCAGCGCCTGCCCGCACTACGACGGCGAGGAGCTGCGGCGCCCGGTCTACACCCGCCTGGTCACCGAGGGATTTCCATCCGGGATCGCCGCGGACGACGGCGTCGGCGTCCACTACGTGGGCACAGAGCTGGCAGAGGTTGTGACGGCGCGCGAGGGCGCCCAGGCCTATCGCGTCGGGCCCGACGGCGAGGAGCCGTTGCCGGCGCGGCTGCTCGGGTGAGTCACGGCGCAACCCTGTTCGGGCTCACGCGCAGGCCGAGGACGTCGGGTCGGTGGTAGTGGCCGGCGGGGTCGAAGCGCTGTCGCTCCTCGTCCAGGCGAGCAGGGTCGAGCTCGGCATAGAGAATCCCCTCCTCGTCGTAGAGCGGCCCGGCGAGGTAGGAGCCGTCCGGGTCGAGGATCGCGCTGCCGCCGCGACCGACGAGGTCGACGCCTTCCAGCAGCCGAGCGAGCGGGAAGTCCTTCGGGTATGAGGCCGCGCGCTGGAAGTGGCTGGGGCTGACGACGAAGGCCCGTGCCTCTCGGGCGATGTGGACGAGGGTCGGCTGCCAGCTGTCGCCGTCGTCTGCGGTCGAGGCGATGTAGATCTCGACGCCGGACTCGTAGAGCGAGAAGCGGGCGAGGGGCATGTAGTTCTCCCAGCAGATCAAGCCGCCGATCCGGCCGAGCCCGGTCTCGATCGCGCGCAGGCCCTCGCCGTCGCCCTGGCCCCAGACCAGGCGTTCGTGGTTCGTCGGGACGAGCTTGCGGTGCTTGAGGGCGAGCGTGCCGTCCGGGGAGTGGTAGAGGAGAGTGTTGTAGAGCGTGCCCGGGTGCTCGGGGTCGCGCTCGGTCACGCCGGTCACGAGCCAGGCCTCGTTGGCGCGGGCGATCTCACCCAGCCGGTCGGCCGCTTCGCCGGGCAGCTCGAGCGATTCGCGGGCAAGCAGTGCGAAGGCCTCCTTGGCGCCGGGTTCGGCCCAGCCTGCCAGGGCGCGAGCCCAGACCGATGACGGATAGGCGGGGATGAAAGCCTCCGGGAAGACGACGAGCTGCGCGCCGTTGCCGGCTGCCTCGGCGGTAAGCGAGCCGAGCTTCTCGATCGTGGCGTCCCGGTCAAGGATGACCGGCTCCGCCTGGACGCATGCAACCGTGACAGCGCCGCGCATGCCGCGCATTGTGCGGGAACTCCGGTCGGAGGGCTAGCGGACTCGGAAGCTCGCGAACATGCCGCGCCTCCGGTGGTCGGCGATCGAGCACCAAAGGCGGTAGGTCCCCGGTCGAAGCGTCACGTCGAGCTCAGTTCTGCCGCGTGGTTTCGTCGCCGGCAGGCCGTAGGTCCGGGTTCCGCCGATTCGACGGAGGCGCAGATCGTGGATGTCCTCACCGAAGTTGTCCAGCTCGATCACTGCTGGGCCGCGCTTCACGGCCGTTCGCGAGAGCGAGAACCGAAACTCCTTCGCGGTTACACCGAGGCGTACGGGCGCAGCTGACCCATGACCGAGCAGGGCCGCCACCGCGGCGCCGACGACGATGAGTTTCGTCACGAGATCAACGCGGGGCGCCCGAACGACCGCGCGTTTGGGATCACGCGCTCGGCCTCGACTCCGAGCCACTGTTCGAGCAGCGAGGAGTAGACGGCCCGAAAGTCCGCCGTCGTCACCAGGTTCCCGTCACGGTCGAGCCCGCTGCCGCCGAGACCTGGGAACTCGCCGATCAGCTGCCCGCGGACGCGCGAGCCGATCAGGAACGCCGATCCCCCGGCGCCGTGGTCGGTTCCAGCGGATCCGTTCTCGGCTGCACGCCGGCCAAACTCCGACCAGACGAGGGTGACCACGCGGGCGGCCACCCCTCGCGCCTCGAGGTCGCGCTGGAAGGCGAGAATGCTCTCTGCTGTCACTTTCAGGCCGCTGGCGAGGTCGTCCGCCTGATTGGCATGGGTGTCGTACTCACCCGGCGCGTTCAACGCTATGCAGCGAAGCGGAAGCCCTGCAGCGAGCATCGCTGCAAGACCCGCCAGTCGCTTTGGAAAATCGCTGTCGGTCTGAGGGTAGGTGACCGTACTGCCGAAGTTCGGTTTTTCCCCGAGGGTCGCGAAGGGGACGAGCTGTCGCCTCAGCGTGTCGGCCTGCGAGGTGACTGCCGCGGCTCGCCGGAGGGTCGGGTCAGGCCGAGAGGGCCGCTTGCCGAGCGAACCGATCGCCTGGAGCATGCGGTTCTCGACGTCGCCCCAGACACCGGGCGCCCAGAAGGAGTAGTCGTCGGCGCCGGCGAGGGCGGCCACGGGCACTTTGGTTGAGGCCAGCGGGGGCTGCAGCGTGTCATCGAGCGAAAGTCCCTGAAGCGGGTTGTCCGCCGTACCGACGGCGTCGAGGTAGCGGCCCAGCCAGCCGGTCCGTAGGTTCGCCTCGGTGGCGCCGACTTCCCAGAAATGGCGAGAGGTGAAATGCGACTGATCGGGATGCGTGTAGCCGATCGCGGGCGCGACCGCCACCTTGCCCTCGCCGTGGAGGGTCGCCAGTGGGGCAAGCGAGGGATGCCAGTGAAGGCGGTCGTCCTCGGTGAAGACCGGCCCGGCCGCCTCATCGAAGGCGAGCTTCGGGCGGAGCTTGCGGTAGTTCGGGTCGCCCGTCGGATAGAGAACCGAAAGCGAGTCGGCGCCCCCGGGCAAGAAGATGGAAACGAGCACGGGTTGGGCTGGGGCCGCGGCGGCGTTCGCGATCCCCTCGTCGAGTGCGTTGAGACCGAGCTTCGAAGCCCCGTAGACAGCCAGGGCGACTCCGGCAGAGCGCGCAAGGAAAGCACGCCGATGGAGGCCCGTTCCTGCCGGCAGTGGCATGCCCGCCTCGATCGGGGGAAGCCCGGAGCCTGCTTCGGCCGCCGCTCGTCGCAGGAGCGAGGCACGCGAGAACTCGTCACAGTGGCAGGCGCGTTCGGACATCAGCAGGTCTGGTAGTCGGGGGAGGACACGATCAGCTGTCGGAGGGCGTTCTCGATCAGCGACGGATACTGGTCGCGCTTCCAGCTCGCGTTGGCGTCCGAGAGCGCGGCCTTTGCAAATCGCTTCAGTGCCGCGTCGGTTCCCGGGGTCAGGGTCGGCCGTCCGACGAACCTGTGCGCCGAGGCAACGAGGGCGTCAGGGTTGCGCGGCCGCTGGTTCTTCGTGGACAGGTTGAACGGCCGCAGCGCGTAGCCGGCCGTCTGCCACCGGGCGCGAAAGGTTGCCGTGTCGAGCCAACGATCGTCGTCCCAGCCGGCGACGTTCGGCGGATAGAAGAGCTGCTGCCCGCACAGCCCGCCCAGCCAGGTCCAGGCCGTCGTGTCGATGCCCCGACCCAGCGCCCGCAGGGTGCCTGCGATTAGCACCGCCGGCGGTTTGACCATCCGCGGCCCCAAGTAGAGGGCGGGATGACGGAGAATCGCCTCGACGACCGACCGCACGTTGTAGCCCGAGCTCACATAAAGGTGCTCGAGAGCGCGACGGGTGGGCCGGGCCGGCTCGACCGGGACGAAGTAGCCCCAAAGCTTCGTGACGAAGAACGCGGGATGAGCGGGGTGCTCGAGACAGAGCCGGCACGAGTCGCGCCAGGTGAAGCGTCCACGCTTGCCGAAGACGCGCTTGACTCCCCCGTCGTGATATTTGGGGTCGTAGCGAAAGCGAATAGGCCCGCTCGAACGACTCCAGTCGTTGCGGAACCCGGTCAGCGCGCGGGCCTGCTGGCGGACGTCCTCCTCGGTGTACCCGTGTCCGTGTCCGAGCGTGAACAGTTCCATCAGCTCGCGCGCGTAGTTCTCGTTCGGCGACCACCGGTTGTTGTCGCTCCCGGAGAGCCAGAGCAGCATCGCGGGGTCGCAGGTGATCTCCAGCAGAAGACGCCGGAACGAGCCGAGGCCACGCTCTCTGAACAGGCGGTTCTGGCGCAGCATCAAACGCGCCGAGCCGACTCCGTCGTTCGAAGTCGCGAACCAGTCGTGCCAAACCAGTGCCATCCGTTCGACCAGCGGCGCGCGAGTCCGCACCATTCGATCGAGCCACCAGAGACCGTCGTGCCCCCACGCATCGAGCGGTGCCAGCCGGCGTCCCTTTTCGTCTTTTGGGGCGGGGCCCACCAGGCGAGTGGTGTCAGGGCGCGTCAGCGAAGTGACGGCCCGTCGGACCCCGAGCTTTGCGAGCGTCTCCGCCTCCCCTTTGCGCGGGCCGAAGCCGGCGCGCCAGAGCAGGCGCTCAGCTTGCTCGCGGGTAAACGGCCCACGGTACGTCGGCAACTCGCTCACCCACGGGATATCGGGTGCTCGCACGCGGCGCTTGACCCTCGTCCGAAGATTGCTTAACACAGACGCAAAGCGCGCTTAACGGGGGTTCAACCGGGCCTGGTTATAACCGGTCCGTGGGCTCTCGCATGCAGGTACTGCCCGCCGCGGCACTCCTCGGTGCCGGGCTCGTGGGCGGCGTCATCTCGCTGATCGGCGCGGCCGCGTTCGGCGTTGGCAGCAAGACGACGACCGTGCGCCAGATCGAGCCCGCCCTTGGCGGCAATTCACCGACCTCCTTCGAGACCGCCAGGCCGGGCAAGGCGATGACGATCAACGGGATCTTCCGCAGCGACGCCCCGGGGGTGGTCCAGGTGACCTCGACGCAGGTAGTGCGGACGAACACCGATCCCCTGTTCGGCTTCGGGCTGCCGCAGACCCAGACCCAGAAGGCGCTCGGCTCGGGTTTCGTGATCGACAAAGCCGGCCACATCGTCACCAACTACCACGTCGTTGCCGGCGCGCGGTCGGTCGAAGTCAGCTTCTCGAACAGCGACAACATGAAGGCCCGCATCGTCGGTTCCGACCCGTCGACCGACATCGCCGTCCTGCAGATCGACGCCCGCTCTCGCGCTCTGAAGCCGCTCGAGCTCGGCAACTCGGACCGGGTCCGGGTCGGCGATTCCGTCGTGGCGATCGGCAATCCGCTCGGCTACGACCGCTCGGTCACGGCCGGGATCGTCAGCGCGGTGCAACGCGCCATCAGCGCGCCGAACCAGTTCCCGATCGACCACGTGATCCAGACCGACGCGCCGATCAACCACGGCAACTCGGGCGGACCGCTGATCAATTCCCGCGCACAGGTGATCGGTGTGAATGCCCAGATCGCCACGGGTGACAACGGCACCGATGGAAACATCGGTATCGGCTTCGCAATCCCCGTCAACACCGTGCGCACGGTCGTGGCGCAGCTGATCAAGCAGGGGAAGGTCGAGCACGCCTTCATCGGCATCACGGCGAAGCCCGTCTCCCCACAGATCGCCAGCCTCTTCCGGCTCCCCGCGCAGCACGGCCTGCTCGTCGCGACCGTGGACGCCGGCAGCGGCGCAGCCGACGCGGGCCTACGTCAGGGCACGGACACGGCCGTCGTCTCGGGGGAGAGCTGGCCGGTTGGCGGTGACCTGATCGTCTCGGCTGACGGCATCCCCCTGAGCTCGATCGACCAGCTCCGGGACCTGATCGCCGCGAAAAAGCCGGGCCAGTCCATTTCCCTGGAGGTCTACCGAGGCACGAAGAAGCTCACGCTCGAAGTCAAGCTTGGACGGCAACCATCCTCTCCCGGTTGACCGTTCCAGAAGGCCCCTGACCCCTGGGGCCGCGCTCCCGCAGCCGTTGCCAGCACGGACTGCGGGAGCGCTTACTGGAGGGCCCGATGCCTGCCCGGGCCCTCCAGTTTTACTTCGCGCATAGCCTTCGCCCCTCGATGATCGAGCAGGCCTTCGGCCAGAGCCCGCGATTTTCCGTCGGCGTCGAGGAAGAGGTGATGATCCTCGACGGCGAGTCGCTGCTTCTCTCGCCCTCCGTCGACGTGCTGATCGAAGAGTCCGAGCGGCGCGAGCTGCCGGGCCGGCTGAAGACCGAGCTCTTCGCCTCGATCGTCGAGCTGAACACCGACGTGTGCGCGACGGTGGCCGGGGCCGGAGAGGCCCTCTCGGGCCTGCGAAGGTCGGCGGCCGAGATCGCAGCGGGACACGGACTTCGCATCGCTGCCGCCGGCACGCATCCGATCAGCGACCCCGAACACGAGGAGATCGCCTCGGACCCGCGCTACCAGGAGTTCGTCGGTTTTGCCGGGATCTCGGCTCGCCGCCAGGGCGTCAGTGGTCTCCACGTCCACATCGGGATGCCGAGCGCGGATACCTGCTATTGGACGCTCGAGGCGGTGCTGCCGTGGCTGCCACTGGTGCTGGCGCTTTCGGCGAACTCGCCGTACCTCGCCGGTCGCGCGACCGGTCTCGCGTCCAACCGCGCCGAGATCCTCGCTCAGCTTCCGCGGGCGGGGGCGCCGCCGGCCTTCGGGAACTACGCGACGTGGGAGGCGTTCGTTGAGCGGCTCGTCAGCCTCGGGCTCGCCGACGACTACACCCGGTTCTGGTGGGACGTTCGCCCGCACCCGCGCTTCGGCACCCTCGAGATCCGGATGCCGGACCAGCCCACCAGCCTCCCGGTCACGGTCGGACTGACGGCGCTCCTCCAAGCGCTCTGCATCACCGTAGGAGACGGGCCCGCTCCGCTTGCCGACCGCGGCGATTACGCCCAGAACCGCTGGGCGGCGCTTCGCTTCGGTTCGAGTGCGGAGCTGATCCACCCCGACGGGACCCGTTTGCTTCCGGTGCCAGAGCTCGCTAGGGAGTTGCTCGAGCTCGTCGGTCCCGTCGCCGAGACCCAGGACACATTCCGGGAGCTCTCGGCGCTCGACCTCACCACGTGCGAGGGCGAGCGCCAGCTCGAGATCGGTGAGCGCGATGGCCTGCAGGCCGTCTGTGCGGATCTCGCGGAGCGGACGCTAAGCTCGGCCTGATGGCGGTACGGTCGGAGACGCTTCAGGTCAGCGGCATTCGCTGCGAGCGCTGTGTTCAGCGCCTTGGCGCCGCGCTGCGCGACCATGACGGGCTGGAGTTCGCGAACGCGAACCTGATGGGCACGGTGATGCTGAGCTGGGACGAGGAGCGCACCGATCTCGATGCGCTCCTCGCCTCGATGGCTGAGGCGGGGTTCCGCCGCGCCGAGAGCTAGCGTCCGCCGCCGACCCGGTCGCTGAGATACCCGGTCGGCTTGGAGTCCGCGGTGTCGTCTGGCTCCAGGCCGCCCTCGCGGATCTCGGCCCGTTGCTGGTCGGCGATCTCGCGCCCCGCCCGAAGCGCGTCCTGATCGGCGCTGCGAGCCGGATCGTCGTCGAGCAGCTCGCCGTACCCCTCCGTCTCGGGCGCCGGCGTTCCCTCCGCAAGGCCGTAATGCTCGGCGACCGCTTGCGTGTCGAGCGAGCCGTTCTCGACCTTGGGTGAGCTTACGACGAGCTCCTTCGACAGGCTCAGCCGCACCGTCTCCTCGGACGCGTCCGCGTGCGCGAAGGTCTCAGGCACAGCATGCTGCGTCTTCTTGAGTAAGCCGTGCTCGACGATCAGATGCTTGTCCTGAACGTCGACCACGTGACCGATCTTGCAGTCGTCGCTCGTGACGACCTCGAACCCCTTCATGAAAGCCCACCTTTCCGTTGACAGTCCCGCGATACCCACATCGGAGAGAGATGTAACGGGAATGCGCTTCGACGGGCCCGCGTTGGAGCTTTAACAAGCGTTGCTAGGGTGGCCGCCGTGGGAGAGACGGCACCGGAAACCGAGGCGAGAAAGCTCGCAGAGGACGCGCGGGACCGGGTCCGTTTCGAGGAGGAGGCACTCGATTTGGCCGACCAGGTCTACCGAGTCGCTCGGCGGCTGGTGTCGTCCAAAGAGGAAGCAGAGGACTTGATGCAGGAGACATATGCAAGGGCGTTTCGGAGCTGGAAGTCCTACCAACCCGGGACGAACCTCCGAGCCTGGCTCCTGCGGATCCTCACCAACCTGAACATCGATCGCGGCCGCCGGGTGCAGCGTGCGCCCGACATGCAGCCGCTCGAGGAAGGCGACTACTTCCTCTACAACAAGCTGGAGGAGGCGACGCGCGAGCCGAACCCGGCGGAAGAGCGCGTGATCGAACGCCTCTCCCAGGACGATGCGGTCTCGGCCTTGTCCGCGGTTCCGCACGACTTCAGAGACGCAATCGTGCTCGTCGACATCGGCGACTTCAGCTACAACGACGCGGCCCAGATCCTCGACATTCCGGTCGGAACCGTGATGTCGCGCCTTCACCGCGGGCGGCGCATACTGAAGCGCGAGCTGGCGGAGCGCGCGGTAACCGACGGAGGAAACAGCGAATGAGCGGATTCGCAATCGATCCGTGCGACAAGTGCGAAGAGCTTTTGCAACCTTTCTTGGATCGTGACCTGAACGATGAGGAGCGCGCGATGGCAGAGGAGCACCTCAGCCTCTGCGAGTACTGCCGCAAGCGCTACCGGTTCGAAGAAGAGTTGCGGCGCTTCGTCAGGCAGGCGGCGGTCGAGGAGATGTCGCCCGATCTGAAGACCAAGCTGGCCGGCCTGCGCACGCCTCTTCTCTAGTAGCTAGCAGCCGATCCGTGGCGGCCCGGCGATCACGACCAGCCGGCGCGGGTTCGCTCCGCCCGGAAGCGGTCGCGCGGTGACGCAGAGCTGTTTTGCGAGGCGCGCTCCGTACGCTTCGCCGCCGGGCTCGAAGAAGACGGCCGTCTGCCGGTAGTCGAACCTGTTGGCCTTCGCGACTCGCTTGATCTTGTAGCCGAGGGCGCCGATCTTGCTGGCCAGGGCTCGCGTGTAGTAGATGTCGCCTCCGCCGTTCAGCACATCCACGTTCAGCTTCCACGTCGGCGGCAGCGTTTGGGCCCCGTGCTTCTTCGCGTCTCCGCCGAAACCGCCGAGGAGCGCGACGGCCAGAGCGCCGAGAAGCAGAACGCCGCCGATCGCACTCGCAATCCTGTGTCGTGAGTGCCGCTCGGGCCGGGCCTCGAGCGGCAGGCCGGCCAGGCCTCTCGCCTCGTCTCTGTCGATCCCGAGCGACGTCGCATAGAGAACGACTGCGAGGAGCGCGTCGTCCGGTGTCGGGAACCTGTAGACGCGACCTGCTTCCAGCCACTCGACCTGCTCCGGCGAGATGCTCGCGCGCCGCGCCGCTTCATCGACCGTCAGCTTTCGCTGCACGCGCGCCGACGCCAGCGGCGAGGGCTCGAGGGGATCGAGTTGGGGCGCGACCGACATCGGACGCGAACTTCATTCTGCGCCGGTCTCGCCCACCCTCCCCGGAAGGTCCGCCGGCGTGTCCACGTCGCCCGGCGCGCCCAGGTCGTCGCAGGGGACGAGCACCGGTTCCAGTGCGCGTGCTCCTTCGTCGGGAATGTCTGCCCAAACCGTGCGGGCCAGCAGGATCGGGTGCCCGCGATTGCCGCCGTAGCTCGCGGCGACCACGTCGCCGGCGCCCGTTCGCCAGGCGGCGACGACCCGGTCGATCGCCGCAGGCGAGAGTCCCGGTCCGTCCGCGAGGACGACGACCGCCGCCTCCGTTTCCGGACCCAGCGCATTGAGACCGCACCGGAGCGAGGCGCCCGGGCCTTGTTTCCACTCCGGGCAGCGCACCGTCGCAGCGTCGGTTTCAACCTGATGGGCGCCGACGACAACCAAGACGTCGTCGACCGCCTCGGACGCGCGAGCCCTCTCCACGACCCCCGGGACCAGGAGCCGCTGCTTCGCCGAGCCGAAGCGTGAGGACGCCCCGGCCGCCAGCACGATCGTCCCGATCATCGGGCTCATTGTTCACTTCTGGGGCACAGACATGTGCGCTTTTCCGCGCTACGCTCGCCGCGGGGAGGAGGCTGGGTACGCCTTGGGTGACGCGTCAACCTCTAAAGAGGGGCGGCGTTCGCCGGGCGGCCGCCGACCGCGGCGACCGCTCGCGTGATCAGCGCCCGGGCGATGTCGACCTTGTAGGCCGTGCCGGGCAGCGGCGTCGCTTGCTCGAGCGCGTCGGCCGACGGGGTCGGCAAGGCCCACGGGATCGGAGCAACGCCGGCCAGTGCCACGCGGACATCGTCGGCAAACCGCGCCGCGGCGACACCGACGATCGCGAACGACCACTTCCGCCTCTCCATTGCCTTCAGGTAGACGCTCGCCTCGGGCTGCGGCACCTCGAGCTCCAGGATCAGCTCGCCGGGTTGAAGCGCGGTGACGTCGCGGTCATCGTCGGTCGGCAGCCGGTAAAGCTCAGAGAGCGGAAACGTCCTGCCCGTCGTATGCACCTGCGCGCCGAGGGCCAGAAGCGCCGCGGCTAGGTCGGACGGGTGAGCTGACGCACAGCGATCGTTGCCGTAGATCGCGTGCTCCCGATGCTGGCCCGCCTTGGCGTGGCACATGTCCCCTCCGTGCAGGTAGCACGGGAATTTGAGCCGCCAGTACCAGCAGCGCGTCGCCTGCAGCAAGTTGCCGCCCAGCGTGCCCATCGCGCGAAGCTGCGGCGAAGCGGCGAGGGCACACGCCTCTCGTAGCGCCTGAGGGATCGTGGGCTCGACCTCGAGCTGGGCGAGCGTCGTCCCGGCGCCGATGCGCGTGCCTTTGACGCCGCTCGGAACGAGGTCGCGCACGTCGACGAGCTGATCCGCGTGCAGGATCCCGTCCCGGAGCAGGGGCACGACTTCGGTGCCGCCGGCGAGGGCGACGGAGCCGTTCCCGAGCGCGCCGGCAGCGGCTTCGGCGGACTCAGGCCGAAGCAGCTCCAACTCGCTCCTCTGCCGACTGCCGCTCTTCGGCCTCTCGCAGCGCGCGCAACAACTCTTCTCGCGTGATCGGCAGCGAGCGGACGGCTGCGCCCGTTGCGTCGCGGATCGCGTTGGCGATCGCGGCCGCCGTCGGGACGATCGGTGGCTCGCCGAGCCCTTTCGAGCCGAGGTTGGTCAGATGCGTGTCGGGGGCGTCGATCAGCTCGCTGACGATCTCCGGAACGTCGGCGATCGTCGGCAGCCTGTACGCGTCCAGCGTCTGCGTCAGCACCTTGCCGGTCTGGGGATCCAGCAGCCGCTGCTCCGAGAGCGAGTGGCCGATCGCCTGGATGATCCCGCCCTCGATCTGGCTCTCGGCTCCGAGCGGGTTAATCACGCGGCCGATGTCGTGGACGGCGTAGACGCGCTCGACGACGATCTCCCCGGTTTCGACGTCGACTGCTACCTCGGCGACCTGGATGCCGAAGGTCATCACCCGCATGCCGGCCGGGTTCGGGCCACGCGCGCCCTTGCCGAGGATCTGACCGTCCTCGAGCAGCCCGGTGATCTCCTCGAGTGGCCACGAGCCGCCGTCGGCGCTGTGAACCTTGCCGTTGCTGAGCGAAAGAACACGCTCCTCGAGGTCGAAGCGCTGGGCGGCGATCTCGCGGATCTGCCGGGCGACGTCTCCCGCCGCCGCGCGAACCGCCGGCCCGACCGACGGGGTCGTCGACGAGCCGCCCGACACGGTCGCGTACGGGCCGTGCGCAGTGTCGCCGAGCTCCACGGTGACGCGCTCGAGCGGAACGCCGAGCTCTTCGGCGGCGATCTGAGCCATCGTCGTCCGGGTTCCGGTGCCAATGTCCTGCATGGCGGTCAGCACGCTCACCGTGCCGTCGCCGGACATCCGAACCCATGCGTAGGAGGGCGGACCGCCGCCTCCGTACCAGAGCTGGGTCGCGATCCCGACGCCTCGTTTCCAAGGCCCCTCGGATCGGGCGCGCACCTCGTGGCGGCGCTCCCAGTGGGGCTCGGCCCGTCGATAACACTCAATCAGCTCCTTGCCCGAGAAGGGCCGCTCGTCGAGTGGATCGTGGTCGGCATGGTTTCGGCGCCGCAGCTCGAGCGGGTCGAGGTCGAGCTTCGCCGCGAGCTCGTCGAGCGCGCACTCGAGCCCGAACGTGCCTTCGACGAAGCCGGGAGCGCGAAACGCGTCCATCGGCGGCGCGTTCAGCCGGACGCCGTACTCGACCGTGCTCACGTTCTCGCAGGCGTAGAGCATCTGAGCCGGCCCCGAGGTCGGCGGCAGCCAGCCGTCCCAGCCCAGCAGGCAAACGTATTCGGCCGAGATCGCGATCAGCGTGCCGTCCGCGCGCGCGCCCAGGCGCAGCTTCTGGATGGTCGGATTCCGGTTGCCGGAGTTGACGTTCTCCTCTCGGCGGCTCAGCCGGCAATGGACGGGTCGTCCAGTCCGGCGCGCGAGCTCGGCAGCGATCAGGGTGTAGTCGCCCGCGGAGCCCTTCGCGCCGAAGCCGCCGCCCATGAACCGGCAGATCACGCGCACCTTGTCCTTGGGGAGGTCGAAGGCCTCCGCGACCTCGTCCCGGACTCCCCAGAGGAATTGCGTCGAGGTGTAGACGACGAGCGTGTCGCCCTCCCATTCACAGGCGGTCTGATGGGTCTCGAGGGCGTTGTGGAGGACGCTTTGCGTGCGGTACTCGGCCTCGACGACGGCGTCAGCCTCGGTGAAGCCACGCTCAACGTCGCCACGCTCGTAGCGCTTCGGGTCGTCGAAGAAGGACTTCTGGCGCATCGCCTCGTCGGCGTCGAGCAGCGGCTCGAGCACCTCCCAGTCGACCGAGATCTCCTCGACGGCCGCGCGCGCCAGCTCGGCTGTCTCCGCCACGACTGCGGCGATCGCCTGGCCTTCGTAGTTCGGCTGGTCGGTGAGCGCCTCGAGCTCGCCCGGGCCGATCACGGCGCGCACCCCGGGCGCCTGAAGCGCAGGCTCGAGCGCGAGCTGGTTGACGCGCGCGCGCGCGTGAGGGCTGCGCAGGACCGCCGCATGCAACATGCCGGGCAGTTGCACGTCCTGCGTGTAGCGAGCCTCGCCGCGGGCGCGGGCGAGCCCGTCGATCCTGGTTGCAGGTCGACAGACGGTCTGCAGCGGGCCCGCCGGCCACTGCTCGAGGGCGTCTTCTTCGACGACCACCCATTGCTCGGTGTAACGGCCTTCGACTTCCTTCTCGGTCTTGACCAGCCGCGCCATCAGCCACCTCCTCCGGTGTTCGCGACCGCGTGGATCGCGCGCTCGATCTTGGGATAGGTGCCACAGCGGCAGAGATTGCCCGCCATCGCGTGCTTGATCTCCTCGTCGGTCGGGTCGGGACTTGCCTCGAGCAAGGCCGAGGCGGAGACGATCTGGCCCGGCGTGCAGAAACCGCACTGAGTGGCGTCCGCCTCGACGAAGGCGTCGACGAGAGGGTGCTCGCGCAGGCCTTCGATCGTCGTCACCTCGCGGCCGGGGACCGTATGTGCCAGCGTGATGCACGAGAGCACCGGGACGCCGTCGAGCTGGACGGTGCACGCACCGCAGTGACCTTCGCCGCAGGCGATCTTCGTGCCGGTCAGGCCAAGGTTGTCGCGGAGCACCTCCGCCAGGGTGCGGCCGACCGGAGCGTCGAGCACATAGGCGTGGCCGTTGACGATCAGCTCAGACATTGGGCGTCACCGCGAGGATGTCCGCTAGGTGGATCAGCCGAAACGTGGTTCGGCTGACGATGCGCTGATCCGGCTCGTCCTCGATCTCGGGCAGGAGTCGCCAGACATCCTGGGCGGCGCTCAAGAGCTCCTTGATCCGCTCACGTTCGTCGGCGTAGCCGTCGCGGTCGTAGCAAGCGTTGAGCGCGAGCCCGATCACGCCGACGGTATCCGGCTGCCGGGTCCAGAGCAGCGGCGTGGCCATCGACAGGTACTGGTGGATTCGCGCCAGCGCCATCGGCTGCGAGAAGGTGTCGCCGCCCTTGGGAGCCGTCGGTTCGAGCGGTGGCTCGCCGTCGGCTATCCGGTTCGCGTGACCGGCGAGCATCCCGCGCAGATCGTCCTCGTCGAGCCCGGACGCCTTGGCCGTCCGCAAGGCGATCAGGAGCGAGCTCGGCTGCTGGCCGTACGGGTAGTCGGAGGCGTAGAGGACCTGCTCAGGTGAGAACACTCGGAAGACGGTGAGCAGGTCGATCGGGCTCCAGACGGAGGTGTCGAAGAAGACACCGGCCTTGCCGGCGAAGCGCTCGGCGAGTGCGGGCAGGTCGGCGATTCCGCCGTGGGCGATGATCAGCTGCGCTTCTGGGTAGCGCTCAACCAGGGCCGCGAGCTCGCTCGCGATCGGCGGTAGGCCGCGACCGCCGTGGATCAGGATTGGCACCTTTCGCTCCGCGGCGAGCGCGAAGATCGGGGCGAGCCGTTCGTCGTTGAGGAGAAAGCGCTGCGCTCGGGGGTGAAGTTTGATCCCACGGGCGCCGAGGTCCAGGCAGCGCGTCGCCTCCTCGATCGGCTCCTCCGCGAGATCGAGCCGGACGAAAGGAATCAGTCGGGCGCCGGATCGCTTCGCGTAGGCAAGCGTCCGGTCGTTTGCCGCCCGGAACGCGGGATGGTGGTCGGGCTCGTCGAGGCAGAACATGAAGCACCGTGAGATGCCGTAGCGATCGTGCACTGCGAGCAGCTCGTCGTAGGTTCCGACCATGCCGTCGATGTCGTGGCCGAGATGGACGTGGGCGTCGAAGATCTCGGCCTTCGCGGGGAGCTCGGACTCGAGCTCTTTCGCGTACTGGTCGACCAGCTCCTGGGCCCTTGCGAGCGCCTCGTCCATGAGGCTGAGTCTACGCACGCGGTAGCATCTCGCCCGACGTGAGCGACCTCCTCATCTGGGCCGACACGTTGCGCTCTCCCGAGATGCGCCACGAGGTGCCCGTCCCGGTGCCCGACCCGTTCCTGTACCTCGAGCGAAACGGCGAGCGGCACGTGGTCATCTCGCCGTTCGAGATCGAGCGTGTCCAAGGTCACAACGGCATCAAGCCGCATCCGGTCGAGGAGTTCGGCTGGGACGAGCTCGTCAAGCAGGGGCTCTCGGCCGAAGAGGTCGGGCTCGGCACGTACGTCCGAGCTGTGAAGGAGCTGGGCGTCTCTCAGGCAGTCGTCCCGCCGACGTTTCCCGTCGAGCTTGCAGATCGGCTACGGGCCGAAGGGGTCGAGCTGACCCCCGACGGCGAGACGTTCGTCCAGCGGCGGAGGGTCAAGAGCGAGGCCGAGCTCGAAGGGATCAAGCGCGCGCAGCGCGGCGCCGAGGCGGGGATGGACGCCGCACGCGAGCTCTTCCGGCGAGCCGGGGAGCAGGACGGCAAGCTTGTCGTCGACGGAGAGACTCTGACCTGCGAGCGGGTCAGACTCGCGATCCAGCAGGCCTTCACCGATCGCAGCCTTCTCTCCGAGGAGTTCATCGTCTCCCACGGCGCGCAAACGGCGATCGGCCACGAGATGGGCTTCGGCGAGATCAAGCCGAACGAGCCGATCGTGATCGATCTCTGGCCGCGCGACCGAGACTCGTCCTGCTACGCGGACATGACGCGAAGCTACGTCGTCGGGACGCCCGACGAAGAGCTCGCCGAGTTCCACCAGCTCGCCCACGAAGCGCTGAAGCTGTCGATTGCGGCGATCAAGCCCGGAGTCGCGGGGCGCGACGTCTATGTCCTCGTCTGCGAGCTCTTCCACGGAGCCGGCTACCCGACCGGCCTGCACAAGCAAGAGGGCGAGGTGCTCGAAGACGGGTTCTTCCACGGCCTCGGCCACGGCGTCGGCCTCGAGGTACACGAACAACCCTGGCTGAGCCGGTACCCGGGCGATCTCGTGGCCGGAGACGTGATCACGCTGGAGCCCGGGCTTTACCGCAGCGGCTACGGCGGCTGTCGGCTCGAGGACCTTGTCCTCGTGACGGAAGACGGCGGCGAGCTGCTGACGGACTACCCGTACGACCTCGAGCCGTAAAGGCAGGGGCGACGGCAGCGAAGCCCCACGCGATCGAGACGATCCTCCTCGAGGAGCGCCGCTATCCGCCTCCCGAGGACTTCGCTGCGCAGGCGAACGCGCGGCCCGAGATCTACGAGCGCGACCTCGAGGAGTTCTGGGAAACCGAGGGGCGCGAGCGCGTCACCTGGTTCGAGCCGTTCGAGCAGCTCTACGAATGGAAGCCGCCCTACGCGAAGTGGTTTCTCGGCGGCAAGCTGAATATCTGCTTCAACTGCGTCGATCGGCACGTGGAGGCCGGCAACGGCGGCAAGGTCGCGTACTTCTGGGAGGGCGAGCCCGAGGACGAGCGCCGCGAGCTCACTTTCGCCGACCTCCAGGTCGAGGTGGTTCGATTTGCGAACGCGCTCAAGAAGCTCGGCGTCGGCAAGGGCACGCCGGTTGCGATCTATATGGGCATGGTCCTCGAATTGCCGATCGCGATGCTCGCGTGCACGCGTCTCGGCGCGCCGCACACCGTTGTTTTCGGCGGCTTTTCGGCAGACGCCCTTTCCGACCGGATGAACGACATGGAGTGCGAGCTCTTGATCACCCAGGACGAAGGCTGGCGAAACGGCGCCAAGGTGCCGCTGAAGCAGAACGCCGACGCCGCGCTCGACCGATCGCCCGGGGTGAGGCACTCGATCGTCCTGCGTCGAACAGGCGAGGGGCCGGCGATGAACGACGGCCGCGACCTCTGGTGGCACGAGCTGGCCGACGACGAACCTGGCGACCCCGCGTCATGCCCGTGCGAGCCGATGGACTCCGAGGATCTGCTCTATCTCCTCTTCACGAGCGGCACGACCGCGAAGCCGAAGGGAATCGCCCACACGACCGGCGGCTACCTGGTCGGCACCGCGACGACGCACCACTACATCTTCGATGTCAAGCCGGACTCGGTCTACTGGTGCGCCGCGGATGTCGGCTGGGTCACCGGCCACAGCTACATCGTCTACGGCCCTCTCTGCAACGGGACGACCGGGGTCATCTTCGAGGGCGTTCCGAACTACCCGGACAAGGACCGCTGGTGGGAGATCGTCGAGCGCTACAAGGTCGACATCCTCTACACGGCGCCGACCGCGATCCGCTCACATATGAAGTGGGGGCCCGAGTACGCCGAGAAGCACGATCTTTCCTCGCTTCGCCTGCTCGGGTCGGTCGGCGAGCCGATCAATCCGGAGGCGTGGGTCTGGTACCACGAGCACATCGGCGGCGGCCGCTGCCCGGTCGTCGACACCTGGTGGCAGACCGAGACCGGGATGATCATGATCACGCCCCTGCCGGGAGTGACGACGCTCAAGCCCGGCTCGGCAACGAAGCCGTTCCCGGGCGTCGACGCCGCCGTCTACGACGAGCAGGGCAACGAGGTCGCCCCAGGCGGCGGCGGTTATCTCGTGTTGCGGCGTCCGTGGCCGGCGATGCTGCGGGGCCTCTACAAGGAGGACGACCGGTACCGGGAGACCTACTGGTCGAAGTACGCCGACACGTACTTCGCAGGCGACGGCGCGCGGATCGACGAGGACGGCGACTTCTGGCTGCTTGGCCGCGTCGACGACGTCATGAACGTTTCCGGCCACCGGATCTCGACGATCGAGGTCGAATCGGCGCTCGTCGACCACCAGCGGGTCGCCGAGGCAGCTGTCTGCGGACGCGCCGATCCGACCACCGGGCAGGCGATCGTCGCGTTCGTCTCTTTGAAGGGCGGCGACGAGGGCTCGGTCGAGATGCTCGAGGAGCTACGCGATCACGTCGCCAAGAAGATCGGCAAGATCGCGCGCCCCGCGAACATCGTCTTCACGCCCGAGCTGCCGA
>Ga0307317_10000120_pt1 | contig 20455 bp, 23 predicted proteins | sample ER_DNA_357_FD_194498 | JGI IMG/M metagenome (GOLD analysis project Ga0307317, IMG submission 194498) | Bulk soil microbial communities from the East River watershed near Crested Butte, Colorado, United States - ER_DNA_357 | ecosystem: Environmental > Terrestrial > Soil > Floodplain | place...
AGCGGCCACGATGGCCGAGCGCCGCAGGCAGCTGCTCGAGCTGGCGGGAAAGCTCGATCTCGCCCTCTGCGCGACCGGCGCCCACCCCTGGAGCCCGTGGCAGGAGCAGCGAATCATCGATACCCCGCACTACCGGCGAAACGACGAGATCCTCCGCTACGTCGTCTGGCGCAACAACACCTTCGGCCTGCACGTTCACGTCGGGATCAAGGGCGCCGACCGCGCGATCCACGTCACGAACGCTCTGCGCGGGTTCCTCCCGGAGCTGCTCGCCTACTCGGGAAGCTCGCCCTTCGTCGAGGGGGTGTACACGCACCTGCACTCCGCGCGGACCGAGATCTTCACGCGGATGTTCCCGCGCTGCGGCGTCCCCGACGTCTTCCGCGACTGGGTCGAGTACGAGGACTACGTGCGCTTCCTCTACCGCACCGGGTCGATCACGGAGCACACGCAGCTCTGGTGGAGCGTGCGGCCACACCTCGCCTTCCCGACGGTTGAGCTGCGGATCTGCGACGGGCAGCCCGAGCTCGGCGAGTCGCAGGCGCTCGCGGCCTTCATGTTCGCCCTCACCGCCCGGATCGCCCGGGCGCTGGACGAGGGCGAGGCGCTCCCCGACCACCCGCACCGGCTGATCGAGGAGAACCTCTGGCGCGCGATCCGCTACGGCCTCTCCGGCGAGCTGATCGACCTGCGAGCTGGCGACGTCCTTCCGGCGAGAGCACGCATCGAGCAGCTGATCGAATGGACGCTCCCCGTGGCCGAGGAGCTGGGCGCAGCGTCGTTCCTCACCGTGCCGGCCGCGACGCCGGCCGAGCGGCAGATCGCGCAGCACGAGGCCGGGGAGGGGATGAAGGAGATTTACGCCCGCGAGGTCCTGGAGCCCGTGCGTGTCTGAGGCCGAGGATCAAGAGCGGGTCGCGCGCGAGCTCGCCGAGGAGCTCCGGCGCCTGCGGATCGAGGACGTCCTCATCCAGACGCTGATCACGGTCTCGTCGCTCGGCTACCGGCGGCTGGGGCTGACGGAGGAGACGAAGGACGAGCGCGACCTTCAGCAGGCGAAGCTCGCGATCGAGACGATGAGGGCCCTGACGCCGGTGCTCGAAGCCACGATCCCGGCGGATCTGGTACGCGACTTCAACCAGTCGGTCGCGAGCATGCAGCTCGCCTACGCCGAGGCAGCCGCCGCCGAGGAAGCGGATGGCGAGGGCTGAGATCGGGGTCTTCGGTGGCTCCGGCTTCTACTCGTTCCTCGACGACGTCGAGGAGGTCGAGGTCGACACGCCGTACGGGAAGCCCTCGGCGCCGTTCACGATCGGCGAGGTCGGGGGCAAGCTCGTCGCCTTTCTTCCGCGTCACGGCGTCGATCACGAGCTGCCGCCGCACGCGATCCCCTATCGCGCAAACGTCTGGGCGATGAAAGAGCTCGGCGTTCGAAGGATCATCGGGCCGAACGCCTCGGGCGCGCTCAAGCCTGAGCTCCAGCTCGGCGAGTTCGTCGTCTGCGACCAGTTCGTCGACCGCACGAGCGGGCGCGTCGAGACGTTCTACGACGGGCCCGAGACAACCCACGTCTCCGCCGCCGACCCGTATTGCCCCGACCTCCGCACGCTGCTCGTGGAGACCGCAGGCGAGCTCGGCATCAGGGCGCGAAACGGCGGAACGGTGGTCGTCATCCAGGGGCCGCGCTTCTCGACGCGCGCCGAGTCGCAGTGGTTCCAGGAGATGGGCTGGGACACGATCAACATGACCGCATATCCGGAGGGCTACCTCGCCCGCGAGCTCGAGCTCTGCTATGCCAACATCTCGATGGTCACCGACCACGACGTCGGCGTCGAAGGGGCCGAGGCGGTCACGCACGAGCAGGTCGTCACCGTGTTCAACGAGAACAACGAGCGCCTGCGGGAGCTCCTCTTCGCGGTCATCCCCAGGATCCCGCCGCAGCCCGAAGACCATCTCTGCTCGACGGCCCTTCGGGGCGCTCGTTTCTGACTTGTGATACAACTCCGGCCGCTGGATCCGGCATCAGTTGCCGGATCTGCGCGGTTCGGGCCCCGACTTCGTGACTGACTTCTTCCAGAACCACAGCGTCCTTTTCGCGCTGCTCTGCGCAGCCGTCGGCATCGGCTGGGGCGCGGTGCTGACCGTCCGCATCCTCAAGCTTCCGGCCGGCAGCGAGCGCATGCAGGAGATCGCCCGCGCTGTTCAGGAGGGTGCCTCCGCCTACCTGCGGCGCCAGTACCTGACCATCGCCGGGGTCGCGGCGGTCATCTTCCTCGGGATCGGCTTCTGGAACGACCTCGGCTGGTACACGGCCTTCGGCTTCCTCATCGGCGCGGTGCTCTCGGCCGCGGCCGGCTTCATCGGGATGAACGTCGCCGTGCGCGCCAACGTGCGCACGGCAGAGGCGGCCAAGGGCGGCGTCAAACCGGCCCTCGCGGTCGCGTTCGGCGCCGGCTCGGTCACGGGCCTCCTCGTCGTCGGGCTCGGCCTCCTCGGGGTCGCCGCGTACTACGGAGCCCTCACCGCGTGGTTCGATCAGGCGCCCGACGAGGCGACGCGACATCTCATCGGTCTCGCCTTCGGAGGCTCGCTCATCTCGGTCTTCGCGCGTCTCGGCGGCGGCATCTACACCAAGGCGGCCGACGTCGGCGCCGACCTCGTCGGCAAGGTCGAGGCCGGCATCCCGGAGGACGACCCGCGAAACCCGGCCGTGATCGCGGACAACGTCGGGGACAACGTCGGCGACTGTGCCGGCATGGCGGCCGACCTCTTCGAGACCTACGCCGTCACGGCGGTCGCGGTCATGTTCCTCGGCGCGGTCAACTTCCCGTCTTCCGGCGTCGTCGTCTATCCGCTCGCCCTCGGCGGAGTCGGCGTGATCGCGTCGGTGATAGGCACGTTCTTCGCGCGCATCGGGCGCACGGGCTCGATCATGAACGCGCTCTACAAGGCCGTCGCGGTGGCGACCGTGCTCTCGGCGATCGGGTTCATCCCGGTCACGCTCGCCTTCGACGGCGGCAAGTACAACTACTGGGAGCTCTACGGCTGCGCGCTCATCGGCCTGGCCGTCACGTTCTTGCTCGTGGCGATCACGGAGTTCTACACCGGCACGCGCTGGCTGCCCGTGAAGGGCATCTCACGCGCCTCGACGACCGGCCATGCGACCAACATCATCGAGGGCCTCGCGATCGGGATGCAGGCGACTGCGCTCCCGGTGCTCGTGATCGCGGCCGGAATCGTCGGCGCTGCCGGGCTCGCGGGCCTCTACGGGATCGGCGTCGCCGTCATGGCCCAGCTCTCGATGACCGGGATGATCGTCGCTCTCGACGCCTACGGCCCCGTCACCGACAACGCCGGTGGGATTGCCGAGATGGCCGACCTCCCGGAGGAAGTGCGCGGCGTGACCGATCCGCTCGACGCGGTTGGCAACACGACGAAGGCGGTCACGAAGGGCTACGCGATCGGCTCGGCCGGGCTCGCGGCGCTCGTCCTCTTCGACGGCTTCACGTCCGAGCTCTCCAACGAAGGCATCCGGCCGACCTTCGACCTTTCAGACTCCTGGGTGATCGCAGGCCTCTTCATCGGAGGCCTGATGCCGTTCCTCTTCGCGTCGCTCGCTATGCAGGCCGTCGGCCGCGTGGGCGGCCAGGTGGTCGAGGAGGTGCGCCGCCAGTTCCGCGAGATCCCCGGGATCATGGAGGGAACCGGACGGCCGGAGTACGGCCGGACCGTGAACATCGTCACCGCGGAGGCGATCAAGAAGATGATGCTGCCTGCCGCCATCCCCGTGTTCTTCCCGATCGTCGCCGGGATCATCAAACCGGAGCTCGTCGGCGGGCTCCTGATCGGGACGATCGTCACCGGCATCTTCCTCGCCATCGCGATGACTTCGGGCGGCGGCGCGTGGGACAACGCGAAGAAGCTGATCGAGGACGGCGCCTACGGAGGCAAGGGCTCAGAGGCCCACGCCGCCGCCGTCACGGGCGACACCGTGGGCGATCCCTACAAGGACACCGCCGGCCCCGCGATCAACCCGATGATCAAGATCACGAACATCGTCGCGATCCTGATCATTCCCCTCATCGCCGCCATCCACGGCTAGCTCGCGCCTGGACGGCGCCGAAGCCGGGCAAAGCGCGACGTCCCAGAGACGTCAGTGGGTCAACCCGTTCTTCGGCGGCGGACCTGTGGGCCCTGATGGCCGAGGGCGGCGTAGGCGAGCGCCTGCAGCGAGTCGTTCAGCGTCGCGAGCTCGTGCGCGACGCGGAGGAGACCCTCGCCGTGGTCGAGCCGCTTGTTGAGAGAGTGCACCTCGTCGCACAGGCGGTCGAGGCGCTCGAGGATCGCGTCCAGCTGCCGGTCGTCAAGGTTCTGAGAGCTCGTCACAGGATGGAGCCTCGTTGCCGGGGTGCTCCGTTCAGAGTGCGGCGGCGACTCAGGTCTTCACTCTGTTGCGGGCTCTTACCTTCCACTCTCGCTGATCCTAACGAGCTCGTCGCGGGTCGAGGCGACGGTGGCGGCTGGGCCGAGTTCGGTGAGTAACCGTTCCTGGGCGCCCGCGCCGGCCTCGAGGAGGTCGACGCGGCGGGTGGCGCCGAGGTGCGCGAGCGCGACGCGGGCGAGCTCCTCGGGGGCGTCCGTGAAGACACCGATCCTGCGGCCGGAAGCCGACAGCGCACGGAGGGCCGTCGCGGCATCCGCGTTCGGGCGGAGGTGGACCGGCGCCCGGTCCTCGGCAAAACGCAGGAGGGCGCCGCGCCAGTCGCCGACGCCCCTTTTCGCCCAGCGGTCGAGCTCCTCGGCCGCTGCGCCTCGATCCCCTGGTAGCGCGGAGGGATCGAGTGGCGCGATCGAGCTGAAGCGCCGCGCTGCGTCCGCGAGGAAGTCGTCCCAGAGGGGGCGCGTATCGCCGAGCGCCCCGTCGAGGTCGACTGCGACGCTGGTCAGCGCCATAGACGCGCGGCGATCGCTACCCCAATGGCGGCACCGGCGGTGTCGATCAGCCAGTCGACGGGCGAGCCGTGCCGGCTGGCGACGAAGGTCTGGTGGATCTCGTCGGTGGCCGCATAGGCGGATGCGAGCAGGACGGCCACGGGTGCGTGGCGCGTGGCACGGAAGAGCAGCGCGCCGAGCAACGCGTACTCCGCAACGTGGGCGATCTTGCGCAGGACGAAGTCCCAGGTCCCGAGGCCCGTGCCGAGATCGGGGACGGACGAGAGCGTGAAGATGACCGCGGCCCAGAGAACGACCGGGATCCACGGATTGATGCGGGTCGCCGTCACGGGAAGAGCGTAGTGCCCCGACGGAGGGATGCGCCGCGCCTGCGCTCCAGCCGATTCATGTGACAGTTTCTTCCACTCAGCGTCAATGGCATTCGCGGCCCACAACCAAGAGCGTGACCTGCCTCTCGGCGAGCTGATCGTGCGCGCCGGCCTGCTCTCCTCGGTTCAGCTCGACGCGGCACTCGCCGCTGCTCGTGCGAGCGGCCGCCGCCTCGGCGACGTGCTCATCGACGACGAGCTCGTCGACGAGCGAGAGCTGGCCCAGGTCATCGCCCAGCAGGAGGGCCTCGAGTTCATCGATCTCGGCAAGCACGATCTCGAGGACGAGGCGGTCGACCTTCTCTCGGAGAGCTCTGCGCGGCGCTACGCGGCCGTTCCCTACCGGCTCGAAGGCTCGGCGGTCTGCGTGGCGATCGCCGACCCCTCGGACGACGCGACTCTCGACGCCGTCCTCGAAGAGGTCTCGCGCCCGGTTCGCTTTGTCGTCGCGACGAGGACCGAGGTCGACTCGGCCATCCGCGAAGCGTTCGGCGAGCCCTTCTCGCCTGCTTGATAGCCTCCCGCCACACATAAGGCGAGCGGAAAGGGAAGCCGGTGCAAGTCCGGCACGGTCCCGCCGCTGTAAGGGGAGATGCTCTCCCGCCACGAAGCCACTGGCCGCAGGCCGGGAAGGCGGCGCGAGAGGGAGCCCCGAGTCAGAAGACCTGCCGTTTCGCCTTCAAATCCGTTCCCCTCGCGGAAGGAGGAAACGTGCTTCGTCGATCCTTTGCAGCACTGCTGTTCGTCATCGCGCTCGCCGGGTGCGGCAACGACAGCTCGAGCACCCAGGGGGCTTCGCCCACCGCGACCCAGCCCGAGCCGCAGGCCGCGTTGCTCGTCACGACAGACTGCGGCGCCAAGGTCCTCACGGCCAAGACGCCGGTCGATCCCGGCCAGACGGCGATGAGGGCTCTCGACCGGGTGGCGGACATCGAGACCGACTCCGGCGGCAAGTTCGTGACCGCTATCGAAGGCGTCGAGCAGGACACCGACAAGAAGCTCGCCTGGCTCTACTACGTGAACGGCGCCCCGGCGGACAAGGGCGCCGCCGAGGTGAAGCTCGCGGACGGCGACGTCGAGTGGTGGGATCTCCACAACTGGGAGAAGGAGTGCGCCTCGGTTCCGGCCGACGCGCAGTAAGGATCGCACCGGTCCCCGCGGCGGCCCTGCTGGCGGCCGCCGCGGTGGCGGCGCTCCTCCTCGACCAGGTCCTGCCGCTGGCGCTTTTGACGGCGGCCCTCCTCGGTCTCTGCATGCAGTCGCGGACCCGCCTTCGCCCCTACCTCTTCGGAACCGGGACCGCGGCGCTCGGCGTCTTCCTGGTCTGGCCCTTCCTGCAGACGACGGGGATCGAGGTTCTCTGGGAGGGCCCCATCGTCCCCGTCCTCGGGCAGCTCGACATCACCCGCGAGGAGCTCGTGCTTGCTGCCGTCTCGGCCCTCCGCCTCGCCGCCGTCGGGCTCGCCTTCTCCGCCTACGCGCTGCTCCTCGATCACGACCGTCTCGTCGCCAACGTGACGTTCGCGCGGCGCTCCGCGCTCGCCGTGGCGCTGGCAACGCGTCTCGTCCCGACTCTCGAACGCGATGCGGCGGGCCTCGCCGAGGCGGTGCGGGGAAGGGGTGTCGAGGTCGCCGGCGTCCGCGGGCACGCCCGTCTCCTCTCGGCGCTCGTGGCCGGATCGCTGGAGCGCGCGGCGAATCTCGCCGAGGCGATGGAGGCGCGGGGCTTCGGAAGCGGTACGCCGACGCGCGCGCCCGGCCCAGCCTGGGGCCCGGTCGACCACGCGGCCCTCGCAGCCGGGGCCGCTCTCGTCCTCATGGCGGTCCTTTGGCTCTAGTCGAGGTCGAACGGCTCGAGTTCAGCTACCCGGGCGCGGCCGGTCCGGCGCTCGAGGACGTCTCTCTCCGCTTGGAGCCGGGGGAGGTCGTCGCGCTCCTCGGTCCTTCCGGGTCGGGGAAGTCGACGCTCCTGCGGGCGCTCACCGGCCTCGTCCCTCATTTCCACGGGGGCCGGTTCTCCGGCAGCGTGCTCGTGGCGGGCGTCGACACGCGGCGCTCGAGGCCCTCCGTCCTCGCTGGCACGACCGCGGCCGTTTTCCAGGATCCGGAGGACCAGGTCGTCATGGCCCTCGTCCGCAACGAGGTGGCCTTCGGCCTCGAGAACCTGGGCGTGGAGCCCGGCGAGATCTGGGCAAGGACGGACGAGGCGCTCGCCGCGGTCGGCGCGCTTCATCTCGCCGAGCGGCGGACCGCCGAGCTCTCCGGCGGCGAGCTGCAGCGCGTCTGCCTCGCCTCGGCGATCGCCCTCCGGCCCCGCCTTCTGCTCCTGGACGAGCCGACCTCTCAGCTCGACCCTGTGGCGGCCGACCGCTTCCTCGCGCTCGTGGGCGAGCTCGAGGGGACGACGGTTCTCTCCGAGCAGCGAACAGGCCGCGCCCTTTCCCTTGCGGATCGCGTCCTCTTCATGGAAGGAGGCAGGATCCTCGCCGACGCCGTTCGAGCGGACGGCCTCGCCTGGCTCGCGGAGCACCGCGCGCGCTACCTGCCTCCTCAGATCGCCGCTGATCTCCCGCTGCCCAGTGGGGAGCCCGTCTGTCGGCTCGACGGGGTTCGCTTCGCATACCGCTCGGGCGCGGAGATCCTCGGAGGCGCTTCGCTCGAGGTGCGGCGAGGCGAGGTCGTCGCGCTCGAAGGCCCGAACGGATCGGGGAAGACGACGCTCGCGAAGATCGCGGCGGGCCTCCTCGCGCCCGATTCGGGCACGGTCGAGCGCTCGGGCCGTGCCGGCTACCTGAGCCAGGATCCAGGGCGGTATCTCGTCCGGGACCGCGTCATCGACGAGGTCGCACTCGGCGTCGCCGGCGACCGGGCACGCGCGCAACGCGCTCTCGGCCGGGTCGGCCTCGGTTGGGCCGCGGAGCGCCATCCACGCGACCTCTCGAGCGGCGAGCGAGAGCGGCTCGGCCTCGCGGCGGTCGCCGTTTCCGACCCCGACCTCCTCGTGCTCGACGAGCCGACGCGCGGCATCGACCCTGACCGCAAGGCCGAGATCGCGGACTGGCTCGCAGAGTACGCAGCCGCCGGGCGCGGTGTCCTCGTCGCCACCCACGACCGCACCTTTCCGGCGAACCGGCGCGTCTCCCTGGAGAGCGAGGCGCTCCTTGCCGCGTAGGGTCCCGATCGCCGCCGCGACCGTCGCTCTGGGCGCGTCAGCCTGGGCCGCTCTCGATCCGGCTCGCGGCGGGCTCGCGGTCCTTCTTGCAGGCGTCGCGGTGCTCGTCGCCGGGGCGGGGTGGCTCGAGGGCGGGACGGAATCCGCGAAAGACCTGACGCTGATCGCGACGATCGCCGGAGTCGCGGCCGCCGCACGCGTCCTCTTCGCCCCGGTTCCCGGCGTCCAGCCGGTGACGGTCGTCGCCGTCGTCGCGGGAACCGCGCTCGGGCCGCGCCGTGGGTTCGCCGTCGGCGCGCTCGCCGCGCTCGCCTCCAACTTCTTCCTCGGCCAGGGCGTGTGGACGCCGTGGCAGATGCTCGCCTGGGGCTTCTGCGGTGTCGTCGGCGGGCTTCTTCCGGGAACCTTGCGCGGGCGCTGGGCGCTCGCAGTGGTCTGCTTCGTCCTCGGCCTGGGCTTCAGCGCCTTTCTGGACGTCTGGGAGTGGTACGCGTTCTTCCCGCACACGGGCGCCGCTCTCGTCCTCCAGATGAGCCGCGGCTTTCCGTTCGACATGGCGCACGCCGTCGGGAACGTGATCATCGCGCTCGCCGTCGGGCCTGAGCTTCGCCGCGTGCTCGAACGCTACGAACGCCGCACACGGGTCGAAATCGCCTGGGCGTAAGATCGGGCGCGTGGCCCGCGCCGCCATCCTCACCGTCGGGAACGAGATCGTCTCCGGCGACACGGAGAACACGAACGCCTCCTGGCTTGCCCGTAGGCTCGCCGGCCTGGGCGTCGAGGTGCGCTTGATCGCTGCGATTCGTGACGACGTCGACGAGATCGCCGCGTTCCTGCGGGCCGAGATGCCACGCGTCGAGCATGTGTTCGTTACCGGCGGCCTGGGCGGGACCCCGGACGACATCACCCGCGAGGGCGTCGCGGCCGCTTTCGGCCGCGAGTGCGAGGAGGTGCCGGAAGTCGCAGCCGTCCTTCGTGCCCGCTTCGAGCCCCGCGGCCTCGGTGACTACGCGGCGCGCTGGGCCTGCCTCCCGCGTGGCGCCGAGCCTCTCATGAACCCGCTCGGCGGCGCGCCCGGCTTTGTCCTGGACAACGTCGTCGTCCTGCCGGGCCTCCCGAGCGAGATGGAGGCGATGTTCGAGACAGTTGCCGACCGGTTCACGGGCCGCCCGATCGAGACCTGGCGCCGGAGCTACCGCACGGGCGAGGGCCAGATCGTCGGAATCCTCGAGGAGGCGACGCGTCGCCACCCCGAGGTCCTCGTCGGCAGCTACCCGCGGTTCCTGGACAACGGGCCGGAAGTCACCGTCGTTCTGAAGTCCGCCGACGAGGAAGCACTCGCCGCCGCGACCGCCTGGGTCGAGTCCGCCTTGGCCGATCAGCCGGCTCGCTAGGCTGGAGCCGTGGCCGTCACGTCGCCCGATCAGTACCTCGCGGACCTGAATCCCGCCCAGCGGGAGGCTGTCCTCGCGACCGAAGGTCCGGTGCTGGTCGTCGCGGGCGCGGGCTCGGGGAAGACGCGCGTCCTCACGTACCGCATCGCCCACCTCATCGCCGCGGTCGGCGTGAAGCCGCAGGAGATCCTCGCGATCACGTTCACGAACAAGGCGGCCGGGGAGATGCGCGAGCGCCTCGAGAGCGTCGTCGGCGACATCGCGCGAACGATGTGGGTGATGACCTTCCACTCGGCCTGCGGGCGCATCCTGCGCCGCGAAGCGCCGCGCCTCGGCTACCGCTCGAACTTCACCATCTACGACCAGGCCGACCAGGTCCGGCTCGTGAAGCAGTGCCTGGAGGAGCTCGACCGCGACCCGAAGCGCTTCGTCCCGCGCGGGATCCACGCCCAGATCTCAAACGCGAAGAACCAGCTCGTCTCGCCCGAGGAGTACAAGAGCCGCGTCGCGTCCTTCTACGACCAGACGGTCGCGGACACGTACGAGCTCTACCAACGGCGCATGCACGCCTCGAACGCCGTCGACTTCGACGACCTCCTCATGCTCACGGTAGAGGTCCTCGACCGCTTCCCGGAAGCGCGGAAGAAGTGGCAGAAAGCGTTCCGCTACATCCTCGTGGACGAGTATCAGGACACGAATCACGCGCAGTACCGGCTTCTGCAGCTCCTCGCAGGCGAGCACAAGAACGTCTTCGCGGTCGGCGACCCCGATCAGTCGATCTATGCGTTCCGCGGTGCCGACATCCGCAACATCATGGAGTTCGAGCGCGACTTCGGCGGCGCTCGGCAGATCGCGCTCGAGCAGAACTACCGCTCGACAAACGCAGTCCTCCGCGCGGCGAACGCGGTCATCTCCGAGAACCGCGAGCGCAAGCCCAAGAACCTCTGGAGCGAGCTTGGCGAGGGCGACCCGGTGCGCGTAATCGAGGTCGAGGACGAGCACGCCGAGGCGCGCTTCGTCGCGGCCGAGATCGCCGGGCTCGTCGACGAAGGCTTCACCGGCTCGGAGATCGCGATCTTCTACCGCACGAACGCGCAGTCCCGGGTCGTGGAGGACACGCTCGTCCGCCAGGAGATCCCGTATCAGGTGATCGGCGGCCCGAAGTTCTACGAGCGGGCAGAGATCAAGGACGCGATCGCCTACCTGCAGGTGATCGACAACCCGTTCGACGCCATCTCCCTCACCCGGATCGCCAACCGGCCGCGCCGCGGGATCGGCGACGCGTCGCTCGCCCGGCTGCAGACATACGCCGACGCGCATGGCATCTCCCTCTGGGAGGCGCTCGAGCGCCCGGAGGAGGCGGGCTGCGGTGGGGCGCCACTGAAGGCGATCGACCGCTTCAGGACGCTGATGCAGTCCTCGATGGCGGGCGCGCTCGAGCTGCCGGTGCCGGAGCTCGTCCAGCGCGTTCTCGAGCAAAGCGGCTACCTGGAGGCGCTCGAGGCCGAGCGGACGATCGAGGCGCAGGGGCGGATGGAGAACCTGCTCGAGCTCGTCGGCGTCTCCCGCGAGTACCAGGAGACGGCCGAGAGTCCGGGCCTCTCCGAGTTCCTGCAGCAGATCTCCCTCTTCTCCGATCAGGACGCGATCGAGGAAGAGCGCAGCCTCGTCACGCTCATGACGCTGCACAACGCCAAGGGCCTCGAGTTTCGCGCGGTCTTCCTGATCGGCATGGAGGAGGGGGTCTTCCCGCACTCGCGCTCCATCGAGGAGCAGGGCCTGGAGGAGGAGCGCCGCCTCTGCTATGTGGGCCTGACTCGGGCGCAGGAGCGGCTCGTGCTCACGCACGCCGCGGCGCGCTCGCTCTGGGGCGCCCGCGGCTACAACATGCCCAGCCGCTTCCTCGACGAGCTGCCGCAGGAGGAGATCGAGCGCGACCGGCTCAGGCCCTCCTCCTGGACGGGATACGGCGCGCCAACGGTGACCGTGCGCCGCGACGTGCCGTCGCTCTCCACCGGCGACTCGGTGCGCCACTCGACTCTCGGCGAGGGCGTGGTCACCGCTATCGCCTCGGACGGGATCGTCACCGTCCGCTTCGCCGACGACGGAGTGGAGCGGCGCCTCATGCTCGAGTACGCGCCGCTCGAGAAGGTCTGATGGTGGAGATCCGGCGGGCGCAGAGCGACGAGATTCTGGCCGGCCTCACGCCGGTCTCCCACTACTTCGGGAGCGTTCCGTCCGAGGAGAACGCGCAGCGCTTCTCCCGGGTCCTGAAGCCCGAGCGCATGCATGTCGCCGAGGAGGACGGCCGGATCGTCGGCGGGGCGAGCGCGTTCGAGCTCCAGTTCACGGTGCCCGGCGCGATCGTTCCCGCGGCGGGCGTGACAATCGTCGGCGTGCTTCCGACCCACCGGCGCCGCGGCATCCTCACCCAACTCATGCACGCTCAGCTCCACGACGTCCACGAGCGGGGCGAGCCGGTTGCGTGCCTCTGGGCCTCGGAGGAGGCGATCTACGGCCGCTACGGCTACGGCATGGCCGCACTCTGCGGCGACATCGAGATTGCGCGCGTCCACGGCGGTTTCCGCCGGCCTCCGGAGCACGGCGGCGCCTACCGCCTTCTGTCCCTCGACGAGGCGCTCGAAGTCGTTCCGCCGGTGTGGGCGCGGGTCGCGGCCGAGACGCCCGGGATGTTCGCGCGACCGCGGGAGTGGTGGGAGGCGCGCGTGTTGCACGACTCGGAGAGCCGCCGTGACGGCGCGGGCGAGATGATGCGCGTCGTCCTCGAGCGGGACGGCGAGGCGCTGGCCTACGCGCTTTACCGCGTGAAGATGGACTTCGAGTCCGGCAGCTCGACCGGAGAGGTGCGTGTCCTCGAGGCGCTGGGCGTCTCTCCGGAGGCGACGGCTGGGATCTGGCGCTACCTGCTCGACGTCGACTGGCTGGACCGCGTGCAGGCGGAGCTCCTGCCCGTCGACCATCCGCTCTTCCTTCTGCTCGAGCAACCCCGTCGCCTGCGCTTCCGCCTGAGCGACTCACTCTGGGTGCGGCTTGTGGACGTAGGCGCGGCTCTCGCCGCGCGCGTTCTCGCAGGCGACCTGGTGCTCGAGGTGGCCGATGTCTTCTGCCCGTGGAACGACGCCCGCTACGCGCTGAACGGATCGAAATCGATGGACGAGGCGGATCTCCGACTCGACGTCTCCGACCTCGGAACCGTCTATCTCGGCGGGTTCACGCTCGCTCAGCTTTCGAGGGCCGGCCGGGTGGAGGAGCTCACCGAAGGCGCCGTCGCGAAGGCGGACGCCGCATTCCGCACCGACCGGGCGCCTTGGTGCCCGGAGATCTTCTGACTCACGTCGGCCCTCCTTCCGCTAACATCCGCCGCCGTGGTTTCGCGTATGGCCCTAACGGGCCTTTTTGTTTGCTGTGTTCTCGCCGGTCCAGCGGCTGCCCAGCTCCCCGAGCCGGTGCCACGAATGCCCGAGCGGGATCTCTTCTTCGTCCCCCTGAACGGCAACCTCGGCTCGCCGTTCGGGTACCGCTGGGGACGGATGCACGAGGGAATCGACATCGAGGGCTGGGCGCACACCGACGTCCACGCGGCCCTGGCCGGAACGGTCACGCGAGTCGGTTGGCTCCGGAACGCGTCCGGCTACGGCCTCGTCGTCAAGCTTCGCCACGAAGGCGGGATCGTGTCCATGTACGCGCACCTGGCGAAGGCGCTCGTCCGCCCGGGCGACCGCGTCGCCGAGGGCCAGCTCATCGGGCGCGCCGGCTGCACCGGCTCGTGCACGGGCGTCCACCTGCATTTCCAGGTGTGGGTGGACGGAAAGCTGACCGACCCGCAGCGGTTCCTCGGGAACCGCGTCCGCCTACGCGACTAGGGGTCGCGGAGGCCCCGCCCGCCGTCCACGACCACCCGCTGGCCGGTGATAAAGCCCGCCTCCTCCGAGGCGAAGAAGCTGACCGCGTAGGCGACGTCCTCGGGCGTGCCCATCCGGCCGGCTGGAACCGTGGCTAGATAGCCAGCCCTAACCTCGTCTGCGACGTCCGAATGCCGCTCGACGGGAACGAAGCCTGGAGCGACCGCGTTGACCGTGATCCCATCTTGGGCCAGCTCGCGCGCCCAGCTGTGGGCCAGGCCGATCTGCGCAGCCTTCGCAGTCGCGTAGGCCGACCTGCCGGGCGGAGGTCGATCCGCCACCTCGGAGTCGATCTGGATGATCCGGCCGAACCCCTGCGCGCGCATCGCGGGGAGCAGCAACCGCCCGAGTAGAACGGGACTCTTGACGAAGAACTCGAGCTGCTCGAGGTGGTCGGCCCACGTCACCTCTTGCGATGGGGCCTCCGGCTGCGGCCCGGTCGCGTTGACGACGAGCACCGTGATCTCGCCCAGGCCGTCCACCACTCGCGACACGAGATCGCCGGCCTCCTTCTCGTCGGTCACGTCGGCCGCGTAGAACTCGGCGACGCCTTCCTGGGCCCGAATCTCGTTGACGACTGCGAGTCCCTGCCCGTCGTCGTGAAGGCCGTTGACGGCGACCGCATGGCCGTCACGCGCGAGTCGCAGTGCGATCGCCCGGCCCAGCCCGCGTGAGCTCCCGGTGACCAGAGCGACCCGCTGCGCTCGTCGGGACATCGGCAGCAATCATGGCTCGTCCGCGCCTCACGCGCACGGGGCGGCGACAGGTCTGGGCTGCTAGCGCCCCCGTCGTCTCGTTCCGACCGCGGCGACGCCGATCAGCGCCGGGATGCCGAGCACCAACGGCAGCACGCCGCCGGAGTTGAGCGTCCGCCGCTCGGCGACGGCCACCCTGAGCGGCGGGCTCGTGGTGATGGGGCCGGGTCCGTGCCGCGGCAAGACGGCGACGTAGACGGCGAACTGACCGCTGTTCACCGCCTGCACCGTCCAGGTGACCCTGAGCGTCTGGTGCGGCGCGAGCGCCGGGAGATAGCGGGTACGGTTGGACGACCAGTCCTCGGGATCGACGTAGACGCCGGGGTCGTCGCTCAGCACGTTGAGGTGGGCGACGAGACCGGACTCCGTGGTGCTCCCCGTGTTCGCGATCGTGGAGACGAAGGTGAAGCGGTGGCCGATGTTCGTCTCCACCGAGCTCCGGTCGAGGCCGACGGTCAGGGCCTGGGCGGAGGCGGCGAACCACGCGGCCAGGATCACCGCGACGAGCATGAGCCCTGACCGCTTCACTACTGACCCCCTCCGCGGAGGGCGAGGAACCTCGCTGCGCCGAGCGCGCCGAGGAGCGCGAGGCCGGCCGCGACGACCGGAGAGGCGAGCCAGGAGGCGTCCTGGCTGAAGCTGTGCGCGTCGACAACGACCTTCCCCAGCCAGTGCAGTCCCGACGAGAACGGGTCGATGCGGATGAAGAGGTCGCCCGCCCAGCCCTGCTGCGCGCCCGACGGCAGCTGCGTGGGGGCGAAGAAGGCGAAGAGCAGGAACAGCGCGACCGAGAGGCTGACCCGGTTCGAGCCGGCGACGCTGCTCAAGAGTAGGCCCAGCCCTGCGAGGAAGAGCGCCAGAAGGGAGCCGACGAGAAAGCCTGCGCCGAGAGCTGTCCCGACAAGGCCGACGCCCCGCCCGAGGAACCAGATGTACGGGATGGAAACGGCGAAGGCGACGAGCCAGAGCGAGAGCGCGGCGATTCCCTTCCCGACGACAAGCTCGAGTCGGTGCACCGGAGCGAGGAGGAGGCTCTCGAGCGTTCCGCGCTCGCGCTCCCCGCTCAGCGCGTCGGCGGCGCCGAGCAGGACGAGCAGGGCTCCGACGGCGACGGCGACCTGCAGCGTGAGGTTCACCGACTCGCGCTGCTCGAGGAAGTTGAGGACGCTGTTCGTGGCGGTGAGGTACGTCATGACGCTCAGGAGCAGGCTGAAGGCGAGCGTGAGCGCGAGGCCGCGGCCGCCGAGCCACAGGTCCCGAAGCTCCTGCCCGGCGACGATGAGCCAGGCGCGCCGGGGCGGGGAGAGGGCGATCGTCGTCATGCCCGCTCCGTCATGGCCAGGAAGGCGTCGCTGAGCCGGCCGCCCTCCAGGACGAACGCGTGCACGGGCACGTCCGCGTCGAGCAGGGCGCGAAGGCCTGCGCTGGCCGCGGCCTCGGCATCGCCGGCGGCGAGGCTCACGTCGAGCTCGCCCGGCTTTCCATTCGTGGACGCAATTTCGATGCCACGGGTCTGCCTGAGCGCCTGGAGGGCGGCTGCGGCGTGCTCGGGGGCGACCTCGATGCGCGCGTGGCGGGGAGCGCCTGCGCGCCTGACGATCTCCTGCACGGTGCCGTCGGCGACGATCCGGCCGCGGTTGAGGATGACCACGCGGCCGCAGACCTCCTCCACCTCGGTGAGCAGGTGCGTGCTGAGCACGACAGTCGCTCCGCGGGCTTCCGCCATGCTCCTGACGAGCTCGAGCACCTGACGCTGGCCGCCGGGGTCGAGGCCGAGCGTCGGTTCGTCGAGGAAGACGACGGTGGGTTCGTTGACGAGCGCGCGCGCGATGCCGAGCCGCTGGCGCATTCCGCGGCTGTAGCTCCCGATCAGGGAGTGAGCCCGCTCGGCCAGCCCGGTCTCGGCGAGGAGCATGGAGGCGACCTCCTTTGCTCCGGCCGCGGAGCGCCCGAAGAGGCGCGCGTGGAAGCGGAGGAACTCCTCGCCAGTCTGCCGCTCGGGGTAGCCCGCGCTTTCGGGCAGGACGCCGACGCGCTGCCTGATCTCGATGGGCCGCGTGTGCGCGATCCCCGCCACCGAGAAGGAGCCGGTGTCGGGGCGCAGGATGGTCGTCAGCATGCGGATCGCGGTCGTCTTGCCCGCGCCGTTCGGCCCGAGGAAGCCGAGCACGACGCCGGCCGGGACGACGAGGTCGAGCCCGTCGACGGCGCGGAGCTCTCCGAAGGCCTTGGAGAGTCCCGCGGCTTCGATGGCGTGCCGGGTCAACCCTTCCGAACCTCCACGAGGGTGTTGCGCTCGAGCGGGCCCTTGGCGGTCTGCTCAAGCACGGTGCCGATCCCGCGCACGTAGTACTTGTGGTCGATGACGTTGGGCTCGAGCGGCGTCCACTCCTCGCTGAGGAGAGCCTGGTCGCTCGTCGCGCCCGGAGTCTTGACGCTCGCCGCCAGGTCGAGGATTCGGAAGTGATCCTCGGCATGGCCCTTGAAGTACTCCTGCCGGAAAGACTGACCGACTTGGGGCTCGGCCGGCATGAAGATCCCGGCCTCGGCGCCGTCGCGGCCGGAGAGCCACGTGCCTTCCGTGCTCTTCACGCTTCCGTCCGGATTGAGCTCGGCGGTGTCCTCGCCGAAGTACCAGACGGTGCCATCGTTGTCCTGGGCGTAGTAGTCGAGCGTTCGCTCTTCGAGCTTCCCGGTGAGATAGAGGCGGTCGCTCACGACCGTGCACGGAACGCCCTGGATCGTCTTCGTCTTGGAGAGGGTCGTGAAGGTCTCTCGGGACGGCTGTCCGTCCTTGACTCCCCGGTAGGCGAGCGTCGTGCCGGGGGTGAGCGGGAACCACGGGTTGTCCACGGGCCCGCCGGAGAAGTTGGAGGGATCGGCGCTGGTTTGGGTGCCGACGGCGGTAGGCTGGGTCCCCGCCGGGGCCGTGCCGCTCGAGCCCGTCGGGCTGCTCTGGTTCGAGCCACACGCGGCGAGCAGGACCGCGAACAGCGGAGCGATGGTGAGCAGTTTCCTAGTCATGGCAGCGACGGTAGCCGCGTGAAATGAGAGTCCGATGAAAGCCGGCTCTCATCTTTCTCTCATGCGATCAGAATGAGAATGAGCCATGCGCGTCCTGATGGTCGAAGACGATGTGAAGATGGCCGCCCTCGTCCGCAGGGGGCTCACCGAGGACGGGCACGCCGCGGATGTGGCGGGGACCGGAGAGGACGCCGTCTGGATGGCGCAGGCTCATCCCTACGACGCGATCGTCCTCGACGTGATGCTCCCCGGCCTCTCCGGTTTCGAGACCTGCAAGCGCCTGCGCGACGAGGGCGTCTGGTCACCCGTCCTCATGCTCACCGCGCGGGACGGGGTGGAGGATCGCGTCGCCGGCCTCGACGTTGGCGCCGACGACTACCTGACGAAGCCGTTCTCCTTCGCCGAACTGCTCGCGCGCTTGCGAGCCTTGTCCCGCAGGGGCGCCGTCGAGCGCCCGGCCGAGCTCACGGTCGGCGACCTCAGGCTCGATCCCGCCACGCGGCGGGTCTGGCGCGGGGAGGACGAGGTCGCGCTCTCCCCGAAGGAGTTCGCGCTCCTCGAGACCTTCATGCGCCGCCCGGGCCAAGTGCTCACGCGCGTGCAGCTCCTCGAGCACGCCTGGGACTTCGCCTACGAGAACCGCTCCAACGTCGTCGACGTCTATCTCCGCTACCTGCGCGAGAAGCTCGACCGACCGTTCGGCAAGAGCTCGTTCGAGACCGTGCGCGGCGTGGGGTACCGCCTTCGGGAGGACGGGTCGTGAGCCGCCTGCCGATCCGCGTTCGCCTCGCGCTCGTCTTCGCGCTGGCGATGGCGATCGTGCTCGCAGGCGCGGGCTGGTTCGCCTACTCCCGGGTCAGCGCGGATCTGAGACGGGCTCTCGACCAGGATCTCCGCGCGCGCGGCCAGGATCTCTCCGCTCTCGTCGGCCACGGTGGCTCCGTCAGCGCCACGGAGGGGTCGCTCATCGAAAACGGAGAGTCCTTCGCCGAGCTGCTCGACTCCGAGGGGCGCGTGCTCGACGCGACGCGACCGATCGAGCAGAGCCTGCTGGCGCCTCCCGAGCTCGAGGCCGCGCTGCGCGGGCCGATCTTCGCCGACCGAGTCGGGGTGCCAGGGCTCGACGAGCCGGCCCGGATCCTCGCTCTGCCCGTGACACACGCCGGGAGCAAGGAAGTCCTCGTCGTCGGCGCCACGCGCGAGAACCGACTGGAGACGCTGAGCAGCCTGCGCGCCTCGTTTCTGATCGGCGGGCCGATCGCGCTCCTTCTCGCGGCGTTCGGCGGCTACCTGCTTGCCGGGGCCGCCCTACGCCCGATCGAGTCGATGCGCCGGCGGGCCGCGGAGATCTCCACCACCTCGCTCGATGAGCGGCTGCCCGTGCCCAGGGCGAACGACGAGGTGTCGCGCCTCGGCGTGACCCTGAACGCAATGCTTGCGCGCCTCGAGGACGGTCTCGAGCGCGAGCGCCGCTTCCTCGCCGATGCGAGCCACGAGCTGAGAGCGCCCGTCGCGCTTCTGAAGACGGAGCTCGGGCTCGCGCTCAAGCCGGGCCGCACGGACGCCGAGCTTCGCGAGGCGATCGCCTCGGCCGCCGAGCACACAGACCGGCTCGCGAGGATCGCGGACGACCTCCTGCTCCTCGCCCGCGCGGAGCAGGGGGAGCTCCGCCTGAAGACCGACCAGGTAGACGTCGCCGACGTCCTCCACGACGTGACGCGGCGCTTTCGAACCGACCGCGCGATCTCCATCGCGCCCGGCGAGCCCATCGTCGTCACGGCCGACCGGCTTCGTCTCGAGCAGGCGCTGACGAACCTCGTGGACAACGCCCTCCGGCACGGGAGCGGCGCGGTCACGGTCTCCGCCTCGGCCGACAACGGGACCGCCGAGCTGCACGTGATGGACGAGGGCCACGGCTTCGACGAGGCCTTCCTCCCCCAGGCCTTCGAGCGCTTCACGCGTGCCGACGAGGGGAGGGAGGGAGAAGGAAGCGGTCTCGGCCTCGCGATCGTGACGACGATCGCGCGCGCCCATCGGGGCTCGGCCAGCGCGAAGAACCTCCCGGGCGGCGGGGCGGACGTCTGGATCTCGCTCCCGCTCCGCTAGCCTCCCGATATGGATCCAGATCAGACGGTTGTCCTGACCGTGGTGTCGAGCGAGACGGAGGCCGAGGTTGTTTGCGGTTTGCTCCGCTCTGCGGGCATCGAATGCGCCTACCGCGACACCGACGCTATCGAGTCGTCCCTCGAGGACTTCATCGCCACCGGCCCCCGTGAGATCCTCGTGCATGCTGCGGATCTGGATGACGCCCGCGCCCTGCTCCCGAATCCTGGGAGTTGACCCTCGCTTAGCTAGACTGACTCGCCGCAAGGGCGGTTAGCTCAGTTGGGAGAGCACCAGCTCGACAAGCTGGGGGTCACTGGTTCGAGCCCAGTACCGCCCACCTCCGAAAGCCCCGCATTTCCCATGTTTCCCCGCGGACGGCGTTCCGATCGCTGACGGCGGGTGCCGATGGTGGCCCTCCACAATCCGCAGCACGCTGGCACGATCCGCCAGCGCTTGAAACCGGGACCAGTTCGGATGGAAGTGGATCGTTCGGGTGGCCCAGGCGGCGGCCGAGCGGCCCCCATCGCTCGAAGCAGGGGACCCGGGGTCGTATGCTTTCTCGTGAGTATGGACACGAACGGCCTTGCGCCGAGCGGCGAGGATGCCGACAGACCCGCGGCAGCCTGAGCCTGGGCCTGAGGCCGATGTTCGCACGTTCCTAATCGTCGACGTCCGCGGCTACACGTCGTTCACGCAAGCGTACGGCGACGAGGAGGCGGGAAGGCTCGCCGCGAGGTTCGCCGCCCTTGCTCGTGAAGCC
>Ga0307317_10000123_pt1 | contig 20313 bp, 21 predicted proteins | sample ER_DNA_357_FD_194498 | JGI IMG/M metagenome (GOLD analysis project Ga0307317, IMG submission 194498) | Bulk soil microbial communities from the East River watershed near Crested Butte, Colorado, United States - ER_DNA_357 | ecosystem: Environmental > Terrestrial > Soil > Floodplain | place...
CCAACGACGAACGGGAACAGACGCTCAATCAGCTGCTCGCGGAGATGGACGGTTTCGACTCCTCGGTCGGCGTGGTCGTGATCGCCGCGACGAACAGGCCCGAAACCCTGGACCCGGCACTGCTTCGTCCCGGCCGGTTCGACCGGCAGGTGGAGATCCCGCTCCCCAACCTGAAGGAACGAGCGGCGATCCTTGCCGTCCACGCCAAGGGGAAGAAGCTCGGCCCCGACGTCGATCTGCTCGTGGTCGCCCGTGGCACGCCCGGGTTCTCCGGTGCGGACCTGGCGAACCTGCTGAACGAAGCCGCGATCGTTGCGGTCCGGGCGCATCGGGACACGGTCACGGCCGCCGACTTCGACGAGGCCAGGGACCGGATCCTCCTCGGGCGCCGGGATGCCTCGAACGCCCTGCTCCCGGAGGAGAAACGAGCCGTGGCGGTGCACGAGGCCGGCCACGCCCTCGTGGCGGTCCTCTCCGAGCACGCGGATCCGGTGTCGAAGGTCACGATCCTCCCGGCCGGACAGGCTCTCGGTGTGACGCAGCAGCTTCCCGTGGACGAGCGGCACCTCTATCCAGAGAGCTACCTGCAGGATTCCCTCGCCATCCGGATGGGTGGGCGCGCGGCCGAGAACCTCGTGATCGGGGAGGTCTCGACCGGAGCCTCCAACGATCTGGCGGGAGCCACCCAGCTCGCCACCAGGATGGTCATGGAGTTCGGGATGAGCCCCAAGCTCGGACCGGTCGGATTCGCAGGCGACGGTCCCGCCTACCTCGGCCAGCAGGAGATCCGCAGCCGCCAGTACGCGGAGGCCACGCAGCGGGTGATCGACCAGGAGGTCGAGCGTCTCCTCAAGGAAGCCGATGACCGGGCGACCGCGTTGCTCTCGGGTCACCGGGAGGCGCTGGACCGCGTCATGACCTTGCTGCTCGAGCGGGAGACGATCGATGGCAGCGACGTGATGGCTGCAGCAGGGAAAGGGCCGGAGCACGAAGACGCGCCGGAGGCGCTGGGTGACGCGCTCGCCCACCGGGCCGAGGGACGAGCGTGAGCTCCTCGGACGAGCCTCTCGCATCTCGCGACGAAACTCGGTACGGGACCGGGATCAAGAAGGAGTACGCCAACGACCAGATCGTCGTCACGTGGGAGCCCGCGTACTGCATCCATGCCGCGGATTGCTTGGATGGGCTCCCGGCAGTCTTCGACCCATGGCGCCACCCGTGGATCGAGGTGGACGCGGCATCAGCGGACGAGATCGCCGATGTCGTGATGCGTTGTCCGACCGGCGCCCTCCACTTCCGGCGTGTGGACGGCGGTGACCAGGAGCCGGACCCCCCTGACCCGACGATCCAGCTCCGCCCCAACGGCCCGCTGTTCGTTCGCGGGAAGATCCGGATCGAGGACGCGAGCGGCCACCTGATCCGGGAGGACACCCGGCTCGCCCTGTGTCGGTGCGGAGGATCGGAGAACAAGCCGTTCTGCGACGGGACCCACCGGAGGATCGGATTCCGGAGCGGACCAAGGAGATCGTCAGGGAAGTAGCGCCGACGACGACCGCGACGGAGACTGCGGCGCGGCGGGGAAGGAGGGATCGCGATGACCGACTTCGCTCCCAGGGTGATCGATGCCTACTTCCGTGCCATCGCGGGCGACGACACCGATGCCCTCGTTGCGTGCTTCACCGACGATGCTGAGGTGAGCGATGAAGGAAGCGTCCATCGCGGCCCCGAGGAGATCCGGGCGTGGCGCGAACGAACGCGGTCGGCCTATCGGTACACCGCAGACGTCCTCGGCGCCGAGAGAGACGGCGATCGGTACGCGATCACCACCCGGCTGTCCGGGGACTTCCCCGGCAGCCCCGTGGAGATCCCGTATCACTTCACACTGCGAGAGGGACTGATCAGCAAGCTCGACATCGATCCCTGAGCCCTGATCCGGTGATCGGGATCAGGCGCGCTGGGATCGGACGAGATGCAGGTAGCGACCCACCAGCGCGTACCCAACCAGCCCGCTCACCGTGACGATCGCGCCGAAGAGCGCGACGACGAGGACCCCGACCCCGACGTTCGGCGGCAGGCCTTCGTGAACGAACTCGGAGGCGGCCATCGCGACCCCCACGGCACACGAGACCGTTGCGACGAACAGCCAGGGGTGGCGGCGTGGACCGGCGTTCGACCCGGCCAAGGCGACGAGGAGGCCGGCCGTCCGCACGCACAGCTCGTGGAGCGCGGGAAGCTTCGTCGGCGTGCTCCGCAACAGCTCCGCGACGTCGTCGACCGCATCGTGTTCACCGCTCAACGCGTTCTCGCTCCGGCGGGCGCGTCGTTGCGACCATACCGGCACCAACAGCACGGATGCGACCAAGAGGCTGGCGACCGACAGGCCGAGCAACCCCAGGAGCTCGGCCCGCAACGACGCATCCTCCCGGAACCCGCGTTGTGCGACGGCAACCAGGTAGGCCGCATCCGTCACCGCGATGGCGAACAGGGAAACCACGCAACCGCGGATGATCTCGACGACCGCGCAGGATGGATAGACGGCTTCGTATCTCCACCGGACGCATCGCACCCAGGTGAGCACGGCGACGATCGGAACGAACATCATCGCGAACGATGCGACCGCGTCGTACGGGTCCAGCTCCCACGGAGCCTGCGTCCGAACGCTCCGCAGCTGCATGCTGATCCCGACGAGGAGTCCGAAGCAGATCACCGCAACGAACGTGGCGGTCGCGGCATCGAGCACCGTCCGAGTGGCCGGGTCGCGCTCGCTCCGTCGCATCGACCGAGTATGCCGCTTCGTCATGCTTCCGGGAACGAGGAGATGCTGCGTCTCGATGACATCCCCCGCCTCGCCGAAGGAGGCGGGGTAGGCTTCCGACACGGTGGACGCTGGCCATGGTGCCGCAGGCGAGACGGACCTCCGGGGTTCGGAGGTCCGGTCCGGTATCGAGAGCACGGATGCGCTCGACCGGCTGATCTTCTTCGCCGACGCGGTGTTCGCGATCGCGATGACGCTCCTCGTGCTCGCCATCCCGAGGCCCGAGAACGGCACGGACGTCCGCTCCTTCCTGGAGCATCAAGACGCCGGGAAGTTCATCGCCTACCTGATCAGCTTCTGGGTCATCGCGCTCTTCTGGTTGGCACACCATCGGTTGTTCCGGGTCGTGCGCCGCTACGACTATGGCGTCCTCCTGCTCAATCTGCTCGTGCTCTTCTGCATCGCGTTCCTCCCGTATCCCAGCGCGATCCTGGGCGATCACGGAACCGATGTGGCCGCGACCGTCTTCTACGCTCTCTGCGTTGCCGCGACCGGCGCCGCCTTCACCGCGCTCAGCTGGTACGTCGTCATGCATCGGGCCTTCACGGTCCCCCTTCCCCGCCCGACGGCCCGCCTCTACGTCCTCCGGGTCCTGATCGTTCCGGCCGTCTTCCTGCTCTCGATCCCCGTGGCCCTCGCTCAGCATCCGACCGCTGCGCAGAAGCTCTGGTTGCTGAGCTTCATCGTGCCGGCCCTCGGCTCGCTCTGGATGCGACGGCACGGACGCGGATCCTGACCCCGTTCGACGGTTGCGCCGAAGGTCGGAGCCTGAAATGGTTCGCTCGTGCGAACCCTCGCCCTTGCCGTCTGCCTCGTCCTGGTCGGCTCCGCCGCGGCGTCTGCCGTCACCGATCGAGCCATCCACGGACACGGGCTCCGGGCCGAGGCCGAGCTCTACGCCGGCGTCCTGGGTACCGACGATCGTCCGATCCAGATCCTGGACCGGCTCTGCCGGACCCCCGAAACCCGCCAGCAGTGCTCGCCCGCGCGCGCAGCGCTTCGCCGGGCGGTATCGAACGCCGTGGATCGTCGGATCGTTTGGGTCCATCACCGTCGTCCTCACCAGGGAGCCCTCTGGGTCCTGGCGCCGATCCGGTGGACGCCGAAGACGGCGGGTCTCCGCTACGCCTGGGATGAACCGGGCCCCGTGGGGTGCGTGGGTGGGGGCCAGCTCCGATACCACCGCGCTCGGGGTTCGTGGAAGCTCACCTGGGGCATCGCGTACGAGGGATGCTCCGCCTCCGCGGCCCGCTCGTCAGCCTGAACCTGCAGCTTCCCGTTCCCTCCCCGAGCCGTCCGCTCGTCTGGCCGGCACACGTTCATCGCCGAGCCCAGGCGGGTATGGGCGCGAGAGAGCACACAGCCGGACGAAGGAGGAGCGACATGCCGCAGAAGGCGTGGAGTGCGAAGCGCGAGCGTCAGTACGAGCACATCAAGGAGGGCCTGAAGGACCACGGTCGATCCGAGGACCTCGCTGAGGAGATCGCGGCGCGGACGGTGAACAAGGAGCGCGCCCGCTCTGGAGAGGCGAAAACGAAGAGCCGTTCGTCGACGCAGGACATCTCGTCCGGTCGGCGCGGCGGCCTTCGCTCGCACACGGGACCGAAGGGCCGCACGTACGACCAGCTCTACAACGAGGCCAGGGAGCGCGGACTGGAAGGGCGTTCGAAGATGTCGATGGCGCAGCTCGAACGCGTCTTGGATCGGTAGCTCACCGCGAGCCGGCGAGCGCCTCTTCCACCGTGGCGTGCGTCGGGATGGCGTGATCCAGGCCGGTCAGCGAAAGGAGCTTCGTCGGCGGCGAGCTCGGCGGGCTCACGACGGCGAGATCGCCTCCCAACTCGCGGAGCCGCTTCAGGCACGCCACGATCACACCCAGCCCGCTGGAGTCCATGAACGGAACCTCGGTCAGGTCGAGGAGGAGGTGGTCGGCGCCGGACTCCATCGCCCCGATGGCCGCCTCCCGCACCGCGGGTGCGGTGTACAGGTCAACCTCCCCTTCGACGGAGAGGATGGTCCAGCCATCGACGACGCTGGAACGCACGGTGAGGTCGATGTCAGACGTCCCTTCGTGGCGGGTCCTCGGCGTGCGGCAGGAGTATATCCGTGGGGCCACGGGGGTGGTTCGTCGATCGGTTCCCGGCGCCGTCAGGGCTCGGAGAGGCGCCGCCGCATCGTGACCACCGTGCCTTCATCGGACGGACGCACGCCGACCTCGTCCATCAGCATGTGCATGAGCGGCATCCCGCGGCCGCGCTCGGGATCCTCCCCGTCCGCGCGCCAGACCCCCTCATCGACGACTTCGATCGTGATGTCCGTGGCGTCGCGAACGAGACTCACCCGGACGGGAGCCGCCGGTCCGCTGCGGTAGGCGTGCTCGACCGCGTTCGCGCACGCCTCGTTGCACGCAAGCACCACGTCCTCACGAGCCTCTTCAGACAGCGGAACCTCGGCCAGCCAACGACGGACGGAGGAACGGACCCCGGCCAGGGAGGCAGCCTCGGGGGGAACGGAGATGATCAGGGGCTGAGCCTCCGGCGCGGCACGCAGGCAGAGGACGGCCACGTCGTCATCCTGGGGGATCTCATCGATCAACTCCGCGAGGAGGAGGTCGGCGAGCGACTCCGGGTGCCCTGGAGGAGCGTCCTGGAGGACGCCTCGGAGCCGCTCCATCCCCAGATCTAGCTGTTCGCCTCGGCGCTCGATCAGTCCATCCGAATAGAGGACCAGCACGGAACCGGGCGGGAACGCCTCCGTACCCTCCGCGCAGCGGATCGGGTCCGGGAGCGCGGCGAGCGGCGTGGTTCGGCCTCGTTCGAGGAAGCGGACCTGGCCGGCGATCTGGATGACGGGCGGCGGGTGGCCGGCGCACGCATACCGCAGTGCGTTCGTCGCCAGGTCGAGCTCGGCGTACGCGACGGTCGCCATCGTGGCCGGCGCCGACGTCCGCGCGAACCGGTCGAGTCCCTCGATGACCATGCCCGGCCCGTGGCCGGTCAGCGCAAGGCCCCGCAGGGCGCTCCGGAGCTGGCCCATCGCGCTCGCGGCCTCGAGGCCGTGCCCGACGACGTCGCCGATCGCGACGCCGATCCGATCGGCACCGATCTGGATCACGTCGTACCAATCGCCGCCCACGTCGAGTTCCTCGGTGCCGGGGCGGTAGCGGGTCGCGACGGAGACCCGTGGGTCAGCTGGCAGCGAACCCGGGAGCAAGCTCTTCTGGAGGGTGGCCGCCACGGCGTGCTCCAGCTCATAGAGCTGCGCGCGTTCGAGCGCCTGGGCGCCGAGCGCGACGATCGCTCGGAGCGCGGACCGCTCACGCCCGGCGATCGCCCGGCGCGGAGGCAGTTGCAACGACACGACACCGATCGGGCGTCGAGCCGTATCGAACATCGGGAGGCACCCGAACCCACCACCACGCTCTTCGCTCGGCCGCTCGAACCCCGGATACGCGGCGTCGAAACCCTCCAGCGAGTCGAACCAGATCTCGCGTCGTTCCCGGACCGCGTCCGTCGCGGGGAGGCGAAGATCGAGGGACAGCGTCTGGAGCGGACCGATCAGCTCCGGGTCGTACCCGCGCCAGGCCACGGCGTGCAACTCCTGGGCCCCCCGGTCCAGCACCGCCGCCCACGCCGAGACCGCGCCCACGACCGCGCTGCCGTCCTCGACCAGGATCGTCAGGACCTCTTTCGCGGTCGCGACGACGGCCAGCGAGGCTGCGAGAGCCTGCAGGCGCTCGGTGGTCTCCCGTGCTTGCCGCTCGGCCTCGAACAGTCTCGCCCGCTCGAGCGCCAACGCCGCTTGTTCGGCGAAGGTCGTCGCCAGACGGCGTTCGCCCTTGCTCAGACGGCTCTCGGCCTCGAAGAGCAGGCCAACGACGCCGAGTCGCTGATCATCGATGCGCATGGGCACCGCGAGGATCGATCGCGCGGTGGAATCCGTCGTCACGATCCCTTGGGCGAAACGGCGCTCCCATTCACGCCGGCTGGGAACCCAGATCGGGGATCCGGAGCGGTACGCCTCACCGATCGCGGCGTCGTCGTCGAACGCGAAGCGACGGAGCTGTCGGCCGACGCCGTCGAGCGTCTCGGGCTCTCCCCGCATGGCCACGATGTCCAGGAAGTGACCGTCTTCCGAGGGGAGCACCAGCACGCCGGCGTCGGCTCGGACGACGCCGATCGCCTGTTCCAGGATCACGCCGGAGACCTCCTGGACCGTCATCGCCCCGCTCAGCGCGGCCGTGGCCGTCTGGAGGCGGCGGAGCCGATCGGCGGCTCGCGCTGCATCGGCCCGCGCAGCGCGCGCGGAGTCGAAGAGTCGGGCGCGCTCGAGCGCGCCACCCACGCGAGCCGCCACCAGCTCCAGAAGCTCGATTTCGCCGCGGTCGAACCGACGATGGGACGTGGATCCCACGTGCAGCACGCCGACCACGCCGTCGGCGCGGAAGATCGGCACGCCGACGACGGAGCGGAGGCGTTCACGGAGCCAAGGGCTCACGATCTCAACCTGGGAAACGTCCTCGACCACCACCGGGGTTCGCTCCGCCGCGATGCGCCCCGAGAAGCCCTTCCCGAGGGGGATCGGCACCTGTTCCTCGGGGATCCGCTCCAACCCGTCGGTCGCGCGAACGCGTAGCACGTCCCCTTCGAGCACCAAGAGCGACGCGCTGTCCGCGCCGACGGCCTCCCGGATCCGCTGCAAGAGCGAATGGAGCGCGTCCTCGGAGTCGAGCCACTCCAACGCGGCGTCACTCACGGTAAGGACGCGAGCCAGCGTTTGCCGCGTGCGCGCCTCGCTCTCCAGCAGACGAGCTCGCTCGAGAGCTTGGGACGCCTGCCACACCATCGTCTCGAGCGTGGCCCGATCTTCGGGCGTGAAGGTCGTTTCCGGGCAGCAGATAGCGAGCACGCCCATGGAGCCGCCGCGCCGCACCAGCGGGATGAAGCCCCAGCGGTCATCCGGCCCACCCTCGCTCCGCGGGCGAGGGTCCAACCATCGAGCCCTTCCGGTACGGAAGGCTTCCTGGATGTCCCCGGCAAGGGCCGGGGACGACGTGGCGGGGATCATGTCGGGATCCAGTTCGCCGTCGATCGCCACGACGGCCAGCACGTCCTCGTCCGTGAGCAAGATGACGGCGGCGCCTGATGCACGGACCGCCTCCCGCGCGGCCGACATCAGGGACTCGATCACCTCGGTCTGCGTCATCCGTTCGGCGATGGCCGCGGTGAACCCCTGGAGACGCGACAGGCGCTGCAGGACCTTCCCGAGCTGCGAACGCTCCTCCGCCAAGCTCGCCATCAGCTCATCGCGCTCGGCCTGTGCGGCCACTCGATCGCTCACGTCCTTGACGATCGCGACCAGCCCCAGCCGTTCACCGTCGGAGCCGACGACCTCGTTCGCGTTGAGGATCACGTCGACCGTCTCGCCGTTGGGTCGTCGGAAGGTGAAGTCGAACTCACCTGAACCTCCATCGATCACCGATGTGAAGGCTTCATCGACGCGGGTCCGCTCGGGGCCGTGCGGGAACCACCATGGGAACGGCGGGCGCAGCCCGATGATCTCGTCGCGGGGCATGCCCACGATCTCCGCGAACCGTTCGTTCACCTCGAGGATCGTGCCGGTGCGATCCATCATCTCGAATCCGTCCTGCAGCGACGCGATGAACGCGGCGTACCGGTCCTTCCCCTCGCGCGCATCCCACGACTCGAACCGCTTCAGCGGGTCGCGCTGCGCGACATCGATGAGGCTGCCGATCACAAGGGTGCCGCCGTCCGGGCCGGGGAGCGCCCGCAACCAGACCTCGCATCTCACGTCGGCCCCGTCGGCACGCCGGAAGAGCCATGCGAAGGACGGCGTCTCACCCCGGATCGCTCGGTCGATGTATCCCGCCATGGCCGCGTCGGACGGGCGGCCGTCCGGCTGATCCGGCGGGCTGACGTCGACGGGCCCGACGCCCGTGAGCCGCTGACGGTCCATGCCGAACAGCAGCTCCGCCTGCGCGTCGACCGTGACGAAGCGGCCCTCGCTCGGATCGAGCATCACGACCGCATCGGAGGCGCGATCCTTCGGGTACGGGTCCTCGGCGCGCTTCAGCGCGCCGAGGTCCGCCTCGTCGGCAGGGGTGTCCGGATCGGTCGAAGCGCTCATGGCCTCCGCAACGGGTCGGCTGGAGCCCATGATGCTGCGAAAGGCCTCACGCCAACAACAAGGTGGATCGCCGGCCGCTCCGCGGCCGGCGATCCACCTTCGATGCCCTCGTACGGTTGAGCCGTCAGCTCACTCGGGCGTGCTGGACGTCGTGATCGTGGTCGTCATCGTGGTCGTTCACGTCGACGACCGTCGACTCCGTCTCGGAGGTCGCGACGACACCCGGCTCGCGGGCTACGGCTCCCCCGATCGCCCCGCCGAGACCGGCGGCGACGAAGCCACCGAGGATCGTCCAGAACGTCGCCCACAGGGCGTTCGCGTTCCCGACGTTCCCCGTGTCGAGTCCCGTGGTCACCCGGTCGAGCCCGAAGATGTTGAGCACGCTGGGGATGCCGATCACGATCGTCGCGATCATCAGCAACCCCCAGAGCGACCATCCGTGCAGGATGCCGCTCCCGGCGCTCCGGATACCCGTGAGGTAACCGGTGATGATCCCACCGAGGAACAGGCATCCCAGGGCCGAGCCCCCCAGGAACCACGCGAGGTTCGTCCGCACGACATCAACGCCGGACTCGAACGCGAGTGCGAGCCACAGCGATGAAAGCAACGTGAACAAGGCGAGCCCCACCACGGCGCCACCGAAGACGGCGCCCCAACTGATCACCGGCCGGGTCGAAGCCCTGACGGTCGCCCGCGCCGGTCCCATCGAGATGTCTCGTGCCATATCGCATCCCTCCTTCGGATCTGAACGACCTGCTCCGATGGTTCCCGGGTTCCCTCCCGACTACACGTGACCGGCCGACTTGTGCCTTCCGAACGCCTGTTCTAGGGTCCTGGGGATGACCGAACAGATGTTCGAGCTCGCCCGCCGCACCTTCGACGCGCCCGAGTTCAGCGGCATCACGTGCATCGAGGTCGAGGCCCACTCGGTGATCAACAAGGTGCCCGGCGGCGGGATGCCGTTCGATTGGACGATCAACCCCTACCGCGGCTGCATGCACGCTTGCGTGTACTGCTTCGCACGCCCGACCCATACGTACCTCGATATGGACGCCGGTCGCGACTTCGAGACGAAGATCGTGGTGAAGGTCAACGCCCCGGAGGTGCTCGGGCGTGAGCTCGCGTCGCGCCGGTGGAAGGGCGAACACATCGCGATGGGCACCGGGACGGACCCGTATCAACGGGTCGAGGGCCGCTACCGGCTGATGCGTGGCATCCTGAGCGCGCTGATCACGCGACGGAATCCGTTCTCGATCCTCACCAAGGGAACCCTCATCCTTCGGGACATCGACCTGCTCACGGAGGCGGCGTCGGTCGCCCCCATCTCGGCCGCGTTCTCGATCGGAACGATGGACGAGGATGTGTGGCGGGCGACCGAGCCGGGGACGCCAAGCCCGCGAGCGCGGATGGATGCTGTGAGGACCCTCAACGAGGCCGGGATCCCCACGGGGGTGCTGATCGCACCGATCCTTCCCGGGATCTCCGATGGTCCTGGTCAGGTGGAGCGGGTGGTCGAAGCCGCGGCCGAGGCCGGGGCGACGCATGCATCCCCGATCCTGCTGCACCTCCGGCCGGGTGTGCGCGAAGAGTTCATGCCCTGGCTCGAAGCCAACCGGCCGGAACTCGTCGGGCGCTACCGGTCGCTCTATCGTGGCGCGTATGCGCCCGCGGCGGAGCGCGGCCGCCTGTCGCGACGGGTGGACAGAGCGCTGGCCGGGATCGGTCACCCGATCCCGGCCAGCGGTTTCCGTCCGGTGAGGAAGACCGCCGAAGAGCGGTCCGAAGAACAGCTCAGGCTCTGCTGAGCCGACCCCGTCACGAGCGGACGGTGTTCGGCACCTTCGCCGTTCGGCGCGACGCCATGTCGGCGTCGGCCATCTTCTGCTCCGCCCGGTCCTCCAGCTTCGACGCTCCGACGTCGACCTGGGTCGTCACGTCGTCCGCGGTCCCCCGCATGCGGTCGGGCAGCGAACGCGCCCACCGCAGGACCTCGTCGTACCGCTCGCGCCCTGCGTGGGCTCCGAGGAGATAGGCCCCTCCGCCGATCAGCAGGACACGGACGAATCCGGTCTTGCGGATCTTCACCTCCCTGGGCTTGGACCGCAATGCATCACGCAGCTCCTCGTGCTCTTCGCGCTCGTGATCGAGCTGCGAATGCAACACCGACACCTCGTTGCGGAGCTTGTCGTTCTGGCGATCAAGGTTGCCGAGCCTCGCGCTCAGGAAGCGTTCACGCACGCGGCCCGTTCGGTCACCGAGTATCCGGTTCATCACACCCTCCTTCCCTTCGTCACTCGTGTGGTTACCCCGCATGCGGTGGTCCATGCGTCCACCCCGGGTTCGGGTCGCAGCTCTCGGGGATGCGATCCGGAACGCGCGAGGCGGGTCTGCGGGTCGAGCGAGTACACAGCGAAGGCGCGGCGGATCACCGGCTGGGCGACGTTCCGCACGGGAACGCCTCCAGGCGTGATCCCCCACTCGGTCCCGCGATGGGCATGTCCGTGCAACACGAGATCGCAGCCCGCCGTGTCGACGGCCTCCGCCAAGAGGTAGCTGCCGAGGAACGGGTAGATCTCCGGTGGCTCGCCGTGCAGCGTGTCCCGCACCGGCGAGTAGTGGAGGAGCGCGACGCGGACATCGGTCTCGAGTCCTTCGAGACATGAGCGCAACGCCGATGCCGCATCGACGGTGACCCGAACGAACCGTTTCATCTCGGGCTCCCCGAACTCGGTCGCAGACGCCCCGGCGAACCCACCGCCGAACCCTCGGATGCCGGCGATCCCGAGGCTGGCGCCGGGCACGCGGACGACGTGCGTCTCCTGCTCCAGGATCACGACGCCGGCATCCTCCAGACATCCGCGGACCCGATCGGCCTGATCGGAGTGCAGGTCGTGGTTCCCGAGGACCGCGATCACGGGGACGCCGACCTCAGCGAGCTCGTCGGCAAGGACCGCCGCCTCCTCCTCGAGCCCCGCCTTGGTCAGATCACCCGCCAAGAGGATCGCGTCCACATCCTCCGCGATCTTCGTGATGGCGGGACGGAGCGTCCCCTCGGAGTCCGCACCGACGTGAAGGTCGCCGGCCGCGGCGATCCTTATCACGTCACCCGCTCCTCTCCTTCGGCGGCGGGCAACGTCGGCACGACGATCCGGTTGTCGATCTCCAGATCGGGGAACCGCTCCCGGGCAACGTCGGTGACGGCCTCGCGTCGACCCTCGGTCGGAACCGTTCCCGAGATCACGACCCGTGACCCGGCGATGCTGACCTCGAGCTCCGACTCCATCACGCGAGGATCGGTCGCGAGGGTCTGTCTGAGCGATTCCTCGCGGTACGGCCCGGGTGCATCGGTCATGACGACACTTCCGTGGGATCGCGTACGCGGTCCGGGCTCGCGGCGTCCAAGGTGACGAGGTCGAAGAGCGTTCGAACCGGATCTCCCGGAACCACCAGATCGTTGGACCATGCGTACAGCAACAGGGCCAGGATGCGGCGGGGTCCGTTGGCGCGTGCGCGGCGGATCAGGTAGTCCCAGTCCAGCTCGGTGTGCCCGATGATGCCGAGGGCGTCGTACCAGTACCGAGGGGTGTCCTCCGACGCCGCCAGCGCCTTCATCACGACGAGGTCTTCGGGCGGGACCAACGAGAGGCGTCGCCCCTCGTAGCTGCCGGTCACGGCCCGTCGCACCATCTCGTCGTCGAGCAGGATGTCGGGCGTCGACCGGCTGATGATGTCCACCGTTACCCCGTCGAGCGCCGCCTTCGAGAGCCAGTGTTCGTAGATGACCTCCGCGCGGAACCCCCGCTGCGCCAGGACCTCGAGCACACGGTCGCTTTCGCTCTGCCGGACGAACAGATCGACGTCGGACGTCCCCCGCGCGCGGCCGAAGTAGGCCGATGCGATCCCACCCATCACCAGGAACGTGATCCCGCCGTCGGTCAGGGCGGAAACCGCCTCGTCGAGCGCCTGGAGGAGGCGATCCTTCTCGATCGGGTCGGAGCCGCCCGGCGTGCCCAGGAGCCGTTCCACGTCAACGTCCTTCCGGGGCGACGTCCGTGCGCGAGCAGCGATATCCCTTCACGCCGAACCCATACCCCGCGTTCGATCGCACGAACCGCGTTTGTCCGGCCCTGGGGATGGGCATCGCAGCGTCCATGACCCGCTTGCGTCGCGTCCGGCAGAGCTCACCCGGCTTCTCACGCCGCCGGCACGGACGCGGGTTCGTCTACTTCGACGAACGGGGCGAACCGATCCGCGACGAGCGTCTCGAGCGATTGCGCGCCCTCGCGATCCCTCCGGCCTGGACCGACGTGTGGATCTGCTCGCACGAGCGGGGACACCTGCAGGCAACGGGAACGGACGACGCTGGACGCCGCCAATACCTCTACCACCCGGAGTGGCGCCGCCAGCGCGACCGCGAGAAGTTCGAGCGCATCGAGAGTTTCGCCGAGGCGTTGGGGCCTTTGCGCGCTCGGATCGACGCCGATCTTCGGCGGCGCGGTTATCCCCGCGAACGCGTGCTCGCGTGCGCGGTTCGGCTCTTGGACCGAGGGCTCTTCCGGGTCGGCGGGGAGGACTATGCGGACAACGGCTCCTACGGTTTGGCCACCCTCCGGCGGGAGCACGTCGTCGTGCGGCAGGACGGGGCGGCAGAGTTCGACTTCGTCGGGAAGGGCGGCAAGCGCCATGTCCGAGAGATCCGAGATCCGGACGCGGTGCGGGTCCTGAGGACGCTCCGGCGACGGCGCGGGGCCGACGAGTTGCTCGCCTGGAAGGACGCGGACGGATGGCATGACGTGCGTGCCGCCGACATCAACGCGTACATCAAGGAGACGGCCGGGGGCGATTTCTCCGCGAAGGACTTCCGCACGTGGCACGCGACCGTGCTCGCAGCGACGTTCCTCGCCGAACGCGGGGTTGCGACGAGCGGCCGAGCGACCACGCGAACGATCCGAGCGGCGGCGGACGCGGTCGCTGAGCACCTGGGGAACACGGCAGCGGTCGCGCGGAGCTCGTACATCGACCCCCGCGTGATCGATCGCTACATGGATGGTGAGATGATCGACGTGCGCGCTGTGCCTGCCGCGGAGCCCGGGGCTACGATCGAAGCAGCGGTGCTCCACCTGCTTCGCTTGCACGGAGACAGCCGCTTGTCCGTCGCGGCGTAGCCGCTGCCGGCCGTCGCGGCCCTCCGTTTCTCGCATCAGTGCGCCGGGTACATGGGGTTGAACGCGACCGAGCGGGAGGTGGACGACCGATGTACGACCGAGTGCCAGATCCCAACCCCGAGCCGCAACCCAGCCCGATCCCCCCGACACCGACGCCGGATCCGACGCCAGCGCCTGAACCGCCGACGGCGTCCGAGCGGTAGCGCGGATCGAGGTCGTAGATGCACGCGGTCGAGGACGACGACGACGCGCGATACCTCGCGAACCTGGCGTCCCAGGTCCTCGGGATCCAGCGCTCCCAGGCGGAACGCCTGGCCGAGGCCTACATCCGTGAGCTCCCCGGGTCGGGATGGGAGCGATTCCTGCGATGGATCGAGACGGCCCGCCCCGATCAGATCAGCCGATGAGCCGCGCAACCCCTCACGAGAACCAGCGTCGTAAGCGCTTCGCGCGAGCAGCCTTCCACAGCCGGGGCCAGCGATCGCGCGCATCCGCTCGCGCGGTCCGTTCGCCACACACGAGCATGCCCGCGACGAAGGCCGAGTCGCTCGGCAGTTGGAGCGCCCGGAGCCGCTCTTCGGCGACGACGGTGTCTTGGACCTCGCCGAGCCCGTCCTGCACATCGGTCAGCCGCTCGGCGAGTCGCGTCGCGCGCTTCCCGAACACGTCACGGCCCAACTCGGCGGCATAGCGCGCCCGCTTCGCCCGCTTGCGGACCTCATGCAGCGCCGGGTCCGGCGAAGATCGGCCCGAGCGATCGGCCGCACGCGCGGTCCGGCGCCATGCCTTCCGTGTCACCCGACGAAGCACGGACCGGGCACGGCGCTGGTCGGCATGATCGGCCACGGGGGGCCGACGAGTGGCTTCGATCAGCTCGTCCACGAGCGCGAGATACCGGCCGGAGCCGAGCCCATCCAGGAGCTCGCCGCGCCGCCGATGACGATCGTCGTCCAGCCTCGCGAGGATCGCGGCCGCGGCGGCATGGTCCGCGTCGGGCAGTTCGGCGATCCGCGCGCGCATCCGCTCGATCAAGACGTCCAGATCGCGCACCTCGCCGAGCAGTCCACCCAACCAGCCGAGCTCGGTGCGGAGCCCCTCGACCGGAGAGAGATACGGTTCGAGGGTCTTGAGGTCCGAACGGAGTCGACGGGTCGCGACACGGGCGTCGTGGACGGCGTCGGCGTTGGAGCTCGCTCGGATCTTCGGATCCTCGCCGATCAGCCGGATCACGCTTCTCGCGAGCGCGTATCCGACGAGTGTGTCCAGATGCGACCCGGGACGGAGCCGAGGGACGGCAACCTCGGGCTCCGGTTGGCCGCCGAGCGCCGTCTCCAGCTTCGAAGCCGTGGTTGGCTTCGCTCCTGCCCGGATCAACCGATCGGAAAGCTCCCTGAGGAGCGGCCCGGCCCCCGAGCCCTTCACCTCGAGCTCGATCTGGCGGAAGGAAGGACCGGGGGTCCCGTCGATCGACGAGGCGACGCGGTCGTCGCTCACCTCCACCGCGCCGACCAGAAGCTTCTCCCGCTCGGTTTCGATCACCGCGACCGGTTCCAACGGTGCGCCCCGAACGATCCCCAGGACGAGCCCGGTCAGTCGGGCCGGCGGTTCGTCGGGCGGCCCCGGCTCGTCCAGCTCCTGACGATCGAGGACCACACCGGCGCCAGGGACGGCGGGAGGGGTGCCGATCTTGAGGGTCCAACCGTCCTCCGACCCGTCGGAGGCGTGCCGGTGGCGGAGCGTCTGGCCCCAGCGGAGCAGACGACGGTCGGCAGTGTCCCAGTAGTTGGCGCTGAGCTTGACGAACGACCGCCCGGCCGCCTCACCGAGGAAGGGCAGGTCGAAGTCGTCCGCGACCTCGAACTTCGCCTCGCGCTCCCTGGGACGATGGGGCATGTGACCAAGCCTGGCATACCCGGAACATCGTCGCCGTCGGCTCCGCGCCAGGCGCCGCATGGCTCGCTGCCTCGAAGGGTAGGAGGGGGCATCCGATCGAAGAACGACGAAGGAGGACGGTCATGGGCATCTTCACCAACATCGTGAGTTTCGGCGCCGGCTACACGCTGGGAACGAAAACGGGTGGGGCGCCGATCCGGCGACTGCAGAACACGATCGCGCGCGGGACCGATCGATCACGGACCTCCGGGGTGCTTCCCCACGAGGCCCAGGTCCGCGACGTCATGACGCCCGCACCGGAAACAGTGTCCCTGGGCACCTCGCTGACGGCTGCCGCGCGCTTGATGGCCGATCGAGACATCGGGGACGTGATCGTGATCGAGCCCGAGACCGAACGCGTCGCGGGCATCATCACGGACCGGGATATCGCGATCCGCGCGGTCGCGGAGGCCAGGAACTCTGACACCACGACCGTCGAAGAGATCTTCAGCCGTGACCTCGCCGCGGTATCCCCCGCCGACTCCGTCGGACGCGTCCTCGAGCTCATGGAGGACCTCAAGGTCCGACGGCTGCCCGTCGTCGAAGCCGACCGGGCGGTCGGGATCGTGTCGCTTGGCGACCTGGCGGTCGAGACGAACGTGGGATCGGCGCTCGCCGAGATCAGCTCCGCCGCCCCGGACCGCTGAGCCGGACGCCGTGTTGGTCATCCTGCTCCTGCTGGTCATCAGCGCCGCCGCCGGTGTCGGCGCCGGGACCGCGATACAAGCCTGGCCGCAGGCGGACCCCGCCCGCTCGGCGACGGCCGCCGTCGAGGACAAGTTGGTCCGTTGGCACCGGCTCCGGCGGTTCATCCGATCACGGATGGACCCGGCGACGGCGACCGGACTGGCACTCACCGTGGCGTTGCTCGCCGTCGTCGTCGTCGGTATCGGCATCGGCGTCGTCGCATACATGATCCGAACGAACTCGGGGGTCGTGCGGATCGACCAGACCATCGCCCGATGGGCCGCCGGCCATACGGGCACGGCGGCGTTCCGGATGTTGGAGTTCTTGACGGCGCTCGGATCGACGCCGGTCATCATCGTTGTCGCGGTCGCGGGCGCCTCGTTCGGATGGTGGAGACGCCGGGACATCTCGATCCCCTTCTTCTTCACCCTTGTCGTCGTCGGCCAGCTCGCGGCGTCGAACCTCATCAAGTTCGCGGTCGAACGGGTCCGCCCCGACCTCGGGCCGCTGGGCCCGCTGGGGACGCCCTCGTTCCCGAGCGGGCATTCGACGGCCGCGGCAGCGACCTACGCCGCTCTCGCCCTCGTGCTCGGGCGCGATCGCACACCGCGAGCGCGATCGGTGCTCGCGGGGATCACGGTCGGCATCGCGGTGGCCGTCGCCGGCTCCCGCGTGCTCCTCGGCGTGCACTGGTTCTCGGACGTCGTCGCGGGACTGGCGCTGGGCTGGACCTGGTTCGCCTTGTGCGCGGTCGCCTTCGGGGGAAGGGTGCTCTGGTTCGGGGCCCCGGCGGTGGCCGCATCAACGCCTGCCCCGTCGCGCGACTCGGTGGGATCCACGAGGTGAGCGCCACCACAGGGCCGGGGGCGGTTCACGGGCCGAGCGACTGGTTTTTGACGGCGACCGAGCGGGGCAACCCCTCCACGGCGGTCGACGCCGGACGTGAGCCGGCCGCCTGGACCGTCGGCAACCGCGTCGAACCGCTGATCCACGGAGCGGACTATTTCGCACGTCTCGCGGGCTGCATCGCGGAGGCGCGTGGGGGCGACCAGCTCTTCATCTCGGACTGGCGTGGCGATGAGGACGAGCTCTTGTGCCCGGAGGGTCCGCGGCTCGGAGACCTGCTCTCCGCCGCAGCTCGGCGAGGCGTGAAGGTCCGGGGTCTCCTATGGCGATCGCACCCTCAGGCGATGGGGTTCAACCAGGCGGAACAGGGCGATCTTGCTCGCACCGTCAACCAAGCAGGAGGCGAGATGCTCCTGGACGCGCGCGTCCGTCGCACGGGATCCCACCACCAGAAGCTCGTTCTCCTTCGCTCCGGCCGGCACCACGAGCAGGTCGCGTTCGTCGGCGGGATCGATCTCTGTCACGGCCGCAGGGACGACGCCAAGCACCTGGGCGATCCGCAAGCGGAACCCTTGGATCCCGCCTACGGGCCACACCCGCCATGGCACGACGTCCAGGCGGAGGTGCGAGGACCCGCCGTCGCCGATCTCGCCGAATCCTTCCGGGAGCGGCGGAACGACCCGACGCCGCTCGAGCGGCGTGGGTTCCGGCTCCCCCGGATCATCGCGCGGGCGACGGAGGAGACGCCGGTCCCCGACCCCATCGCTGTCGACGGAACACCGCCGGCGCCGGTGGGCCGCCACGCTGTCCAGGTCCTCCGGACCTATCCCGCGAAACGACCTCCCTACCCCTTCGCACGCGACGGCGAGCGAAGCATCGCTCGCATCTACGCGAAGGTGCTCGGCCGCGCACGTTCCTTGATCTACGTCGAGGACCAGTACTTCTGGTCGGACGAGATCGCGCATCTCTACGAGCAGGCGCTCCGGCGCGCCCCCGACCTCTGCGTGATCGTGGTCGTCCCTCGCCACCCCGATCGGAACGGCATGGTCTCGGGTCCGACGAGCCGGCTCGGGCAGCTGACGATGATGGAGCACCTCATGGAGGTGGCTCCGCATCGCGTCGCGGTCTTCGACCTGGAGAATGAGCAGGGGGACGCGATCTACGTCCACGCGAAAGGCGTCATCGTCGATGACGTCGTCGCCCTGATCGGCTCGGACAACATGAACCGCCGGTCTTGGACGCACGATTCAGAGCTTTCCATCGCGGTCCTGGACGAAGAGGAAGATCTCCGGGAGCCCCGCGATCCCGGCGGCACCGGCGATCGAGCGCGACGGTTTGCGCGTGACCTGCGGTTGCGCTTGTGGCGGGAACACCTGGGCACGGACGATGACGGTGACCTCATCGACCCGATCCGTGGCCTCGAACGGTGGCGGAGGACGGCTGCGGCCCTCGATGCATGGCACCAGACCGGCGGCCGGGGACCAAGGCCACCCGGCCGAGTGCGGTTCCATACGCCCCGCCCCGTCGCATCGTGGCAGCGGTTGTGGGCGTGGCCGCTCTACCGTTCGGTGGTCGACCCCGATGGCCGTCCTTGGTCTCTCCGCCGCAAGCACCGGTTCTGAGCGCGCGAGACGCCTGCCGTCCTCGGATGTTTGAGAACGGCTCTTCCGGTGAAAAGACCGCAGCATGGGATACCTGGCGGTAGAGGGCGCGGGCGCACCTAGTCGTGCCATCGGCGAGCGACTTCGCTCGTGGCGGCTTCCGGCCGTTGCCGCGACGCTGTCGATCGCGGGCTCCCTGATCCTCGCGATCGTCCTGGTCGCGATCGGCTTCGTCATCACCAGGTCGGCCCTTTCGCCGCGGATCGTCGGCTGGGACTCGAGCGTGGAGCGATGGGTCGAACTCCATCGGACGACGACACTCGATACCTGGACGGATCTCGGCTCGATCATGGGCGGCACCGGCACGATCCTGGCAGTGGCGGGGCTCGCGATCATCGTCCTCCTGATCCGCCGGCTCTGGTACGACGCCGCCTTCGTGGGTCTGGCCCTCTTCATCGAGTTCTCGGCCTTCCTGTCGGCGACGACCATCGTCGATCGCCCACGTCCTTCGATCACCCTGCTCGATCCGATCCCGGTGACCTCGAGCTTCCCTTCGGGGCACACGGGCGCCGCCCTCGTCACGTACGTCGCGGTGGCGATCGTGATCTCCTCTCACCTGCGGAACACCGCCCTCAGGGTCGCCGTCTGGATCCTGCCCGCCCTGCTTCCGATCTACGTCGGCCTTTCCCGCGTGTATCGCGGGATGCACCACCCGACCGATGTGATGGCCAGCGTCGTCCTCGGAGTGGGAGCTCTCTGCTTCGCGCTCCTCGCCGTCCACACGACGGCCGTGGTCGCGGAACGCCGCCACTCCCCTCGGGTCGAGGCGCCGGCACCTCGCGAGCGTTCCGAGGTTCGCACGTGACCTCCGTCGCTGTGCTCGCGCATACGGGCAAATCCCTCGGAGGAGGCCTCCCGGAGTTGCGCGACGTCCTCGCGAGGGAGGGCGTCGACGCACCCCTTTGGTACGAGGTCCCGAAGAGTAAGAAAGCCCCGAAGAAGGTGAAGGAGGCGGTCGCCGACGGCGCGGATCTCCTCTTCGTTTGGGGTGGGGACGGGATGGTTCAGCGCTGCATCGACGCCGTCGCAACGACGTCGACCACGATCGCCATCGTTCCGG